>Ga0181520_10010068_pt1 | contig 12807 bp, 10 predicted proteins | sample PEATcosm2014_Bin_29_FD_132451 | JGI IMG/M metagenome (GOLD analysis project Ga0181520, IMG submission 132451) | Peatland microbial communities from MTU Mesocosm Facility, Houghton, MI, USA - PEATcosm2014_Bin02_30_metaG | ecosystem: Environmental > Terrestrial > Soil > Wetlands > Peat | place...
ATAAATCGTTGCTTTTTGTCGGCAAGCAATTGGATAGAAAGAGCGAGGCTTGGCTCTCCAAACTGCGTCGTGGACGTTGAGGGAAGAAACGGCCTGACCAATAGTCCACCTTGAAGGCGTTGAAGCCCTTGCTGCAAATTCTTGACCAGTGCATCAATTTCCGCAGAGCTGACGCTTCGATCAGGGCGAAATAGTTCAACAATATAGCCGCCAATGACATTCGGTTGCTGCATCCAATGCACGGCTTCGTCACTGGAGAACTTCACTCTGTCGGTGGCGCTATGCAGCCGAATATCCGCAATTCCGCCCAATTCGCTGCGATAACCAGAGGCGCGTGGCTCTTCTTTCCCTGTTTTCTTGTTCAAGGCCAGACGTGGCGTCAGCTCCGCTTTGGTTTCGATGATGTTGGCGAGGCGGTCGAGTGCTGATGGAGTTGCCTGAAACAACAGTTCTCCAACACTCTCCGTGCCGACCAGTACAAATCTATTGGACTGCGTAAACAGACTTCCCATCGGACGATGACTCTTGGCCAGCGCTTCTTCGCGCTGTTGAACCTTGATAAAACCGCCCGGTTGGTTAGCGCGTCGAAGGCTTTGAGCTACAGCCTCGACACGTTGTTTGATTTGCGCCTTGTGCGCAGCAAAGCCTTTGTTGTTGTCCTGAAAGAAGTCTTTCGCACCACCGCCAAATGGCTGTGGTTCCTCTTTTTCAATAAACCGCTTTGTGTCCAAGAATACTTGGATGGGGCGCAAATCAAGTGTCTGGTCAGGCATATGTCACGGCGTCCTTTTGCGCCTCACCCGCTTCGCCGCGTTTTCTTAGCCGCGAAACGGCGCTTTGAGATAGACCGAGGACTGCGCCGCGGTCGGCCTGTGTCATTCCAACTTGCTCTAGTGCGCTATCCAACGCTTCAGCTTGTCCAGTCAGCAGAGCCGCGCGATCAGCGGAAAAGAGCCGTGCATTGAGTGCAGCCTGTCGGCGCAGCCCTTCGAGAACTGTTGAAGGGCGCTCCTCAGAGCTATGAAGAACAAAGAATCGTTTGCCGGCATCGACTAGCATTTCAACGTCAGCGCCGCTCATGCCTTCAGTTGCCCATACTAGGAAGCGCAACTCACTTGTCTTGAGCCGCATGGGCTTGAGGAAGCTCTTCAACAACTGCTCACGAGCATCTGCGTCCGGTTTCAACATCTCGATTCGTGCGTCGAAACGCCTCCATACTGCTGTATCAAGTAGATGTTCATGATTGGTTGCCGCAAGCGTGATCCCCGTCCCGTTACGGGCATCAAGCGATTGCAACAGCGTGTTAACCACCCGCTTTATCTCGCCAATTTCTTGAGCATCGTCACGCGCTTTTGCTACAGCATCAAACTCGTCAAGAAAAAGAACGCAACGATAACGGTTGGCATACTCGAACAGCGCACCGATGTTTCGGGCAGTTGTGCCCAGAAACGACGACACTAGGCCGTCCAGACGCGCTTCGACGCATGGAAGACTAAGCTGCTGTGCCAAATAGCGGGCGAGTTTGGTCTTTCCCACACCTGGAGGGCCATATATCAGGCACCGCATATGCGGCTTTGCGCCGATGCGCGCCAAATCCTCGCCCCTCTGCCATTCCGCCAACAGATCAGTAATTGCCGCATCGAGCGTTGCATTCAGTATCGGTGGTTGCACGATACTGCTAGACGGAAAAATTACCCGTGCCAATGGTGTTCCAGTTTCCCGATCAGTAGGAAATGGTGTTGACGGTGATAGCGTTTCCCCTGGAAGTTGGCGGCGCGCTGCTTCGGCCATGACGCGCATCTCCTCCATCGCCAGCGGAGCCATAGTTTGACGCCGCCCTGCCCGAGAAAGGAGCCTAGCCAGCTTCCCGGCCTGATCCGTGTCAGCTTTTGCCAATACGTCCTTAAGTCGTTCAATTTGCTGCTTCGCTCGTGGCTCTTCAGCATCGAGCGCTATGCGAGCCAGCGTCAGGACTATGTCGAAATGTTCCATTTGATGCCCCCGTCCTGCGGTCTCATGCGTTTCATGTAGTTCATTATGCGCATTTCGACACAACAATGCAAGCGCGGCCATTACTATGCTGATTCCGGCCACCAAAATGCGCTTTCATGTCGGATGTATGTCGAAAGCGAGGTGCGCGCAAACGCCGTATGCGGCCCTGCCATCGCTAAAAATTCCGCAGTACGACCGGGAAGACTTTTGGATTGAATGAGGTTGACTAGGCCAATGCCGCCCGCTACGCCCCCGGCACCCCGCCCGCGCCGCAATATTCCGCCGGAGGAAATGCCGCGCAGGTCACAGAGGTTTGCCGCGAGTCGCAGATTTACGTGCCCCCTGCTGTGCTATATATACTGCACGCCGAGTGCTATACATATACCACATAACAAAAGAGATGCTTTCAATTCTTCCGGACTTGAAGGCGGGAGGGCAGGGCTATCTTATGTGGTTGGAATAGGTTCCAGGTGCGCTCCGGCAGCGGGGCAACAGCTCAATGCACTAAAATTTGTATTCGATCATGCCCAAACTTGACTGGCTCACCCGTCCTGAAGATGAACGCATTGCCGCCTCGGTGCCGTACCGGCTCCTGGAGGCGGTGCCTGACCTGTCCTATGGGGATGAGCAGACCGAGAATATGCTCATTCAGGGCGACAATCTGGAGGCGATCAAGGCTCTGCTGCCCTTCTACGCTGGCCGGGTGAAGTGCATCTTCATCGATCCGCCCTACAATACCCGTAGCGCTTTCGCTCAATACGATGACAACCTGGAGCACAGCCAATGGCTGGGATTGATGTATCCCCGGTTGGAACTACTGCGTGAACTGCTCACCGAAGATGGAAGTATCTGGGTATCGTTGGATGACAGTGAAGCTCACTACTTCAAGGTTATGGGCGATGAGATTTTTGGTCGCAGAAACTTTGTCCTTGATATTTCGTGGCAAAAGCGCGACGGCCCGCCGAATGATCGCAAGATAGCTTCAATCCATGACCACATTCTCGTTTGGGCAAAAGGGCGGCTTGGGGAGTCCAAAAGACTCTGGCCGAAGAGGTCTTTAACCTCATGCCACGGACAGAGAAAGCAGATGCACAATATCAGGTCTTCAATGAGCCAACTGGCCCGGACCCGAGAGGCCCGTACAGGAAAATTGATACGACTGCGAATGGCAAAGGTGGACGATATGTCGAAAGCCTTTTCTATGCTGTGACCAATCCATTCACGAAGGAAGAAGTCTGGCCTCGAAAGGGAACTTGCTGGCGACATAACAAAGAAGAGATGCAGCGGCTTCAAGATGACAACCGCCTATACTGGGGCGTAAAAGGAACCGCTGGTACGCCAATGCGTAAGCTATTTGCATCGGAAGCAAAGCAAGGAATGTCTTCGCCCTCAATATGGAGCGATGCTGGGCTGAATCAGCACGCAAGCAGCGAAATGGAAAAGCTGTTCGGTGAAAAAGCGGCATTTGAAACGCCAAAGCCAGAGGCGCTTCTTTCTCGCGTGTTGGTGATTGCCTCGAATCCAGGCGAGATTGTGCTTGACAGCTTCCTTGGCTCCGGCACCACTGCCGCAGTTGCACACAAGATGGGCCGTCGCTACATCGGCATTGAGATGGGCGACCACGCGGAGACACATTGTGTTCCGCGTCTCAAAAAAGTTGTAGACGGCGAGCAGGGCGGCATCTCTGAAGCAGTTGGCTGGAAGGGCGGCGGCGGCTTTCGCTTCTATCGGCTGGGCAGTCCTATCTTCGATGAGCAGGGGCATATTCATCCATCGATTCGCTTCGACCACTTGGCCGCGCACGTCTGGTTTGCGGAGACGCGCACTCCACTGGCCCACAAGCGCAGGCGTTCGCCCTTGCTGGGCAAGCATGGAGAGACGGCCTATTACCTGCTCTACAACGGCATACTGGGCGACAAGCGGCCTGATGGCGGCAACGTGCTCACGCGCAAAGTGCTGGCCGAGTTGCCCGCGCATGACGGACCAAAGGTGATCTATGGCGAATGCTCACGGTTGAGCGCAGCCACTCTGAAACAGCTTGGCATCGTCTTCAAGCAGACTCCCTATGATGTGAAGGCGCGATAGAGGAAAGGGTACGGATGGACTTCCAGCTTAAAGATTTTCAGATTGCCGCACTCGACAAGCTCCGTGAGTACCTGGAAGAGGTGCGCCTCAGCAATGATCCGTGGAAGGCATTCCAGAAAGTTGCTCGCACCCCTTCCGGCCACACGCCCGTCTATCGCCCGGTTGAGGGGTTGGAAGATGTCCCCTACGTCTGCCTGCGGTTGCCCACGGGCGGCGGCAAGACGATCCTGGGCGCGTATGCGATTCGCGTTGCGGGGCAGAGCTATATCGAAAAGGATTTTCCCGTGGTGTTGTGGCTGGTTCCTTCCAACACCATCCGCACACAGACGGCGGACGCACTGAAGAACACGGCGCATCCTTATCGCATCGCGTTGGACGAGGCATTCGAGGGGCGCGTTCGCGTCTTTGACATCAGCGAGATTGAGAACATTCGCCCGGCGGATATTTCGCAGGCTGTCTGCGTTGTCGTGGCGACCATCCAGACCTTGCGCGTGGAGAAGACCGACAGCCGGGATGTGTACGCGCACAAAGAGGCGCTGGAAGACCATTTCACGCGGCTGCAAACCAGCTTGCCGGGGCTGGAGACGATTGCCGAAGGCCCGAATGCCGGCAAGGTGAAATACAGCTTTGCCAACTTGCTGCGCATTCATCACCCGATGGTGATAGTGGATGAGGCGCACAACGTCCGCACCGGATTGAGCTTCGATGCGTTGCGGCGCGTATCGCCGTCGTGCATTGTCGAATTGACGGCCACGCCGGATGCCAGCTCGCAGACCGGCAGCAATGTACTGTATCGCGTCTCCGCGTCGGAATTAAAGGCGGAAGCGATGATTAAGCTGCCCATCGTGTTGAAAGAGCATCCGGCCTCCTGGCAGGAGACGGTGAGCGATGCGTTGCGCACGCGAGCGCGGCTGGCGGAGAGTGCAACGCAGGAGAAGGAATATATTCGCCCGATCCTGCTGATTCAAGCAGAGAGCAAAGACAAGCCCGCCAATGTGGAAGTGGTGAAGCAATACTTGCTGGAGACGGAGAAGGTGCCAGCGGATACAATCGCCGTGGCCACCGGCGATCAGCGCGGGCTGGACAAGATCAATCTGTTTGAGCGGACCTGCCCGATTGAGATTGTGATTACCGTTCAGGCCCTGAAAGAGGGTTGGGATTGCTCGTTCGCCTATGTCTTTTGCTCTACGGCGAACATTCGCAACAGCAAAGAGGTTGAGCAGTTGTTGGGCCGTGTGTTGCGAATGCCCTACGCCAAGCGCCGCACATTGCCGGAGTTGAATAAGGCATACGCGCACGTCTCCAGCCCCCACTTCGGGCAGGCGGCGCGGGAACTGGCCGACAGCCTGGTTGCGATGGGATTTGAAGCTGCGGAGGCAAAGCAGTACATCGAAGAGGTGCAGGCGGAACTACCGTTGTTTGCCGCCGCCGCGCCGCCGCTGACGCTGTTTGTGGAACAGGTGCCGGACCTGTCCGGGTTGACGGAACAGGAACGACAGTCGGTGACGGTGATCGAAGAGGCTCCCGGCAAGGTGCGAATAGAACTCAGCGGCGACCCCACGCCGGCCGTCGAGAACTCCGTCATTGCCGCCGCGCCGGCACCGGCAAAAGCGGAAGTGCAACGACAGATTGTCGCGCACAGGGCCACATTGGAGCGCCAGCTCTCCCCGTCGCAGCGTGGCGTAGTCTTCTCCGTTCCCCAGCTCTGTGTTGAGGTTCAGGGCCAACTGGCGCTGGTTGATGAGGAATTGCTTGAAGAGACCGCGGAGTGGAATTTGCTGGATTATCCGGCAGACCTCAGTCGCTTCCAGTACGACGATGCCTCCAAGACGTTTGAGTTGGACATTGAAGGCAGTCGCGTCGTCATCCACCCCAAGGACACTGAGCAGCTTGATTTGAATCTTCTGCCAGTGGAGCAGACCGACCTGGACTTGGTTCGATGGCTGGACAAGCAGGTCCGCCAGCAGGACGTGTCGCAGCAAACCATGACGGCATGGCTGCTGCAAGCGGTGACCGAACTGCAAAAGAAGCCCAGCCTGTCCTTGCCTACCCTGGTACGGGCCAAGTTCATTCTCGCTCGCAAGCTGGCGGAACTGATTGTGCAGGCCCGCAAGGACGCCAGGAAACGCGGCTGGCAGCAGTTGCTTTGGGGCGACACTGCAAACGTGCAAGCGAGTGAGGCGTTCACTTTCCAGTTTGATCCAAACAACTATCCGGCGAACTGGTCCTATTCTGGGTCATGGCGATTTGAGAAGCACTATTACCCCACGCCCGGCGAGTTGGATGCGAGCGGCGAGGAATTTGAATGCGCCGCAGAGATCAACCGGCACGTTGCCGTCAAAACCTGGGTCCGCAATCTCTCGAAGCAGCCGACCTCATCCTTTTGGCTCCAGACTGCGACGGACCGCTTCTACCCGGATTTCGTTGCGCTGCTACATGATGGGCGCATTCTGGTCGTCGAGTACAAGGGCAAGGCGTATGCAACCAACGATGACTCCGTGGAAAAGCGCAAGCTCGGCCAGTTATGGGCGGAGCGCAGTGGCGGCAAAGCGCTGTTCCTGATGGCAGAAAAACAGAAGGACGGAATGAACGTCGCGGAACAGATTGCTTCGTTGGTGGGCAATATCGAGCAGAGTTCAATTACCGTTTGATGAAAGTGTCGGCGGGTTGCCATCGAGAGGAAGCGGTAGGTGCTTTCATATGAAGAACAAACAAGACAAAGCAGCTTCGTCAAATCACGAGATTATCTTTTACGCCACGCCGGATGGCACTGTGCGCGTCGAGGTGATGTTTGAGGATGAAACCTTTTGGCTGAGCCAGAAGAAGATGGCAGAGTTGTTTGGCGTAAACCTGCGAACCGTCAATGAGCATCTCAAAAACATCTTTGCCACCGGCGAACTGGAGGAAGCGGCAACTATCCGGAAAAACCGGATAGTTCAAATTGAGGGTTCGCGGGAAGTTGCCCGTGAGGTGGACTTCTACAATCTGGACGCGATTATCGCAGTCGGCTACCGGGTCAACAGCCGGGAGGCGACACAATTTCGCATCTGGGCGACCCAGGTTTTGCGCGAGTATCTTATCAAGGGCTTCGTCATGGACGACGAGCGCCTCAAGCAGGGCAAGCGCTTTGGCAAGGACTACTTCGATGAACTGCTGGAGCGGATTCGGTCGATTCGCGCCAGCGAGCGCCGTTTCTACCTGAAGATCACCGACATCTACGAGCAGTGCAGCATCGACTACAACCGGAACGCCGAGATCACCCAGACGTTTTTCAAGACGGTGCAGAACAAGTTGCATTGGGCCATCACCGGCAAAACCGCCGCCGAACTGATTGCCGAGCGCGCCCAGGCCGACCAGCCCAACATGGGCCTGAAAACCTGGAAAAATGCTCCCCAGGGCCGGATTCAGAAGGCCGACGTTTCCGTTGCCAAGAACTATCTGGAAGAGGACGAGATCAAAGCGCTGGAGCGTATTGTTTCCATGTACCTGGACTACGCCGAGAATCAGGCCGCCCGGCAGATTCCGATGAGCATGGCCGATTGGGTTGAAAAGCTCGACGCATTCCTCAAGTTCAATGAATACGATGTGCTCAAGAATGCGGGCAAGGTCTCCCACGAGGTTGCCAAGGAACTGGCGGAGCAGCAGTACGAGTCCTTCAGAATTGAGCAGGATCGCAGCTTCGAGAGCGACTTCGAGCGCGTCTCTAAGAAGATGCTTGGACAGAAACGACCTTCAGCCGGGGAGAAGAAGTCCAAACGCGATTGAGCCATGAATGCGTTCAGTGTGCATTTATGGTTGTTTGTGGGTGTATTTACGGGTGCGAGTTCGATTTCTATTGGCTATCAGAGACCGCAGGCGGCGTCAGCTCGATGCGGATTCCCAACGTTTGGATAACGGTCAGCACTTTGCCAATCTGGCAGGTATCCTTGCCCTTTTCCAGCTCGATAATGAAGCGCAAACCGGTCCCCGAGGTCAGCGCCAAATCCTTCTGCGTGACGCCCAACCGCTTCCGGCTTTCGCGGATCACAACTCCGACCTCTTTAACTGAGATAGCAATCACATCTTGTTCCCGTACGGGAACAATAGTCGTCTGATCTGCAAAAGGCAAGCAAAAAATTGCAGGTCGGGAATGTTTAGGGGGTGATTAGCGGTACGGCTCATTCAATTTCCGAACGGGAATGCTCCACAAGGCCGACGGACACCGTCTAGACTAAGCGATAATGGTTTTGGGGCACCGCCATCACATTCAAACGCTACACTCCATATATCAAAGGACGTGGAGCGATTCAGCAGACCGAGTGGACGCAGAACGGGCGGTTAATTTGTGATCCTTGGCGCGTTTTCTAACCGTCTGAAGGTAAGGGAATATGAATGTCTCATCGGAACAGATCGAGCTACTAGACGAGGGCGCTACCGGACTTGAACAAGAAGACACTTCCAGCGAGTCCAGCGAAACTGAGATACTGCAACCATTCGATCCTTCCTTGATCCGAGTCGAGATGCAGCCCATGACCGTCTCCCTTCTCTTGTCTAGAGTGTCCCACAATGAAATCAACCTCCAGCCTGGTTTTCAGCGAAAGGCCGGAATATGGACTTTAGGTGCACAAAGTCGCCTTATTGAGTCACTTTTGATACGTATTCCAATTCCAGCATTCTATATGGATGGAACGGATGATGATCAATGGCTAGTAGTAGATGGGCTACAACGCCTGACCGCATTGAAGCACTTCGTGCTAGATCGCTCTCTCCACCTTATGGGACTTGAGTTTCTGCATGATCTTAATGGTAAGACCTTCGACAAACTCGCGAGAAATTTTCAGCGAAGGATCGAAGAAACGCAGATTACGGTATTCGTTATTCAAGAAAATACACCTGCCGAAGTTAAATATAACGTCTTCAAACGCATTAACACTGGAGGGCTTCCGCTTTCCGCTCAAGAGATACGTCACGCCCTTTATCCCGGTAGATCAGCAGACCTCCTCAAAGAACTGGCCGCATCTAAACAGTTTCAACTCGCAACCGCAGGGGCGATTCGAGATGATCGTATGGGAGACAGAGAGTGCATTCTTCGAGCACTGGCCTTCATGATTTTCCCCCCCGAAACATACCGCTCATCGGAATTGGATACGTTTCTGAATAAAGCAATACAAGAGATCAATAGTTATAATGATCAAAAGGTTTCGAATCTGCGCCAACGCTTTTTGAAGGCTCTGGACCTTTCTAGATCTATTTTCGGCAAACACGCATTCAGAAAGCATTTACCCAATCAGAATTTCCGCTCTCCGATCAACAAAGCCATTTTTGAGACTTGGGTGGTCGCTTTTAGCAAGCTGACAGATTCCCAGGCCCAAGAATCCTTGACGAAAAAAGCGACGATTTCCAGCAAGTTTTCCAATCTGCTTCTTCACGATCAGCGTTTCGTCTCGTCAGTGTCAATCGGCACAGGTGATGTCGTAAAAATACGCTATCGCTTTCAGGAAGTGACGCGCTTACTAATGGAGTCAATCAATGCTTAGCTCACTTACACTCAAGAATTTCAAATGTTTTGAGAAGCAGACGTTCTCGTTTCGCAACCTGACGATGCTTACCGGTCTGAATAGCGCAGGAAAGTCAACTGTATTACAAACTATGCTGCTTTTGCGACAGTCGCATGAGGACCGTATTCTTCATAGCACCGGGCTTACACTAGATGGACCTCTGGTGCAACTTGGAACAGCACAGGACGTGCTCTTCGAAGGAGCACGAGACGAGACAATCACCTTCGGTCTGGGATGGTCTGATGACGTTGCAGTGGACTTTTCTTTTTCAGCCGATCTTGCCTCCGATGTTTTGACGGCACTTCACACTCATGAACCAGATATTTACGCACAAAAGAGTCTCTTTACAGATCGCTTTCAGTATTTAGAAGCTGAGAGACTTGGTCCGAGGAACGCCTTTGATATGTCCGAATTTGAAGTCAAAAGGCATCGACAGCTTGGGACCAGCGGCGAATACACGGCACATTTTATGGCATCGTTTGGTTCTCAGCGAATTGGACATGCACAAATGCACCACCCAAGTGCAAGCGGAACAACGCTCCGAGACGAGACCGAAGCGTGGATGAGCGAAATTAGTCCGGGACTAAGATTGCATTTCAAGCCTTATAGCAACCTGGATTTGGTGAACTTGGCTGTTTCTTTTTCGTCTCCAAAAGCGGTGAGCAGTAACGAATATAGAACCGGAAATGTTGGATTTGGAATCACGTATGCACTTCCTGTCGTAGTCAGTCTATTGTCGTCTGAACCGGGAGACTTGGTATTGCTTGAGAATCCAGAAGCGCATTTACATCCTCGCGCCCAGGCGAAATTAGGAGAGTTGATTGCCCGCGCTTGTTCCTCTGGGGTTCAGGTAATTTTTGAAACACACAGTGACCATGTACTCAACGGAGTTCGCATTGCAATAAAATCTGAGATTCTTTCGCCTAGCGATGCCAGCATCTATTTCTTCAACAACACCTCCGTTGAAGGTAGGAGGCAAACCCAGGTTGTACCGATCACAATTGACCAACGTGGCCGAATCGATCACTGGCCTGATGGATTTTTCGATGAATTTGAAAAGAGCATCGAGCAGCTGATTTGAACTATGACGAACGATTTAGTGTTGAATGATCTCTCAATGTTACCTGCGTTCGTGGATGTGTCCACGGCTCGCACAGCCATGGAAGATTTTTGTAGCCTTATCAAAGAATGTCGCAATTACAAGGTTGGCAAGATTCTGCGAGTATCGTCAGACTTTTGGACATATCAGATCACTTCGGATTACTCGGTCAGCGAATGGTTAAACGATCCAACCGTATCCCGTGATAGAAGAATATATTTGAAGAGCCTTGGCGTGAAGTGTCCATATTTAGAGGGTATTTCGGATACTGGCATCACGGACCAATCAGGACGCTCTGATTATTTGTTTCGAGAAGAACAGGCGCATGGACTGGGAGCTGCGTACCTGCTGGATGGAGTCGCTATCAGCATTAGAAGTAGTGTTCCTTGGTATGGGCCGACAATTGAGATTGGAGTGCGAACCTTAAGTCCAGATGCAGAAAACATCGATGAGAGCACTGCGATTATCCGGCACGTGAGTGTAATTACCCATGTTCTCTCTCATGCCGCAGACATCGAAAATGAACAGATTGCCCAGATTTATTCAGGAGAAGAACTTTGGAAAAGCTGTTCAACACTTTTTAGTAATATTGATTTTTGTCCTCGCGTTGAAGCAGACATGAAAGCACTGACTGCGGGCACGGGTGGACTGGGAGTTGTCCGTCGCGCACTTCGTGAAATGCAGATGATGTGTTCTTCGTGGAATGGGAGTAAGTTTGATGCAAAGTTGCTGTCAAATACAACACCAGAAAGCAAAGCAACGTTAGATCAGTTTGGTGATGAGAGAACATTTGAGCGGCCGGATGGCGAGTATGAGCAATTTAGCTGGCATATGAAGTTGGGCGCTTATCGAATCTATTTTTCTCCAAATCCTGAAAACAAGACCTGTTTAGTTGGCTATATTGGGCGGCACCTGCAAACTGTGAGATTCAGATAGTGCGCGAGAAATGGGTACAGTAGCGGTACACCCGTCAGCTTTTGCCTACCACGCCAAACTGGGTTAAACACCGCACGCTCAACTATTTAGGACTACGGTAAACTATACTCGCATATTGTTTAATATCAATAACTTAGCGCGTTGAGACCCGACTCATAATCCCTTGGTTGGGGGTTCGAAACCCTCCGGGCCCACCAAAGTAACATCAAATAAGTTGTTTATTGTTCAATAATATACAGTTCGCCTCCAAGGTGTTTCCTTCTCCTCGCTGGTACTCGAAATCTGCTTCAGGCACAGTTGCCGTGCACAGTACCTGCCTGGAGGCACAATGAGCACCATTGTTCGAACGGACTCAGGAAGCTGGAAAGCGGTTATCCGCAAGAGCGAATGGCCCACCAATTCCAAGACCTTCCGCCTAAAGCGCGATGCTGAGGACTGGGCCCGCGGGACGGAAGATGAGATGGTGCGCGGAGTCGACATCCGGCGAAGTACTGCTGATCGTACAACCGTGGCAGATGCCGTTGACCGTTATCTCCGCGAAGTGCCCCCCACAAAGGAAGAGACCACACAAGAGGCAGAGGTTCGAAGGGCCCAGACCCTCAAGAAGTATCTTGGCAAATATTAGATGACCCCGCTTATGCCAGATGTGATCGCAAAGTTTCGCGATGAGCGACGGGCAGGAAAAGATCGCAAGGCACTTCTGTCCAAGACATTGGGAATCGTCCTAGACAGACGCTGATTTGACGGAATATAGGCCGACGAGCCAAGACTTTGACGGAACGGGTTTGCCAGCACCGAGTTACGCGTTGCGTTGTCTGCTTTTAGAGTCACCTATCGGGAATGTGTAAACCCCACGCCTTTAGGCGGCGGCAGCATTTGCTTTTGCTTTATGATCCCAGGTCGGCCCATCGATCAGCGTAGTCTGGAAGGCGTGCCAGACAATACGCCTGAAGCAGCACTATCGGCCACATGGCCGATCAATCCGGCTTCCAGCCGAAACGCTGAAGCCACCGGCTGTTAGCCGGTGGTCAGTTCAGGGAACCTCTGAACAACCCCCTTCAAGAATGCTCCGCACCGTCGGCTGTCGAGATACGCCCGGGATTTTACATTTGTGACGCTGAAAAGTGATCCAGAAGGGCACTTTCCGTGTTGCTTATG
>Ga0181520_10010069_pt1 | contig 12807 bp, 9 predicted proteins | sample PEATcosm2014_Bin_29_FD_132451 | JGI IMG/M metagenome (GOLD analysis project Ga0181520, IMG submission 132451) | Peatland microbial communities from MTU Mesocosm Facility, Houghton, MI, USA - PEATcosm2014_Bin02_30_metaG | ecosystem: Environmental > Terrestrial > Soil > Wetlands > Peat | place...
AAACGAATCTGCCGGAACTGTACAGCCGTCTTTGAATTCAATCCGAACTCAGAACATTTGTTTCCGGTTCTCCTTCGCAAAAGCAAACTATTACATAGGTATTACGCTATTTCGGAAAACGAATCCGCCGCCCGAGAGTGCCGGGAAGGGCTTCGCACACTCCCTATATGCTTGAGAACTGCGCAGAGTGCGCAGGTTTGTATACCGAATGCGGGAGGCTCGCCAGAACTCTTCCAGCGCCCCGATGCGCCCCAAGTAGGACAAGACGGCTTGCAGACGCTCACAGGTCACTTCCTGAGTGTCTGGGCTGCTTTCCTGCTTCATTGCCAATCATGCCAGCGGGCCGGGAGTGAGCCATTGGAGAGCGTGGGCGCGGGACCGATCCTGTAGTACACGCTTCTACTCCGAAGTAGACACTCTTTCGATTTTCTACTCTAAATTTTTTATATTCGTGAGTGTCGAAATTCGGTCAGAGGCATCTCAACAGGGCCGGGTAGGCGACAACTTCAAGACTTCGGCGAGCGGGCCGGGGAAGCCCGCCAGACTCTACGCGGGTTTGGTGCGATATTGCACGAACCTCCCGAGCCTTCACAACGTCCGCAAGGTTCCCAAGGCAGGTCAGAGGCCCTGCGAGCGCTCACAGGGGCTTTCTGTACGTCCGCACCCTATCCTGCGCTGCATTTGCTCTGCGGTATATGTTGGCCGGGTGAGCCGTCGGCGAGCGCTGGATTCTGCAAAGATGCGCAACGGGCCAAAAAGGACTGTGTACCAAACTGTGTACCACGGAACGCGCTATTGTGACCAAACACGCGCTAGGAGGATTTTCGGGCAAAAGCAAAGCCCACTGATTTAGCGGGCTTTAGCGTTCAATATCTGGTAGCGCTACCGGGAATCGAACCCGGGTTTTAAGATTGAGAATCTCACGTCCTAACCCCTAGACGATAGCGCCACTCTCTTGCAGGCAGCAGCCGTCACCAGCCACTCTTCTTACTTTAACAAAATATCGGCCTGCGGCATAGAGTACAAAGGGCAACCCGCGAAACCGCGCTTCAGATACCCAGCTTGCGCACTTCGTCGTTGTAGTACTTGCGGTAGAGAATCTCCCACTCCTGCGAGCCTTCCAGAATGACCTTGCGCTGCGAGCCGATCTTGTTCCGGGCGGCCTGATCGATGCCGGCCTCCTGGGTGAGCAGGACGGTGAGCGCCTTGCGCGCCTCCTGGCGGATGGTGTTGCGATCCTCCAGAAAGCCGACCTCGTCGACCTCGGCCAGCGTGTCGGCCACGGTGTGAGCCAGCTTGTTTAGTTTGTCGGGGCTGATCCTCATAGCACCGCCTTGTACTTCTTGCTCAGCTCGGTCTTCACCTTTTTGAACATCTCGGCATACTGCGCGCCGGATTTGCGCATCTCTTCCGAATACGCCTCCAGAATCACGCGCACTTCTTCGTTGATCCGGTCTTCCAGAGACAATTCCTCAATGAGCCCGTCGGCGACGCGCGCTTCGACCGCCTTCATGTCACTGGCAGTGATCATCTTGGCGTCGATGAGGTGTTTGACCGTTTTACGGGCTAGATAGCCGATGTAATCGCGAGAGAAGATCATGGATTAATCCTCAGGATACCGCATCAGGCTGCGCTCTGTACAACCGGCGCGTGCTGCGCGGCGAAGAGGCCCTCAGAAGCTCAGGTTAAGGGTGAGGCTGGAGCTGCCGCCGGAAGCCGGAAACGCCGCGGCGACCGTCCGCGCTGCGCTGCCGGGGGCCTGCATCGGAGTGCCTCCAGAGCTGCTTATCGCGTCGATCTCGTAACTTACGACGACCCCGCCCTGGAAGCTGGTTAACGTCCATGCAAAGGGAATCTCCGCCGCGCAGGTCGCTGTCGAGCCAGTCACTGCGGCCAGGCCGGCGCCCATCACCGGCTCGACGGCCACCTGCGGATACCGCGGGTCAAGCCCTACAGGATTGGGCTGAATTCGCGCCCGGCAAGTGATCGTTGAGCCGGCCGGAAGCATCGAGGCAAGGCGCAGATGGAAGGTGACCGAGTAGACGCCGCTCACCGTTGCCGCCCCGCGTTCTTCAGGAACGTTCGCGGCCAGCGCAACCAGCGGCGCAAGTAGCGCAAAGCAAAGCAAGGGAATGCGAAGCCGCGCCATAAGGAGCCTCCATGCTGCGCTTATCGGCAACTTGGAAGCGGCTATGAGGAGAGAGGGGTGACGAAAGTCTAGTGTCCTGTCTCCGAAATACCTGTCAGTCTTTCTGCTGTCGTTCTGAGCGAACGGAGCCCCAAACGCTCTTCAGTTTGAGGGTGGTGAGCGAAGAATCTGCGTTTTTCTGCGAATGGTAATTCGATGAACTTCAGGGACATGACACGCTAATACATTTTGGGTGCCCCATCCTTGCGGCGTACTTGTTGTTGTCGCAAGGGTGGGAAACCACAAGCCAATGCGAGCCAATAACGAGCGTTTGGCACTACAGCAGGTGATTGCAGATAATTACCTTCCCGCAGCGCACAATAGAAGCATGAACCAAGACCACAGCCACGGGCTTTTACTGACCACTGACCACTGTTCACTGACCACTGTGTACGGCCGGGCACATCCCCCCCGAGGTACCCCCCCTCCCCCCCTAAAGATTCTCAAAACCTTGCTGTTAATTAATTGGTAAACAATCAGCGGATGGCCCGGTGAGCTGATTCTTTTCTACGCCTGCTCCTTCGCTTCGCCCAAAGGGTCGTTGTCGCGGTCGGTGACTTCGGCCAGAGCGGCCAGTCTTGCAGCCAGCTCCGGGGTCCAGCTTGCCTCCGGGGCGCGCCAACTCCAGTTGCCCACAGCCACAGCGGGCGTGTTCATGCGCGCTTCCGCGCCCAGTTCCAGAATGTCCTGCGCGGGAACCACGGCCATTTGTGCGACGCTTGACTGGAGGGCGCGAATCAGCGGCCAGACCACACCGTTGCCGGCGAGTTCGGGTCCAACATAGGCTTCGATGGCGGCGCGCTCCGCCTTGCCGGCCGCCTTCCACCAGCCAAGCGTGGTGTTGTTGTCGTGCGTGCCGGTGTAGGCCACAGTGGCCGGGGTCAGGCGGTGCGGCAGGTGTATGTGCGCGCCCTTGCTGCTGAAACCGAACTGGAGGACCTTCATCCCCGGCAGTCCGAGAGCGTGCCGCAGCGCGTCCACCTCAGGAGTGATCATTCCCAGGTCTTCGGCAACCAGCGGCAGGGGGCCCAAGGCCGCTTCGAGCGCACGGAAGAGAGCCAGTCCCGGCGCCTTGATCCACTCGCCCTTGGATGCAGTCTCCTGGGCGGCGGGAATCGCCCAGTAGGCCTCGAAGCCGCGGAAGTGATCGAGGCGGACAATGTCATACAGCTCGCAGGCGCGACGGATACGCTTGATCCACCAGTCGAAGCCGCGCCGTTCGAGCACTTCCCAGCGATAGAGCGGATTGCCCCAGCGCTGGCCGGTGGGGGAAAAATAGTCGGGCGGGACTCCGGCAACGCGCGTGGGCTTCAGTTCCTTGTCCAATTCAAAAAGTTCCTGATGAACCCACACGTCGGCTGAATCCATATTGACGAAGATGGCCACGTCGCCCAGGATTCTGATTCCTCTTTCCGCCGCGGCCTTGCGCAGATCGTTCCACTGCATTGCGAAGGCAAATTGCAAGACCTGCTCCTCGGCGACGCGACGCGCATGGGTGGTGAAGGCATGGGCCACGGCCTTGGGTTCGCGGCGGCGCAGCGGCTCCGGCCAGACTACCCACGCGCCCGTATTGTACTGGCGTCGCAGCTCGGCATAGAGTGCGTAGTCGGCAAGCCAGTCAAACTCTAGCTGGCAGAACTGCTGGTACTGCTCCCACTGCGCGGCCAGCTTGGGGTTGTGCTTGGGACCGAGCGGCCCGTGGTCAAGAAAGTTCCCCGCCGCCTCGTAGAGGATGGGGAGCTTGCGCCACTCCACCTCGCCAAAGTTCACATGGCCGCTTCGCCCGGCCTGCCCATGGAGGCGCTCGTGACCGATCCAGCCCCAGTCAGCTAGAAATTCGAGGCTGATGAAGAAGGGATTGCCCGCAAAGGCCGAAGAGCTGGCGTAGGGCGAGTCGCCGTAGCCGGTGGGGCCGAGCGGCAAAACCTGCCAGACGTGCTGCTTGGCCGCAGTCAAAAAATCCACGAACGCATGGGCGGCTGGGCCCAAGTCGCCGATACCGCCATCGGAGGGCAGCGAGCTGACGTGGAGCAGAACTCCGGAGGAACGCTGAAAATCCATAAATTGATTATCGGCGCAACGGGCGCAATTCACGATACCCGGTCTGGCAAAGACGTCCCGTGAAGTCGAAAAGAGCCCGCATCCGAGGGGGATGCGGGCTCTTTTCAATTGATTTTCTGCGAGTTTTTCGCTTAGGAAGCCGGAACTTCCGCGCCTTTTGCCTTGGCGCTCATCTTAATGCGATTGTGCTTCTTGTAGTCGTCCATGATGGTTCCAAGGAAGATGTTGAAGGCCTCGCCGCGGCGCTGATCGAGAAGCTGCTCCTTGGTCTGGTCGAAGCTCTTCGCGATCTCGTCGGCGGTCGGCTCCTGCTTCTCCAGCAGCTTGACCACCACGCCGGTTCTTCCCGCGCTGATCGGCCCACTGATATCGCCGGGCTTGAGGTCGAAGAGTTGCGGGGCCACCTGGCCGACCTGGCCTAAGTCAGGCACTTGGCCGGATTCGCCCACCAGGTCGCTGGACTTGAGAGTTGCGCCAACTTCCTTGGCGGCCTTGGCCAAATCATTCAGACTCTTGGCCTTGTCCGCCAAATCCTTGGTCTTCTGGTTGAGCAGGCTGGGAAGCAGCTCGTTGCGATAATCGTCGGCGATTTTGCCCTTGTACTCGGTAAAGTCCGGCGCGTGAGCCGGGGCGACATTCGTGACTTGGAAGATGGCGTAGCCCTCGCCGGTAGTTGCTGACTGCGGCGGGTCGCCCTGCTTGGACTCGAAGGCCTTAGTGATGATCTGGGAGGAATTAGGCAGCGCTGCAATCACGCCTCGCACGCCGACCAGCGGCGTGGTTGCCAATTCCAGATGATGGGCTGCTGCGGTCTTCTCCAGGCCGTTCTTGATGGCCTCAGAGGTGAGTGCGCGAGCATAGTTCTCTTCGGCCGCGGCAGCTCTCTGGCGGACGAGCGTGATCTGAATGGTGGGTAGAACTTCGTCGATGGACTGCGCGTGCGCCGCCTGCCGCTCTTCAACCTGAATGATGTGATAGCCGAATTGGGATTTCACAATCTTGGTGTCGCCGATCTTCTGCGAGAAGATGGCGGTGTCGAACTCTGGCACCATCATGCCGCGACGGGCAAAGCCGAGTTCGCCGCCCTTGTCCTTGCTGCCAGGGTCGTCGGAGTTTTTTGCGGCGAGCTCGGCAAAGTTGGCGCCATTCTGAATCTGTTTGAGCAGCGTATCGGCCTTGGCCTTGGCAGCGGCATCGGTCTTGGCGTCGGCGTTTGGCGCCAGTTTGACGAGAATGTGGCGCGCGCGGGCTTGCTCGGGAACTGAGTAATCGTCCTTATGGACGTTGAAGTACTGCTGAATCTCCTGCTGGCTGGGACGCGGGATTCCACCGGGCAACTGGTCAGGCGTGAAGGCAAAGTAGGTAATCTTGCGCTGCTCTGGGACCGCTGTGGCGTAACGGGCGGCGTTCTTCTTGAAGAAGGCCGCGAGGTCGGTGTCAGAGGGGTTGATGGTCATGCGCAGGTCATTGGAGGCGATCACCGCGTAGTCGAACTTGATCTTGATGTTTTGCTTGCGGTAAGCGTCGCGCACTTCCGTATCGCTCACGGTGGCTCCGGAGGTAATCAGCGCCTGCAAACGGCGAACAAGAATATCCTGCTTCACCTCCAGCTCAAACTCCGTAACCGAAAGGTTGAACTGGCGGGCGACAAAGTCGGCGTAGCGGTCTTCGCCGATGTACTGGCCATTAGGGAAGAGGAACTCGCCAAACTGGCCCTGGTGGAGGAACTTGGCTACATCGTCATCGGTGGCGTGGATGCCGAGCTTCTCGGCCTCGGCCATCAGAACTTGCATCTGCACCAACCGGGAGCCAGCCTGCTGCTCGAAGTAGTTGACAATGTAGGCAGAATCCGGCAGTTTTTGCCTCTGCATCTGCTGGCGGGCCATCTGGCTGACCTTCTGCTGGCTTACCGTCACGCCCGCGGAGAGCAGCCGGCTATACCAGTGCGGATAGATAGTGGCGTAGGTGTCGGTGGTTGGGGCTCCCATGCCGGTCAGGCCGGGAATCAGGTACACCACCATGCCCACCGAGACGACGGCGATGATGACGACGAAGATCGCTTTGATGATGCGGCTGTCTTTATCTTGCAGGAAACGGATCATGGGTGGACTCGGACCTTCAACTCTCTATGCGCGGACAGGCCAAACCCCACAGGCCAGCACGGCTGCGGCTGGATGCGGGCATTCGACAGAATGCGCAATTATCGCTTGACGCGATTCATAGCCATTATAGACGAGCGGGGACGAAATGCATTTTGAATTCAAATTGGACGAGATTGAACACCGGGCTGGATAGCTGTTCAATTCGGATTGGACGATAGCGCAATCCGGGAAAAACAGCAGGTATCCAGGCCTTCGGGATGCCTGCTGTGATATCGCAGACGATTCAGGCGCGAAGCGCGTCTGCCCCAATGCAGGTGGTTATTGCGGTTCTCCAATTGCCATGCACCGAGGCCACGCCGCCGAGTGGCTTTTTCCTCAAGAAAAAGCCACCTTCGACAAAGTTAGTAAGGACATATGTGTTGGAGAATCGCTCTAGCGCCAGTAGTAGTACCCGTCTGCCATGTAATATGGGCGATAGTAGACCTGCGGGAGGTAGTAATAGGGCTGGCCATTGGGGTAATAGCCGCGCCGGTAGAGTGCTGGACCGCCGGCATTAAGCCCCTGCGCCAGTCGTGCCGCCTCTTGCGAGCTAACCGGAGTGACCGTTAGCGCTGTTGCCAGGTGGAAGTCCACCCGCGCCTCGGAGGGAATCCAAGCGTTTGGCCGGGGAGCAGCCGCTGAAGCCGCCGTGCCCACGCCTGCGCCAGCCGCCGCGCCGATGGCGCAGCCGACGCCGCGGCCCGACGCACAACCGATGATCGTACCCATGATCGCGCCGCCGATGGCATTGTTCGCCGTCAGTCCGCTTTTGCTCGGCCCCCTAACCTTGAACTGGCCGGTATCGAGCGGATAACTTTGGCCGCCCAGTTCGAGCGAGGTGAGCTTGAGCGCGAGTTCCGGAGCGCCTCCCAAGTCGCCGCCAGCCCGGGCTTCGGTGACCACTCCATGGACGGTGGCGCCGCGCGGAATCGCCAGTACCCCGCCGATGGCCACATCATGAATCACGATAAACTGCACTGGCGTGCCGTTTTTGGCATGTTTGCTACTGACCGATTCGCTGGTCCGCAACTGCAGCAGGGTTCCCTCGGGGATGGTCACTGGGCCAGTGGCTTCGATGTAGGAAGGAGCCGGAGGCCGCGCGGGCGGATTCTGAGAGGGGTTCTGTTGCTGAGCCTGTCTATGTGCCTGAATCTGAGCCTGGACCTCGGCGCGAATCTGAGCCTGCAACGGGGTCAAGTCTTCAGACTGGCCGGGAGCCGGCGTCGAGGAGGCTGAGGAATTGGGGTCTGGCTGGTTGTCGGCCGGCTGCTGGTCGCCGGCATTGGCCTCGACCTGCGGAGTGCCGACGGTGAGGTTATTGTTCACCTTGGTCACGCCCGGCACATGGCTGGCGATGGACTCGGCCAGTTGGCGGGAGGAGTCGCTTGCCACAGTTCCTGAGAGCGTGACCTCGGCCTGAATGGTGGCTGCGGTGATCAGGTCGTTCTTTAGCTCCGTGGAAGCGTCGAGAGCATGTACCACATCCATTTCGATCTGGCCGTCTGTACGGGTTGCGGTAGCCGGGGGCAGAGGTGTGGCCTCGTTCTGGGCCTGTGCCATCACGCCGCACAGTGCAATCAGCGCCACCCAAGCAAAAACCTGCGTGAAAACTCTATTAAGGATTGAACGATTCATTGTTTTATCTCCTGCGCCTGAACTTTTGCTCCCAGTTCACGCGGATTAGACGAGCAATTCCGGAAGCCGTCATAGGTTGGAACCCCACCGCGAGGAAAAAGTTGCGTGGGGAAGAGTCGTATCTGAAAGCAGGGTACGCGCTTTGCTCGTCGTTCTGCAATCGACTTTTGGGGGAAGGGGACGGGTATCAGCACATACAAACGCAGGTCACAACGGGCATCGGGAGCTGAGACTTTCCCTCAGCGGCTGGCTGGATCAGGGATTGGTGTCGGGGCACCATTTTGCTGAGTCGCATCGTCGTCGGTGATCTTGCGCCATGCGCCGGTGGGAGGGATTAATCCTGGCACGGAGAGATTGATTTTGGTGCGGGGCAGCACTACAAGATCGACGCGGCGATTCTGAGAGCGGCCCTCGGCCGTATCATTGCTTGCCACGGGGTGGAACTCAGCGTATCCGGCGGCCGAGATGCGCTCGGGAGCGATGGCCTTGAGGTCGAGAAAGAGGCGGGCGATGCGGGTGGCGCGGGCCGAGGATAGCTCCCAGTTGGAGTCGAATTCAGCAGTATGGATGGGGATATTGTCGGTGTGGCCTTCGATGCGTAGATCGTAAGGCGTGCGGCCCAGCGATTCGGCGATCTGGCGCAACGTGGGGAGTGTCTCCGGCTTGGGAATGGCCGAGCCAGAGCTGAAGAAGCCGGCCTCGCGCAGACTGATCACCAGCCCATCGCGGCCCATCTTCATTGACACTGTATGCGTGGCGACCTGGTTGGATAACTTCTGTTCCAGTTCGCGGTGAATGCTTTCCAGGTCGTCCTTGACCTTTGCCGGCGATAGCACATCTTCTCCCATGACAATGTTCATCGGCATGGCCGCTTTTTCTGTGCCAGAGGCAGTGCTTGCGCCACTGACCGGCCGGCGGGAGGCGTCAGGAAAGATGCCCAGGGAGTTGAAAGCCGTGTCGATGGCCTCGGAGACCTGCACCTGTTTTTTCTGATCGGCTTTGGCGAAAGCGAAGAGGACGACAAAGAGGCCGAAGAGCAGAGTGATGAAGTCGGCATAGGAGACCAGCCAGCGGTCGCGGCTGACATTGATTTTGCGCCGCTCCCGCATCATGCCGCGCGCTCCTTGGGTTTCGGCAGTGGGTCGCTGAGGAAGCCGGCCAGCTTGACTTCGAGCATGCGCGGGTTCATGCCCTCGAGGATGGAGATGACGCCTTCGAGCATCATCTCGCGGCGCTGATGGCTGTCGTGCATACGGATGCGCATCTTGCCGGCGAAGGGAAGGAAGAATAGATTGGCGACGCCGACTCCATAGATGGTGGCGACGAAGGCAACGGCGATGCCGCGGCCCACTTCCTGAATATTATCCAGATGCTGCATCACCTGGATCAGCCCGAGTACGGCGCCGAGGATGCCGATGGTGGGCGAAAAGCCTCCGGCTGACTCGAAGACCGCAGGGAGCCGGTCTTCAGTTTCGGCGGTGGAGTCCAGGCTGACGCGCATGATTTTGCGCAACTCGGAAGGCTCGGTGCCATCGACGGCCAGCATGAGGGCCTGCTTGAGAAATGGGTCCTGGATGGTTTGCAGATCGCTGTCGAGCGAAACGACGCCGTTGCGGCGGGCCTTGTTGGCAAAGGCGACCAGCAGGCGGAGGAGCTCGTCGTTGTGCTTGCGGGGCGCGGAAAAGACGTGCGCCAGACTGGCGAATGCGGAGATCACAGTGGGGAGCGGAAACTGGAGCAGCACGGCGCCCATGGTGCCGCCAAAGACGATCAAGGCAGCGGTAGGCTGCAGGATTTGCCCCAGGTTACCGCCCTCGATGAGTAATCCGGTAACGATGCCGGCGACCGCCAGGAAGACTCCGCCAATACTGCCTTTATCCATGAAAAGCACCTCGATCATTCAAGCGCGGAGAGCGGGATTCATCCATCATTCGCTTTACAGCGGGTTATGCCTGGTTTGTGCCGATGCAGGTTTTTGCTGGCTGGAGATATCCAGGCTGGTCAGCGAAACGGTCTTCTGCAGGTCGCTATAGGATGGGAGCCGCTTGGCGACCGAAGCCAGCAGGCGTGCGCGGTAAGCGATCACGCGCTCGACTACTTCGCCGCAATCCTCGCGCACGATCAGCTTCTCTCCATTGATCAATGTGAGCATGGTGTCAGGAGATGCCTCGGCGGTCTTGATCAAGTCGCTGTTCAGCACCATTGGGGTGCCGTTAAGTCGTGTAAGTTCGATCATCGCGCATAACTCCTTCGCAGTAGTTATCGGCGGAAGACGGGAAATGTTAACAGATTACGAAAGCCTAAGACGAGGTGTCTCGCGGCGGGACACAAATGCAGGGTGCTTAAAGACCATTACTTCCGTGCCGAAGAAGTGGCCAGATGCGGCGGTATCCGAATTGAAAGCAGCGACCCAGGGTAGCCAAAAAAATGGGAGCGCTTGCAAGGAGGGCCGCAAATCCACGCATCCCAAAGGAGAACCCCATGTCCCTGGGTGTCTTGAATAATCTGAATGCAATCTATGCGGAAAACAACCTAAACAACTCGAACACCAGTTTATCCACGGTGTTGAGTCAGCTGTCTTCCGGTTCGAAAATCAACTCTGGCGCCGACGACGCAGCCGGACTTTCACTGGTAGATGGTCTTCAGGCCAACCAGATGGCACTAACCCAGTCGAAAACCAATGCAACAGAGGGTGTTGGGCTGCTTCAAGTAGCCGATGGCGCTCTTTCGCAAGTGACAAGCCTGCTCAACCGGGCCGTGACGCTGGCTACCGAAGCCTCGAACGGCACCCTCAACTCCTCACAGGATACGGCTGCCAACCAGGAGTACCAGTCGATTCTGTCGGAAATATCGAACATCGGCTCGACGACCACCTACAACGATACGGCGGTTTTCGGCTCGAATACCAACATCTACACAGGCGACTCTTCGACGACCGGCTCATCGGTGGACGCTCTGGACATCCGCACATTGTCTTCGTCCAACGTGGGCGACACAGGCGGCCAGATGGCATACAGCAACGGTCAGAACAATGTGTTCATCAATCTGTCGCACACCAACGCTGTCACCGGCGCAGTCACCAATGCGCAGTCGACGGACACGCTGAACGCCAGCGGCACAACGACGGTCAATGTGAACTATTTAGTGAAGGGAGCCGACGGCACGGAGAGCACGGCCACCACTTCGATCACCGTGGGCGGCACCTCCGGTATTTCCAACACCGCCAATGGCCTGATCAGCGCAATCAACAGCTCGGGCCTTGGCCTGACAGCCACCTTTACCACGCAAGCCGAGGCCGGCATCACCGGCGGCGGAACACAGACCGGAATCCAGATTACCGGCGGGCTGGTATCAGCCGGTGTCGATCCGGGCGCGGTGAGCACCAGCGGCACGCTGAATCCGAGTGCGATCACCAACGAAAATCTGACCCTGGGCCAGACCATCACCGTCAAGGTTGGCGACTCGACCGCGGCTACGATCAACATCACTTCAACGACCAACAACCTGACCGGTCTGATGAACGCGATCAACGGCGCAGCCGGCAACGGCGGCGACAGCGCGTTGGTTACAGCCAGCATCGTCACCAATGGAGCTGGATTGCAGAGCCTGTCACTGGCCGATACGACCAAGGCGGGTGGAGTGCTGGCCGTAACAACTGCGACCAACGCTGCGGGTCCGAATCTGCTGGCCAATGGATCGGCCTCCGCCGACGCAGTCACTGTTGCATTCAACGGCAGCTCGTATACGACCGGAGCGACAGGCCAGTTTGCGACGGGCACACTGGGCATCACCGGAACCAACACCACAGGCGACACGCTTTCCGGCCAAATCGTTCTGTCGAACAACACCACTCCGGGCGCAGGCGCAGTGACCTTCATCATGGGCACTGGGAGTGATACTCCGGGAAGTGGAACCATCCATGTGGGCAGCCAAGGCGACAGCAGCCTCACGCTGGGCAACCTGGCTACCGCAATTCAGGCTAACCTCGGGGTGGCTACCTCGGTTACGGGGACAGGCATCACGATGACCTCGAACACCACCGGCACGACTCTGGAACAGGTTCCTGGAGCGGGCAATAACACGTTGACAGACGCGGCTTCGATGGCGGTGACAAACCTGGAAGGGTGGACGCCGGCCAATGGCGGTTCGGATGCCCACGCCACGCTGGCCATGAACGGCGCCAATAGCTTTGCAGCCAATGGCAGCACATTGCTCAGCGGCAACCTGGTCTTGAATAACACGGACGTGGGCAACGAAGGCCCAGCGACGACCTTCTCGATGGGCGGCGCGAACGTCGGCGCCGCGAATACGGTGTACGTGAACGCCGGCGGCGGCACGGCATCGGTGACGCAACTGCTGGCGTCAATCGCGGGCAGCGGCCTGAACACCACCGGCTCGGTGGCTACGGGCAGCATTGTGCTGACCTCCGGAACTGCCGGAACTACCTACACGGTGGACTCGTCCGGGCTGGTCAACTCGCCTGCTCTGAACCAGACGAGTACGCCTAACCATGCCGGAGCGGTGAGCACCGGGGCGCAGTTCAGCACTGGCGGGGCCAGTGTGAACAGCGATACGCTGGCGGGCAACGTAGTTCTCTCGAACAACGGGAACACGGTGACCTTCTCGATGGGCGTAGCGGGCAACGGCACCTCCACCATCGGTGTCAGCAATGCTGGAGGCGGTCTGGGCAACCTGGTCGCAGCAATCAACGGCGACCAAGCGGCTCTTGGCCTTACCGCATCGTTGAACGTGAGCAACGGCACGGTTGCTCTGACGCAGAAC
>Ga0181520_10010070_pt1 | contig 12804 bp, 8 predicted proteins | sample PEATcosm2014_Bin_29_FD_132451 | JGI IMG/M metagenome (GOLD analysis project Ga0181520, IMG submission 132451) | Peatland microbial communities from MTU Mesocosm Facility, Houghton, MI, USA - PEATcosm2014_Bin02_30_metaG | ecosystem: Environmental > Terrestrial > Soil > Wetlands > Peat | place...
CTTAGCCTCTAAATTTCAGAGGTTCTATTAATATATATAGCAGATGAATATTGAAAAGCAAGTTATAATTAATAAAAAGTGGTTTACATTTTTTGCGCCAGTCCGTAAAATGTTTTTGTTCCACAATTTACCGTAGGGGCCGCCCCCTGTGGCGGCCCGAAACAAGGAGCCTTTTTTGAAAATACTTTTAAACGTCTGCTGCGCGCCGGATGCCACACATACTATAAATGCCCTGCGTGACGCCGGCTATGAACCTGTCACATTTTTTTACAACCCCAACATACACCCGCGTGATGAGTATTATAAAAGGGTCAAAGATATGGAAAAGCTTGCCCGTGAAACTTCAACAGAAAATATTTCAAACGTACCCTATGACATAGAAGAATGGTTTAAAATATGCAAACCTTATGCCAATGAGCCTGAGCGTGGCAAGCGGTGTGAAGTTTGTTTTAAAATGAGAATGGACAAATCGGCGCAAAAAGCCGGGGAACTCGGAATTGAAATTTTTGCCACTACCCTGACAATTTCACCGCACAAGGATACTGCCCTGATAAACCGCCTCGGGAAGGAAGCCGCGGAAAAACACGGGGTTAAATACCTGGAATCAAACTTCAAAAAGCAGGACGGCTTCAAAAAATCAATCATACTCTCCAAAGAACATGATTTATACAGACAGGATTATTGCGGGTGTTCGTATTCTTTACTGGACAGGCTAAAGCAAAAAAGAAAAAATTCCACCTAATTTACGACTAAAACGGTTCTTTAACCGCCATGACTATCTCATCGTAAAATTCTTTTATGTTCATAATATTTCTTCTGCTGAAATAAACCGTAACCGACCCTTTTTCACCCGTTATTACCGCCTTTATCCTGCCGGCGCCCGCAAGTTTAAGTATAATTTTGTCGTCAATTTCATAAAGCAGTGTTTCATGGACATCATATTCGCCGGACTGCCTCTCTTCGGAACAGTCTTTGTACACAAATCGGTCCGCGTCAATATAAAGGACAAGGCTTTCCTTTCCGGATATGAGCAGCCACTCCTTTCCCTTATACTCAAGTTTTAGAAAATAACGCGCGTCTTCTTTTGCCCTTGCGTATTTTTCGACTCCAAGCCTAAAATCACTTGTGGAAACGTTGTATTCATCATTGGAGAGTTCGTTGTTTATAAGCGTCCATATCTGCACGCCTGAATTATCGTCATTAATGTAATCCACTTTTGCCGCTCCGGACTCGGGCATAAGCGCGGCGCAGCCGGAAAACAGAACAAGCGCGGGCAGAAAAAAAAGACCCGTTAAAAAATATTTTTTTCCCAATTAAAAACCCCTTTATAATAATATACGTAAAACTATTTTTTGTATTTCAGAGCCTTGCCTTTTTTAACTTTTCTTCTTTCAACCCACTCATAAACAACCGGTATCACAATCAGGGTAAGGAATGTGGATGTAAGAAGCCCTCCTATTACTGCAATCGGCATTGTCTTTGCCATTATTACCGATTCTCCAAAACCAAAGGCGAGAGGCAGCATACCGAAAATCATGGCAAAAGTTGTCATAAGAATCGGCCTTAAGCGTATCGGGCCGGCGTGTGTCAGCGCTTCCCTTGCGCTCATCCCCTGCGCTATTTTCTGGTTTGTGAAATCTATCAAAAGTATGCCGTTCTTCGCCACAAGGCCGAGCACCATTAAAATACCTATCATGGCCATCAGGTCCAGCTGCTGCCCGGTTACAAGCAGGGCTAGGAACGCCCCGATAATTGCCAGAGGCACGGATATCATAAGTATAAGCGGCTGCACCAGGGAATTATAAAGCGAGGCAAGTATCATATACATAAAAAGCAGGGCCAGAAGCATGGCGGTGCCCATCTCGGTTATGGTGTCGTTAAGCTGTGAGGCCTGGCCGCCGAAGCTGTAATCATATCCATAAGGTATTTTTACATTCTGCTTTATATTTTTTTTAAGGGCGTTCACAACATCGCCAAGTGAGTATTTTTCCCTGACATTTCCGGTAACCTTGACTATCCTCTTTTTATTTTCCCTTTTTATCTCACCGGGCCCTGAGCCGAACTCAAATCTGGCGACGGCTGAAAGGGGTATTTTCAACCCCGCGCTGTTTGTGAGCATTATGTCGTTCAGTGAATTTATCTCCTGCCTTTCATTTTCAGGAAGCTGCATTATTATCGGATATTCCTTTTCGCCTTTCCTGTACTGGGCGATTTCCTTCCCATTAATGAGCATATTAAGAATCTCTCCTATTTCGTATGTGGAAAGGCCGAGTTTTGACGCCTTGAGCCTGTCAACCTTTACAGATATCTCGGGCTTACCCGGCCTGAAAGATGTGTCCAGGTCGGCCACACCCGGTGTCTTTTCCGCCTCTTTCTTGATGGAGTCCGCAATGGAATCAATAACTTTTATATCATCACCCGTTATATTTATTGTTATCGCGAATGTATCGCCGCCGCCCGACAGCACCTGGCCGGAACCGCTGTCCTGCAGGATTAAAAGGGCGTCTTTTCCTATTATAGCGCTTATCTTTTTGTACTCCTCAAGTCCTGCGGGCGTGGATTTCCTGCCCCCTTTTTTTATCCTGGCGAAAATAGAGCCCACGTTTTTACTTGCCGTTCCCCTGCTTCCCTCACCGCCTGCCACAACATAATACTCCTCTATGTCGGGTACGGTCTTTAAATATGCCTCGACCATTTTTAATTTTGCGTCCACAACGTCGATGGTGGCGTCCGGCCTGCATTCAATTGTATACTCTATCTCGCTGTAATCGGAATCGGGCATAAATGCCACACCTATGAACATGACAGCTAGCCCGGATACGGCCAGAAGCCCGAGCGTCCCGAATATCACGCTTTTTTTATGGTCAAGGGCCCAGTTTAATAGCTGTGTATAAACTTCCTTTATGCCTTCATAAATTTCTTCCCATTTTTCATGTATGGCATGAAAAACCGATGATGCGCCTTTTGTGTTTTTCCCGGAGTCTTCTTTTTTCCACCAGTAGGCCGAAAGCATTGGAGCTGTTGTGAAGGCGTCAATGAGTGAAATTGTAAGGGCAAAGGCTATTGTAAAACCGAACTGCTTGAAAAATTGCCCCACAACGCCGTGCAGGAATGATATCGGTATGAAGACGGCCATAATAGAGGCAGTCGTGGCGATGACGGCAAGGGCGACTTCGTTTGTCCCTTTTACAGCCGCCTTTTTCGGGTCCATACCGCCTTCGATGTACCTGAAAATATTTTCACGGACAACTATGGAATCATCTATTAATAACCCTATTGAAAGCGAGAGGGCGAGAAGCACCATCATATTAATTGTAAATCCGGCGGCATTGATGAAAAAGAAGGCGCCAAGAAGAGAATTTGGAAGGGCAATTGCCGTTATAATAGTTGAGCGGAATGAGCCGAGAAAGAGCCATACTATGATTATGGCGCATAGCGCGCCTATCAGGATGTCGCCCTGCAGCCCCTCTATGGACTGTTCGACGTAATGTGTCGGATCCCTGAATACATCAAACCTTATTCCCGGGGGCAGCTTCGCGTTTATATCCTTCATTTTACTTTTTACTATCCTTGCTATTTCAACGCTGTTTTCACCGGACTGTTTGTATACCCCGAAAATAAGGCCGTTCTCACCATCCACCCTGGTGCGCCGTTCTTCATCCTTTAAACCAAAAGTTACGTTTGCTATATCCTTTATCCTGACAATTGCGCCGTTTGCGGCCTTCATTGAAACATTCTCTATCTCAGGAATGGAGTCAAACCTTCCCTTTACCCGGACGTCAATGCTTCTTTTTGTGTTTTCAATGGAACCCGCGGGTATGTTCAGGTTTTCCCTGTCGATTGCCTCTATTACCTGATTAAATGATATCATCCTGGCGAAAAGAGCCGATTTGTTTATTGTTATTTTTACCGCCCTGTCGCGGCCGCCCCACAGGTCAACCCTGCCGACACCTTTTATTTTTTCAATTTCAGGTTTTATGCTGTCGTCAACTATTTCTTTTAGGCCCGCAAGATCCCGGTTCCCCTTTACTGTCATGGCAATGACCGGTATCCATTCGGCGGCTGAAAAACGCTCGACAGAGGGCTCCTTGGCGTCGTCAGGCAGCTTCCATTTCGCCTTATTTACGGCGTCGCGCACCCTTGTCTCGGCGTATTTAACATCCGCGCCAAGGTTAAATTTCGCGGTTATTACAGAAACCGATTCATCAGATGTGGAAGAAAGTGTGTCGAGCCCCTCAACAACGGCAAGCGCGTCCTCAAGTGGTTTTGTAACAAGATTTTCTATCTCTTCCGCGGAAGCTCCGGCATAAACAGTGGTCACTGATATTGTCGGGTATTCAATGTCGGGCAGCATATCAACGCCCATGGAGGTATAACCGATCAACCCGAGTGTTATTATAGACGCCACTATCATTATGACAAATATGGGGCGCTTTATTGCCATCTCCGCGATATTCATGATTTAAAGTGCTCCTCTTATTTTTCTTCGCTGATTCTGGCGCCGTCGCTCAACTTAAAATTTCCATCGGTAACCACGTCCGCGCCTTCGGTAATGCCGCTTTTTATCTCAACCTCATCACCCGCCATATATCCAAGCTCAACATCAACGCTCTTTGCTTTCCCGCTGTCGTTGACATAAACATATGCCTTGCCCTCGCCCATTAAAACCGCGCTTTCAGGAAGCATTATGCTTTTCCTCACTGCCGTATTAATCGTAACCTCCACCGACATTCCGGGTTTTATCCCGCGGCCGGGGTTGCTTCCTTTTACTATAATGGTGCCGGACATTGTATCAGTGTCAATGAAAGGGGTGCAGGAATATACAGAAGCTTTTACCGGCGCCGCTTCTCCATATACCGGCTTTATTTCAGCGGACATGCCGCTTTTTACCTTTACCATTTCCTCTTCCCCGGTATGCAGGATGACTTTCACATTGTCCGGGTCGGCCACTTCAGCCACAGGGTTCTGCGGTGAAACCGCGGCCCCTTTGTCGGAGTAATAAATTTTTGTAACAATACCGTTTACCGGCGATTTTATGGGTGCCAGCTGGAAATCCATGCCGACGATATCGCGGTCTATAAAAAGTATAGTGTCGTCTTTTTTTACGGAACTTCCTTCTTTTGCCGCCACACGCTCAAATTTTCCTGAAACAGCCGGGTATATTTTTATCTGGGGGTCGCCTTCGGCAATTCCCTGAATTACAACAGTCTCATTTATATCTTTCAACTCCGCCCTGATGCCCGAAACTTTTCTCACCTTCTCTTCCACTTTTGCGGAGGATTTTAACAGCTTCACAACTATCCAGAATACAGCCGCGGCCAGAAATATAACAAGCGCGGCCATGGCCCATTTTTTTACGGATTCTATTTTCATTTTTTCTCCTTCTCAAATCTTTTTGTGAGGATTTCCTTTGTCCTTTTCACAAGCACATTTGCTATCCCGCGTTCCACATGGTTTAAATTGGACATGAACTTTTCAATATAATCAATGCCGATGCCCCTGTTATATTCAACAAGCTTCTTTCCTTTTTCTGTAAGGGTCATAATTACCTTGCGCCTGTCTTTTTCGGAATGTTTTCTTGCGGCATAACCATCTGTTACAAGCGCTGACATGATATCCGTCATAGTAGGCATTTTAACGCTGGCGCATGTTGATAGTTCCCCCATTGTCATGCCGGATGAATCATAAAGAAAATATAAGGCGACTATCTGCGCGAAAGTAAGTTTTTCCATTCCGCCGCGGAATATCTCTATCTTTTTATTTGACCTGACCGCGCGCACTATGTCCACTATGTGGTTGAATATGGCCTCTGCTTCCTTTTTTTTATCCAAATCAGGCTCCTTTTCATTAGTAAGGGTTAATATTTAGGCAAGGCTAAGTATATAATTAATCCGGTAATAAATCAAGTTTTTTTCAGGGGTTATATAAGAAAAAGGCGCGGTTTCCCGCGCCCCATAAATTTAAAACGGCTTATTTTGTTTTTTTCCTCGTTTTTGACTTTAAAAAATCTTTTGGTTTGGGCAGGCTGTGTGATTCCGCCCATTCATATACCACCGGCACGACCACAAGCGTAAGGAATGTTGATGTTATTAATCCGCCGATTACAACCACGGCGAGCGACTCATTGCCTTTGGCCCCTTCGCCCAGCGACATCGCTATGGGGAGCATCCCGAATATCATGGCAAAAGTTGTCATCAAAATCGGCCTTAAACGTATAGGCGCCGCGTGCATAAGCGCTTCCCTTATGCTCATGCCCTCATCCCTCATTTTGTTGGTAAAATCAAGGAGAAGGATCCCGTTTTTCGCCACAAGTCCGAGCACCATGAGCAGCCCTATAAAACCGAACAGGTCAAGCTGATAGCCCGTGATGAGCAGCCCTATGAACGCGCCTATCAAAGCAAGCGGCACTGCGGTCATAAGTATAAGCGGCTGAGTAAAGGAATTATAAAGCGACGCCAGTATCATATACATAAAAAGCACCGCCAGCAGCATGGCGCCTGCCATCTGAAGCCCCATATCCATGAATTCCTTGCTCTGCCCGCCGAAGGTATATTTGTAACCCGCCGGCATGACAAGTTCCTTTTTCAGCCTTGCCTCAATCTTATTTTTAACCTCTATAACGGAATATCCAGGGGCAAGCGACGCTGAAATCTTGACTATCCTCATTTTATCTTCCCTGTCCACGTGAACAGGGCCCGAGGAATATGTGAAAGAACACACCGCGGAAAGCGGTATTTTCTTTCCCGCCTGATTCGTTATAAGTATTGTTTTTATATCATCAGGGACACGCTTGTTCCTGTCGTTTAATTCCATAGTAATGTCGTATTCTTTTTCTCCCCTGCGGTATTTTGATATTGCCTCACCGGCAATCAGGGTCCTGAGCAGCTCTCCCACGTCGTTTGTTGAAACTCCAAGCGTCGCCGATTTTACAGGATCAACCCGCAGCACCATTTCAGGCTTGCCTGGTTTAAGCGACATATCCGCGTCGGCCGTGCCCGGAGTTTCCTGCATTATTCTTTTCACCTGCGCGCCGAGTTTTCCAAGCGCGCTTAAATCATATCCGTATATCTTTACGAGCAGGGGCGTTGAAAAATCCTCATTACCTCCGCCGCCGCCCGAGCCTGTTGTGACGTTTACAAAACTGTCGATTCTCTGCTTCCTTACATAGTCCCTTATTTTCTGTGATATCTGGTCGAGTGAAAGGTTTCTTTTGCTTACCGGCACCAGTGAAAGCATGATAGTGCCTATATTGCCGTTGCTGCCGGACGAACCAAAAAGCCCGGAAGAGCCTCCGGCGTCTACATAATAAGTGTCAACTTCCGGCAGTTTGGATATAAAATCCTCCACCTTGCCCATATAAAAAGCTGTGTTTGTTACATGGGCGCCGGGATAAGTTTCAAAACTTATGGTCATGACAGGCGTGTTCTGGTTCATAAATCCCATGCCTATAAACGGCACAAGGCATAAGCTGAAAACAAGCAGCCCTACAGCCGTTATAATAACCATCTTCTTCCTCGCAAGAGCCCATTTTAATATATCAATATATATTTTTTTAAGTTCTTCGTAGAAATCGTTCCATTTGAGCGAGAGGCCGTGCATAAGTTTGGAAAATCCCTGTTTCGGTTTGTTGCCCTCTTTTTTGTACCAGTAGGCGGAAAGCATGGGGGCCGTAGTAAAGGCGTCAAGCAGTGATATGCCCAGGGCAAAAGCCACGGTAAACCCGAACTGCTTAAAAAATTGCCCTATGACGCCTGTTAAAAATGATATAGGCAGGAACACTGCCATTATTGAAAGCGTTGTGGAAATTACCGCAAGCGCGACTTCGTTGGTCCCTTTTTCCGCGGCCTCTTTCGGGTCCATGCCCATCTCTATATGCCTGAATATATTTTCGCGCACAACTATGGAATCGTCTATAAGCAGCCCGACGGCAAGCGACAGGGAAAGGAGGGTTATGACATTTATTGAAAATCCGGAAATGTAAATCAGAAAAAACGCCCCGAGTATTGAATTCGGCAGCGCCACGGCCGTGATTATGGCGGAACGGAAATTTCCAAGGAAGAGATAAACAATTAATACGGCAAGCAGCGCGCCAAGGAGCATGTTTTCCTCAACGCCTTCGGTGCTGCGCCTGATGCCTCCGGTCATGTCTATGACCGACTTGATCTTCAGGTCCTTGGGGATAACCCCGTCTTTTTCAAGCTGTTTGAGCCTGCTTTCAACTTTATCGGCTACGGAAATCGTATTTGTGCCGGACTGTTTAAAAATTGCGAAGAGCACTGCCGGCCTTTTATTAACATGAAGTATTTCAGTTTCCCTTTCTATGGTCCAGTCCACTTTTGCAATGTCCCCGAGCCTGACTATCTTTCCGCCTGAGGAGGTGACCGGCATATCCTCTATTTGTTTTAAATCCTTAAATTCGCCGACCACCCTGAAGGTCATATCCTTTATGGGGCCATCCACAACGCCTACGGGATAATTAAGGTTCCTGGAATTTACCGCGCCAATTATGGAATTTATATTAAGGTCCTTCGCCTGAAGCAGCGCTTTGTCCACTGTAATTTTTACTATTCTTTTCCTTCCACCCATTATTGAAACCGAGGCAACCCCCTCAACCTGCTCTATCTGCGGCTGAAGCTTGTCCTCAATAAATTCGCTGATTGATGTCTGGTCGCTGTTGCCCTCTACGGAATAAAATAGTATTGGAATGTCAGTGAAAGCAAATCTTGAGATGACCGGCTCGTTTACGTCTTTTGGCAGCAGCGGCTTTACTGCTGTGACCTTGTCGCGGACATTTGCCTCGGCGTACTTTACATCAAACCCCAGCTTAAACTGCGCGCTTACAAAAGAAGCGCCTTCCATTGAGGTCGAGCTCACTGTGTCAATTCCCTCAAGCGTGGCGAAAGCGTCCTCAAAGGGTTTGCTTACAAGCGTTTCCATCTCCTCTGCCGACGCGCCCGGATATGATACCGTTACATTGACCGTAGGAAATGATATGTCAGGAAACTGGTCAACCGGAAGATTCATTAAACCTATAATGCCAAGGGTTATAATAGTGACAACCATCATTACTATTAAAACCGGCCTTTTTATCGCCAATCCCGCTATATTCATTATTTCACTCCTGTATGTGTTCTTTTATCATTTTTTAAAGAAACAAAAACTGCTTTGTTCAAGTTCTGCTTATCACGCTCTTTATTTGAGAATTGTGCTCACTTTTACGCCGTCTGAAAGCTTGAAACTTCCGTCGGTAATTATTTCGTCCCCTGCCTTAAGCCCGGGCCCGGATATCTCAACATCATTATTTTGTTTGTATCCCATGACAACATTTACTGTTTTAGCTTTGCCGTTGTCGTTAATATAAACATACGCGCCGTTGTCCCCCAGCAGAACGGCCTGCTCCGGCACCAGGATTGATTCTGTCTCGCCGGTCAGCACGTCCACATTCACCGACATGCCGATTTTCATTTTTCCGCCGGTGTTCGGGGCCTTAACAACAATGGAGCCTGCCATTGTGTCCTCATTAATTACAGGCGGGGCAAGCTCAACCACGCCTTCCACAGAAATTGAATCATCGCCTATAAAGGATATCCTTGCCTTCTGCCCTTTTTTAAGCAGCATAAGGTCTTCCTGATTAACGCTGAATACTGTTTTTATATTTTCCCCGTCAGCCACTTCAGCGACTGCGTTTTCCGGATTTATCATCGCGCCCCTGTCCGTATAATAAAACTTCGTCACCAACCCGGCCGCCGGCGCGTACACAACGGCATACTCGAAATTTTCCCCCACCTGGTCCCTGTCAATGTAAACAAGCGGCTGGTCCTTTTTTACTGTTGTTCCCTCAACCACCGCGTTGCGGACAAATTTTCCTTCCACCTGCGGATAAACCTTCACCTGCGGGTCGCCCTCGACAACGGACTGCACGGAAATATAATGGGGCACCTTTGAAAATACGGCTTTTACAGAGCCTGCGTTGTTTATAAGCTCAACGGATTTTTTACTGTTCCTTGTTATACTGGCGATTATTCTCAACACCATAATACATGCAAGTATTATCAAAATTATGATTACTATGTTTTTTATTGTTGTCCTTGTGCTGTTCATTTTGTCCCGCCTTCTTGAGCCTGATTTGCAAAAAAAATAATCAATAATTATTGATTATTGAAAATATTTAAATTTGTGCGCCGCCCGCCGGTTTTTCACGGTCCTGCGCCGCTGTTATATTCAGCAAGGCCCCGTCAGATAGGCCCGAGTTCCCGTCGATTACAATCCTGTCCCCGTCGGAAAATTGCCCTTCTATTTCTATCATATCATTTAACCTGTATCCGGTAATAACCTTTGCCCTGGCCGCTTTTCCGCCTGCGTCAACAAACACATACAACCCGTCATCACTCTGAAGGATCGCCTTTTCAGGGATTAAATAACTTTCCTTTACACCTGTCAATATGCTGACATTTACCGACATGCCTATTTTTAATATTTTTGATTTATTGGAACCAGTCACTATTATGGTGCCCGCCATTATATCCATATTGACAACCGGCGGAACCGACGAAACTGTCCCGGATACCGCAAGCGCCGAATCATTGGCGTAATATATAAGAGCGCTCTGCCCCTTTTTCACCTTCAAAAGATCATCCTGTCCTATATTAAATACAACCTTTATATTGTCCTCGTTGGCCACCTCGGCCACGGGAGATTGCTGGTCCACTTTGCCGCCCCTGTCGATAAAATACAGTTTCGTGACAACGCCGGCTATCGGCGCCTTTACCGGAGCGAGCTCATATTTGTATCCGATCTGGTCGCGGTCAACATAAGCCACAACATCATCCTTATTCACACGGGCCCCCTCGGGAACCGCGTTTTTAACGAACTTACCAGCCACCTGCGGATATACCTTCACCTGTGGATCGCCCTCAAGTATCCCCTGAACCGTTATCATATGGGGAACTTTTTGCTTTTCAAGGGTATAAACCGAGACGCTGTAAGAAGTTTCCTTCTCTTTTTTCGCGCAGTTTACCAGCATAAAGCATACAATTATTACGACTGCCGCAAAAACAGCATGCTGCACCGCGTTTTTATCAAAGGTCCTCTTCACTTAACCCTCCGTATTGCCCGTTTATTATCCATACTTTTAGTTTACAAAATCCTTGAGCTTCTGCGCCGTGGTGATGTAGTTGAAGAGCGCGTTGAGGTAATTCATCTTCGCGCGCAGCATCTGCGTCTCGGCGTTTAAAAGGTCGACGGACTGGATGAGCCCGTTCTTGTATGATTCTTTGGCTATCCTGTAGCCCTCTTCAGCGGTCTTTATGAGGTCGTCCGCGGCCTCGATTATCTGCCCGTTCTGTGTGAGTGATGTGTAAAGTGAATCAAGCTCTATTGTGAGCATGTTGTCCGCGTTTTCCTTGTTGAGCTTTGCCTTTTCATCATTCGCGTTGGCCTCTTTCATGGACGCCACGTTCTTGAAGGAGTCAAAAAGGCTCCACTGCATTCCGATTTCCACGTCCCATGAAGACTGCCAGTCCCACGCCTCGTGATGAAATGCCGGGTCGCTTGAAGTGTAATTATAATTCGCGGTAAGGGCTATGTTCGGAAGAAACATTGCTTCCTGGAGATTTTTCTGAAATCCGGCCAGGTTTGCCGCGTGTTCCGTAATCTGCCTGTCGCTGTTGTTGTCCTCAAATTTTTTCTTAAGCTCTTCATATGTAAACTGCAGCTTCTTGTATTCCGGTGTTCCTGAAAGCTGTATCTGCTGGTCAAGCGGTATTCCGAGTGTGTTTTTCAGTGATTCCAGCGAAAGTTTGGCGCCGTCAGCGGCCCTCTGGTAGTCTGGTATGGAATTGGAATACTGCACCTGCGCCTGAAGGACGTCAAAATTGGAAGCCTGGCCGTTGTCATATTTTGTCTTTGTTATCCTTAAATATTCTTCGTTGGCTTTCATTGTTTCCTCAAGTGTGTTTGCCATTTCCTGGGCGATAAGTGCGCCGTAAAAAGCGTTTATAACGTCAAGGTTAAGTTTGTCATTTGCCTTTTTGAAATTAATCTGTGCTATCTTGTAAGCTTCATCGGCCATCTTGAAACCAAAATATGTCTTTCCAAATGTGAACAACGGCTGTGTAAGCGTTACACGCGACATATAATAATATGAAGGATAGAGGCTAAGTGAAAGCGGAGACCCTGCTGTCAGAGTTATTCCTGCTGACTGATAAAGCCCCGCGAATATTCCATATTCCGGCGAACCGTATGGTATCACAAGCGGAGCCTGCACGTTTTCAGGTTCATATGACCCTGATAATGTTATTGAAGGCCCGAACGAAGCCACTGCCTTTGAAAGCTCGGCTTCGGAAATTGTTTTATCAAGATTTGCTATTTTAAAATCGCGGTTCTTTTCCGCGGCTATCTTATAGCAGTCCTCAAATGTCAAAGAAGTTGCCACCTGAACTGAGGGCTGGGCGATAGCAATCGCGGATGCTGAAATACTCTGCGCCGCGCCCTGTGTAACCGAGGCTGGTGATGCCGCAGGCGTTACAGCTTCCGGAGCCGCAGTCTGCGTCAGGGCAACAGGCGTGGCTGTTGCCGCAACCGGCTTTGCTTTTTTAACCTTATGTATCTTTTTTACAGCGGGCTGCGCCGTGGGCGTGACATCGTCCGCAAGGAGCGCCGTTGTAAAAAATATCACGGCAAACATGGCCGCAATAACGTGTATTGTTGGTTTCAAAGTTCTAGAGTCTCTCATTTTATTTTCTCCTTGTCCTAATAGTATATTTGCCATGTGATGCCGGCTTTGATTACCTGTATTTCCCCGTA
>Ga0181520_10010072_pt1 | contig 12802 bp, 4 predicted proteins | sample PEATcosm2014_Bin_29_FD_132451 | JGI IMG/M metagenome (GOLD analysis project Ga0181520, IMG submission 132451) | Peatland microbial communities from MTU Mesocosm Facility, Houghton, MI, USA - PEATcosm2014_Bin02_30_metaG | ecosystem: Environmental > Terrestrial > Soil > Wetlands > Peat | place...
CGCCGCCGGTGATGCGCCGGGCAAGGTCTGGTCGTCGCCCACGTTGAGCGAGAAGTTCTGCACCTGGGCGCCCAGCGTGCTGGTGTTCAAGGCCGCCGTGTAGGACTGACTGGCGCCGGAGGCGACCAAAGCCCCGCCCGTCGAGCCCGCCACGCTAGCGCCCAGCGAATTGACGTCCAAAGAGGCCAGCCCACTTTGCCCTTGCGTGCCGTTGGACAGGCTCAATCCTGCGCTGATGCCCGGAGCGCCCACGATGACCGTTTGGCTATTGCCGTTGGCCACGCTCAGACTTGGGGCAGCGTGGCCCAGAACGGTCAGGCTCACGCCCGTCGAGACGTTCGCCGCCGGCGATGCGCCGGGCAAGGTCTGGTCGTCGCCTACGTTGAGCGAGAAGTTCTGTACCTGCGCGCCCAGCGTCGTGGTGTCCAACGCCGCCGTGTAGGACTGACTGGCACCGGAGGCGACCAAAGCCCCGCCGGTCAAGCCGTTCACGCCGGCGCCCAGCGAATTGACGTCCAAAGAGGCCAGTCCGCTTTGCCCTTGCGTGCCGTTGGACAGGCTCAATCCCGCGCTGATACCCGGAGCGCCCACGATGACTGTTTGGCTATTGCCGTTGGCCACGCTCAGGCTCGGGGCAGCATGCCCCAGGACGTTGACCGTGACCGTCTGGGCAGCACCGCTGTTCAGCGCCGGCCCGCCCAGGGCGCTGTTCGTGCCCGTCACCGTGACCGTTCCCGTATAGCTGCCGGCGGGAAGCGACGCGCTGTTGAAACCGCTGGCGAGGGTGTAAGTACCACTGCTGGCCGCCGCCAGGCTGCCGGTCGTGCTGCCGCCGTAGCCGCTGCCGCTGGCCACAGCGGTGAAGTTCAGCGCGTCGGACGCAGCAGGGACGGAATTGTTGACGCCGACCGTCAGGGCGGTTGTGCCGCCGCTGATCACCGTGGCATTGGCCGCGGTCACCGCGAGAATACCGACTTGCGCTTTATGCTCGGCGTCCAATTCGGTCGCCGTGTAGAGCAGGCCGTAGTTCGGGTCGAGCGTGGAGCTGGCGAACGAGCCACTCTTGCTAGTGTAGCTGAGCAACTTGTAACTGCCCAGTGTGCCGGTGCCGACGACGTTCAGAGTGCCGGCCAACGTGGCAGGACCGCTACAGGTCAGCGTGTTGCCCAGGCCGAGATTCAGGCCGCCGCCGGTAATCGTCAACGCCTCAACCGTGTTGGCGAAGGCCGAGGCGTCGAGCGTGCCGCCGTTGACGGTCACCGCAGAATTTGCGGAAAGAGTATTGCTCGCACCGGCCATGAGCACTCCGGCTGAGATCATTGTCGCGCCCGAATACGTATTGTTGCCTGTGAGGACCAGCGTTGCCGTGCCGGCCTGTGTGAGGCTGCCGCTGCCGCTGATCGCGCCGCCGTAGGTTTGGCTGCCAAAGAGGTCGTAAACGAGGGCCGCGTTGTTGATAATGCTGTTGCCGGCGATCGAGCCGTCGTTGCCGGCGGCGCCGTTGCCTAGTTGCAAGGTACCCGCGGAGATCGTCGTGGGGCCGCTGTAGGTGTTTACGCCGAGCAGCGAGAGAACGCCGTTGCCGACCTTGGCAAGTTCCCCGTTGCCGGACAGCCCAGTGGCAAAGCTGACGCTGTTGCCGTTGGTGTCGAGAATGGCCGTTTCACCGCTGCCGATGGGCGCGATGCCGGCGGAGATGTCCTGGTTGTTGCCGCTGGCCCATTGCAGCGTCCCGCCATAGAAATGGATGTTCGCCGCGCCATACGGCAGCGTGCCGCTGGCGAAGTTCAAGACGCCTTGATCGAGGGCTGTGCCCGCGCTGTAGGTATTCGCGCCGCCAAGGACCAACGTGCCGCTGCCGGCCTTGGCCAGGAGCGTCGCCCCGCCGCTGCCAATATCGGCGATCACCGAGTTGATTGTGGTTGTGCCCGAATCGATCCAGGTGAACAACTCCGAGTTGATACCGGCCCCGGACTTGCCCGAGGTGATCGTGCCGCCATTGATCGTGTAACCGCCGCTGAGGGTGAAGTCGGCGCTGCCGCTGACGATGATGCCGCCGTTGTTGTCCAGAGGATTCGACGAACCCGAGCCGGTGTTCTCGATGTTCAGCGTGTAGCCCGTCAAAGTGCTGGTCTGCGCGCTGGCCGACTGTACAACCAGGGAGTTGATCGTCGTGTTGGCGGTAAGCGCGGTTTGTGCCGAGGTGCTGTTGACTAACACGTTGCCGTTGGCCGTCGCGGTGCCAAGGTTGAAGTATCGCGCGACCTGACCACCGCTGACGCCGCTGATGCCCAGTTCGTGGATGCCGTGGGAGCCGCTCCAACGGGGGATGTCGTGACCGTTGACGACGATCCAGTCGGCGGGCGTATTGATCGAGGCGGGACCGCCGTTAGCAGACAGGCCGCCAAACAACACGAAGTCGCCGCCGCTGTTGGGGTAGCCGGTAGAGCCGGGGCCACCCTGGCCGGGAATGGCGGTGGTGACATCCAACATGCTGCCGCTCATGGCGGTTCGCCGCAAGCTATTGGTGAAAGTCGATCCGCTACCGAAGATAAGCGTCGAATTATCAGTCGAGCTGCTGTTGTTACCGTAGCCGGAAATCGCAATCGTGGAAGCGCCCGGGCCAAGCGTCAACGCTCCCACCGTCTCGCTGGTGCTGGCGGCGCTATTGCCCAGGTAGGTGAACGTGCCGCCGTTGAGCGTGATACCAGTGGCGTTGGGGATGCGGGTATTGTCGGCGCCGCCGCGATTATCTATCAGCAGCGTAGCCCCCGGCCCGACCGTGACGCTGCTGGTGCCATTGATGGCGCCGCTGGTGCCGGACAATGTCAAACTGCCGCCGTTGACGGTCGTTGCACCCGTGTACGTATTGGAGGCAGCCAAAACCACCAGGCCGCTGCCGGCGGCGACCACTCCGCCGCTGCCGCTGCCGATGACGCCCGAAATCGTCGTGGTGCCCGAGCCGGCCAGCGTGAGCGTGTTGCCGCCGTTGGCCACACTGCCGGAAACGGTCAAGGGATTGGACGAGTTGTTCGTCCAAGTCTGCGACGCGGCCAGCGCCAGCGGGGCACTGATGGTCGCCGCGCCGGCGCCCGGGTTGGTGGTGATCGCGCTAGCGCCGTTGAAGTCGGTGATGGTCAGGGTACTGGTGGCCGGGGTCCCGGCGGCAATGCCCATGGCGCCGCTGTTGCTGAAGGTCAGACTGTTGATGCTGAAGTTGCCATCGAGGGTCGTGTTGGCGTAGTTGGAGGCGGCGGAGGCCGTAAAGAAGACGTTGCTGTTGCCGCCGGGAAGGGCGTTGGTGTCCGGCCCCGCCGTGGTGCTGCCCCAATTGGTATCGTCGCGGGTCAGCGTGCTCCACGACGTGCCCCTGGCCCCTGTCCAATAAGCGTTGATAGGGGGCGCGATGACCGACAACTCCTCCGCACCCGTCGTGTTGATAAGCGTGAGAGTGTCGCCTTTCTGGGTGGTGGTCGTGGCCCCGCCAGCGAAGGTCAACCCACCGAGTCCCGAAACATTGCTGAAGGTGATCAAGCTATATGTGCCGCTGATAATCGACATGCCAGATAACTCGTTCAGGCCGATGATCGCACCGCCCGCATTGATCGTCAGAGCGCCGTTGACGGCAATCGTGTCGACGCTGTTGTTGCCCAGGTTGAAGTTCAGCAGTCCCGGATTGCCGGAGGCGCCGCCCACGCTCATGGCGCCGCCCACGGTCAGGGTACTGGTGTTGGTTTCCGCCGGATTGAAGGTCACCGCGCCCTGGCCAGTGGTACTGCCGCCGCCGTTAACCGCCAGATTGCCGCCGATGGCATAGCTGCCGTTGACCTGCAGGGTGCCGTTGGCCAACGTGCCGTTGCCGACAGTGACCGACGTGTTGTTCAGCGAACCGCCGGGACCCAGCGCCAGCGTTCCCTGGCTGACGCCGGTAGCGCCTTGATAGGTGTTGACCCCGGTAAGCGCAAGGGTGCCACTGCCGATCTTGGTCAGTCCGCCCGGGCCGCTAAGCGTGCCGGCATAGGTGGTGCTTGCGCCATTGTTGCCCAGTTGCAGCGTCACCGCCACGCCGCCAGTGTCTGCCAAGGTCAGGGCGGAATTTCCGCTGAGGCCGCCGAGGGTGAACATGCCGACGTTTGGCGCGAACGCCAAGCCATTGGCCGCTCCACCCACGTACGTGCTGTTCTGCAACGCAGCGGAGTTGGCCAACAACAAGGCGGACGGGCCGCTGACCTGGGTCTGCCCCGAGAAGGTGTTCGCGCCGCTCAGGGTCACTATGCCCGAACTGTTATTGACCAGGCCGCCCGTACCGCCGATCACGGCGGAGATATGTATATTGCCGGAACCGGCCAGCGCGAGCGTATTGCCACTGTTGGCGACGCTGCTACTGCTGGAAATGGTCAGCAGGTTGGGCGAGTTGTTGGTCCAGGTCTGGCTCCCCCCCAAGATCAGCGGGGCGCTGATAACCACTGCGCCGGCGCCGGCATCGACGGTGATGCCGCCGCTGCCGTAGATCGTCAGCGCATAGGAACTTGAAGTTCCGGGACCGATGCTCATGGGGCCGAAGGGATTGGTGTTGAAGGTCAGGCTGTTGATGCCGAAGTTGCCGTCCAGCGTCGTGTTGCCGTAATTCGAAGCGCCGGAGGCCGTAAAGAAGATGTTGGTGGTGGCACCGGGAAGCATGTTGGTGTCCGCACCGGCGGCGGTGCTGCCCCAGTTGGTGTTGCTACCGTTGACCGCCGTGCTCCAGGACGACGTGCCCTGCGCGCCCGTCCAATACGCGTTGGCGGGGAGCATCACGACCGCCAATTCTTCGGCGCCGGTGGTGCTGACGAGCCTGAAGCCATCGCTTCCCTGGGTGAGTATGCTGGCCCCGCCGGCGAAGGTCAGCCCGCCAAGCCCTGAACCGCTGTTAAAGGTCATCAAGTTGTATGTGCCGGACACGATCAACGTGCCCGGCAACTGGTTCAGCCCGATGATCGCCCCGCCCGAATTGGCCGTCAGCATGCCGCTGACAGTAATCGTGTCGACGGTGCCCTTGCCCAAATTGAAGTTCAGCAGTCCCGGGTTGCCCGAACTGCCGCCCACGGTCATGCCGCCGCCCACGGTCAGGGTACTGGTGTTGGTCTCCGCCGGATTGAAGCTCACCGCGCCTTGGCCGGTGGCGCTACCGCCGCCGTTAACCGCCAGGTTGCCGATGGCATAGCTGCCATTGACCTGTAAGACGCCGTTGCCCGATGCACCGTTGCCGACGGTGACCGACGTGTTGTTCAGCGACCCGCCGGGGCCCAAGGCCAGCGTTCCCTGGTTGACGCCGGTGGGGCCCTGATAGGTGTTAACTCCGGTAAGCGCAAGAACGCCGCTGCCGACCTTGACCAGACCGCCCACGCCGCTCAGGGTGCCGGAGTACGTGCTGCTTGCGCCGTTGTTGCCCACTTGCAACGTCACCGCCACGCCGCCGGTGTCGGACAGGGTTAGGTTGTCGCTTCCGCTCAGGCCGCCGAGGGTGAAGGCGCCGACAATTGGGGCGAAGGCCAGGCCATTGGCGGCCCCGCCGACATAGGTGCTGTTCTGCAACGCCCCGGCGTTGGCCAATAACAAGGCGCCGGCGCTGCTGACCTGGGTCTGCCCCGAGAAGGTATTGCTGCCGGCCAGCGTCAGCGTGCCCGTGCCGCTCTTCACCAGGGGCGTGGTCCCGCCGCTCAGGGGACCGGTAAGGGTGATGTTGCCGGCGGCCGTGTTGAACGTGCCACCGCCGGCAACCAACTGCATCGCCAAGCCGATCGTCTGGACGCTGCCGCTCTGGTTCGTGACCGGCCCGCCCAAGAGGATTGAGTTGCCGGTCAAGTTATAAACCGCCGCACCGGCGGCGAAGCTGATGCCGTTGATTTGCGTGCCGGCGGCCAAGTCGTTGTTGTTGGCGGCGTGGCCGCCGCTGAGCGGGCCGAACTGGACGGCCATGCCTACTCCGCCGGCCATCATGGGCACGGCGCCGGTCCAGTTGCCCGGCGTGCTCCAGTTGGTGGCGTTGCTCCCCGTGCCGCCGCCGTTCCAAACGGTGGTGTACCAGCTTGCCACGCGGAAAGTCCTGCCATGGCCATACTTGGCCGGGTCTGCACCGGTGCGGTAATCCGAGTCCTCCTCCTCCGCGTCACTCTTGTGGAACGAGCCGCCGCGCATCACGTACACATAGAGCCCCTCCCCCGTGCCGTCGGTTGATTGCGTGACCGGCGTCGAGGTAAACTGATAGAGGTCGCCCCCCATGTCGTAGGTGCCGTAGGGGCCGGGAGAATCCGCGTAGGCGCCTACCGGCGTGAGGATCCAAGGGACAGCAGCCTGCAAACCGGAACTATTGAAGTTTGCGTTGTTCGTGCCGGTAGCGGAATACACGTCACTGGGCGAGGTGTTGCTCTTCGTCGTGTAGGTCCAGTATCCGGCGTTGGTGCCGCCGGTCTTGTAGTAGGCCGCCTTGTACCACTCGTTCTCCGTGGGAATCCAATAGGTGGCCCCAGGGTTCTTCGTCACGGTGAAGAGTTGCTGGACGGTCGTAGCGCCGTTGAGCGTATAGGTGCCGGTCTCGGTGGTGCCGGGCCCTTCCTGCCCAGTCGGCTGGCCGTTCTCCAGCCAGTTGCAAAACCGGGCGGCATCGCCCCAATTGTCCCAGTTGATGGGAAAGTTCCCATTATCCGCCGGGATGGGCGGAGAACCGAGGTTCGCGGCGGCGCTGGTCGAGAGCGCGTAGGTGTAGTTGCCCGCTGTGCCGGTCCGCGTTATGCCGCAGACCACGGGGTAGTTATAGCTGCCGCTGCTGATGGTGACCCACTGGGTTGTTTGACCGATCGGATCACCGGGATCTGTCGTGTAGGGGCCGGACGTTGCGCCGCCCATCAGTGGATTGTACAAGCCATACGGGTCACTGGTCCTAGCTACGGCGTTGAGGAACTGCACGTACTGAGCGGCCGTCACGTCGTACGTGCCCATGGCGTAGTTGTACGCCACGGACCCGTATCCGCTACTATGATCCGGGCTTCCGTTGATATTCAGGATGTCCTCCGAGCTGGTGTTCATCACGGCCGTATCGGCGACGTTGCCCGGATCGCCCACGTTGCTGAACTTGAGGCTGGTGAGGCCAGCCGGCATGTTGAAGACGTTATAGATCGTCGGCGATTGGGCAACGACGGAGCTGCTTAGGGCAAGGACAACGCTAGACCAAATAACCCACAGAAGACCAAAGCGACGCGGCATGAGACAAGCCCTCCCCAGAGGCGTTTGCGCATTTTGGTCGCCCGGTGCGGCAAAATCGCTTGCCCCGGCGCTGAGAGTCAGCACCACAAGGGAAAGCAGTTCCAGGGGCAAAGACAGCCCCCCCAGCGCTCGCCTAACATGCCCCTAGCATAAGGGAAATCACCAAAGAAGTCAAAAACTTTCGTGTTAGCTGAATCTTTTACGTCATCATGTTGGTGGCAAGCAGGATTGGAGGTAATCCCAGAAGTTCCAATGGTACTTGCCACTGCCGGTTCTTCCTTGTTTTGGCGGTCGATCCATAAATCTAGGGTTGCCTTCCTTTGCGAAGGCCATCTTGGTTCACGGGAGATTGTCCCACCCAACGGACGTACCACGGCCAGAGGAGATAAAAAATCGCTTGAAATAGCAGCTTGACAGAAAGCTTGAGCTCACCTTATACTGATGGCGCGTTCTTGGACCGATTGTCGGCGTTCACCTTTACGATGAGGCAGCGTAGCACCGAAAAAAGCGGTTAGCCACCGCGCGCAGCACATCCACTGCAACTATTCGTGTGCGTTCTTCCCACGTCATCCTGCTTGAGCCAAATTCGTTGGCTTGCTCTGCGCCTGGATTATCCCAGAGTGGCGGGATTGGTATGGCCTCGTGAAATTTGTTTTCTCCACCGCTGCAAGGACCGCAGTTTGTCTGTACCGCTAGGACGTTAAGGCAAGAACCACTCGAGTCTTGGCCCGCTTTCATTCCGTGGCTGCGTGTACACTGTGTGATTCGTGGTGTTCTCCGCAAGACAAAGTGCAAGCTTCTTGAAAAGCTGTTTTGAGCTTGCATTCCCGCAGCCCAGAGGGAAGCCAGTTTCCCGTCACGGTCACGGTCGGTTTTTTTGAATCCAGTTCATTATGCTTTGAGGAGTCACCATGAAGAACATTCGCTTTTGTTTGACGGCGTCGATCGCCCTGTTATTCGGGGCACCGGGATTGACAGCTTTGGCCGACACGCTTTCGGTTACGGGTACCGTCGCACAGTGGAACTTCGACACGCTTGGCGCGGTCGCTGTCGGTGGATCAGGAACCTACAACGACAATGTATTCTACCCGAACAACCCTCCCTTCACTACCGACGGCACGCAGGACAACAACAACTACGGCGAACCTTTTGCAACGTCGTTGGGCATGTCCAACTCGTTCGCCTATATTAGCAGCGGTTCCACGATCGCGGTAGGCTCGGTCCCTGCCTGCGACATTACATCGACAGGGGGTCTCGCCGCGTCGGGAAGCTACACCGCCAATGCCTGGCGAATTCGCGGTCCCGCCAGTAACGGCTACGACGTCACGTCCGGCACGCCGACGGGAACGGGCAACGGATGGAACCTCTTGGCGCCGGAATACTCGCAGGGCGCCGAGTTCCTCGCCGACACTACGGGTTTCAACAACATCGGCGTGGAGTTCAACTACTATTGCACGAACCAAGGTATTCGCGACATGGCGGTTCAGTACACGACGGACGGGAGCACCTGGACCACTGCGCAAAGCCTGATTTCCGTGCCCAACGACTGGTATGGCAGCGGCCAGAACGCCATCCTCATACCTTTCCCCGCCTCCTGCGACGACGATTTGAACTTCGGGGTCCGCATGGTCTCGGCTTACGATAGCACCGGCAATATCGGTGATCAATATGCGAGTGCCACGTTGAAAGGTAGTGGCAAGACGCAAGTTTACAACGACAACTCGGGGAACTGGCGGTTCGGCACCGTCACGATCGTGACCGTTGCATCCGTTCCAGAACCTTCAACGCTGGCCCTGTTGGCCGTAGCCGGCGCGACCGCAGCGATTGGCTCGTTCCGCCGCAAGCGCCGCCCGGTCCTTAGGAACTGATTTCAAGACTGCTCCCGCTGCACGGCTGCCTGATTGGCCTGAATGCGCAATTCGTCGGCTGGGGTCAACTCGGGATGGACCTTGCGCGGGTAGCCCCAGCGCTCGAGGATGGAAATAATTCGCCGCTTGGCGTTCTGACGCGGCTCTGTTTGGTGAGCAATCGCTTTGGTAGTGACAAAGTCATGTACCCTACCGGCAAAATCGCGGGCCACAAAGTGAATCAGAACATTGCGTGGGGAAGTGTCTACCAAAATGCGGCTGAGTTCCAACCCTTCAGTCTTCCCCGCCATGTGACGCAATTTCGCCGCCCCTTTTTGAACATCAACCGTGATGCGGCCGTAACTCCGGCCCAGAATTGCCGCTCGGTCCTTCTCGGGGATTCCCGCCCAGACCTCCGTGAAGACAGACGCTAAGTACTCACGGTCTCGCTCTTCCCCATTGCGGAGAACGATCTGAAAACCGGGCACGAGCTGATGATTCAGGTACATGCAAGTGTTCTTCGGCCTACCGCAGCCAAGAGAGCGGATCGGACGAGGGGACCCGAATCGACGCCGCGTTCATCGGCGGGATGGCCGCCGGAGGCGCGGGAGGCGCGGGAGGTGGAGGCGGATTGGGCATCGCCGGCGGCGCGGCGGGTGTCGTCGCCGCGCCTGTGCCTTGCATGCGGCATTCCAAGAGGAGTTCCAACCGCATGCGGAGCCGCTGGTGCTGATGCCGCAATTCGACATCGCTCAGTTGCATGCGGGCCACCGATTCCAGTAGTTCGGTCAGTTCATAGGCCGTAACCAATTGGTCCGTAAAGGCCTCGCGGAGCGCCTTATCGGTCCTTTCCATTAGTGGCCGGACTTGTGAGGAGTAGTATCCGGCCCTGGCCTGCACGTCCTGCAATTCCAGGTAAAGCGCGGTGGCGTCGCTGATGGTGGTCACGTCCACCAGGTCCTGCCGCGCGCAATTGGTCCGCACGTCCGCCGCACTCTCGGCGATGTGTCCCTGGTTCCTGTTGAAAATCGGCAGATCGACTTCGAGGCGACCACCCCATTCGTCGACGGTGGCCCCGCTCAGATCGGTCCTGTAACGGGGGCCAAGTTTGATGTCGGGAACGGCGTTCCATTTTTCCAAGGAAAGTTGTTCCCTGCTCTTCTCGATCGTGGTCCTGGATTCCGCCAATTCCGGGGCCACCTGGCGGACCCTGGCCTGCATGGCAGCCAAAGGAGCGAAAACGACCGGCTGGACAGCCAACTGGCCGTCCACTGGCGGCGGCGTGCCGTCGGTCGATCCCACGGCACGCGCCAAGCGGACCTTCGCCTGGTCGAGTTGCGTCGCCGTGCTCTGTCGCATCAACTCAAGCCGGTTGGCGGCCAATTGCGTAAGGACCACGCTGCGAAACGGCGCAGCGGCGACGTTGAAGCGGTCCTCTTGGATCCCCGCAACCTGCTTGGCCAGCGCGCTGAGTTGGCCATAGGTCGCGTAAAGTTCCTGCAAGTAGAGCACCTCGACCGCAGCGTCGGTGGCCTCAGTGAGAATGAGTTTCGTATCGCGGCTCATAGCCAACTGGGCCTGGCAGACGCCGCTTTCGGCCACGTTCGTGCGCAACTCGCGCTTCGGTCCGATCGGCAAAACGAACAACAACTGCGTCCTGAGTTCAGGCGGCCCCGGTTCGGAGGTCGAAGTCCGCCCGTCGATCATCAACTCGGGATTGGGCAAGAGCCGCGCGGTGACAATCTTCGCCCTGGCGGCCTCGATTTCGTACTGGTGGACGCGGAGCAGCGGATGGTGCTGGGTAGCATACTGCAATACGCCGGCAATGGATTGTTCGGCCCTGGCGCCGCTGGTCGGCACGCCCAATAGGGGCATGATCACGGGCGAAGTGGCCACGGGCGGGTGGGCCGCCGCAGCGGGTGGCGGTGTAGCCGTATCATCCCCCGAATCCAACGCCTTGGGTTGCATGTCGGCGGCCAGTGTGGCAGACGGCGTTGTAACCAAAGAGTCGGACGAGATGGGAGTCACATAACACGCCGGTATTGCGCCGGAGCCGGGCGCCGCGCCAGGCATCGGACACGTGTAGGACGCGGGGATCGTGCCGTTTCCAGACGCCGTGCCAAGCGCAGAGTTCATGTTCGGCGGTGGCATCGTACCAGGTGCGGGACTTGAGTAGGGCGGCGGCATCGTGCCGGGTGCGGGATTCGAATCCGACGGTGGCATCGTGCCGGGAGGCGTCTGAGCGGCAGGCGTGCTGCTAGCTACGGCCCAACCGCCCGCGGCGGGCGGGGGGGCAGACTTTGTTGCTACCGAATTTGTCGTCGTACATGAGGCAAGCAACACGCTGATGCCCGCCAGCACGCCCCAATTCGCAGCTAGAAGGTGTTTGCCGGGACTTCCTTTCCGGAAACTGCAATTGGCCCCACCTCGACACATAATGATACTTTCGCTTGTTCTGACTATCGAAGCCCGGAAATCCACGACGAGTTTGCCGAATGGCGAAACAAGGCAAGCGCAGACAAGCCTTATTCCGCGCTAGCATCTTTTTAGTCGTCAATCTGCGTAAGAAAAATCAGTCAAAGCGAGATTGACGATTATAGCGCAGGCATTGCTAGCTTAGAAGCTGTTTCAAAACTGCGCCGTGGCGCGGGCGTCTCGCCTGCCTACCGGGTTTTGAAACAGCTTCTCAGATTTCGGCCTCGTCGGCATGCATGAAGACCGAGACATTGGCCAGGCCCTCGACCTTGACCAGTGCGGCTTGCAGTTCGTCGACCCGGCCGGGGTCGCGCAAGAGCATGCGGTAGGCCATGTCGACACCGCCGTCATTGGCCCGCCGCTCGTTGACCAACTCGGTATTCTTGGCGTGGAAACCCATCACGTGTTTGAGATTGCGGTTGGTGGCCACAATGTCGCCGCTGACGCGGAGTGTTACGACGGCGTCATAGCGATGCCGCGTGCCGAAGGAAACCAAGCGCAAATACATGAAGGCAGCCCCGATGCCCAAGGCGCCCAACAAGGCGGTCGAAAACCGCATCGTGCCCACAGTCATGCCTTCCATGACGGTCCACAAGATGAACGTGGTGTCGCGTGTATCCTTGAGCACGTTGCGGAAGCGGATCATGCCGAAGACGGCCAATAGGCCAAAGGCAATCAGCAGATTTCCTGCCATCACGACCATCATGACGGCAACAATCACCGGCAATCCGGCGATCGAGGCCACAAAAGTCCGCGAATAGGAAATCGACTCGTGCGACCACATATAGACGTAGCCGATGAAATGCCCAATGGCGAACGCAAGGAACATGATGAAAATGATGGTCGACGTGCCGCCCACGAAGGTCGGGCCATAGTCGCTGTTGAACAGAGTCGAAATCCATTCATTGTTCATTGCGATAAGTCTCTGCTTGCCAAGGGAACCATAGGTAAGGGGGGGGGGTATAAAAGACCTGCGCAGAGCAGCTTACCCAATTCCCCTAGCTCCCATGATAATTGTCCGATTCATGGAATGCAAGAAGCGGTCGCAAGAGAACCGCAAGAAGTGCGCGTAGGCTTGGTTCCTGCCGGCCTCAAATACGGCAAATTCCGCCTAACCCGGATTATTCATAAGGAGTCAGGCCACCTGGGGCCGGCTCCCTGGTGGTGGGGTTGAGTGCGGCGGCGAGGCGTTCGTGCGAAGCATCGGACACAATTCCCCCTTACCCCCAGTAACGCGA
>Ga0181520_10010073_pt1 | contig 12801 bp, 9 predicted proteins | sample PEATcosm2014_Bin_29_FD_132451 | JGI IMG/M metagenome (GOLD analysis project Ga0181520, IMG submission 132451) | Peatland microbial communities from MTU Mesocosm Facility, Houghton, MI, USA - PEATcosm2014_Bin02_30_metaG | ecosystem: Environmental > Terrestrial > Soil > Wetlands > Peat | place...
CGCGCCGCAGACCGAAAGAAACTTGCGCGTGACCGGAATGCCCTGCTCCGCCAGGTGCACGTTATACAGCGTCTCCACGTTGTTCACCACGCAACCCACCTGGAGAGGGATGCCGGCGGGCGGGATGAGCCGGCCGGTGGCTGTGTACACCAGCTCATACTCGTCTCCCGAGGGGTAGAAATCGCCCAGCATGACGAATTCGATGCGGTCGGAATGGAGGCTCCCTTTCAGCGCTTCGAGCGAAGCGGCGTTCTTGGTCTTGATGCCGAACTTGCCGGAGCGCGCGCCCACCGCATCCATCATGAGATTCATGCCCGCCAGGATGCCATCCGGGAAGCCCTTCATCAACTCGGCGTCCTTGTGAATCAGCGGCTCGCACTCGGCCCCGTTGGCGATCATGTACTCAACCTGGGACTGCGCCTTCACCTGGGTCGGGAAGCCCGCCCCGCCGGCGCCCACCACCCCGCATTCGCGCAGCTTCTCAGGGAGCATACCAGACCAGGATATCGTACCCGCCCCGGCAGCGCCGACGGTCTTGCCGTCGGCGACCCACCCGAGCGACGTTCGGAGCGCCGGTCGTTCCTCGGCATCTCCGCTATAATGTGACGGGGGCTGTCCCCGTCCCATGGACATCAAGAAGAAGCTGCAGGACGAGATTGCCGCGCTGGATTATGAGCTGCGGAACGAATTGCCCCGGGAGATTCTCAAGGCCCGGGCCCATGGGGACCTGAGCGAGAACGCCGAGTATCACGCCGCCAAAGACCGTCAAGGCTTCGTGAACGCCCGCCTGAACCAGCTCAAGCAGCGGCTCGCCGAGATGTCCATGATCGATTTTTCCAAGATTCCGCATGACAAGGTCGGACTCGGCTCTACCGTGGTCGTGCTGGACGCGAAGCGCGACGAGGAGATCACCTACTATCTGGTCACCAGCGAAGAGGCCGACGCCGCCAACGGAAGGATCTCCACCACCAGCCCGATCGGCCGCGCGCTGCTCGGCAAGGAAGAGGGCGACGTCGTGAAGGTGACCAGCCCCGGAGGGGTGAAGGAGCTCGAAATCCGGAAGCTCGCCACCATCCACGACTTAGCCAAGTAGACTATGACTGCCACGCGCGCAATCGGCATCTTTTTCGGTGCGATCGTCGATCGCATCGTGCGCTGGCTGGCGCTCTCGCGCATTCATCCCAACGTCCTCACTTTCATCGGACTACTGATAAATATCGCCGCTGCCTGGCTGTTCGCCATCGGCTACTTTCGCTGGGCCGGCGTGGTGGTGGGCCTGGCTGGACTCTTCGACATGGTGGACGGGCGCGTGGCGCGCGCCACCAGCCAGGTGACCCGCTTCGGCGGCTTCTTCGACTCGGTGATAGACCGCTACTCCGATCTGGCCCTCTACATGGGCCTGCTGGTCTATTACGCCTCCATCAACCGTTTCTTCTATATTGTTCTGACGGCTATCGTCATGACCGGGTCGGTGATGGTGAGTTACTCGCGGGCGCGCTCCGAAAACGTCATTCCGAAGTGCAAAGTCGGCTTCCTGGAACGGCCGGAGCGCGTCGTCCTGATCATCATCGGCGCCTTGTTCAACCGCATGGCGGGCGTTTTGTGGGTAATCGCGGTTCTATCCAACGTCACCGTGATTCATCGCATGATCTACACCTTCCGGGAATGCAAACACCTGGAAGAGGCGCAGTTGCGGGCCGCGCCCGAAGAGACTCCCAAGACCCTGGCGTGACGCCGCCCGGGTGGGACAGGCGCTTCCGCCTGTCAATCCGGGGAAGGGCCGGGCGTGCCCGGCCCCTACGAGGAACAGTTTTGGTTCCGCGCGGCGTTCGACGCCAGCTCGTCGCATCGGTTGTTATCGGCGTGCGAGGCGTGTCCCTTGGTCCAGACCCACGTGGTTTTGTGACGCGATACTTGCTCGTCCAGGTCCTTCCAAAGGTCCTGGTTTACCACCGGCTTCTTGGAGGCGGTCATCCATCCTTTCCGCTTCCAGCCGTGGATCCATTGGGTGATGCCGTTTTTCAGGTATTCCGAGTCGGTCACCACTTCCACTTCGCACTCTTCGCGCAAGGCCCGCAGTCCCTCGATGGCCGCCCGCAGTTCCATGCGGTTGTTGGTGGTATGGGGCTCCGAACCCCAGATTTCCTTCTCCTGCCGCTTATAGCGCAGAATGGCGGCCCAGCCGCCCGGGCCGGGGTTACCCAGGCAGGAGCCGTCGGTAACGATCTGGACCTTTCTCACTGGGCCAGCGCGGGCTCGGCCGCGAAGAATTCGTCCACCAGATCGAGGATCGACGCCGCATCCCGCGCTCTGTAAATGGAAGCGCGCAACTGCGCGCCGCTCCGCACGCCGTGGGTGAAGTAGGTGGCGAACTGTTTCATCTTGCCGGTTGTGTCCCTCTCCTGACGCTCGATGAGCATACCGTAATAACTTCGCATGAGGCCGTAGCGGTCGCGCTGGGTAGGCTGCTCGTACGCGCCGGTGTCGAGGTACTGCCGGATCTGGCGGAATACCCATGGATTGGATGCGGCCGCGCGGCCGATCATGACGCCGTCGCAGCCGGTTTCGCGGGCCATGCGCACGGCGTCCTCGGGCGTGACGATATCGCCGTTGCCGATCACCGGAATGCCGACCGCGGCCTTGACCTCGGCGATGAGCCTCCAATCGGCCTTTCCGCCGTATCCCTGTTCGCGCGTGCGGGGATGCAGCGCCACCGCCTGCAAACCGCAGTCTTCCGCCAGGCGGGCCATGGGCGCCGCCACGATTTCTTCATCGTTCCAGCCCGCCCGGTATTTCATGGTGAGTGGAATCGAAATGGCCGCGCGAACGGCGCGCAGCAGGCGCTCCACCAGCGGCAGATCGCGCAGCAGGCCCGATCCGCCATTGCACTTCACCACTTTGTTCACCGGGCAGCCGAAATTGATATCCACCGCGTCGAAGCCCAGGTCCTCGCAAACCCGCGCCGCGCTGGCCATGACCTCGGGATCGGCGCCGAACAGTTGCGCCGAAATGGGACGTTCATCGGGCTCGAAATACAGGTACCGGAGAGTCCTGGTCGGCTTTCGGCCGCCGTGCGATGCGCTCACGCCGTGCGAGCTGGTGAACTCGGTCATGAGCAGGCCGCATCCGCCCAGATTGCGGATGAACCGCCGGAACACCGTGTCTGTCACCCCCGCCATGGGGGCCAGCACGGTGGCTGGAGCGATCCGGACGCCTCCGATCGAGAATTGGGTTGGGAACGGCCGCATGACCTTCTATAACTAGATTCTACCGGTTTGGCCGGCGGAAACGGAGAGCGGCCGGAAGGCGTCAGATTGAAGTGAGGGGGATCGAGCGAATAGGCGTCTGCGCGCCCCACCCCGGAGAATGCGACTCCGGCAACGCAACCGATCCGGCGCCCGCCCACGAGGTCACGCTGAACGCCGGCATGTCGATTGCCGGCGCGCTTCGTGGACGGGCGCCCGGCGGGGCTGACCCAACACAAGCACTCAGGAACATCCCCGACGGCGAATCGGTGTACAATACTAAGGCTGTCCTGACCTACTGTTTTACTTGCCCGAAAGGGCTTTTTGGGGGGCCTGGAATGGAAAAAGCGGCGCAGAATATTCAAGATAGCTTTTTGAACAATGCTCGCAAGGATAAGATCGTCCTTACAATTTACCTGATGAGCGGCGTGAAACTCTCGGGGCGAATCAAGAGTTTCGACAAGTACTCGCTCGTGCTGGAGACCAATAACCAGGAGCAGTTGATCTTCAAACACGCGATTTCGACGGTGGTTACGCAAAAGACCTCGCACTCCTATGCGGGCAGCCCGCAGGCCGCCGCCGCGCAGGCTGCCCCGGGTGGGACGCCGCCTGGGGCCGCGGCTCCCCCGGACGGCCCGGAGGCATAGAGCACGGCTCGTAACCAAGCGCGCGAGCGGGCGATCCTGGTGGGGGTCGAGTGGAAAGCCCGGGGAACCGGCAACCGGTCCATGGGCACGCCCCTTGAGGAATCGCTCGATGAACTCGCCGAGTTGGCCCAGACCGCCGGCGCCGTGGCGCTCGAACGCCTATCCCAAACACGCGCGGCTCCCGAGGCCGCCACACTCGTCGGACAGGGCAAGGTGGAGGAGTTGGCTGCCCTGGTACAATCGGCCGGCGCCGACGTCGCGATCTTCGACCGCGACCTCACTCCCACCCAGCAACGCAACCTGGAAAAGGCGCTCGGGGTCAAGGTCATCGACCGCACCCAGCTCATCCTGGATATCTTCGCTTCGCGGGCGCACACGCGGGAAGGGCGCCTGCAAATCGAGCTGGCGCAGTTGAACTACCTGCTGCCGCGCCTGGCGGGACACGGCGTGGAGATGTCGCGGCTGGGAGGCGGCATCGGCACCCGCGGCCCCGGCGAAACGAAACTGGAAACGGACCGCCGGCGCATCGCCCGGCGCATCCGGAAAATCGAGGACGATCTCGAAGGCGTGCGCGCCGGCCGCGCGCTACACCGCCGCCGCCGGAGCGCCGTGCCGCTGGCCACCCTGGCGCTGGCGGGGTACACCAACGCGGGAAAATCCACGCTCTTCAACCGCCTCACCGAGGCCGGCGTCCTGGTGGACGCGCGCATGTTCGCCACCCTCGATCCCACCGTGCGCCCGCTCGTCCTGCCTTCGCGGCGGCGCGTGCTGCTGAGCGACACCGTGGGCTTTATCCGCAACCTGCCCACCACCCTGGTGAAAGCGTTTCGCGCCACCCTGGAGGAAGTGACCGAGGCCGCCATGGTGTTGCACGTGGTGGACGTCTCCTCCCCTTCGGCGGCCGATTTCGCGGTGCACGTCGCGCAGGTGCTGGCCGAAATCGGAGCGGCGGAAATCCCGCAGATCCTGGTCATGAATAAGCTCGACCGGCTGCCGGCCGGTGAAGCCGACCCGCGGGCGCTGGAGCGCCGGCTGCTCGGCGCCGGACAGCGCCCCGCGCGCGCCGTGGCCATCTCCGCGCTCACCGGAGAGGGCTTGCCGGACCTGCTCGACGCCATCGATCAAGCCCTTCCGCTCGACCCCGTGGTGCGTACCACTCTCCGCGTTCCCGCCGGCGATGGCGCCACCCTGGCGCTGTTGCACGAGTTCGGCAAAGTCCTGGCGAAGCGCTATTCGGGAGATCGCTGCGAAATCGAAGTGGAGATCCCGGAGTCGTTGAAGCGCCGCCTGGATCGCCCCTCGGAAGATCCACAGTAGCTGTGGAAAATCCTGTGGGAAAAGACCCTGCCAGAGGTGTTAAACTGCCGTCACAAAAGGCACTTACCTCATTTTGAACCACGTGGCAGCAACTCATGCAAGCGCTTGTTTCCAAAACAATTACAGGCAAACTCCGAAATTCGCGCACGCATCGCCCGGCGGCCGGCGCAAAATCCGGCGGGATTGCGCCTGTTTTCCACAGTTTGTATGAGATTACACTCAGCCGCGGGTGACAAGATAAGAGTGGGTAGCACACGCGCCTCTTTGAGGTCTGGGCGCGGCTTCGCCGCCTCTTTTGCTACACTTGGACAAGAAGGCGGTGTAGCTCAGTCGGTAGAGCGAGGGTCTCATAATCCCTAGGTCGGGCGTTCGAGTCGCCCCGCCGCCACCAACCGTTTCCCCTAATTCGCCGCAACCCTACAACGCTTCGATTTACTGCGTTACCGCAATGGTCTTCTCAACCCGCGCGTCGGCGGAGGAAGCGCCCACCATGATGCCGACGGCCCCGGGCTCCAACACGAAGGCATGCCTGCCCGCGTCCCAGTAGCTCAGGTCGGTCCCTTTCAGCGGCAGCCGGACGGTCCGCGTCTCGTTCGGTCGAAGCGTCACGCGCTCAAATCCGCGCAGTTCCTTTATCGGCCGCTCCACCGCGGAATTCGCGCGCTTGACGTACATCTGCACCACCTCGTCGCCGGCGCGGGTCCCCGTGTTCTTCACGTCCACGCTCACCACCACCTCGCCCGCCGCGTTCACCGAATCGGCCGACGTGCGCAGGTTGGAATACTCGAACGTGGTGTAACTGAGGCCGAATCCGAAAGGATATAACGGCTGCCCTTTGAAATACATGTACGTCCGGCCTTTGCGAATGTCATAGTCCATCATGGGGGGCAGATCATTCAGCGAGCTGACCCACGTGGCCACCAGCCGGCCGGCCGGATTATAGTCGCCAAACAGCACATCCGCCACCGCGTTGCCCTCCTCCTGGCTGGTGTGCGCCATGTGAAGAATCGCGGGGACGTTCTCCTGAACCCAGCCGATGGCGTAAGGGAAGCTGGAAATCAACACCACAATCGTCTTCGGGTTAGCCGCTTTCACGCTGCGGATCAGGCTCAGTTGCGCCGGGTCGAGGTCGATCGCTTTGCGGTCCGTGGCCTCCCTGCCCTCGCTCGGCAGCAACGAGCACGGCTCGTTCTGGGGATAGCACACAGGATGGTTGCCCACGAACACAATGGCGACGTCGGATTCGGCGGCCAGATTGACGGCGTTGCTGTGAATGTCATTCGGCACGTAGCGCACTCGCACGTTTGGCCCTGCCTTGCTCCGGATTCCTTCAAGCGGGGTCACCGAATAAGGAGGAATTCCGGCGTACGAGTCGATAAACACTCTGTCTCCGAAGGGACCGATCACCGCAATCGAGCGGAGCTTGCTCTTATCGAGCGGCAATAAGTCGCCACTGTTCTTGAGCAGAACGATGGATTCCTGAGTGACCTTTCTGGCCAGCGCTTTGTTCTTTTCGCTGTACCAGGGCTCCTCGGTCCCCGAGATGTTACCGTAGGGCGTCAGCTCGGGAGGATCGAACTCGCCCAGCCGGATGCGCATCCGTATGTTGCCCCGGATATTGCGCTCGATGTCGGCCTCACTGAGCAACTGCTTCTCCAGGGCGTCTTTCAACGGCGCGGCGAATGGATCGAGAAACATGGTGATGCCGGCCTTGACGCTCCCGGCCACCGCGGCCGTGGCATCCGGATAATAGTGGAACAGGCGCGTGAGGTTGGGAAGGGAGCCGGCGTCCGTGCACACCATTCCGTCGAACTTCCATTCCTTCTCCACGATGTCTCTGATGAACGGGGATACGGTGTTGGGAATCTTGTTGACCGCGTTGTACGATGTCATGTACGATTGCGCATTCCCTTCCAGAATGCCCATCTGGAACGGAACCAGGTAGTATTCGCGGAGATTCCGCTCGTCGAAATCGGAGGACGAGCTGGTCCGCCCCTCCTCGTTGCTGTTGGCCAGGAAGTGTTTCATGGTGGCCGCCGAAAGCAGGTACTTCGGGTTGTCGCCCTGAAGCCCCTTGATCAGGCCAACCGACATTTTCCCGACGAAGTAGGGGTCCTCTCCGAACGATTCCTCCGTCCGGCCCCACCGGGGGTCCCTGGCCAGGTCCACGTTGGGCGTCCGGATGGCGAGGCACACGCGGGCGCCATCCCACTTTTTGTAATAGACCCGGGCTTCATACCCTTCCACGGCCCCCACCTGGCGAAGAGCCTCGGGGTCCCACGTTTCACCCAGGCCCACCGACTGCGGGAAGGTGGTGGCGGTGACGCTCCCGCCCCGCATCCGGCCCAAACCGTGCAGTCCCTCGGTGAAGCCGGTGAAGGCCTTGATTCCCAGCCGCGGGATGGCCGGCTCGATCTGCTCCAGCATTCCGATCTTCTCATCCGGAGTCAGCCGGGAAATCAGATCGTCCACTCTCCGCTCGAGCGGCAGGTTGGGATCGCGGAACGGCTCGGCGGCGGCCAGCGTCCGCGCCATGCCGGCGGCCAAAAGCAGCGGGAGAACGACGGTTAGTGATCGTGGTCTCATAAAGATCTCTTTGAGATAGTCTATGATGCTCGATCCTGCAAGAGTCAAGCCCCCTGGGCGCGCCCTTTTCGATGGCCGCGGTCCAAAATCCCGCACTGGGTCGAAAGCCGCAAGCTGACAATGGCGGCGGGAGTATGATTATTGGAGGCTGGAGTCCGAAATGGAATCTCCGGGCCAGGCGCGGTGGCGAACCGGAACGCCGGGCGGGCGTCATGTTGACGATGCGGTTCCACTCGGCGTAAAGCACAAGGAGGCAGCATGAAACCCTACATTCTCTTGGCGTTTTTGGCGGCCCTGTCGGCGGCCCCGCCGCAGGCTTCGCGGCCGCGACCGGCGACGGCTCCGGCGCCGGCGCGTCCCGTAACCGTTTCCGTGAAGGATCTCAGCCGGCGCTCGGTCGTCAATAACCTTGGGTCGGGCAGTTGTCCGAAGAAATTGAAATCGGGCATGATGGAAACTCCCTGCTTCGGCATGACCGGCCGGAGCTGGGGCAGTTCCTGCCTTACTTTCAAGATCAGCGAGGGCGGTGCGTCCACCTACGAAGAGCTGGCGTGCATCGAATCGTGCCCCCGCGGAATGGGAAACACCGATCCCTGCGAGAGCGCCGTTTGTTACAAGGCTCTGGCGGGCAACGCGTATTTCCGCACCTTCGCGGCGTTGGACCCGGCCATGCAGCAGAAAATGGCTGCCGATTACGCCAAGCTGATCGCGCTGGCGCAGGCCGACGCTTCCAATCCGAAGAACTATGTTGCGCTGGGCGGCGATAAGGAACGCTCGCGTCTGAAATTCGAAATTCTGGGATTCGTCATCGGCGGTTTGGTGAACCATGATAACGGCGATCTCTCCGCGCCCGGCGCCATGCTGCCGTTCGGCGAGTGTCTCCTCAAGCTGGCCGAGGCGCGGGAAAAGGTCAACGGCCTGGAAGTCTCCATCAGCAAGCTCTACGGCCAACCGCCGCAGGTGAGCACCGGCAATCCGGCGGATGCTTCGCCCATGGACACCTCCGCCACCGGCACCTTGCACCTCTATGAATCGGCGTTTCTCACTTGTACCCGCGCCACTCCGGACTTGAGCCGCTGCCTGAGCGGAATGGGCCCGGCATCGCCGGACTCCATGGCTGGTTCCATCATCCACGAGTTGGTACATTGCACGCAGAATAAGTTCGGGCACGAGGCCGGCGAAGGAGGCTTGAACGACGCCGCTTCCGACCTGAAGACGATGCTAAATGAAATCATGGCCTACGGCGTGGCGCGTGAGGACTTGTTCTACCGCCAGGCGCTCTCGCCCAGCGACTACAAAGAGCTGACCGGGGCGGGACTGGCCGCCCAGGTGCGGGCGTTCCAGTCGTTATGGTCGGAGGCCGGAACGGCTGCGCAGGAGGAAGTGGCCAGTTGGGCCTGGCGCGTGAATTGGATGCGGGCGCGGATGGTCCGCCGCGACCGGCCGGCACAGGAAGGCAACGTCTGGAATTTGGCGTGCGTGGCGATTCGACGCAAATCGCCACTCGATGCATCGTTGTGCGGCACGGCCTTGGTTGAACCATAGGATCGCGAAATGTGGGGTCAAGCCTTCCGGCTTGCCGTCGGCCTTCTGGCCGGCGTTCCTCCGGAGTTGTGGGACAGGCGCTTCCGCCTGTCAAACGCGCACTCTGAGATCCGGAAGACAATGCCGGAGCTTTCTGCGGTAGTACATCCAAGGTTGACAGACGGAAGCGTCTGTCCCACAACGCTACAGCACCCGCCGCCCGGAGCTACCATCAATGGGAAGTGACGAGGTGAAGCCGTGAAATACGCCCTCTTGTCAATCCTGCCGGTAATCGCCATGGGAATACTCTCTGCGCAGAATCCCCCAAAGGACGCGCCTTACAAGAACCCGAAACTGCCCGTCGAACAACGCGTGGAAGACCTGCTCGGCCGCATGACTCCGCGGGAAAGAGCGGAGATGCTGAGCGGCGCCGGCTGGATGGAGAGCCGGCCCAACGCGCGCCTGGGCATTCCCGCCATCAAAATGGCCGATGGCCCCATGGGCGTGCGCAACTGGGCCGGCTCCTCGGCCGTCACCAACGCCGCCGCCACGCCGCCGGTTCTCTCCACCGCATTCCCGGCCGGTATTGGCATGGCCGCCAGTTGGGATGTGGAGCTGGTCCGGCGCGAGGGCCAGGTGATCGCGCAGGAAGTGAAGGCCCTCGGACGGAACATGATTCTCGCGCCCACCGTAAACATCAATCGCCAGCCGCTATGGGGCCGGAACTTCGAAGGTTACGGCGAAGACCCCTACCTGACCGCGCGCATGGGCGTGGCGTACATCGAAGGCGTGCAATCCGAGAAGGTCATCGCGACTGTCAAGCATTTCGCCGCCAACAACCAGGAGTTTGAGCGCCACCGCATCGACGAGAAGATCGACGCGCGCACGCTTCATGAGATCTACCTTCCGGCGTTTCAAGCCGCCGTCCAGGAGGCCGGCGTGTGGGCCGTGATGAACGCCTATAACAAGGTGAACGGGTCGTATTGCGCCGAGAATTTCTATCTGCTTTCCCAGACGCTGCAAAAGCGCTGGGGCTTCCAGGGCTTTGTTATTTCGGACTGGGGCAGCACTTACAGCACGGCCGCCACCGTGGCCGCCGGCATGAACCTCGAGATGCCCGGCGGAGAAGCCATGCGAACCTGGTTCGCCAAGCCCGAAACGCAGAAGGATGGCAACGGGGCAGGCTGGCTGACGCCGGAAAAAGTGCTCGCGGCGGTGGCCGCCGGCCAATTGAAACAGGAGGCGGTGGACGACGCCGCGCGGCGCATCCTGCGCGTGATGTTCACGGCGGGATTGTTCGAAGGCGCTAACGCGCCAGGCGGCGAGGTGGATACGCCCGAGCAGAGGGCCGTGGCGGCCACGGCCGCCGTCGAAAGCATCGTGCTGCTGAAGAACGAAGGCGGCCTGCTTCCGCTGGGTGGGTCGAAGATCCGCTCGCTTGTCGTGACCGGTCCCAGCGCCGCGATTGCGCGGACCGGCGGCGGCGGAAGCTCGCTGGTTCGGCCGAAGTACGCCACCAGGCCGCTCGATGGCATCCAGGAGGCCGTGGGCGCGCCGGCGCAGGTCGCCTTCGCGCGGGGAGTGGCCATGCAGGGCGAGGATGCGAGCAGGGAAACCCCGGAAGCCCGCGCCGCATTGCGCGAAGAAGCCGCCGAACTGGCCCGCAAATCCGACGCCGCCATCGTCATGGTCGGCTACTCTACGAAGCTAGAGTCGGAGGGTTTCGACCGCCCGTCGATGGATCTGCCCGAAGGCCAGGACGAGCTGATCGAGGCCGTCGCCGCGGCGAACAAGAATACCATCGTGGTGATTGCCGCGGGAGCGCCGGTGACCATGACCAAGTGGATCGGCCGCGTTCCCGCCGTGGTGCAGGCCTGGTATGGAGGCCAGTTCGCGGGGCCAGCCATCGGCGAGATTCTGTTCGGCATGCAAAACCCGTCCGGCAAACTGCCCGTGACGTTCCCCAAGCAGTGGTCCGATTCGCCGGCGTATGGGCACTATCCCGGCGAGAATCTGCACGTCGCCTATGAAGAAGGCGTCTATGTGGGGTATCGGGGGTTCGACCAGCGCAACGTCGAGCCGCTGTTCCCCTTCGGGCATGGGCTCTCTTACACCAAGTTCGACTACAGCGGCTTGAAGATTACGCCGGCCAAAATAGCTGCCGGCCAGCAGGTTGAAGTGACCATCGAGGTGCGCAACGCGGGATCGCGCGCGGGCGCCGAGGTGGTGCAGTTGTACGTGCATGACGTGAAATCGAGCGTGGATCGCCCCGTCAAGGAGCTGAAAGGGTTCCGGCGCGTGATGCTCGATCCGGGAGAAGCGCGGAACGTGTCGTTCACCCTGGATAAGTCCGCACTGTCGTTTTACAGCGCGGCGAAAGACGAGTGGGTCGCCGAGCCCGGCGCCTTCGAAGTGTGGATCGGCGCATCTTCGCGCGACATCCGCCTCAAGGGCGCCTTCGAGCTGACCCGGTAGTGGTCTGCGGCGAACAGAACGACGAGTATGCAGGTAACTGTGGGGCAGCCAATCCTGGCTGCCGCCGGCTTTCAGCCGGCGTTTGCCGTGTGAGAGGGCTCCGCGGACGCGAAAGAGCCGCCTGGAAAGGCGGCTGCAGGCAAGATTGCCCGCCCCACAAAACATGCAGAACTTCGGCCGCACTATAGTAGATGGGCGGCTGATCGAGAGGCCCTTACTTCGCCAGCCCCACCAGTCCGGCGGCGAAGAGCCGGTCGTCCACTTTCCCCAGACGCGCAATCAGCCGCGGCGGCAGCAGCGCGCGGTGCGCGACCTCGCACAGGTATTCCGGTATGGCCCACACGTCTTCCTCGGCCGTCATCCAGCCCATGGAATCGAACCGCCGCAGGTTCACCGGGCGGGAATAGCGCCGCAGGGTTTTCTCTTTGCGGAGGTTGTAGTAGTGCTCGAAATACGACATCGCCAGCTCGCGCAACGTGCGGTACACCGGCTCGCGGTAGCGCAGGCCCGAGTAGTTGGACTTGGCCACGGCGCCCCAGTGTCCGCGCTGGCGGAAGACCGCCAGCACGTGGTCGTCGTCGCGAACGGCTTCGAGGTCCACCAGCAACGGCGGATGGCCCATCATGCGCAGCGCCGCCGCGCCGAATAGCGCGCCTTCCATGCAATGCGCCGTGCGGTCGCGCAGCACCCGCCGGGGCGAGCGGCAGGTATTGCCGTCCGGTTCCTTGTTGTAAGCCAGATCGTCGAGAAACCGCTGCACCTTCTCGGGTGTGGAGAGCCGCCGGAATACGGCCCGCTCGGCGGGCGTAAAGACATGGGGAGCCATTTGCGTCCAGGGTAACCGAAATTCGGCGCGCAGCCGCGAATGCGTCATAAAAGTGGGGCAAGCCTTCGGGATCGGGTGGAGTGACGGGGATTGCGCCCCGTCACCCTCCCACACCACCGGACGTGCGGTTTTCCGCATCCGGCGGTTGAACCCAGCCGCCTCAGGTCGCGGCAAGACCCGA
>Ga0181520_10010075_pt1 | contig 12799 bp, 9 predicted proteins | sample PEATcosm2014_Bin_29_FD_132451 | JGI IMG/M metagenome (GOLD analysis project Ga0181520, IMG submission 132451) | Peatland microbial communities from MTU Mesocosm Facility, Houghton, MI, USA - PEATcosm2014_Bin02_30_metaG | ecosystem: Environmental > Terrestrial > Soil > Wetlands > Peat | place...
AGCAGTAAATATTTCATATATCAGTTTAAATAAATGATGTAAATATTTATTATTTTAATATTAATAAAATTTTATTAATTTATAAAAAAGCCTTATCTTAATAAAAACATTAAGATAAAGTTAAAACTTTTTTTTGATAATTACATCTTTCTTAAATTAATTATAAACATAAACGCTGATATTTTATGAGATTAGCTTAATTGTATTGAAGGGTAGTTCTAATGGAATCTAAATTTCCCCGGATATTATTAGCCGAGGATAACGAAGTAGTTCAACGTATTATTATTCATAAGCTGGAAAAAGAAAATTATTCGGTAACTTGTCTTTCTACCGGTGAAAAAGTTGTGGAGACAGTCATTTCTATAATGCCTGCCTTGATAATACTGGACTTATTATTACCAATAACGAACGGACTTACAATACTTAATGAACTGAAATCTAATCTTTCTTCATCGGGCATTCCTGTTATAATTTTTACAACTGACAATAATGAAGAAATGCTTAATAAGGCAATGAAGCTGGGTGCGGTGGATTATATCTTGAAGCCGTTTTCCCCATCGGAATTGATTGTTAAAATTAAACATTATTTAAATTTATCATCGACATGTAAGTTGTAAAAAGGCTCAAATTGTTATCCGATTATATTTATCATCTTATAATAATTACAATTTTAATTATGCTTGTGACCAGCTACTTCCTTATTTGCCTTATCGTAGAAATGAGGATTTTAAGCAATCATAAAAGTAAACAAAAACTTAAGTTTCTAAATAAGTTTGAGCCTTTGCTTTTTTCATATCTGGAAGGTGACGGATTACCGGAAGAAATAGTCCATAAAATACCGCATCGAAAATATAGATTTCTTTTAGAATATTTGGGAGAATTCCTTTTAATGTTAAAAGGAGAAGACTTCAATAAATTAGCTGCATTAATTACTTCAACAAAACTATCGGATTATCTTTTACTTAAATTAAGTTTAAACAGCAAGAAAAATATTATATTTTCTTCTTTTTTTGTTGGTATAGCAAAGATTAAAAAAGCAGAACCTATATTGCAGATGAAAATTAAAAAACATAATGATCAAATATTTTTTAGATGTTCTACTGCGCTGGCAAGAATAAATTCCTACGAAAGCCTTAACTTAATATTGACAGAGTTTAAAAGGTTCAAATATTATAGCTATTTACTGTTGATTTTAACCGAATTCGATGAAGAGATATGTAATAAAATAATAAAATTGCTGAAAACAGAACTACCGGAACCGCTGACTGTTACTTTTATAAGAGTATTACGGTATTATAAATTTCAAACCGCCGGTCAATCTGTTTTAACTTGTTTAGTATATTCCTATTCTAAAGAAATAATAATTGAGTCTTTAAAATTCATAGAAGAAATAAAGTATAAAAAAGCTATTCCGGCAGTTAGCAGGCTTATTGAACATAGTAAGCCTGAAATTAGCAGCCAGGCGGTTAAAACTATTATGAAATTAGATAGTGAGGCTTTCGAAGATAGAGTATATTCCAAATTGTTTGATCAAAATTATGAAGTGCAGTATCAAGCCGCATATGGCATTTTGAATTATTGTAATGACGGTGAAGAGAAATTATCGGAATTAGCATACGACTTGCAAAATAGTAACGCTGCAGCTATTTCAAGGATGCTTCTAAGTGAAAAGAAAGTTAAAGAGGGGTAATGATATTATTGAAGTATATAATAATTTTTTATAATTATTTGCTTTTGACATATACTATTTGTATTGGGACAATTTACCTGCTTTTGAATATACTTTCTTTTAAAAGAATTTTACAATATAAGCGAAAAATGGCTTATGTTGATTTAAAAAAAATATTCAAATTTCAAAACTATAAACCCATATCCGTGATTGTTCCTGCTTATAACGAAGAAAATACCATTGTAGAAAGCATTAAATCACTTCTTCAATTGGAGTACCCTGAATACCAGTTAATAGTAGTAAATGACGGATCGACTGATGGAACGCTTGAAAAAATTTTTAATCATTTTTCTATAAGGCAGGTTGCATTTAGTCCTCTTTATAAGCTTGATTCAATGCCGGTGAAATCGATCTATATGTCTCCCCGGTATCAATCATTAGTGGTTGTGGATAAAGCTAATGGCGGTAAAGCCGATGCTATAAACGCAGGTATTAATATTTCAAAAAATCCTTTAATAACTGTTATTGACGCAGATTCAATTTTAGAAAGGGATTGCCTTTTAAAGATTGTTCGTCCTTTTATGGAAAATGAAAATATTATTGCTGTTGGAGGAACAATAAGAGTTGCCAACGGTTGCGATATTATACAGGGTAACATTGTCAAAATTGGGATTGCACATTCATGGCTTGCAAGATTTCAAACGGTTGAATACCTACGGGCATTTCTTTTCGGCAGAAATGGTTTTGATGTCTTAAACAGTGTGATGATAATTTCAGGCGCTTTTAGCTGCTTTTCCAGGGATGCTCTTATAAAGGTCGGCGGGTACAGAAGAGGATCGATAGGCGAAGATATGGAAATTATTGTTAGAATGCATGAAGTATTCAGGATTGAAAATCCTGAAACAAAAATAACATTTATTCCTGATCCGGTTTGCTGGACTGAAGCGCCTGAAAGATTAAAAATTTTACGCAGTCAACGGATTCGCTGGCAAAAAGGGACAATCGAAAGTTTAAGACTACACATGAAAATATTATTTAATGCAAAGTTTGGCGCTCTTGGCTTAATTGCTTTTCCTTATTATGTTATATTTGAGATGGCTGGCCCGATTGTAGAAATTTCCGGTTATTTTGTGTTTACTTTTGCATATTTCTTTAATATAATATCTACTCCTTTCGCAATAGCATTTTTATCGGTTGTAATTATTTATGGAATGGTTCTATCAATACTTTCGGTTGTTCTTGAAGAATTATCGTTTAAAAAATTTCCTAATATTCAAGATTTATTTATGTTATTTGCTGCAGCTGTTTTTGAAAATTTCGGATACAGGCAATTAATTACCTGGTGGCGGTTTAAAGCGACAATTGAATATATTTCTGGAAAACGAAACTGGGGTAAAATGGAAAAAAAAGGATTTAATTAACTGTTTTTGATATTCATAACTTTTATTTGAAGAATAATATCTAAATTTATCTTTGTAAGGCAATTATCAATTGTTAATGAAATTTATGCTCAAATCAGTAATTTGATTTTTCGCTGAATAACTTTTTTCAATAAAGTATACGGAATAGCCTGCCGTCTCCATCTTTAAATTGTAATTCTATTTTCCCTTTTTCCGGTTCAAAAACTGTCGACTCTTTTTTATTAAATTTAGATACTTCCATAAAGCCTTTTACTTTTGAAGGTACCGAAATAGTAAAGTTTACGTTCTTTTCATAATCCCGGTTTACAAGCAGTAAATAAGGGCATTCGGTATTATCTTTGAAATATCCGACAACCATAGATCCGCCCTTAATATTTTTAATATAAAAATCTTCAGGTAATGGTTGGGTCCCTTTAGGAAGAGGTTCCGTATGAAATACAGCTATTGAATGAAGTTGTTCAATACTTGTTTCGAGAAAATGAATTTCCGAATTCACCCGTTTGGCTATATTATACAAATATGTCGGTTTTCCGTTAGAATCTAATATGGCTGTTTGAAAATTCTCGGTGTTAGAATGAGGCAATGCATAAGTAAAATATTGAAGGCCTTTTGCACCATAGGCAAGATCGCTATATAATTGTAATCTAATCCATGATTCCTTTGGCTGCGGGAAAGATGGGTAAATCTGACAACTCATTGTGAACACCCAAAAAGGAATGCCTGTTTTAATCGCTGTTTCACAAATAACTTCCAAGTTTTGATAGTATGTATCTTTAAAACCTGTACTTAAAAATGGATAATAATCATATGAAAGAAATTGCGGCTGGAATACCTGTACAAATTTGTCAATATATTCCTGATATGTCTTTGTCCCTAATTGATTATCCGGCGCATAATCAGGCAAAAGATTTACATAAACTATATGTATTGAATCCCTCAAAAAAAATTGTTTTTTAATCATTGCCATGTTCTCAAAGTTGGCAGCGCTTGACTCATCAACTATAAAATAGCCTAAAAGTGCCGGGAAGTCTTTATAATCACGAACGACCTGATCTAATTTTCCCAACGCTGCCATATCAACGGTTTTATCAGGCTGTATCCGGTTATCGTTAATTATCAGTTTTATACCAACCATCTGTGCAAGCGCTAATGCTTTTTTATTTAGTTCAGGAGTGCGTAAATCCGAAAAGTTAATAGTAAATCCCGCATCTGCTAATTCTCTAAAATGAGCAATATCAAGTTGTTCTGCTGTTAAACCATACCATGCCATAATAGGAAATGGTAGTGATTCCGGAATTGGATTTTGCAATTGCTCCTTTTGTCCATATGCAATAGAATTTGCCGCTATAAAAAGTAGAATGATAATCCAACTGCGAACAGACCGGTTCTTCATATTTCTTTCTTTTAAAAGCAATTAATTTATATAATTACTAAATTATTACTGGCAAAATAAAAAAAACGAGAAAATGAATAAAGGTCTGAACGACAAAATTGTATTATATTTATCTTTATTGCTTGTCATTTAAATGTTTATTTACAGCTATTTCGGTTTATCTGTCACGGGTACTTATGCAAGAAAAGCAAGACTAGCCGGAGCTACTTTATTCAAAGACATTAGGAGGTATGAGGTTTGGAAAAAGCAGACGCATTCATACTGCATAGATTATAAGCCTTTCGAAGGTTATTCCGATGGTTTTTTAAAATATTTGATGCATCTGAAAGAGTAGAAAATTTTCTTCCCCTTCTCAAGGAGTTTTTTGAAAAAGCGAATTGCTAATTTATTCTTTAGGTCTTTCTTTTATGAATTTTTTCTTTTTTAGTTTTGGTCTTGTTTTGCCATGTGAACCCATAAAGATTTTACCCTTTTTTGATTTTCTATCGCCTTTACCCAAAGTTAGTCCTTTCTTTATCAATAAATAATAAAAAACAAATATAAGACAAAAATTTGAATTTTTTGTATGCTCTAACTGTAATGATCTTTTAAAATAAAAAATCCCGATAACATCGGGACTTTTTAGGAATGAAAATCTAAAATTAGAATTGAACTTTTTTGTGTGTCCTATTTGCGTATTCAAGAACTAATGCGCTCGCAACGAATATAGAAGAGTATGTTCCGGTAATAGTTCCGAAAAATAGTGTAAATGAGAAAGCTCTTAAAACTTCACCTCCGAAAATAAGTAGAACCGTTATTGCCATTAGAACCGTGCCGGCAGTTAAAATAGTTCTGCTCATGGTTCGGTTAACGCTTTGGTTAATTAATTCTTCAAGGTCCATTGTCTTATGAATTTTAAGGTTCTCTCTTACTCTGTCGAAAACAATCACAGTATCGGCAACCGAATAACCGATAAGTGTAAGAAACGCTGCTACAACAGTAAGATCAATTTCAAGGTTCAGTCCCGGTATTATACCATAAAGTGCGGCATAAAGACCAATGGTAATCAAAACATCATGAAATAAAGCAACCACTGCACCAAGTGCAAAGATAAATCTAAACCTGAATGCAAGGTAAGTAAGAATTCCTATCAATGAAATGAAAATTGCTAAGACGGCATTTGTTTTTAATTCATTACCGACCTTAGGCCCGACGTGGTCTTCTTTTAATACACTGAATGAGTTATCACCTAATTTTGACTTTAAATTTTCCTTAAGCCAATCAGCAATGCCAACTCTGACAATCATCTGTGTATTATTTGGCTCTTCAGAAACTTTTCCAGTTTGATAACCTTCACTGAAGAGTGCAGATACTATTAAGTTGGTAGTATCCGTATTAGCAAACTGATATGTAACAGATGTAGCTGTAGTATCAGCTACCTTAGACTGCAGTCCGGGAGTTATTTTATTAATTGAAGTATTAATATTATCTATTACCTTCGGGAAAAATGAACGGGGTAACTCCTGTAATTCGGTTCTTACAAGCACCCTGTTACTGCCGCCGAATGTCTTTAGTTCAACATTACCAAGACCGATATTTCCCATATAATTACGCAGAGAACTAACGTCTACAGGTTTTTGAAATTCCAGCACAATTTCTGTTCCCCCTTTGAAGTCAATACCGAATTTAAGTCCTCTTACAAATACTGTAGTCCATCCGATTAAGAATAAACTTATAGAGATGGTATAAAAGAGTTTTCTTTTTCCAAGCCAATCAATATGAATATGTTCGAAAATTCGCATTTATAAATTCCTTCTTGAAACTCCGGATAAATTTCGGAGCTGAAAAACGTTTTTAATAATTAACCAATAGAAATTTTAATTCCTTTTTGCACCATATAGTCAAAAACAACTTTAGCAATAACCAGAGCGCTGAATAAACTTGCTCCTAAACCGATCATAAGTGTTAGGGCAAAACTTTGTACCGGCCCCGTTCCAAATTGATAAAGAATTATACCCGTAATAAAAGTAGTAATATTTGAGTCTATAATTGCAGAATAAGCTTTTGAAAAACCGGAATCGACGGATGCTTTTATTGTTTTTCCTGTTTCCATTTCTTCTCTTATTCTTTCGTAAATAAGTACGTTCGCATCAACCGCCATACCGATTGTCAAAATAATACCTGCTATACCAGGCAAGGTTAGTGTAGCATTAAACCCTGCAAGGCATCCGAGAATGAAAAGTATTGTAAAAATAAGTGAACATGCTGCAATTGTGCCTGCTCTTTGATAATATATTATCATAAATGCGCTTACAACTATGAATCCAATCAAAGTTGATTTGAATCCGTCGCTTATTGAATCCTGTCCAAGAGAAGGACCAATAGTCCTTTCTTCAATAATATCAACCGGTGCCGGAAGAGCGCCGGCTTTAAGAACAATAGCAAGTAACTGTGCTTCTTTTAAATCTGTGCTTCCCGATATTTGAGAGTGTCCTCCGGGAATTTTCCCTTCTACTTTCGGTGCTGAATAAACTACCCCGTCCAGTACGATAGCAATTCTTTTATTAATATTAGCCCCTGTTATTCTCGCCCATTCTGTAGCGCCTTCAGCGTTCATTTCCATGTTTACAATAGGCGCAGAAGTCTCAGGACTTATATTTGCAAGAGCGTTTGTTACAACGCCGCCTGTAAGTTCGGGATTCTTATTTACGCAATATAAGACATAAATTGCCTGACCGTTTTGATAACCAAACGGCTTTGCAGAAAGAATGAACTGACAATTGTCGGGAATTACTTTCTGAACTTCCGGCATGGCAAGCCATAATTTTAATTTATCCCTGTCATCAGTCCGAACATAAGCATCTGCAGTTCTTGATTTTTGGTTTAATAACGCAACCGAAAAGAAGGGGTGTTTTTTTGCAAAGTCTTCAGCGCTTAGCTGCTTGTTGTTCTGAGAAGTATCTTTTTCAGCAGTAGTTTTGCTTGTTTGAGAAGTATCGGTTTCGGTAGAATCCAGGGAAACATTACCTGCTAAAACATCGTCAATCTTTTTCATCACTGAAATAGTGTATTCAGGTTCTTTTACAATTTTGAATTCCAAAAGAGCTGTACCCTGCAAAAGTTGTTTGGCTTCTTCTTCGCGAGCAACGCCGGGTAATTCAACAATTATCCTCCTCGTTCCTTCACGCTGAATGGATGGCTCTGAAACGCCGTATTGATCAACCCTGTTACGGATAATTTCCATAGCTCTTGCAACTGCATCTTCGGCGCTCTTTTTAAGATCGCTTATTATTTTACTATCGTCTTCCCTGATATTGCCGTAATAACGGCTCAATCTTATTCCTTTGGCTTTCAACTTATCGGCAACTAAATCCACAACGGAAGTATTCGAGATTGCGGCTTCTTTTTCCGATTGAGCGAGTGCATCTTTGAAGGATTCATCGGGAGACTTTGCCAATTTTTCAAGAAGCTTGGATGTATTGACTTCCAATACAACTCGCATTCCGCCTTGTAAATCCAAACCGAGTTTCAGACTTTTCGATTTATCTTTGGCAATCGAAGGATCGGAAGCTTTTATACTGTCTTCTATGGATTTTAATTTATCCTCAACAGCATCATTGGAAATCTTAGAATCAGCAGCTTTTAATACGGCACTCTTCTTTTCCAGGATTATGTTAATCTTTTTAGTAGTCTGATAATTAACGTATGTGGGATAAAGCAGATAGAGCGAAAGTGCTATAGCGCCGATAATTAGAATTAATCTAAATCTGAGTTCTTTCATAAGCGATTGTTATTTCTAAAAAATGAATTTTGAAAAAATTAAGACTTAAAGTTACCAGTTAGGGGGTATAAAGTCAATAAAAATTGAAGATGTAAGTCATTAAAGATTTTTTCCTATTTAATGTAAAAAATATCTATTAATTGTTGAAAATTATCTGTTTTTGTTATTGTAAAACCAAAAGATTATTTCGGTTATAAAAATCCCTCATAATATTGAGAAGAAATTTATAATTTTTATTGTTCTTTCGGAATATAATAATGCTTCCTGCATTTTGCTTTATATAATTCAGATGCGCCGACAATGATTCTTTTACTGCCATACATCTTCACTGTAAACAGCATTCGCAAAATTTAATATAATCATCAATTCATAGAAAATCTGGAGATAGATTATTTCCCAAAGTTTAAAACGGTATCCAAATTTCTTCTGAATAAATAAAACTGTGCCTGCATCAACAATAATTTTAAAAATTAATAAAAATAAATAAGAGATATTAATTAAACAAAGTATGGGAGAAAATAACATTACTAAATTTAAAGTATGCCACGATCCTAAAAAGATTTTGTGCCTTGCAAGATAGTAAATTGATGTCTTGGTATGCCTTGAACGCTGACGGAAATATTCTTTCCACGTCTTTTTGCAAGCTGAATAAACGAATGCCCCGTGATTAAAAATTGTGCCTACTCTTAAATGATTCTTCACGGCTTCTCTTAACAGCAGGTCGTCATCGCCGCTTAAAGTATCAATTGTATTGGAATATCCTTTTATCTTTTCAAAAGATGATTTTTTAAAGCCGAAACTTCTTGCCGCCGCGCAATAGGGCATACTAAGTTGTGCAGCCGAAAATGTTAATAAGGAATTTCTTAGATTTTCAAAACATGCAGTTTTATTTACTGTTGATTTATCCTGATAAAACGGCGATATTCCAAAAATAAAATCATATCCATTATTGAACTCTTTGGAGAAATGATACAGCCAGTTCTTTTGGGGTCTGCAATCAGCGTCTGTAATTAAAATGAATGGATTGGAAGCCAGATTGATTCCAAAAGCCAAAGCTCCTTTTTTTGCAGGGAAAATTTTATCATGGGCTTGGTAAATATGAAAATTTGTATGCCCTTTAATTGCTTTTAACGTTGTCTCAAATGTCTTATCTGAAGAACTGTCATCGATTATTATAACCTCATATTTCTCCTTATTGTAAGACAATTCTATTAGTGAATCAATCAAATGAATAATATTATCCTCCTCGTTTTTAGCGGCTATTATCACTGAAATAGAAGCGGATTTTTCAGAATCGGGATTCTCAATTTCTATTTGGGTGGAGATAATTAAAGTCAGGTTAATTAAAAAGTAAACTGCTCCTGAAATTAATATTATAATTGAAAGAATCATTTATTTTACTTTATTAATTATCTTCATCCAGCAGCCAGCCCTCGGCTAAATCGGGATTAATTTCCGTAATAAATCTTGAAGGCTTAGACAGTGTCATTCCGGCTTCCCTGTCAAACATGTTCATTGGATAAGAAATAAATAGATTTTGTTTTGTTCTTGTAGATGCCACGTACATTAATCTACGTTCTTCCTCAAGAGTTTCAAGCTTATCTGACGACCTGCTTGAAGGGAAAAATCCTTCAACAAGATGGATAATAAAAACCGAATGCCACTCTAACCCCTTTGCCGAGTGAATGGTTGAAAGAGTAACGAACTCATTTTCTTTATCCTCAGCGCCGATATCTATAACACTGTCTATAATCGGTTCAATTGCCAAATCTGCAAGCAGGGTGTCTAAAGATTTATAATTCTGAGTTATATTCAGAAGTATTTCCAGGTCTTTGTTGCGCTTATTATAGTCGTCATATTTATCCTTAAAGAGAGGGTAATAATATTCCATTACCAATTGTGCTTTTTCGAATGGCAGAGATTTTACTGTGTGAAGCTTATATAATAATTGTAATAGGCACGTAATCTTATCGTTGTATTTATGTGAAATTGTTTCCTCTGATAAAAAAACATTTGATTCGGGATTAGCTTTTATTGTCAACCGTGCAGTTGCAAGCTCATCTAAAATTTTCTGCGCTGTCTTGGGTCCCACTCCTTCATGTAGTAAAAGAACCCTGTACCAGCTTATAACATCCTTAGGATTTGCAGCAATTCTTAAAAAAGCGAGTACATCCTTTACATGTGCAGTCTCAATAAATTTCATCCCGCCGAATTTTTGAAATGGAATATTCGCTTTCGCCAGTTCTATTTCGAGATCGAATGAAAAAAAAGATGAGCGAAAAAGTACTGCAATATCTCTAAGTGGCACTCCTTCTTCTCTCAAATCAAGTATTTTTTCAACTATAAATTTTGATTGAAGGTTTTCCGTAGCTGCGGCAACAATTACCGGTAATTCTCCTCCTGTTTTTCTTGTAAATAAATTTTTAGGATATTTTTCAATTGCATGTTCAATTACATGATTTGTAAAATTTAGTACAGGCTGTACGCTGCGGTAATTCTCTTCAAGCTGAATGATTTTGACATTCTTAAATAGCTTCGGGAATTCCATTATGTTTTTAAAATCGGCGCCGCGGAAAGAATAAATTGATTGAGAGTCATCTCCCACTACCATAATATTATTATTAAACTGTGTTAATCCTTTTATAATTTCAGCCTGAAGCTTGTTTGTATCCTGATACTCATCCACCATAATATATTTAATTGATGATAATAGAGATTTGGCAGGCAAACCCGGTTCAAGTAAGAAATTTTTCAGGTACACCAACAGGTCGTCATAATCTAGCAGGTTATTTTTATGCTTATAATTAATAAACACCTTTTGAATATCAAGTATTTTATCAAGCTGTTCTATGAAATGAGGATAATCCTCTTCGATAATATTTATAACAGGTTTTCCTGTATTTATACTTAAACTAAAAACTTTTTCAAGAGTTTGTTTATTAGGAAATCTTTTTTCTTTTGATATAAAACCAGCTTGTGATCGTATAAGATTTATTATATCTTCATTGTCGCTTTGATCGAGAATTGTAAAGGATGAATCCAAACCTGCAGCTTTTGCATATCTCCTAAGAATAAGATTGGCAAAAGAATGAAAAGTTCCGCCGTTTACTTTTGAACACCTATTATCAAGAAGAATCGATGCCCGGTTCATCATCTCATTAGCGGCTTTTCGCGTAAATGTCAAAAGTAAAATAGATTTTGGATCATAACCAATTTCAACTAATCTTGCAACGCGGTATACAAGTGTACGTGTCTTACCGGTGCCTGCACCCGCAATTACAAGGTATGCTCCGTCAAGGGCAGAAACTGCCTCAAATTGTGCGGAATTGAGCTCATTTTTGTAATTTATTATAAATTTTGATTCATCAATTACCGGTTTGGAAAGGGATGTTTCTTTTAATCTTTTTAAGGTGTATTTCTTTTGCAGCATCAGAATCTTTATTTAGTCATCAATTCAAAGATATATACGAAAAAATTAAAATGATATAAATGTGAAAATTTATTATGTCTTTAAAGCTCTTCTAAAATATGGATTCTAAAAATTGTATGTACATCTGTTTTCCCGGGATTATTGCTATTTAGAAGTTATTGCTTCTTCTAACCTTTTTAATTTATTAAAGATAACAGGTACATTTTTGCAATGCACGACCTGCCAGAATTTCCCATCTTTTTTATAAAATGAAACTTTAGCTTTTATATTGTTTACTTATTAAAAATATTTTTATATCTTTGTCCGAATTTAAAGGCAAACCGATTTCAGCGATAAATTAAAACTTTTCTTTTGTCGATAATAAATGCGAAATTGTTCTTTCCCGGGATTTATTAGGATTGAATACTAATTCCGGTATAATATTTGATATTTAATATATAATCTGGTTAATTGAATGAATGTTTTGTCAATTAATGTGTCATAAGTGTATAACTTATCAAGTAATCTGACAAAAGGTTAGATTAAAGTGACAATTTCTAATTGACGTCACATTTAGGGCGTTAATTTGAAACTAAACTTGGAATTGTGTTGCAGATAAACGAATTTTTATTGAAATTAAACTAAATTCGCATGTATTGATTGAGGAAAATACTATTTATATATTACAGTCAAGCATTTATACAGGACTTTTTCCGGTATAATATAATATAGGAAAAAAGGAAAAACTATGGACGGAAATTTTTCGGATAGACTTCAGGATGTAATCAGGTTAAGCAGGGAGGAGGCTCTCAGACTTGGTCATGATTATATAGGCACTGAGCATCTTTTGTTGGGAATAATTCGCGAAGGACAAGGTGTTGCTGTTAGAATCTTAAGAAATCTGGATTGCGATTTGATGAAATTAAAAAAAGCAATTGAAGATACTGTAAGAACTTCCGGCGGAACACTGACTATTGGCAATATACCTCTTACTAAACAGGCGGAAAAAGTTTTAAAGATTACTCAGATTGAATCAAAAATTTATAAAGCAGATGTAATAGGCACGGAACATTTACTCCTTTCACTTTTACGTGATGAGGATAATATAGCTACACAGATTTTACATCAGTTCAATGTAACTTATGAT
>Ga0181520_10010076_pt1 | contig 12796 bp, 7 predicted proteins | sample PEATcosm2014_Bin_29_FD_132451 | JGI IMG/M metagenome (GOLD analysis project Ga0181520, IMG submission 132451) | Peatland microbial communities from MTU Mesocosm Facility, Houghton, MI, USA - PEATcosm2014_Bin02_30_metaG | ecosystem: Environmental > Terrestrial > Soil > Wetlands > Peat | place...
CGTGGATTGGGACAACCATGTCATCAGTTGTGCGCGTATGAAGACAGGGACGGTGGCCATCATGCGTTTTGACGAGGAGGTGGCGGAAATCCTGCGCGACCTGCCCGGCAATGGGCCGCTGTTTCCGTATCTGCGGACGGTACGGGCGGGCGACCGGGCCACCGAGTTCAAGCAAAGGTGCCAGGGTCTGGACATTAAAGGCGTGACGTTGCATAGTTATCGGTACGCGTGGGCTGAACGGGCGAAGACGGCCGGGTATCCCGAACCGTTTGCGATGGAGAACTTGGGCCAGAACAGCAAGGCCGTTCACCGCGCCTATTCGCGGAAAGCCAAGGTGGAACTGCCGTCGCTGGGCGAATACGAGCGCCGACGCCGGGAAGCGGCGAAGGCCATTGTGGCTGAACCCGTGGCGCAGGCCATCATCGCGTAAGGAGGGCATCATGCAATCGTGGCAAATCAAAGTGTTGAAGCTGGAGGAATCGGTCCTGGATGACCTGAACGGATTCGTTCACGAGCACGCGCTCTATTTCCTGCTCGGAGTTATCGGCCTCTTGGCGATTCTCCTGGCTTGGGTATTGAGCGGCGGATTGCGGCGCAGGTTCCCGCAGCAGGCTGGCCGTGTCCAACCGGTGATCGTCATTGAATCACCGGCACCGCCGCCGCCCGCAGCGGAGCCATTTGACCCCTTTCCGCCTATACGGGAGTGCGATTGTGAGCGTCATGATGATTGGGAAGATTGACTCACCCGGCGAAGCCGTTCTAAAGCCATCCGATGCAGAATGGCAAATGGCGCTTTGACTGGCCGGCTTGCTTCCACCGATTCCAGCAACCGGCCAGACAAAGCGCCGCAGTGAAACCGAACCTATGCGGCGGCGCACTCAACGTCCGTTTCGCAAAACCTCCACTCACTGCGCTCACGGGGGTGAAGATGCACCCCCGACCGCTCCGTTCGCTTCCGGTTTCCGAAACGTCCGTTCAGTGCCGAAAGCAAATTCCTGATCCCCATCTACGCGGCCAAGGCAACCTCGCCAGCAGACCCGATGAACGCCAGAAAGGGAGCGTGACGGGCACACCAGGCGCGAGCCATTTGGCGTTTTCGATTATCGCCGCCGACCAACTCATGGATACCACCCCATTTACGAACCAGTCGAATCGAACCGAATTGCCCAATCATCTCATCGGGAGTGGGCGGAATCTTGCATCGTTTTTTAATTCTCATGCCGACAGTCTGACCGAACAGGTTGGACAAAGACTGTCCAAGCACCCAACAAAAATGACCATTTAAAGTGCGTAGGAGCCAGAACAAGGAAATGAAGGGAAGCTGAGCGCACCACCTCGACGGCGACTGCGCCTTGCGTCATAGATGCCTACTCGCCGCTTCTGTTGAACGTGGCAGCGGGACTTCTGACTGTCCGTTTTTTCGCAGCACGGTCATTCTTGTCCTTGATTTTCTGCCGGATGACTTCACTGGCCTTGTGCATCCATTTGGCATCGCTTTTCTTCTGTTCAATCTCAGTAGTCAGATAATACTTGACCGAGCCTGGCGGTGGATTGCCCAACGGCTTGAGCAATTTTTCGGCGACCAAGACGGGTATGTGATCCGGTTCAAAGCCGAGCCGCCAAGCGGCTTCCGCGGCACTCAGGCGACCGGGTAAAGCGATGAGATTGAGGATTTCTTTGCGTTCAGGATTCATATCTTTTGGTTGGTTAAAGTGAGGGTTACGCCGGCAACGTGAGTGTTGAAGATGTCGGCCCTCCGGTGATCCGCCGATTTCACAAATCGCCATTCGTACTTCCATCGGCCTTGGCTTGTCGCATTCAGCATTCATCGGAGAGCATGGCAGAAAGTCCCGCTCTCGTTGTGTAATGGGCGACACAACATGAGGCTGCCTAAATTCGGGAAGAACCTTTGACAAATCGCGATTTTCGGTAGTAAATCATTACCGTTAAAATATCGAGCACGACTATGGCCCTGACCTCCAAACGACAGGCGGCTTTTTCCCCTTGAGTGTAAGCGTCATGCCGAGCGCCACTATCTCCTGAAGTCATAAGTGTCGTAGCATAACGACTACGATGAATACGACACTGACCGATGAAGTGATTTTGAAACAGGATGTGCTGGGGCGGGTAAAGACGCCGAAGGCGCGCCGGGAACAGTTACTGGACGAGTTTGAGCGGAGCGGGTTGCCCGGACTGAAGTTTGCGGAACTGGCTGGCATCAAATACCAGACGTTTGCGACGTGGGCGCAAAAACGGCGACGGCAGCGTGGGAATTATGCAGCAGGCAAGATTGCGGCGGCGAAGAAGTCCGTGCAGTGGTTGGAGGCCGTGGTGGCCCCGCCGTCGGGTGCGGTGGTTAAAACGGGCGGCTTGTCGCTGGTGCTGCATTTGTCTGGCGGAGTGCGTGTGGAGATCAGTGATGCGAAGCAGGTGGAACTGGCGGCGGCCCTGGTGCGGGCATTGCAAAAGCCATGTTAAGTTTTGCCGGGAGCTTGAAGGTGTTTGTGGCGGTGGAAGCGTGTGATATGCGCAAGGGTTTTAATGGCCTGCACGCGCTGGTGACGGAGCGGTTGGGCGAAGACCCGCGTGCGGGGGCGCTGTTTGTGTTCAGCAACCGGCGGCACACGCGGATCAAAATCCTATGCTGGGATGGGACCGGGTTGTGGGTGCTGACGAAGCGTTTGGAGCAGGGAACTTTTTCGTGGCCGAAAAACCTCGAGCCGGCGACGACCAAGTTGAAGCTGACGCCGCAGGCGCTGGCGATGCTCACCGATGGCGTGGATTTGCGCGGCGGCAAACTGCGGCCGTGGTATGAGCGCGAAGGCTGAAAAAAGTTTTTGAAAGTTTGAACCTTTTTCGGGCCGTGCCGTCTGAAACCGGAACTGATGACTCCGCGCGAAAAAGAACTCACCGAGCAACTGACGGCGGCGCGGCAGGAGATCAGTTTGCTGCGGCAGAAGATTGATCTGCTGGTGCGGCGGGTGTTTGGTTCGAGCAGTGAAGCGCTGGACCGGAAACAACTTGAACTGCTCTTGCAGCTTTCGGAAAACTCCACCCTGCCTGCCGCCGCCACCCAAGTCCCAGCCCAGCGTGAAGCGGGCCGTTCCCGGAAGCCGCAAGTGCCAAGGTTGCCGGAGAACTTGCCGGTGGTGGAAGAAGTGATTGAACCCGCTGCGGTGAAAGCCGAGCCGGAGCACTGGCGTTGCATTGGCCAGGAAGTGAGCGAGCAACTGGATTACGAACCGGCCCGCTTTCTGCGCCGCCGCACCATCCGCAAAAAATATGTCCACCGCGTAAAGTTGGACACGGCTCCGGTGATCGCGCCGTTGCCGGAACGGTTGCAAGACCGCAGTTTGCCCGCACCGGGTTTGTTGGCGCACATTCTGGTCGCCAAATACTGCGACCATCTGCCGCTGTATCGGCAGGAACAAATCTTTGCCCGCCGCCATCAGGTGCAGCTGCCCCGGCAGACTTTGGCGCGGTGGGTGGCACTGGCGGCGGATTGGTTGCAACCGATTTATGAAGCCATCCGCACCGGGGTTCTGGCCGGCGGTTATGTGCAGGTGGATGAAACGCCGATAAATTATCTGGAGCCGGGGCATGGGCGAACCAGGCAGGGTTACTTCTGGACGGCCAGCCAGCCCAAAGGGGACGTGTTTTTCCGCTGGGAAACCAGCCGCGCGACCGCGTGCCTAAATCAGGTCGTGCCGCCGACGTTCACCGGCACGTTGCAAAGCGATGGTTATCCGGCCTATCGCGCCTTCGTCAACGGCCGCAGCGCAGTGATTGCATTGGCCGGCTGCTGGGCGCACGTCCGCCGGAAGTTTTACGAAGCCAGTGAAACGGCACCGCAGATGAGCGGCTGGCTCCTGCGGCAAATCCAACACCTCTACCGCGTCGAAGCCGAACTACGCGAACACCGGGCCGGTCCGCGCTTGCGTCAGGCCAGGCGCGCCAGCCACAGCCGCCCCATTGTCGAACGGCTGGAAAAAGTCTTGCTCCGGCTCAAGGTGCGGGGCCGTTACCTGCCACAGAGCGGTTTGGCCCAAGCCATTGATTATGCTCTGGGCCAATGGCCCACGCTGAACGTCTATCTGAAGGATGGCCGGGTGGAGATCGACAACAACCTCGTCGAAAACGCCATTCGGCCCACCGCCCTCGGCAAGAAAAACTGGCTCTTTATCGGTGATGCCGAGGCTGGCCAACGCAGTGCCATCCTCTACACCGTCATCGAAAGCTGCCGGCGTCGCGGCCTTGATCCCTACGCCTACCTGCGGGAAGTGCTCACGCGCCTGCCCAACATGACCAACCGCCAAATCCCCGAAGTCGTCCCTGCGGTCTGGGGCAAAACCCACCGTCCGCTGCAAGTTCAATCCGCATCATAAACGTCGTAGCATAATGCCTACGGCATTTATGAATCCGCCGCTGTAGTTACTCTGTCAAGAAGGTGCTCCGCGTGACGCTTACCCTTGAGTGGTATCGGCGTTAAGGCGTGGAGCACAACGGGCCAATCAACGTGTTCGACCTGGGCAACAACGATTTATTGATTCGCCGCGTCAAGCCGCCCGGAAAGGCCGTTATCACAAGAATCCTGCAACAGTTGCTTGCTGGCCAGCAGTCCGCCAAGGAGGCGAAGAACGTCGTTAATATTTGTTCGATTTTCGTTACGAGTGTTGCGGGCGGGCAAATCAAGAAATTTAGAGCTGGCAGCACGGTAAACGGATTGAATTCCCAGATAACACCGTTCTCGCCGTGACCAACGCTCATTTTTGCTTCACTTCACCGGTTGATGGTCGGCCCTGTTCCCCTCGCGACCGCGCCGGTTCCGTTCTGCAAAAAGCGCGCTCGTCAGGCGTGGCTCTCTCCGCGCTCAATTGATCGCGGCCCCGTTGAAGCTCATGGATTCACGACTCTGAGACGATAAAATTCCATTGGATTTGTTCCAAAGAAATCCGTGTAGCTGCCGAACATCAGGGTTGGCGGCGCTCCGGTCCAAATATTCACCCAATTCGCATTTGTTCCGGCCAAAGCAGGACTCCGCTGCAAATACAGCCAGGCATTTGAGCCGCCCTGCCAGTTGAACTGGATTCCGCCCTGAATAGGCGTAATGCCTGTGAAGTTGACCGGCGGATTGGTCGGATTCGCGACCGTCGCGACCGTGGTGTTCAATTGGAACGGCGTCGGTTGTGACCAGTTGCCGACAAGCATGAAATCCTGCGCGTTGGCGCGGAGCAGGATGTTCGTGACTACATTTGCACCGACATCAGTCAGCGCGTTCCATTCCAGCGTGTGATTGTTGCCGGTTGGCAATGCGATGACGCGCGTCGCCAGATTGTAGGCCGCGCCGTCCAAAGCGGTGAGCGTGGCGTTTTGCCAGTTGGTCGAACCGAGAAATTGAAATTGAAGGAACGGAGTTGAGGCGTCCCCCTCGTTATCCCAAAGGCGGACGGTAACGACGGCATTGCTGCCAAGTGTGGCGCTGGATGGAATAACAGCCGCGTACGGGGCGGTTTCGATGATGCTGGGCGTTGGGGCGGGCAGGACGGCTTGCGGTTGCCAGTAAATGACGTTACAGGCGCTTTGATTTGTCGGATTAACCAGCGCGCCGGCCAATCCCTTGCCTAAACCAGATGTTTGAACGCCGCTCATGGCCTGCCATGCTTGGCCGACATACGCATCACTGAACAATTGGCGTTGCAGGGGATTTGTAGCGTCGTTTCCAATCCAAGAATAGACGTGACCATCAGGTTCGCCGGTGAAGATCGTATCTTTGCCGGTGCCGGTGAAATTGACAGCGGCGAGACTAAAACTTTGAGCGGCATTCGCGGCAGTAATGGGAATCTGGACCAGCGTGTTCGTTGTCCAAGTGTTTCCTGACACGACAAATTCGGCCAAAGTGAAATCATCCCCCGCATCAAGTTTTCCTGATTGATTCAGATCGTCGGCAAAGGCGTAACAGACCGAACTGCTGTTGGTTTGGGCAGGGCGCGGCAATCCGGTCGCAAGCGAAAGCCCGCGTGACAAAAATCTGCTAGTTGCCGGTGGTTCAGGAATTAGCCACTGGTTTGTGTAAATTAAAACCGAATCCATTGGTTCTCCGATTCCAGGATACAAGTTATTTCCAGATGTGCATCCCCAGTAGCCGGCTGAACCATAGTTTAATACTGTGCAAGGACCGACCCAAAAGTTTTGATTTGGGTTGAGCCAATTCTGATAAGAACCATTATACTGCGCTGAACAAACACCAGTGCCAATATCGGGGGCTGCACTTCCGTCACCATAAAATGGAACATTATAAGGACCTCCACCGCAACTTGTGTTGGGGGCAGCCGCCCAATATAATCCGACCCAACTTGATGCTGAAAAGTGTGTGGACAAAAACGCATTTTCGGCTCCGCTCAATGGAAATGACAGCTTTCCATGAAAGCCAGCGAAGTAATTAGATGCTGCGGAATACGTCATCGACGTCGGCGTCGCAAAATGCCATTTGCTGGTGTTAGTGTCTTGGATTGTGCCTTGCGGCAATAAAATGCCATCCGTATAAAGCTCTGTGTTGCCGCCGTTGATTTCAATTCCTCCGGCGCCAAGCAGTCGCAAGGAACTGTCCTTGGTGTGTTGTGCAAATACTTGGCCGTGCGTTCCCAAACCACGATGCGAACTGTTTGTGCTGATTAAAGTTTGATTCCAAACACCGTTCGTATAGGCCAGACTGTAAAGCCCGCCGTCCAGTCCGTTCGTGGCGAAGCTCCCCAGAACATCAGTCGAGCGCACGCCAAGAACAAAGGCGGCTGAATTGGTTGAGACGGCCAAAACATTTGTCTGCCAGTTTCCGTTTGTTTGTATCAGTTCCCAAATCGCGCCAGTCCCGCCCGTCTGGCGCAGGCCAACGTAAATTGCCGGTGAAGGACGATTGGTTGGCTGACCCACGGCGATGGAAGTAATGCCCATACCGCCGACCGACAATTGTGTCACCTGCCACGATGAGCCGCCTTGCGTAAGAATAAATACCGAATTGGTCTTGCCCGTCGCGTTTCCATCCGCACCGACAACGATTTCATCACCGGCCACGCCATTCAATTGACCGGCAGCCATGACCCAATTTGTAGGAGCGAACGGCACGGCAAGCGTCGCAATGTTGGTGCCGGGATTGTTGAGCAGGCTGGGCAAGCTGTTTGAATTGTTCGGATTTGTCCCCGCCAGCCATTCCTGATAATTGTTCCAACCGTCGCTGTCGGAATTCGCGTAGGCGATGCCTGGCTGGTTAGTCAGCCCGTTCAGCCAGAGCCAAAGCACAGGCAACCCATTTGTCTCGGCGGTTCGGGACAACAGCGATTGCCGGAGCAGGTTTCCATTGCCGTCATATTGATAGCCGATGGAAATGCCGCGTGAGGATTCCATGCCCTGCAACCGATCTTCGTGGTCATAGTAAAACTTGTTCGTGTGTTGACCGCCGTTGATGATTTCGTAATTGGACAAACCCTGCCCAACGGAAAAAGGGGTGTTCGGGTTAAGCAGGTTGGTGTGGGTGAGGTCGTATTGATAAACCTGCATATAGGTGATGCCGTCAAAACCGGCTTCGCTATTGGCGATAGGAATCAATGGGTTCAAGCCGTATTGCACTTTCCAGCCATCCGGGATGCCATCGCCGGCGGTGCTGGCCAGCAGCGGGTTGCTGTGATAAATGAAAATCTCGTCGTAATCGGTGATGCCATCGCCGTCTGTGTCGGTGGTCAATGGATTAAGGCCGTAAAGGTATTTTTCCAAATAGGTGAGCTTGTCGCCGGGCGGATAATTCGTAGCAAGTGTTGGGTCGGTGAGGCTCAAACCGTATTGAGATTTCCACCAATTCGGGATGCTTTCACCGAACAGCATATTTGTATCCAAAACTGTGAGATATACGTTTGAGCTATTAACTGACATGACAACGTCCGATATGGTCAACCAATAATTGCCCTGATTTGTCAGCGACAAATTGAACAGAGCCAAGCTTTGATTGGTCGCACCCGGAATTGGTGCGCCGTTGAAATACCACTGTAACGTATAAGGTGAAAGGGTTGAAAAGCCTACGTTGAACAGGACATTTGAGCCCAAGAAAATGGATTGAGAATTCGGCTGATTTGTAATGTTTATAGTGTCGCTGTTAGTATCGTTAAAAGTGTAGGCGGTTGGGGTTGTCACACCACTGAAGTTCTCGGCGTAGTTAACCGCAATTCGCCCGTCTCCGCCGTTGCCACCATATCCGTAAATCGTATAAGTGCCATACCCGCCACTGGCATTGAGGTTGTTCGTTCCGAGAATACCAACCGCAACATTCAATAAAATTGATCCACCACTGCCAGAACTTCCGCCATTGCCCGATGAACCACCAGATGCCTGGATTCCGCCTTGTGCATTCAAATTTCCTGCATTTAATATGATTGCCCCACCGCCATTTGCACCACCACCACCTGAATAACCGCCGCCCCCACCGCTGCCCAGGTAAACGGTGGACAATGACGCAGCGCCATACGTTCCGCCGCCGGAACCATTGTAGGAAAGATAACCAGCGAAGTTTCCAGTCTGACCACTTGTTCCATATCCACCCCCGCCGCCTTGACGCAAACCGCCGCCCCCTCCGCCCCCACCACCATTAGCACTTGTTGTGACTGCTTGGCTACCAGTGTATGACTCACCCTGAATACCATAGATGATTCCACCTTGGGTAGAAGTGCCACCACCTCGATAACCAATGCCAGAAACTGAAATTAAAGAATCAGAATTGATATACAAAGTGCCTCGCACTTTGATAACAACCCAGCCACCGTTGGTGCCATTCCAAGCATTTGCTGATAGCGTTGCACCGTTGGTGATGATGAGATTTTGGAAATTGGGAATCGCGTTGGAATCTGCGGGATTGTATTGCGCGGGGTCATTGGTCAGACGAACCGTTTGATAAAGCTGCTCAATGGTTGTGTTTGTGGTTAAAACGTAGGCGCCATGCCGGCCATTGCCGTAATCCCAGGCATAGCCGCAGTTCACAAAGCCAAAAAGCAAAGCCAGCCACAGCACCGACACCGTGACGGTGCTTCGTTTGATTTGTAGGCTAATACTCATTGCCATATTAAATCGCTAGTGTCTTCCTGGGACATTCAGTGAGGCTCCAGCGTATATCACGTTCGGATTGGTAATCTGCGGATTCGCGGCCATCAATGCCGAAACCGTTGTGCCATTTTGTCGTGCGATACCGGACAAAGTTGAACCGCTTTGTATAGTAATGGTGCTACCGCCACTTGAAGTGGTAGCTCCTCCGCCCGTTGCGCCGCTGGGTTTTGTTGATGTCGCTGCCGACGCTCCAGACACAGGTGCGACGATTGAAGCGGTGCGACTGGACATTGATTGAGCTTGTGATGAAGCTAAATGCTGTCCTAAAGCACCTGCGGAGCTAAGCGAAATACTTTGACTTGCTCCAGAAACGATATTCATGGCAGCAGCACCATAATTAAAACTGTCATCGCCAGGGACTAAAGCGTCCAATGCATTTTCTTGAAACGATTGACCTGCGACATTTCCAAGATCGTGTTCTCCGTTGGCATAGCTAATAACAGCATTGGCGCCAAAATTGACAATTCCTTTAGTAGCAATTGCCCCTGCTTTTCCTAACGTTCCTGTAAAAAGGCCACCTGAACCTCCTCCAAACTCTATCAAAGCACCTGTGGTTGCACCGTTAACCGCTGCCTTGGCATAACGTTCTCCAAGATCGGCAAATGTAACATTTTGATGGAGTGCTAATATATCATAGTCAATGCTGATGCTTTCGGCAATTATGCTCACCAAAGCAAACCCCAAAGTGATTTCACCTGCAAATTCACCCTTTGGATCAGACTTTCCAAGAGGGCTAGAATCAGCGTAGCTATAAAATGTTGGCATCCAATCCGGCCCAATCTTTTTCACAGGATCAGTTGAAAGAAACACACCAGCATCGGCCGAGTAGTAGCGAGCGCGCATGAAATACAGATTGGGAATGTCGGATTCCTCCATCACGCCTTGCGAGCCAACGAACAGATACGGGTTGGAAATCAGCGACAGCAAATTCGTTGAACCGAGGCTGCGGCCATAGGGCGTGTAGGCATATTGAGCCACGAGATTCGTGTTGCCATCCGTGAGGGCGATGATGTTCCCCATCGCATCGGCATGGTAACAAAGCAATCCGTTCGTGGAATCCACGCGATAGCATAAATCCGGGCCGTGAACATACCACGCGGTCACATTGCCATTGCCATCAAGGTCGCACAAAACTTTTTCCATTCCGCCCGCCAGCAAAAGCACATAGCCCTTCGTCACGCCATCCACCGTCTCTGAAATGCGCCGTCCCATGACATCGTAACGGTTCGTGATCATCCTGGAAGTCAACGGCGGAACCTGCCAAAAGATTGACGTGGTGCGGTTGTCCTCATCGTAAGTGAGCGCCCAGCTTTGGGCGGTGCTGCCGCCGGTGGTCATCACGGCATTCGTCATGTTGCCGCTGGAATCGTAATGATAGGCAACGGTGGAGAGCTGGTTGCTGGTGGCGGAATTGTTTTGAATCTGCCGATTGATGAGTTTCCCGGCGGGCGTGTAGCCGGTATTGTCATCCGTCAGCGAAGGCAGCGGCCAGTTGAAAACGCCGGATTCGGATGAGCCGGTTTTGTTCCCATTCCGGTCGTAAGCGTAAGTCAAGGCAACTTGAATCGTGCTGTTGGTTGTGGCTGACGGGCTGGGAGCAGAATGCGAAAGACCGATGATCCGCCCCGCCGTATCAAACATATTGGTCTGCACCACGCCATTGGGATAGCTGCGGTAAATGAGCCGGTCGGCGGGATCGTAGGCGTAGTTCATCTGGCGTCCCGCCCAATCCACCTGGTTCGTCAACCGTCCCAGCGCATCGTAACCATTGGCAAGAACCTTTCCACCGGGATAGGTGATTGAAGTCACGCGCCCCAGCGGGTCGTGGCCGTAAAGAACCGTTTTGCCGAGCGCGTCGTCCTGCTCGACGACACGGTCGAGCGAATCGTAAATCATTTGAAGCGCAGTGGTGACACCGGAATAGCGCCGGGAAATTGACGTTGGATTGTCGTTGTTATCATAGTTGAAGTTGTCGCGACGACCGGTATTAAAATTCACGAACAACACACGACCGGCATTGTCGTAGGTCGGTGTGCGGATGGTTCCATTGGGGTCGGTCTGCTGTTTGAGGCGGAGCAATTCGTCGTAGGTGTATTGCCAAATGTTGGTATCCTGATTTTGCTCCAAGGTGCGCTCGTTGCGCGGGCCGTAGGCCATGAGATAATGTCCGCCCAAGGCGTCCGTAATGTTGGTGATGTTGCCCACGCCATCGTAACCGTAAAGCCAGGAGAAATTCTGCGGGTCAACCCATTTGGTGAGGCGTCCGCGACCATCGTAGCTGTGTGTGGATGGATAGCCGTTCGGGGAGGTGATTTGCTGAATGCGGTCCGCCACGTCGTAACTGGTGGTGCGCGTGTCGCCAAGCGGGTCGGCTTCTGAAATCACGCGATTGAGCCGGTCGCAAGTTTTCACCCACCGCTGGCCCAGCTTGTCAAAAAAGGCGATCAAGTTGCCGTTGAAGTCGTATTGATTGGTGATGGACTGCCCCAGCGGGTCAATCACCGAAACAAGACGATTGGCTGAATCGTAGCTGTTGGTGGCGGAATAACCGAGTGCGTCCGTGACGTGATCCAGTTTGCCGCGTAAGGTGTAAAAATACTTCCATTGATTCGTGCCGGTGCGGTCAACCATATTCGTCTTTTGATTCGCCAAGTCGTATGCGTAGGTCGTCAACACACCTTTGCCATCGCTCTGCGAAAGCAAATTTCCATCAGCGTCGTAGGTCTTGGTGAAAATTCGCCCAAGCGCATCTTGAATCCGCGTTGCGTTTCCGTTTTGGTCGTAGGTGTAAGAAGTGGGATTGCCAAGCGCATCCGTTTCATGGAGTTTCCAACCAACTTCGTTGACGGTGTAACTCGTAGTGTTTGTGGCCGGATCGGTGCGCGAAATTAGAAAGCCGTTTGTGTCGTAAGCAAAGCTGGTCGTGTGGCCGTCAGCGTCTTTGGATGCAAGCACAAGGCCGTTCGTCGAATAAATGTAGCTGACGAGCGAACCGAGCGCGTCGGAATGGTTTGACAGATTTCCACCGGCATCGTAGGCAAAGAAATTTGTCCAAACGGTCAAGCCATTGGCATCCGGCGGCTGCGGGGTGATTTGCTGAATTGGTTTGTTGAAGAACGAATCAAAAATCCAAGTTGTTATCTCGCCAAGCGCGTTCGTTTTGGCAATCACATTGGCGCGGCTGTCATATCCGAATGATGTTACCCAGCCAAGCGGTTCAGTGATGGAAGTTCGATTGCCGGAATCATCGTAAGTGTAGCTCGTTGTCTGATTTAGCGGGTCGGTTTGCGATAGCGTATGCCCCTTGCGGTCGTAAGTTTCCACCCACGAATTTGTCGCAGCGTCAATGCGCGTGATTTGAAGGTCGCCGGGGATTTCATAGCGGGTTGCGGTAGCGCGGCCAAGAGCATCTACCTGATTCGTCTGGCGACCGTATTGGTCGTATTGAACAAAAGTGTTCGTGTTTCCGCGCGGATCAATGATTCGCGCCAGCAAGCCGTTTGTTCCGTATTGAAATTGCCAAGTCGAGGCCACGCTGCCGTAAAGACCGGCCGTGTTCGTGATGGATTTGGAAACAAGCCGATTCGTAGCGTCGTAAGAAAAATTTACCAGCCACGAACCAAACGTGACGTTGGTAAGCAGATTGCCTTGATAA
>Ga0181520_10010078_pt1 | contig 12793 bp, 10 predicted proteins | sample PEATcosm2014_Bin_29_FD_132451 | JGI IMG/M metagenome (GOLD analysis project Ga0181520, IMG submission 132451) | Peatland microbial communities from MTU Mesocosm Facility, Houghton, MI, USA - PEATcosm2014_Bin02_30_metaG | ecosystem: Environmental > Terrestrial > Soil > Wetlands > Peat | place...
AGGAGAGTTGGCAGCGCACGCTTGCCCGTCAGCGCAAACCAATCCTTCGCGTTTACTTTACGGGGGTGACTTTTATCGACGACGCGGGCAAGGCCTGCTTGGCGGCCATGTACCACCAGCGGGCGGAACTGGTTGCCGCCGATTGTATGACAAAAGGCATCGTGGCGGAGATCACCCACGCGCCACTTTTCGGGGACGGCTAACTCACGACGACAACTTAACCCCAAAGGAATAGGAGTTCAACCATGGAGACGATAGACAGCAAGCATTCTCAAGACTCTCAGGTTTCGACCGGAGCCACACCGGCCCCTGCCGACAAGGTGCTCACGCGAGTGCCGAACAGTACGTCGGCCGCTACGGCCGATCCGCCCCCGCACCCCGACACGCCTGCCACGCCGCCTGTGCATCGCTACCGAAAGTGGTTGCTGTTGGCCGGAGTTGCGGCCGGGCTGGCGGTGGCCGGTTACTTCCTGGTCCCGTGGGTCAATACGGCGATGAACACGATCAGCACCGAGGATGCTTACGTCAACGGTAACGCGACCTTCGTGGCCCCGCGGGTATCCGGCCAGGTGATGAAGGTGCTGGTCAATGACAACAACCGCGTGAAGAAAGGGGATTTGCTCGTCCAACTCGACAAGGAACCCTACCAGGTGCAGATGGCATTGAAGCGCACCGCTGTCCGCGCGGCGGAAGTGAACCTGGCGGCGGCCGAATCGAAGGCCCGCGGCCTGGAGGCCCAACTCGGCGCCCAACGCTGGAAGCTCCGGAACGCCTCCGAACAGGTCGATGCTCAGGTCGCCCTCTTGCGGTCCCAGGTGGCTGCCCTGCGGAGTCAGGAGGCCACTCTCGACCGAGCACGGGCCGATTTCAAGCGCGCCGAGGCGTTGTTACCGCAGCATGCCATGAGCCGGGAGCAATACGACCAGTACGAGCAGCAGTTGCGGGTTGCGGCAGCCTCCCTCGCCCAGGCGCACGAGGCGATCGCGCAGACGCGTGTCTCCCTCGGACTGGCGTCCCAGCCGGAAAAGGGTAAGGAACTCACCGACGTGCCGCCGGATCTGAATCAGACCTTCTCCTCGGTCCGAGCAACCCTGGCCGAATGTATGCAGACGATGACCCAACTCGGTCTGCCGCTGGGGGCTATTGACCTGACGCCCAACAAGGCGCTCGAAGAATTTCGCCAACTCGACAAGCGCGGGAACCTTGATCAGATCGTGAAGGATCTCGTCCCCAGGGTGCCGTTCGTGCTCCAGGCCAAGGTCGCACTGGAAGAGGCGCGGCACGACCTCGAACTGGCCGAGTTGAACCTCCGCTATTGCGACATCGTGAGCGAGATCGACGGCGTGGTAACCGGCAAGAACGTCAACCCCGGTAACAACGTCCAGGCGGGGCAAGCCCTGATGGCTGTCCGCTCGCTCACAGAGATCTGGATCGACGCCAATTTCAAGGAGACCCAACTGGCCGACCTGCGCATCGGCCAGCGCGTGCGGTGCGAGGTGGACATGTACGGCAGCCGCAAGGAGTTCGAAGGTCGGATCACCGGGTTCACCATGGGGACCGGCCAAACGCTCTCGCTGCTGCCGGCGCAGAACGCCACCGGCAACTACGTCAAGATCGTCCAGCGGCTACCGGTCCGGGTCGAGTTGACTGACTACGATCCGGACAAGACGCCCTTGTTCGTCGGACTGTCGGTGACGCCCTACGTGTATTACAAGGAACCGCCCACCGGGCCGCACGCGGGGGAGATCCTGCAGCCTTTGGCGGCCCTTCCGACAAAAGCCATAGACCCTCGACCATGACACGAAAGAATCACCCTCTCTCCAAGGGAGAACGGCCAAGGAGGATGCGTCATGAGTAGTATGGCTCTGAGCCCCACCGCAGTCAGTCGATCGGCGGTCAGCCCCTGGGTCATCGCCGGCGTGGTTCTCGTGCCTACGTTCATGGAGGTTCTGGACACCACGATCGCGAACGTGGCCCTGCGGTACATCGCCGGCGGCCTGTCGGCCGCGCAGACCGACTCCGAGTGGGTGATCACCACCTACCTGGCCGCCAACGCCATCGTCCTGCCGATCACCGGCTGGCTGTCGGCCCACCTCGGCCGCCGCAACTACTTTCTGCTGTCGATCGCCGTTTTTACCCTCGCCTCGGCAGCGTGCGGCTTCGCCACCAGCCTGTCGCAGATGATCCTGTTCCGGGCGATCCAGGGGCTGTCCGGCGGCGGGCTCCAGCCGTCGAGCCAGGGGATCCTGATAGACTCCTTCCCGCCCGAAAAGCAGGGCACCGCCATGACCCTCTTCGGGCTTGCTGCCATGATCGCGCCCATCGTCGGGCCGACGCTGGGCGGCTGGCTCTGCGTCAACTATGACTGGCGGTGGATCTTCCTCATCAACGTCCCAATCGGCGCGCTGGCGCTGGTCGGCGCGTACGCCTTGGTCGATGACCCCGACTACCTCAAGCAGGAGCGGGCCGAGCTGCGCCGCCAGCCGCTGAATTTCGATACCATCGGCCTGAGTCTGCTGGTGCTGGTCATGTGCTGCTGGGAAATCATGCTCAGCAAGGGGCAGGAATTCGACTGGCTGGGCGACCCGTTCGGGCGGGTGCAGACGCTCATGATCCTGTTCGTCGTGGGGTTGGTTCTACTGATCGTCCGGGAGATGCGCTGTGCCCACCCGATCATTGACTTCCGGTGCTTCGGCGAGCGGAACTTCACCATGTCCTGCCTCATCATGTTTGCGACGATGGTCGTGGTGTACTGCGGAAGCATCACGCTGCCGTCGCTGCTCCAGGGGCTGTTCGGCTACGACGCCCTTGCCTCTGGGCTGGTCATGTCCCCGGCGGGCGTATCTTGCTTGGCGGCGATGGTGGTCACTGGCATTCTGCTGGGCCGGCAGGTTGACGCCCGCTGGCTGATCGCGGGCGGACTGGTGGTCATGGCCGCCGCCTACTACTGGTTGGCACGGCTGAATCTCCAGGTTAGCCCCTGGCATTTCGTTTGGCCGTGGATGCTGATGGCGTTGGGCGGTGGAATGCTGTTCGCGCCGGTCAATGTGGCCGCCTTCAAGTACACTCCTGTTTATCTGCGCGGGGCGGCGGTCGGACTGCTCAGCCTGCTCCGCACCGAGGGTGGCAGCGTCGGCACCTCGATGACCAATACCATCGAGGCGCGGCGCGACCAGTTCCACTTGGCCCGCCTGGGCGAGAACCTGGGCCCGTTGAACCACCATGTCCAGTCTTTCATGGACCAGGCGCAAGGGCTCTTCACGCAGTGGACGGGCGACCCGGCCCGGTCGAAGCAGATGGGCCTGCAGGTACTCGACAACCTGCGCCAGCAGCAGGCTGCGTCGATGGCCTTCTTTGACATCTTCTGGGTGTGTGCCGTCCTGTCGGTGCTCCTCGTCTTACTGGTCCTGCTGATGAAGCGCTCGGTGGCCGAGAAGGGCGAGCACGTCTCGGGGCATTAGGACATGGTGCGGAATCCCGTTCCTGATGAGGCGAATACCTAGCCAATGAAACCATGTTAATGCATGGAGGGTGCGCCATGTTGGTTCTTTCACGGAAGATCGGTGAGAAAATTATTATCGACGGGAAGGTCCATGTCCGCATTTTGCGGGCGTCGGGGAACCGCGCCTCGTTGGCCATCGACGCGCCTAACGCGGTTTCTGTTGATCGTGGGGAAATCTGGCTGGCCAAGAAGCGAGAGCGTCTCGCGACAGGCACTTGCGGATCAGCAAAACTGACGCGGGCAAGAGAGACGAGGCAGAACACACTGGACTGCGACGCGGGCTACGGCCCCGTGCCAGCCGTCCGTTCCGTTATTAGGAGGGCAATCCCCAGGGTGAATTGTATGGCAGAGAAAAATCGACCGCAGGAAGACCGTGCCGAGGTTGACGACTACCGTCGAATCCTTCGACTTGGCATACCTCTGGGGATCCAGCCGGAGGCCGCCAGGTTTCGGGCGGCACTTGTCCGCCTGCTTGACGATAGCCAAGCCGGCGACGGCCCCCCGATCGAGTTCCACAACGATCTGACTACCGATACAGCGCGAGCCGAGTTCCAGTCGGCGGTCTTGGCCATTGTGCTGGAATTGCTGCACAATGCGCGTCGCCACAGCAAGAGCAAGAGCATCCTGCTAGGAATCACGCGGGACGACGAATACGTTTGCGTCCAGGTTCAAGACTGGGGAGTCGGCTTCGATCTGGAGTGCGAGCAGCCACTGGGTCGAGGCTTGAAAGGGATTCGGCACTTGGTTGCTTGGTTCGGCGGCACCCTGGACATCGACAGCCGGTATGGAAAAGGAACCTGTGTCATGGTTGAGATTCCACTGTCGTGGGAGCGCGGGCCGAACAACCAGACGGCGCCTGGCCCGAGGCCAAAATGATTCTTGACACAGTCGGCCGAAGGCCAGCGGTGCCGCGCATGCTCGTAAGACTTGAAGAATGGAGGGAGTGGCCATGTTGAGCCAAAACTCTCGAACACAAGGGCAACGATCGGACAAACTTGAGGATTTCATTGCTCACGAAATCCACGGTGGCGCGCGCGAGCACACGATTGCAGCTCGAACAGCTCTGGATGCCTTTCGGCACCAGCAAAGGGAGGTGGCCTTGAATTGGAGCAGCTTCGACACGGCGGTGGGACTCCTCGACCAGACAATCGAGGAATTGCGGCAGCCGGTCCGTGACCTTCAGCCCACCTTGCTTGTGGCGGGCGGTTTTCCTGCGGCGATGGCGTACTTGATTGAGGAAATCCAAGCCGCGGACGGTCCCGACATGGAGTTCTGCCAACACGCCATCGAGACAGATGTCCCTCCGAAGTGGAAACGAGCGGCCATCCGCATTACTCAAGAATCGCTCGCCAACGCCTGCCGCCACAGCAAAAACAAACGGCTATTCCTGGAGTTGGCCCTGGATGGAAACGTACTCCGCATTCACGCCCGGGATTGGGGAGCCGGCTTCAAACCCGACAGGAGAGCGTCCGACCGCTTCGGACTGAGCAGAACTTGCCGACCACTCAAGCTGCTCGGAGGTACAGCGATGATCGACACTGAACCGGAAAAGGGGACCTATGTCACCGCCGAGATTCCGCTCGTGCAGCGAGAGGACGCACATCGACGTGGCCAATTCAGAAGGAGCCCGAGGACGCGGTTTGGCGTAGAATAAAATCGCCGGGCGCAAGGAAATAAAACACGCTTTCCGCTGCGATGAATGAGAGTCACGCAATGAAACGCCCAGTGCGTCTGGAGGAAGGTATCTAACGAAAGGGTGCCGCAACATGCACGTAGAAACAGACTCCAAGGTGTCGCGGATTCGAAAGCGGCTTGAAGACCATCCGCACTTTCGCGGCCGGACACATTTGCTCCAAATCGAGGCAATTGGCGGCTCCGTCGTCGTTTCGGGGCGCGTTCCCACGTACTACCTCAAACAACTCTTGCAGGAAGCGATCCGAGCGATTCCCGATGTCGCAGACATCGACAATTGCGTGGATGTGAATTATTGGTGAACGTCGTGCGCACGCAGGATCTTTCTCAGAATCGCAGAATCGCAAGGCTTACCCAACTCACGCGGGAGTTGGAGCAGAGCCGGACTCCTGAAGACACTCTGCGGATATTAGAGAGGGGGTTTGCCGAGGTCGATGGATTCGTCGCCTCGCTGCTGCTTTCGACTCGCGGTTTGAGTCCCGGCCACTACCGCGTCGTTGATGCCCATTTGAAAGACCAGCCGCTCAGCGATCTTCATAGCCCGGCAAAGCAGGAGCTAGGTCCCGTGCTATGCGGGGGGATCCTGGGCGCGATCCTCAGACGCCGCGAGCCGCAACTATTACACGACGTGGATTGGGCGCGCGACCCGTTCTTCCGTGACACGCTCATCGAGTATACGTCGGTCATGGCCATTCCGGTTATCGGCGACCGTCTGCCCGTGACGTGGGCGATTGGGCTGAAGAGGCCCCGCAAGCAATTCACCGTATCGGACCTGGAGGAGACCGTCGAGCGGGCGGCGATGGTCGGCGCACTGCTGGAGAACCAGATCCTTGCCGGTGAACTGGCGCGCGCCCACCAGCAGATTGACAGTGATGCCCGGCAGGTGGGGGAACTCCAGCGGGCATTGCTCCCGGCGTCTCTGCCACGGATCGCCGGACTGGAAATCGCGGCGAGTTACGAGCCATTGGGCCGGGCGGGCGGCGATCTCTACGACTTCTTTCCTCTTGATGAGCGCCAGGACGACCTAGTCGATATCCCCACGGCCCCGAGTCGCTGGTGCGTCTACATCGGCGACATCGAGGGACACGGATTGGCCGCCGCAATGGTCATGGCGATCGTGCAGGCCGTGCTCCACGTACATCCTGCCAGCATCGCCACGCCCGCGGACCTGTTGACGTACGGCAACCGACAGTTGTGCAGCAGCAGGATCGACGGCCTCGTAACGGCATTTCTCGGCATTTATGAACCGGTATCGAGGCAACTGACCTATGCCACGGCCGGCCATCCGCCCCCGTTGCTGAGGCGGGCGGCGGACGGAGCGATCCGCGCGCTGGATGCCGTCGGGAGCTACCCGCTTGGAATTGATGAGTTAGAGACTTTCCAAGAAGCCTCCGTGCAGCTTGAACGAGGCGACACGCTTCTGCTTTACACCGACGGGATCACCGAGGCACAAGGCACGGCGGAAGACCTCTTCGGCATTGACCGACTCACGCGCGCGTTCCGCGATGGAGGCGATCGACCCGCAGAACTCATCGATAGCTTGCGCGACGCCGTGCAGGCACACGAACACGGTCAAGCCGCCAGAGATGACCAAACGCTTGTTGCGGCGGGGGTCTTATAGGAGACGGTCGACGGTCGCCGTAAAGACTGACAACCAGCCTGGGGCCGGAGTCGTCCGATCTGATTGCCAACAAAAACCAACACGCAGCAGGATGACCATCATGAGCGGAGTTCTAATTCTGTCGGCACGTGTGGGAGCGGGACATATTCGCGCCGCCCAGGCGATCCAGAAGGCGTTTGCGGAATCGGGCGCGACGGAGTCAGTGCAGTGCGTCGACGCACTCGACTACGCCAACCCTCTTTTCCGCCGGCTCTACACAAAAGCATACATCGATATGGTGAACACAATGCCGGCCTTGTACGGCTTCTATTACGACGAACGAGAGAAGCGGGCAAAACACGAGCTACTCCGACCGGCGTTTTCGCGGCTCAACACTCGCCCGTTGATCAAGCTTCTTGAAGAACATCAGCCCGACATCACGGTCTGCACCCATTTCATGCCGGCCGAGATCATCTCCTGGCTGGTTCGCGAAAAGAAGCTCGCCACTCGACAGGCCATCGTCGTAACGGACTTTGACATCCATGTGCAGTGGCTCTGTCCGAGTCCCGCTCACTACTTCGTTGCGATCGATGAAGCCCGTGCCCATCTTGAATCCCTGGGCGTTCCGCCCACAGCTATCACGGTTTCGGGGATTCCGATCGACCCGGTGTTCAGCCAGCCGAAGGAGTCGGGCGCCATGCGCGACAAGCACGGCTTGCGGCGCGACGCCATCGTGATCCTGATTTCGGCGGGTGGCTTTGGCATCGGCCAGGTGGATGAAGTCCTCGCCTCCCTTCTGCAACTGCGACACCCGGCCGAGATCGTTGCCGTCTGTGGTCAGAACGAAGAATTGAAGGCCAGGGTCGACCGATTGGCAGGCGATGTTCCGGCGGCGTCTCGGGTGACGCTCAAAGCCGTCGGTTACACCACGGCAATGGACGAGTACATGGCGGCATCCGACTTCGCCGTTGGCAAGCCGGGTGGGCTGACGATGTCCGAAGCCCTGGCGTACGGCAAGGTGTTCGTAGTGGTCAACCCGATTCCCGGCCAAGAGGAGCGCAACTCCGATCACCTCCTCGAAGAGGGGGCCGCGATCCGCTGCAACAACCTGCCGATCCTCGCGTACAAAATCGACCGTTTGCTCAACGACCTTCAGCGGCTCATAAGCATGCGCGAGAATGCTCGGCGTTTGGCACGCCCGAACGCAGCACATGACGTCGTAGCCAAACTCCAATTGCTCGAAGCCGTGCCTGGATGAGCCGATGGCCATGGGCATAACAGGAAGGACTCCGCGAGGCCGCCATTTGCGAAGCTCCTTAAGCCAACCGAAGATCGTTCGTCAGCCCAGCCCGCGGAGCCCTACTGATAGAACTGATGCATGGCCATTCCATGGCAATCTGCCTGAGAGGTAAGCAGCCTGAAGACCTTACAGTCAGCGAAGTCCACCAGCATGCACCGGGTGACGTTCACAAACGTCGGGCAGCGTGTCGGCCACCAGGCCACGGCTACGCTGTCGCAAGCGTCTCCAGCACGCCGTAGGCTTCCACCACCGGCTTCCGGTTCAAGGCCTCGCCCAGCTCGTCCAGGCCCACGATGGCCCAGGGTCTGCCAGGGCGGCACTGTCTCGGGTTTCTGCAGGGAAGCATTGCAACCGCCCCGCGCCGCGACCGCCCTTCGCACTCGTCCGCGGTCCACCAGCAACCCGAATGCTCCATCCAAACCAGTAGGTAATAAGCGTTCATCGTTAAACTCCCTTCGCATGGGGCAGGCTCGGTTTTCGTCCGTGGCCTTCGCCACCCTTGCGCCTCGCCTTACCGGCTTGCACCTAAAGCAGAGGCCATACCGGCGAGGTGAGTATTCTTGATTCACGTCATAAAGTAAGTACCGACAAGGACTTGTGGATTGGACGGGGCGGGACGGTCGGTAGGACGGAGAGGGAGTGTCAACGGTGGCGCGCCAGCGGGCGCGGGCGTGCGCCAGCAGGCGTGCGCAATTCGGGTCGAGAGATACCGACTTTCTTCATTTTCCAGTACAACATCGAGCGTTTCATCTCTACGGACACACCATGGCACCTCTCATCCGCTAAGCTGGCTCCATCCGGTCGCCCGGGGAAGGCTGGCAATAAGTGTCCCCTCTCGGAATATCGTGACCGTGCCGGTCGACTGCGATATTGCGATGGCCACCGCATTGGTCGAGGCTGTTGTTGCCGCGGCGGCGGCGTGCCGCGTACCAAGCCCTATCGGCAGCTCGATTGCGGGTTGGGTAAGGAGCAGTTGCACTCCCGCAGCCAGGACTACCCCGTCGCCGCGAATGATGAACGCCCCGTCGATTGCCGAGAACTCCTTGATCGTCTCTTCCAGAAGCGGATCGAGGATGTTCCGGTCGCTCTCGGGATAGCCGAGAAACGGGTTGAGGACCAAGCTGCGGGTCATCGGGAGGACCCGCTCGCTGTCCCCGAGAACGAAAATCGCCCCGACTGGACGTCCCTCACGTCCTTCAGCGGCCAGTTGCGTCGCCAGGGACACGAGTCGCTCGAACACCTCCGGCTCAACGTCCGGTCCCAGCGTATCCGCGTCAAACGTGCGGAATACCTCCGGCTCTGTGCCGAGGGTGAGCACAATCATCGCGTCGATGGCATCCGCACCGTCAACTCCGCTCAGGCAGACCACCCGGTCGCCCCGCTTCAAGAGGCCACGGGCAAGGCCGATGAGCAGCGCCGCTTTGACTTGCCCCGGTCGCGTTAAGTGGACTTGGGGAATCGTCACTTGGGAGAAGGCGGGATCCGGGTGCGGAACGGCCCCTCGGTTCGCCATGATGACGCGAAACGGCATTCCGGCGAGAGCCGCTCGGATTGTGTTGCACGGAAGGGGGACGTCCGCACTGATGAGTATCGCGGTGGCCCCCACGTCGCGGGCAAGCTCGGCGCCGTACTCGATCAGGCGGAGGGAAATCGCTTCGGGAGTCAAGGCTTCGGTTCGTTCGCCCATGGTGGTACTTGGTCCCGTTCAATCTCCCGGTTGTAGAAATCGTCGTTACAATACCGGACAGGGTGCCGCGTTCCAGATCATGGCCGCATACTCGGCGATGGTGCGGTCGCTGGAAAACTTCCCGGAGCCGGCGACATTCAGGATTGCCTTGCGCGCCCAGGCATCCGGGTCGGCGTACAGTTCGACCAATCGCTGGTCCGCCTCCAGGTAGGACTTCAGGTCCGCCAGGTGCATGTAGTGGTCGCCATCGGTCAATAGCGCGTCGCGCAAGGGAGCGAATACCCCCGGCTCGTAGCGGCTGAGGTGATTCGCGAAGATCAGGTCCAGCGCCGCCCGGGTTTCCGGATCGTGCTCATAGTGCCAGTGTGGGTCGTACCAACCGCGGCTACTAGCCGCTTGTTCCGCCGTAAGACCGAACAGGAAGAAATTCTCCTCGCCCGCTTCTTCGGCCATTTCGATGGTGGCGCCGTCGCGCGTGCCAATGGTCAGCGCCCCGTTCATCATGAACTTCATGTTGCTCGTGCCGCTCGCCTCGTAGCCGGCCGTCGAGATCTGATTGGACACGTCGCTGGCCGGGATGAGCTGCTCGGCGAGCGACACATTGTACTCGGGCAAGAACACGACCTGAAGCCGGCCGCGGATCGCAGGGTCCCCGTCGAGCGTACCGGCCAGGTTATTGATGAACTTGATGATGTTCTTGGCCAAGTGGTAGGCGGGCGCCGCCTTGCCGGCGAAGAAGAACGTCCGCGGCGGCATTTCCAGGTTTGGGTTCGCCCGTAGCCGGTTGTAGAGCACCACGATGCGCAAGGCATTGAGCAGTTGCCGCTTGTATTCGTGGATGCGCTTGACCTGGCAATCAAAGATGGTGTCCGGATCCACGGTCTGCCCGGAGGTGGCTTTGAGCCACTGGGCGAACTGAGCTTTGGCCACTTGCTTGGCCTTGCGGAAGTCGTCGCGGAAGCCACTGTCGTCGGCCAACGGTTTGAGCTTGCTCAATTGGGCCAAGTCGGTGATCCAGCCGTCACCAATGGCCTTGGTGATCGTGCTCGCTAGGGCGGGGTTCGCCAACAGCAACCAACGTCGCGGCGTGACGCCATTGGTCTTGTTGCTGAAGCGCTCGGGGAACATCTCGGCCAGGTCCTTGACCGTGGTCGTGCGTAACAGCTTGGAGTGGATCGCAGCCACGCCGTTGGTGCTGTGTGAGCCGACGATGGCCAAGTTCGCCATGCGAACGTGCTTGTCGGCGCCCTCCTCAATCAAGCTGATGCGTTGGACACGACCCTCGTCGCCGAGGAAGCGGCTTCGGACGGAATCGAGCAGCCGGCGGTTGATCTCGTGGACGATCTCCAGGTGACGGGGCAGCATCATCTCAAACCAGGCGACCGGCCATTTTTCCAAGGCCTCCGGGAGCAAGGTGTGGTTCGTGTAGGCGAGAGTCCGCTGGGTCAGCGACCATGCCTGGTCCCAATCAAGGTGCGCCTCATCCAAGAGAATTCGCATCAATTCGGGGACGGCCATCGTCGGGTGGGTGTCGTTGAGCTGAATCGCGACCTTCTCCGGAAGCGTATTCCAGTCGGCATTGCTGTGTCGGAAACGCCGCACAAGGTCGGCCAGCGAGCAGGCCACCAGAAAATACTCCTGCACGAAGCGCAGTCCCTGCCCCATGCTCGTGGAATCGTCGGGATATAAGACCCGCGTTAGGGATTCGGCCGTGAGTGTCTGGGCCTCCGCGCCGACGAAATCGCCGCTGCTGAATCTCTGAAAATCGAAATAATCCGGCGCTGCGGCGGCCCAGAGCCGAAGCGTATTGATCGTTTTGCCGCCGTAGCCGACCACGGGGCGATCGAAAGGGACGCCAAGCAGCGTGGCCGTCTTTCCGAGGATGGGTTTCAGGGCACCGCGGCGTATTTCGAACGAGCAACCCAACTTGACCTCCACAGCCTCATGAGGGCGAGCGACCTCCCAGGGGTCCGAACGGCGGAGCCAATTATCCGGCCGTTCGTGCTGCCAGCCGTCCTGGATCGTCTGGCGGAAGATTCCGTATTCGTAACGCAGGCCGTAGCCCATCGCTGGGAGTTGCATCGTGGCCATCGAATCGAGGAAGCAGGCAGCCAGGCGCCCGAGCCCGCCGTTGCCCAGGCCGGCATCGGGTTCCGCCTCAAACAGGCCAAGCCAATCAAGGCCCTTCTGCTTGACGCCTTCCTTTGCTATGGGACCGAGCAAAAGGTTCATCACATTGTTGGCCAGCGAACGCCCGATGAGAAACTCCATCGAAAGATAATAGACGCGCTTGGGGTTCTTGCGCTCATAGGTGTCCTCCGTAAGCACCCAGCGTTGCGAAAGGACGTCCCGGACGGACCGAGCGAACGCTTCAAAGCGTTCTCTCGGACCCACGGCGGTCAGTTTGACGACGTTATCGAAGAGCAGGTGCCGCTCGTAAAGCGCCTCATCCGTCCCCGTGAACTCCACCGGCCCACAACCGTATTGCCGGCGGAGTTCCGCAAAGTCATCAACTGTCCTTGTGGGCGGAGGAACAGCCGCTGTTGTCGTTTTCATCGCAATTTCCTTTCTTACTGTTCTACTGTAGCACTTGATTCAGCCTGGTCGAGCTGTGTCAGTTGGAAGACCGATGCCTTCCAGGGCGAGAGATCCAAGTACAGTCCGCCTGCGCGAAGATCCTTGCCGTCCCGATCGTAAATGGCATCGCCGATCAAGTCCCGGAGCCGCCACACGCGATCGCCAAGGTCGGAAAACGGCAGACGAACGTAGCACTGGCTCTGGTTGGCCGCATAGTTCACCGCCGCCAGCACTCGCTCTCCATCGGGGCCTTGCCAGGCACAGGCCACGAAGCAATCCGAAGTCCAATTGCCTTCCCAGGCGGGTATGCATTCGAGCAATTGCCACTGTCCGTTGCGCACTGCCGGTTCGTGCAGCACGATGAGCAGCCGATCGTAGAACTGCCGCAACGTCGCGTTGGCGGGTTCGCACGGACCGCGACAGAGATGCGGAGAG
>Ga0181520_10010079_pt1 | contig 12790 bp, 10 predicted proteins | sample PEATcosm2014_Bin_29_FD_132451 | JGI IMG/M metagenome (GOLD analysis project Ga0181520, IMG submission 132451) | Peatland microbial communities from MTU Mesocosm Facility, Houghton, MI, USA - PEATcosm2014_Bin02_30_metaG | ecosystem: Environmental > Terrestrial > Soil > Wetlands > Peat | place...
GGGGCTAAAGCCCATGATTGTGCGAATCTTTTCGGCACGGCTCAAGCCGTGCCCTGATACAAACGGAGGTTGCCCCGCCTGAGAAAGCCACGCCCCGGTCGGGGCTTAGTTTAACGCCTATGCCCTGGTCCGCGCGTCCGCTACGGACGCTCCTCTCTCGAAGAATCGAGTGATTGCCACCCTCGGCAAGCCTGCCAGGGGGCCGGCTGCGGACCAGGGGGTCCGCCCTACCAATTGGGACACTTTCGGGCTATTTGCGAGCCTTGTAGGTTTTCGAAAAATCGTTCCGGCTGTTGGTTACGGTGAAGGAACCGTCGGACTTGGCCGAGAGCAGTATCCACTTGCCCTGGCAATTCTCGTCCAGGTTGGCAATGAAATCCTCGGGCGGGTTCTTGTCTTTGCCGCCCAGCACCGAGTAGTGAGACTGCCAGATATCCTCCACGTCGGGCACGCCGCGCAGAACCGGCCACGAAGCCGGGTCGGCGCCCTTTCTCGGACCGTTGCTCACCAGAAACACGCGCGCGTGCAGCGTGGGTTCCAACACTCCGGAGATCCCTTTCTCCTGAGCGTGCACGGCGACGTTGTATACGTCCACGGTTCCGATCAGGTTATTGGGGCATGCCAGCTTGTACTGATAGTACGCTTCCAGGTCCGCGAGATCGAGCATGCGGAACTTGCCCAGCGTGAACAGGAGGCCGATGGACATGTTGTCCTCGTGGTTACTCTTGATCTCGGGCTTGACGGGCGTTCCGCCGCAAGCCGGGTTGGGCTCATTCCCGCCGGGGAGCGCGCTCGTTATGACCTTTGTGCCCGCCGAGACTACCGTGACGTCCAATCCCTTGATCGGGATTTTGTCGCCCACCGGGATCACCGAGTGGGAGATGGCGTCGCGGGCCTCCGCGTATGGCTTATATCGCCGCTCGAAGTCGGCGCCTGGAGTCTGCAGCGAGCCGTTGTCGATGATGTGCTTCACCGGAAAGAGGGCCATCAGGGCAGGGACGTCGCCCAGGTGGTCCACGTCGTAGTGCGAAATCACCAGGAAGTCGATCTGTTTCAGGCCGGCCGCCTTGGCGGCCTCCACAATGCGCTTGGTGTCGCGGCCGCCCTGTCCCGGCCAGCCGGCGTCGTACAGCAAAGACTGCCCGGACGGAGAGACCACCAACACGCACTTGCCGCCTTCCACGTCGATCATATAGACATCGAGCGGCTTGGCCGCCTGGAGCGCGAAAACCGAAACAGCCAGAATGAATAGAGTACGGATGAGAGTCATATCGCCTCAGCGTGCAATTATAAGCGGTTTCACCGGCCAGATGTTGACGGGTGAAAAAGACAGATCCTTATGCTTTTTCCGGTTTGGGCGTCTTCGCCGTGCTCTTGGGCAGCGCGGGTTCCTTGATATACTCTGACGGCAGATCGCCGGTGAGGGTTTTCAGGAACGCCAGGATCGACGTCGCGTCCGCCGGCGATAACGATCGGCCCAACTGGTAGTTGGCCATTTTCGTCACCGCTTCTTCCAGCGTCTTCACCGAGCCATCGTGGAAGTAGGGCGCGGTCTTCTCGACATTCCGCAGGCTGGGGACTTTGAACACCTGCTTGTCGGCATCCTGATTGGTGACATCGAAGCGCCCCAGGTCTCTGGTATCCGGGTATGGCTTCACGGCCCCCAGTTTCTGGAACACGCTTCCGCCCATAAAGGCTCCGCTGTGGCAGGCCTGGCAGCCCGCATCCAGGAACGTGTTCAGCCCCGCCTTTTCCTGGTCCGTGAGCGCGGCCTGGTCTCCGCCCAGAAACTTGTCCCACCGGGAACTGGTCACCAGCTTGCGCTCGAACGCGCCGATCGCCTGAGCGACATTATCGAACGTCAGGGAATCCTTCTGGTCGGGAAAAGCCTTCTGGAAGGCTTCCACATACTCCGGAATGGACCGCAGCACCTCGACCACCCGCTTCTGGTCCTTCATAGCCATCTCTACCGGGTTCAGAATGGGGCCTTTCGCCTGCTCTTCGACGGTGGGCGCGCGGCCGTCCCAGAATTGCACAAAGTGGCCCGCCGCGTTGTAGACCGTGGGGGCGTTTCTTGCGCCCTTCTGTCCTTTGAATCCCGTGGAAAGGGCTTCGTCGTCCACGCCGTACTTGTCGAGCGCGTGGCAGGTATTACAGGAAACGTCCTGGCCGCGGGAGAGCCGCGCATCGTAATACAACATCCGGCCCAGGTTCACCTTGTCCTCGGTGATCGGGTTGGCCGCGCTGTCCATCACCGCGGGCAGAGCTTGGAATACCTGCAACCTGGCGGGATCTACCGCCGTCTTGCGGGCGCATGCCGCGCTCCACAGAGCCGTTCCGCAAATGACGGCGATTCCCAGGTTATGTCGTGCTTTCACGGTAAACCTCCCCAACGAAGTCGATATTGGACTCTTCTAATCCGATTTATGATACGCCAATTGGCCGCCCGTTGGGAAGGGCCGGTTTTCATGTGCGGGATGACGAGTATGCAGATAACTGTGGGGCAGCCAATCCTGGCTGCCGCCGGCTTTCAGCCGGCGTTTGCCGTGTGAGAGTGCCCCGCGGACGCGCGAGAGCCGCCTGGAAAGGCGGCTGCAGGCAAGATTGCCTGCCCCACAAAACATGCAGAACTTCGGCCGCACTACGCTAGCGCACCTCGAAGACCCCGAAAGCCAGGCCCAGATCGCGCGGGTCGGACGCCGGGCGGAGGGTTCGGCTCACTTCCACCGCTACCAGCATCTCCGGCCGCCCCACCACCTGGGGCGGCAGCCGAAACGAAAGGTCGAAGGCGTTTTCGCCCGCGCGGATCGTCGCCGGCGGCAACTCCACTCCATCCACCGACGCCCTGACGGCAAGCGGGCCGGCGCGAAGCAGCGCTTCCGGGCAGGCGCCCGTGAGATGGAGCGTTCGTCCGGGCGCATCCGGAGCCCCCATCCGCAGCGTGGCGCGCCGCGGCATCCAACGAACGGCCCCATCGCTTGGGTACCATTCCGGCCCTAGCAGGTAGTCGGCCACGGAGCCGGAGACATCCACTCGCAAGGGAGGTCTGGCGGGCCGGCGCGGGAGGGAAGCATATGACGAAGTGATGTTGCGCAGGCGCGGTCCGCGCACGTCGTAGATCACCACCTCGTCGTGCTCCAGGGCCCGCTCGGCGATCTGCTCCGGCATGATGAAATCGCCGATGGCGCCCAGCTCCGGATGGGCCTCGATGCGCGCTTCGCTTCCGGGTGCAAGATACACATGATCGACGCCGATCAGTCCGAACGAATTGTCGCGCACCGCGCTCCAGAACTGGTCCGTATCCACCCCCACCAGCAGGATGGCCTTGCCGGGATGCAGCTCGTGAGCGGCAGCCACCCCCTCGATCAACCCACGGGCCCGCTCGGTGATGCCGTGGAACCACCGCCACGAAGCCACCGTAGCGGGAACCGCCATGAACGCATACAGGCCGGCCAGCGCCACCACCGCGGCCCGGAGGGGGCCGGCCGCCCGCAAGCCTTCGTCAAACGCCCATCCGCCCAGCCAGCATAAGCCGATCAGCGGAAGGAAAACGTAATAATCCCCCATGTGGTCTCGCAGGGGGAGAACCGGGGCGATCACCAAGAGGTACCACGCCAGGCAGAACGGCGCGGCGCCGGCCCCCGACCTGACCTTCGCGGTCAGGAACGCCACCAACCCGGCCGTGATCAGCGCGATGCACACGGGATACAGCCACGCCGAAAAATGAAGAGGGCTCCACAGGTGATTGGGGCCGAGGGACCACGTCCAATACTTGCCCAGCGTCCGCAGCATCGATCCCGTGAAATGCATGCCATACTCGCCCTCCCGGCCCACCGGCGCCACGAGATTATGAATCACAGCGAAAACCACCGACGGGATGAACAACGGCAGGGTTCGCCGCAGGTAGGCGCGCGCGCGGAAGAACGCGTAGGCGGCCGCCAGGGCGGGATAGACCACATTCAACTCCAGCGCTCCGAATCCCAGCAGGAAGACCGCCCACTGCGCCACGTTGTAGCGCCGCTCTCCGGTCTCCGTATAGCGCACGAAGAAAGCCAGCGCCGAGAGCAGAAACAGCCCGCACAGCGGCTGGTTGAACACGCAGGTCCAGCCTAGCGGATAGAGCATCGCGCCGCTCAGCGTCCAGAAAACGGCCGCCCAGAGTCCCGGCCCTCGCCTGCCGACCATCCGGTCGCCGATCCAGGCCACCAGCGCCAGGTTGGCGAATTGGGTCAGGAAGACGACGATGTGGAAGGGCAGCGGGTTCAGGCCGAACAGCGCGTACCCCGCCATGAAGAATGCGCGTTCGCTGAGCGGGCGCCAGGTTCCCTGCGCCTCCGGCCGAAACAAGGCCGCCAGGAAACCGTGGAAGTTGTGGATGCTCCCCTCGAGGCTCAGCCAGGCGAAATCGTCGCCGCGGAACCAGCACGCCAGGCCGCGCCCGTGCAGCAGCAGGCACAACAACGGAGGCGTAAGCCAGTAGGCCGCCCTCCGGGCACGGGTCATTTTGGTTCCAGACCGATGCTCCGCGCCACGATTCCCAACTCGCGCACATCGCCACCCGTCCCGGGCGGCATGGCCTTGTCCAACTGGAACTCAACCTTGGTGGATTCGCCGGATAGCAGACTGGCATCCACGTCGCGCTGGTACGTGTATCTCCCCGGCTTCGTGTAGGTTTCCGCCGGCAATGCGCGCCCATCGATGGAAGCCGAGAGGGAGACCGTTTGCAGCTTGGCGATCAAAGCGTCCGGCACGGTCAACTGCATTTTCAGCACAGCCCCCTTGTCCGCCGCGCCGATGGGCGGCCGCAGCAAGATGATGAACTGGCGCGCGGTCCAGCGCCAGGAATTCTCCTCGATGGAATGGAAGCCGCTGATGAGCTGAGGCTGGGAAAGCGGATCCGCCATGCTCACGGTCGACGCCAGGCGCGGGGCCTCCTCTTCGGTGGTCTCGACGCGAACCTTGGTCTTCCGCCTGCACCCCAGCGGCGCTAAAGCAAGCGTCAAAACGAGCGTGGCCAATCCCAGGCGCGCCGCCCAACGGTTCCACAGGAATGTATTCGTCATGAGTATGGGTCTTCGAGAAGATTATGACATCAAAACTTGGAGCGGCGCACGTTCCCGGCGGAGCGCGAAAACGCCGCCGGAGGCGCGGCGCCCCCAACGCCCAATTGGCGGCAACCGCTCCCTCACGGTCGCGGCTCGTTAAGAGCCTGGCGAGCCGCGACCGTGAGGGAGCGGTTGGAACGGTTATTTCATGACCAGCCCTCAGTGGTCGCGCTCGGTCACCAGATCCGTGACGGCCAGGAGCGCGCGCTGGTACGGCGAATCGGGAAACTCGGAGATCAACAGGCGCGCCTTTTCGGTGAAGGCCTGCGCGCGCTCCCGCACCCGCTCGATGGCATTGTATTTTTCGAGCAGGGCGAGTATCCGCGCGAACGGCACGCCGTTGTAGTTCCGCTGCCGCAGGATGGCGCCCACCAGTTTGCGCTCGTCGGCGGTGGCGCTCTCCAGGGCGTACACCAGCGGCAAAGTGACCTTGCCCTCGCGCAGATCCCCGCCCACGGGCTTGCCGAGGGTCTTCTCGCGGGCGGTGAAATCGAACACGTCGTCCACCAGTTGAAACGCCATGCCCAGGTTCCAGGCGTACTCGCCGAGCTTTTCCTGCACCATGGAATCGCCGCCGCCGGCGAGCGCCCCGATCCGCGCGCACACCGAAAACAGGCGCGCGGTCTTGCGGTCCACGATCTCGATGCAATCGGCTTCGCTGATTTCGATTTTGCCGATGCGCTCCAGTTGCAGCAGCTCGCCTTCCACCATGATCTGGGTGAGGCCGATAAGCCGGTCGAGAATCTGAAAACTGCGCTCGCGGAGGGCGATCTGAAACGCCTGCATATACAGCCAGTCGCCCGCCAGGACGCAGGTGTGATTGCCCCATTTGACATTGGAAGAGGGCCGGCCGCGCCGCATTTCGGCGGCGTCGATCACGTCGTCATGCACCAGGGTAGCGGCGTGGATGAGCTCCACCACGGCGCCTAAACGCACCGCCGAAGCGCCGCCGTTGCCGGCCAATTTCGCGGCCAGCAGGAGCAGCGCGGGCCGCAGGCGCTTGCCGCCCGCCGATTGGAGGTACTGACCGATGGCGGTAACGGCGTCGGCGGATGCCACGGATTCGGCGCCGATCCTTTTTTCCACCTGCTCCAGGTCATCCTGGATCAGGTCGAAAATCTCCTTCGCTGTGAGAACCTGCCCCACCTTGCCAAAATTCATGTAGTGCAACCAGTTTACCCGCTAGCGTCTAAGCCTGGCAAACACGCCCGCTCGAAATTCAGGGTGGTGGCCTCGGCGATGCGCTCGACACTCTGCCCGCGCTCGGCCGCCAGGCGGCGCGCCACCTCCACCACGAAGGCCGGTTCATTGCGCCGGCCGCGACCGGGCGCGGGCGCCAGGTAGGGGCAATCCGTTTCGACCAGCAGCCGGTCTTCGGGCGCCATGCGCGCGGCCCGCCGGACCTCTTCCGCCTTGGGAAACGTGAGCACGCCGCCGAAGGCCAGGTATAGCCCCAGGTCGAGCGCTTCCCGCGCCTGCCGCTCGTCCCCCGTGAAGCAGTGCAGGATTCCACCGAACAGAAGGCGCCCGCGGAGCAGCGTTAGCGTATCCTCCCAAGCCTCGCGGGTGTGAATCACCACCGGCTTGCCGCATTCCGCCGCAATCTCCAACTGGCGGACGAAGACCTCCCGCTGCACCGGGCGCGGCGAGAAATCGTAATGATAATCGAGCCCGATCTCGCCCACCGCGGCCACCTTCTCCCCGGCGGCCAGCTCGCGCAGCCGGCTGAAGGTCTCCTCGGAAGCCTTCGACGCGTCGTGCGGATGCACCCCCACGGTGGCGTACACGAATGGATATCGCTCCGCGATCCGCAGCCCGGCTTCGAGGTCCGGCGGCCCGCTGCCCGTGCCCACCGCCAGCATCGTCGCCACGCCCGCCGCGCGTGCGCGCGCTATGACTTCGTCTCTGTCCGCGTCGAATTTCGGATCGTCCAGATGACAGTGCGAATCGAGCAGCCTCACTTCAAGCGCGCTCCCACGGGAATGTCCTCATGGAACCCGGCCAGCACCGGTTTGCCGCCTTCCACCGAAGCGGCCACGATCATCCCGTTCGATTCGATGCCCCGCAATTTGCGCGGCTCGAGATTGGCTACGATCACCACTTTGCGGTTCACCAGATCCACCGGCGTGTAGGCTTCGGCGATGCCGGCCACGATGGTACGCGGCCCGGCTTCTCCGATATCCACTTTCATGAGCATGAGCTTGTCGGAGCCCTTTACGCGCTCTGCCGTCAGCACCAGGCCCACGCGCAGCTCGACCTTGGCGAAATCGTCGATGGAGATCTTAGCGGGGCCGGTTCCGGCCGCCGCTTCCGGCTCCGACTTCTTGCCCAGCATGGCCGCTTGCTTCGTGGTGGCCTCTTCTTCGAGCGCCCGCATCTTGGCCACCGCATCCTTGAGTTCGATGCGCGGGAAAACGGCGGCCACTTCGCCGATGCGCTGCCCCGGTTGCAACCCTCCCCACGCCAGCGTTTCGAACCGCGCCGCTTCGATCGGCTCCCTCATGCCGAGTTGCGCCCAGATCTTGCGCGTGGATTCCGGCAGCACCGGCTCAAGCAGCGCGGTCGAGATGCGCAGCGCCTCGGCGGCCGTGTATAGGGTGGTGGCCAACTGGCGCTGGGAGGCGTCGTCGCTCCGCTTCCACAACTTCCAGGGGGCCTGCTGCACGATGAACTTATCCACCGCCGAAAGCAATGCCCAGACGGCCTCCAGACCTTTCGAAAACTCGAAGCGGTCGAAGGCCGCCTGGACTGCCTGGATGGTATCGGCGGCCAGCGCCGCGATCTCCGGTTCCGTACCCTCGGGAACCACGCCGGCGCAGTACTGCTGGATCATGGTCAGGGTGCGGCTGGCCAGGTTGCCCAGGCCGTTGGCGAGGTCCGAGTTGTAACGCCCCACCAGCGCGTCGTAGCTGAAGCTGCCATCCTGCCCGAAGACGATCTCGCGCATCAGAAAGTAGCGCAGCGCGTCGGCGCCCATCACCTTCTGGATGGGCTCGGAGCGCACGATGTTGCCGCGCGACTTGCTCATCTTGCTTTCTTCAAACAGCAGCCAGCCGTGGGCGAACAGGCGTTTCGGCAGCGCAAGTCCGGCCGCCATCAGGAAAGCCGGCCAGTAGACTGCGTGAAAGCGCACAATCTCTTTCCCGATGAGGTGCAGGTCGGCCGGCCACAGGTCCTTGCCTTCCACCGCGCTCATGTAGGTGGTGAGCGCGTCGAACCAGACGTAGAACACATGCGGCGCTTCGCCCACCACGGGGATGCCCCACTTGATGTTCGTGCGCGTGATCGAAAGGTCGGTGAGCCCGCCCTTGACGAAGGAAATCACCTCGTTGCGGCGCGTGTCGGGCTGGATGAAACCGGGCTCGCGTTCGTAAAGCTCCAGCAGGCGGTCCTGAAACTCGGAGAGCTTGAAAAAGAAATTCTCTTCGGTGATGGCCTCCGTCGGCCGGCCGCAATCGGGGCACGGATCTCCGGGCTTGGCTTCATTGACGTAGAGGTTGTCGAAGATGCAGTACTGCCCGGTGTAAGAACCTTTGTAGATGTAGCCGTTGCGCCGGCAGCGCTCGAAGAGGTCCTGAACCACGCGCGCGTGCTGCGGGCTGGTGGTGCGCTGGAAACAATCGATCTGCAGGCCCAGCATTTGCCACTGCCGCTCGAACTCGGCGGCGATCACGTCGCAGAACTCCTTGGGCGTCTTCCCGGCGCGTTCGGCCGCGCGCTCCACATTGACCCCGTGCTCGTCGGAGCCGGTGGTCAGGAAGGCGTCGTAGCCCTCCATGCGCTTCAAGCGCCGGACGGCGTCCGCCACGATGGTGGTGTACGCGTGCCCGATGTGCGGCGCGGCGTTGACGTAATAGATCGGAGTGGTGATGTAGTATTTCATTTCGATTGGTTCAGGTACGCGAAGTTCGCTTCCGCCAGAATCTGCTTGAGCGCCGCGCCGGATTCAAGCGCCAGCCGCCGGCAGTCCTCGTATTCCGGCGCGTAAGCGCCTTCGGCGGAGACCTTGACGCGCACCTTGCCGTGGAGGGTCTCCACTTCCACAAATTCGCGCGCCTGCACCCGGCGCTCGGCGTCGTAAAGCCTTAGCCCGAGAGTGGAGGTTTCGGCGAAAACTACTTGCGCCAGGGCTTCGCGATCTTCCGGTTTGGCCACCACGCGCAGAAGCTGGCCCGGGCGCCCCTTCTTCATGAGGATGGGCTGGAGCGTGACGTCGAGCGCGCCGGCGTCCATCAGGCGTTCGGCGGCGTAGGCCAGCACCTGCGGGCTGAGGTCGTCGATATTGGCCTCGATCACGGAGACCGTGAGCGCCTCGGCGGCGCCGGTCTCTTCACCCAGGATGACGCGCAGCACGTTGGGCTGCTCGGTGAAATCATGGCCTCCGGCGCCGTAACCCATGCGCGTCACTCTCATGGGCGGCAGCGCGCCGAAGCCTTTCGCCAGCGTGGCGGCCACGGCGGCCCCGGTTGGGGTGGTCAGTTCCACCGCCGGGCCGCGCGCGTACACCGGAGCATTCACCAGCAGAAGCGCGGTGGCGGGCGCGGGCACGGGCAGCATTCCGTGTTCGGTCATGACCGTTCCGCTACCTACGTTGACGGGCGAACAAACGATGCTCTCCACTCCCAGCAGGTCGAACGCCACGCAGGCGCCGACGATATCGGCGATGGAATCGGCCGCGCCCACTTCGTGAAAGTGCACTTTTTCGATGGGAACCTGGTGGACCTGCGCCTCCGCCTCGCCCAGCCGCTGAAACACCGCGATGGCGTCGCGTTTCGCGCGCGGGGCGGCCTCGGCCTTCTCGATCATCTTGACAATGTGCGATAAGTGCCGGTGAATGTGGGTGTGCTCGACGTGCACGTGGTACTTCGTGGCGCCGACGCCTCCGCGCTTTACTTTTTCAAAGGAGACCACCGCGCCGGCGTCGAGCGAGCCGATGGCGTCCTTGATGGCGGTCTGGTCCGCGCCGGCGTCGGCCAGCGCGCCGACCAGCATATCGCCGCTGATTCCCGAAAATGCGTCCAAGTAGCAGGTAATGGGCACGATTTCTCCATTGTAGCGGAGTGGGATAAGGCTCCAGCCTTGTCAATCGGGTGGGACAAGGCTCCCGCCTTGTCAATCCGAGCGCAGCTCGGACCAGGTGGGACAGGCGCTTCCGCCTGTCAATCCGAGCGCAGCTCGGACGCGCAAATCGCGCGCGGTCGAAAAGGCCGGAGCTTGTGCCGCACCCCTCCGAGCTTCGCTCGGATCGACAAGGCTGGAGCCTTATCCCACGATCTTCAAATACGCGTAGATCACCGGCAGCGCAAAAAGCGTGCTGTCCACCCGGTCGAGCAGGCCGCCATGGCCGGGAAGCAGGCTGCTGCTATCCTTCACCCCGGCGCCGCGCTTCATGGCGGATTCGGCCAGGTCGCCAACCTGCCCGGCCGCGTTGGCCGTCACCGTGAGCGCGATAGCCTGCGGAATGCCGACGCCGGCGAAGTACGCCAGGTACGCCCCGGCGACGGCGACCGAGACGGCCACCGCGGCCGCCGCGCCCTCCCAGGATTTATTGGGGCTCACCCGCGGGGCCATCTTGTGCTTGCCGAACGCCCGGCCCACGTAGTATGCGCCCGCGTCCCCCGCCCAGTTCAAAAGCAGGGCGTACATCAGCCAGTGCGGGTTGCTCTGGCGCAGCGGGAGCGCGCACTTCCAGCAGCCGAAGACATAAAGCTCGCCGAACAGCAGCAGCGCGGCGCGAGGCAGGGCGTTGGCCAGATCCCGCTCCCGCATGGCCATGGCCAGCGCCACCAGCGCCGCGGCCACCGCCAAGGCCCAGGCGTCCCCTTTCCACACCAGCAGCAGCAGTCCGAAGCCGTAGCCCAGCGGCCCGGGCGCGCCGAAGCCGTAGGCCGCGGCGATGCCGTTGTACTCGTGGTAGCAGAGCGCGGCGACCGCAATCACAACCGCCAGAAATACCCAGTGATTCGCGAACAGGACTACGTACACAACCACCGGGATCATCCAGGCTGCGGTAAGGAGCCGTTTCATGCCGGACGCAGCGCTTCGAGGAGGTTCGGATCTGGCGGCGCGGCCGCCCCGTTGATCGGCGTGCCCTCCGGCGCGCCGCTCAGGCCGCCGTAGCGGCGGTCGCGCTTCTGGTACTCCAGGACGGCCCGCAGCAGGTCCGTGCGCGAAAAATCGGGCCACAGCGTCTCGGTAATGTACAACTCCGCGTAGGCGATCTGCCACAGCAGGAAATTGCTGATGCGCATCTCCCCCGAGGTGCGGATCAGCAGATCGGGATCGGGGCACGCGGCGGTGTAGAGGCTGGTGGAAATCTGGTCCTCGTCGAATTTCAGACTCCCTACATTGCCGTTCAGGCGCGCCATGTCCAGGATGGCGTTGACCGCGTCCACGATCTCGGCGCGTCCGCCGTAATTGATGGCCAGGTTGACCAGCAGCCCGCGGTTGGCGGCGGTGGCTTCCACCGCGGCATCCAGCTCCCGCCGCACCCGCGGAGCCAGCGCGTCCAGCCGGCCGATGGCTTGCAGCCGGATGTCGTTTTTTTGCAGATCGGGAAGTTCCTGCCGAAGGTAGTAACGCAGCAGCCGCCACAGGGTTTCCACTTCGCCCTTGGGCCGCTTCCAGTTCTCGATGGAAAACGCGTACAGGGTGAGCGCCTTGACGCCCAGGCGCGCGCAGGTTTCCACCGTGCTGCGGACGGGTCCGATGCCGGCCCGGTGGCCGGCCACGCGCGGCAGCCGGCGCAAACCGGCCCACCGGCCGTTGCCGTCCATGATGATGGCGATATGCGCCGGCAGCCGCGCGGGGTCGATCGCGCGCGCTAAGTCCCAGTCCTTTTCACCCGGCCGGAGCGTTTCCAGTAAAGCCTGCATGAAGAAAATCCTATGATACAACACGGCTCCGGCCCGCCTATGCGGCTTCCGAGGGGCCTTTCCCGACGAACGGAGCGTTTATTCACTCCTTTGCATTTCTCCGCGTCCGCGTCACAGGAGCCGCCGCGCGGAAGCCGCCGCGCGCCCCATGTTACCATCCTGTTTTCAGAGGAATACCGTTGCGCAAGGTCCCACTGGGTGAGTCGCTGAAAATTATTGGCCGGGGGTCGCTGAACTGGTTGGCCCAGCGGCCCGTGGTGGTCTCCTTCGAGGTCACCGACGCCTGCACGTGCTGGTGCAAGCACTGCGACCACGGAGGCCCGCGCGACCAATCACGCAACCTGAAACCGGCGGATTTCCGCCGCTATATGGAAGCGCTGCGCCCCTGCGTGGTGCAGGTCTCCGGCGGCGAGCCCCTCCTGCGCGACGACGTGGTGGAAATCGTCCGCAATATCAAGGGCGGGGCCACGCCGCCCTATACCATCCTGGTTTCCAACTGGTCCCTGATGACCCCCGAGAAATACCTGGCGCTGCGCGATGCGGGTATCGACCAGTTCTCCGTCAGCCTGGATTTCCCCGACAGCCGGCACGACGATTTCCGCGGCTATCCGGGCTTGTACAGCCAACTGGAAGACCTGGTCCCGCGCCTGGCGAAGCTGGGACACGACGACATCGTACTGAACAGTTGCATCACCACCGAGAACCTCGGCGAGATCGAAACCATAGCCGGCAAGGCGCGCGAGTGGGGCGTCAATCTCTGTTACAGCGCCTATTCCGCGCGGCGCACGGGCTGCCGCGACTATTTCCCGA
>Ga0181520_10010080_pt1 | contig 12790 bp, 7 predicted proteins | sample PEATcosm2014_Bin_29_FD_132451 | JGI IMG/M metagenome (GOLD analysis project Ga0181520, IMG submission 132451) | Peatland microbial communities from MTU Mesocosm Facility, Houghton, MI, USA - PEATcosm2014_Bin02_30_metaG | ecosystem: Environmental > Terrestrial > Soil > Wetlands > Peat | place...
CCCGCCGCGTTCTTCATCGCCGCCAGCACATCCGCCGGTACCCACTCGTTCGTCGGATACCACGCCCGCACCTTGCCGTCCTTGCCAATCAGCGCCGTCGACAGCGAGTGGGTCAGCGTTCCCGCATCTCCCGGCGTCACCCCCACGTCGAAGAACTGCTCTATCGCCGGAAGGTCGGCCTCCGCGGGCGCCGCAAAGTCCCAGTGCGCGAACGTCGCCGCCTTGCCGCCTGTGTAGATCCCGCCATAGCTCTTCAGGATCGCCGGCGTGTCGAACTTCGGGTCGAAGCTGATGCTCAACAAATGCGTCTCCCGGTACAGCTTCGGGTCGGCCGCCAGCGCCTGGTCGATCTCGGCAAAGTTCTTGTTCATCCGCGGGCAGAAGTCCGCCAGCGGGCACCGCGTATAGATAAACGTCAGCAGCACCACTCGCCCCTTGAACTGGCCCAGATGAATCGCCTTCCCGTCCTGATTCACCAGCTTGAAGTCGGGCACGGCATCGCCCGCCTGCGGCACGTGATAACTCATCGCCGGCTTGTAGTCCGGCCTTGCCTGCGCTGTCACCACAATCTCGTCCAGCATGGCGTCGTCGTAGTCGTCGCCAACCTTCCGCACCAGCAGCTTGGCCGTAATCCGGTCGCCGGGATGCAGTTCACTCGCGACCGTCGGGTCTTTCAGCTTGTACGGCATCGTCATCGCGTCCATAAAGCCCGGCACTGCCTCATGGTCCAGCACTAGGCTCCCCTTCGCCGGATTCACGCTCACAATCTTCCCCCGGATCGGAAACGTCTTCACCTCACCCACCGACGCACCGCCCGCGCCGGACGCACCGCCGCCAGACTGCTTGCACCCAACCCCAACCGCCGCAACCACCAGGCAAACCATCGCCCGCCACGCAAACCGCATCGCACACGCTCCTGCCCACAATGATACGTCCCGATTGCCCCTAACTCGCTGACTTGCCGACCCGCTGCCTCCGCCGCCTCTTTTCCGCCGGCTCAAGGCGTATAAAAGGCGTATGCCTTCCACCCCCGCGCTGCCTCCCGAGATCGAACAGGCCCTCGCGCGCGGCTGGGTCGTCCTCACCGCCAACCAGCGCGCCGCCCGCACGCTCCGCCACGCCCACGATCTCCGCCAGCGCGCCCTCGGCCGAACTCTCTGGGAGCCGCCGCCGGTCCTCGCCTGGGACACCTGGACCGCCAGCCTCTGGAACCGCCTTCTGCTCGACGGCCGCGCATCCGATCTCCTGCTGACCTCCTCGCAGGAGCACACCGTCTGGCGCGCAATCATAGCCGCCGACGCCGCCACCGCCAGCCTCCGCCCCGTCGACGCGCTCGCCGAAGCCGCCGCCGGCGCCTGGAAGCTACTCCACGACTACCGCGGCCGTCCGCGCCTTACCTCGTTTCCGGGCAACACCGACACCCGCGCCTTCGCCCGCTGGGTCGCCGAGTTCGAACGCAGTTGCGCTCGCTCGCAGTACCTCACCGAAGCGCAGCTCGCGGAGACCCTCCGCGCCGCCATCGCCGCCGGCCATCTCAATCTTGAAGACGGCTATCTCCTCGTCGGCTTCGACACTAAAACACACGCACAGACCGCCCTGCTCGACACCGTCCGCTCCACTGGCGCAGAGATCGAGGAAGCCGGGCCGGCGCCGCTCGCGTCCGGCCAAATCCTCGCCTCCGCACCCGACGAGCACGCCGAACTCGCCGCCTGCGCCCGCTGGCTCCGCGCACGTCTCGCCGAGCAGCCCGACGCCAACATTGCCGTCATCCTCCCCCAGATCGACGCCGGCCGCGCCGAAATCGATCGCGTCTTTCGCAACATTCTCGCGCCTCAGCGCAACGACATCGCCGCACCCGCCGCATCCGCTCCGTACGAGTTCTCGCTGGGCATCCCGCTCGCCCGCACGCCGCTGGCTGCAACCGCGCTCGACATTCTCCGCTGGACCAACGGCCCGCTGCCGCTCGACCGCGTCTCCAGCCTCCTGCTCTCGCCCCACTTCGCCGCCGGCGACAAAGAACACATCGCCCGCGCCGAGTTCGACGCCTTCGTCCTCCGCCGCCAGCATCTCCTCGAACCCCAGCTCTCGCTCGATCGCCTTCACAACCTCGTTTCCCGCTCGCAGCACAGAGTCAATCTGCCCGCGCTCCTCGGCCACCTCGGAGCTCTTCGCCCACTCGTCGCCCGGCGCGAACTCGCCGGTGAACGCACTCACGCCGACTGGGCTGCGGCCTTCCACAAGCTTCTCGAAGCCGCCGCCTGGGCGCCGCTCTCCCGCCTCGACAGCATCGAGTTCCAAACCCGCGCCAAATGGGACGACGCTCTCGACTCGCTCGCCACGCTCGACTTCGACGGCACGCGCGTCACCTTCGCCGCCGCACTCGCCGCACTCGAACGCATCGCCTCTGAAACTCTTTTCGCTCCCGAATCCCGCCACGCGCCCATCCAGGTCCTGGGTCCGCTCGAGTCCGCCGGTTCCGGCTTCGACGCCATATGGTTCCTTCGCGCCAACGACCTCGCCTGGCCCGCGACGCCCGCTCCCAATCCCTTGCTGCCCTGGCTGCTTCAGCGCGAACTCGCCATGCCCGGCGCCGACCCGGCCCTCCACTCCGCCCAGGCCCGCCGCACCACCGAACGCATCGCCGCCAGCGCACCCACAGTCATCTTCAGTTATGCCCAGCAGTTCGCCGACGGCCCCCAGCGCGCCTCGCCCATCCTCGCCGGCCTCGCCCTCGAAGCCCGTCGCGCCACCGACATCGCGCCCGCCGCGCTCGCACCTGCACCCATCGCCCTCGACGACTTCGCCGACGACGCTCCCATTCCACCGCCGCCGGACCGCGTCCACCAGGGCGGCGCTGGAATTCTTGAAGCGCAAGCCGCCTGCGGCTTCCGCGCCTTCGCCCAGAAGCGTCTCTTCTCGTCCGATCTCGAATCCACGTCGCTTGGCCTCGATCCCCGCGAGCGCGGCAGCCTCGTCCACGCGGTCCTGCAGCACTTTTGGGCCGAGGTCAAAACCCAGGCTGCGCTCATCGCATTGGCCCCCGACCAGCGCGACGCCCAGCTCGCCCGCTCCATCGAAGCAGCTCTTGCCGAAGATCGACTCCGCCCCGAGCCCGGCTGGCCCAGCGCGTATCTCAACACGGAACGCCGGCGCCTGCTTACCCTCCTTGGTCGCTGGCTGGACTACGAAGCCTCCGAACGCCCGCCCTTCGCCGTCAAGTCCCTCGAAGAAACCCGCAAGGACGTCCGCATCGGTCCGCTCCGGCTCGACATTCGTGTCGACCGCGTAGACGCCAACCTCAACGGCGACGGACCCGCCGGCGACATCATCCTCGACTACAAGACCGGCCCCGCCAAACCCGCCGACTGGCTCGGCCCGCGCCCGGATGCGCCCCAGCTTCCGCTCTACGCCGTCGTCTCCGAATCCCCGAATCTCGCCGCTGTCGCCTTCGCCAGCATTCGCCCCGGCAAATATCTGGAGCTCAACGGCTATCAGGCCCACGATGGCATTCTACCCAAGCCTGCCAAGCTCAAATTCGACAGCCTGGATGCCCAGGTCGCCGAGTGGCGCGATGTTCTCACCGCACTCGCCGAAGACTTCGACTCCGGCAAAGCCAGCGTCTCGCCCAAGCAGTACCCGCAGACCTGCCAGTACTGCGACCAGCGCCTGCTTTGCCGGCTCAATCCCTTGGCCCTCGACGCCGACGCCCTGGAAGACTTCGACACCGATTCCCAGACCGACCTGGCCGACCCCGCAGCGGAGGCCGACTTTGGCTAAGGTCCTTCCCTTCCTGCCCCTCTTCGGCGAGCCCGAGCCGCCGCCCACGCAACCCCCACCGCCTGACGCAGAAGCCCGCCGCCAGGCCCTGGACATCCAACGCTCTTTCATCGTCGAAGCTCCTGCCGGCTCCGGCAAAACCGGCCTGCTCATCCAGCGTTTCCTCAAGCTCCTGGCCGACGACTCGGTCGCCGAGCCTGAGCAAGTCCTCGCCATCACCTTCACCAACAAGGCAACGGCCGAGCTGCGCGACCGTGTTCTCGCGCACCTTGAAGCGGTCCGCCCCAACTCCACCGCCGCGCCCGCGACGGACACCTTCGACGGCCAGACCCGCGCCCTTGCCGCTGCCGTCCTCGAACGCGACCGGCAACTCGGCTGGGGGCTCCTCGACCATCCCCACCGCCTCAACATCCGCACTATCGACTCGGTCTGCGCCGAGATCGCACGCACGCTTCCCGTCCTCTCCGGCAGCGGCGGCCGTCTCGCTCCCACCGAAAACGCCGCACCCCTCCACAACGAAGCCGCGCGCCGCACCCTCCTTCTCCTCGGCTCCGGCAACGATCCCGCCTTCGACGACGCCTTGCGCGACCTCCTCCTCCACCGCGACAACAATCTCGCCAACTGCCAGGCCCTCATCGCCGGCATGCTCCGCCTGCGCGATCAGTGGGGCGGCCTGGTCCCTCTCACCAATGCCGAACTGGACGACGCATATCTCGACGCCAACGTGCTCCCACGCCTCGAACGCGCACTCGATCGCGTCATCTGCGCGACCCTAGCGCAGCTCCAGCAGATCTTTCCCGCCGGCTTGCTAGGCGAATTAAGCGAACTCACTGCGGAACTCGGCTCACTCGACGGCTACAATGGCAATCCCTCACCAATCGCAATCTGCGCCGATTGTCCCGAGCCACCGGAGGCCATCAGCTCCCACCTCAAGCATTGGCTCGCACTGATCCACCTCCTGGCAACTCCTTCCGGCGGTGTTTGGCGCACCGGCTTCAATGTCAACCACATCGGTTGCAAATTGGAACGCCTCCACAAAGCCAGCCTGAAGTCGCTGATCGATCAGCTCAGCAACCGCGACGATCTCCTGCTCGCCTTCGAAGACGTGCGCTCCCTCCCGCCCGCCGGCTATCCCACCCATCAGTGGGCCGTCGCCAAATCCCTCTTTCGCGTGCTCGGCCGCGCGCTCGTCGAGCTTCAGTTCGTCTTCGCCGAACGCAATCAGTGCGACTTCACCGAACTCACCTTGCTCGCCCGCCGCGCTCTCGGTGAAGAGTCCGGAGCGGAGGACCTCGCCGCCGCGCTCGGCGCACGCCTCCAGCATCTCCTGGTCGACGAGATGCAGGACACTTCCACCGGTCAGTACGAGCTGCTCGAACTCCTCACCAGATCATGGGACGGCTACTCGCAGACCGTCTTCCTCGTCGGCGACCCGCTCCAGTCCATCTATCTCTTCCGCCAGGCGCGGGTCGAGCGCTTCATCCGCGCCCTGCACACCGAACGCCTCGGCGACGTTCCCCTCACGCCTCTCCACCTCACGGCAAACTTCCGCTCCCAACGCGACCTCGTCGCTCAGTTCAACCAGGACTTCAGCCTCATCTTTCCCAACGATTCCAGCTCCACTTCGGACTCCGTCCCCTACTCCGCCGCCGACGCCATTCTGCCCGCATCCACCCGCTCTTTCGGCCGCGCCTGGCACGCCAACCCCCTCTCCCTGACCGCACCCGGCAATACGCCCGCACAAAAACGTCAGCGACAGGCGGGCCGCGACGCCCGCGAGGTCCTTCGCATCGCTCGCCGCTGGTTCGCCGAGCCTCTACCAGCAGGCCGTAGAACCTTACGCGACGAGTCCGGAAACGCAATACCGGAACCATGGAAGATCGCTGTCCTCGTCCGCACCCGCAACCATCTCAGCGAACTCATCTCCGCTCTCAAGAAGTTCAACGCAGACCACCCGGACGCCGACCGCATTCTCGTCCGTGCCGTCGACATCGAGCCGCTTAACGAGCGCCAGGAGGTCCTCGACCTCAGCGCTCTCACCCGCGCTCTGCTTCATCCCGCCGACCGTGTCGCCGTGCTCGCCGTCCTGCGCGCTCCCTGGTGCGGTCTCTCGCTCGCCGATCTGCACACCCTCACCGGCGCCGACGATCCCACCTTCAGAGACCTCTCCATCCCGCGCCTCATCGAAGCGCGCGGCCATCTTCTCCCCGATGACTCCTGCCAGCGTATGGCCCGCGTGTGGAATGTCCTCCAGGCCGCAGCCGCCCAGCGCGCGCGCCTCACCACCGCCCAGCGCGTCGAACGGGCATGGCTCTCGCTCGGCGGCGACGCGTGGCTCGCGCCAACCCAACTCACCAATGCGCGCCGCTTCTTTCAACTCCTCGACACGCTCGAAGCCGAGTCCGCCTCGCTCCGCATCGACCCCGCAATCCTCGCGGAGCGCCTGCAAAATCTCTACGCCGAACCCGACACCGTCCCCGCCGGCTCCCCCTGTATCGAACTCCTTACCATCCACAAGGCCAAGGGCCTCGAATGGGACGTCGTCCTCGTTCCCGCACTCGAGCGCAGTCCCGGCCGCAACCAGCCGCGCCTGCTCAACTGGTCGGAAATCGATTCGCCCGGCGCCTCACCGGACGACACTGCGCCCATTATGCTCGCCCCCATAGCGGCCAAGGGCGACGATCCCGACCCCCTCTACCGCTGGCTCAATCGCATTCACCGCGAACGCGAGGCCGCCGAGCGCAAGCGCCTCTTCTACGTTGCCTGCACCCGCGCCCGCCAGGAGCTCCATCTCTTCGCAGCGCCTGACATCTCCGCAAGAGGCGACATCAACCCCCGCTACGACAGCCTCCTCGAATCCGCCTGGCCCGCCGCCGAACCCCACTTCGCCCAACCCGCCGTGGCGGCCGCGACCGCGGCACCCCAGCCATTCGAGCTCGCTCTCGCTGCCGCCGCAGACCCGTATTTCCTGCAGCGGCTCCCGCTCGCCTTCGATCCCGCAAGCCGCTTCGCCGAAGGCCGCGCCCACAAGCTAGCCGGCGACCAAGCCGCCGACAGCGGCGCTTCCCCGCAGACTCCGTTCGCCCGCCCCGAAGGCTCCTTCGCTGCACGCTCCTTTGGCAACGCCGTACACGCCTGCCTGCAGGTATTTGCCGATCGCGTCCGCGACCAGGGCTGCTCGCCGGCCTCGCTCCTCGCTGAGCTCCCCGCCTGGACGCCTCGCATCGCAGCCCTCCTCCGCGCCGGCGGCCTGCCCCAGGCCACCGTCACCCAGCTCACCCGCGAGGCGCACGCCACCCTCGAAAAAACTCTGCGCGATCCCGACGGCCTCTGGCTGCTCGCGGCTCACCCTGGCGGCGATAGCGAGTTGGCCGTCACCGCGCTCACCGCGCCTCGCGAACCCGGCCGCACCGGCCCATACGCCGAGTCAGTCCGCATCGACCGCATCTTCCACGCCGGTCCCGAACCCCACTCGCCCGGCCAGGATTTTCTCTGGATCGTCGACTACAAGACCGCCAGCCACGGGCCCACCGGCCTCGACGACTTCCTCGCCACCCAGCGCGCTACCTACGGCCCGCAGCTTGAGACCTATGCCGGCATTCTCGCCCCAGCGCGCGCAAAGTCACTCGAACAAGTCCGGCTGGCTGTCTACTTCCCCACACTCCCGCGTCTCGTGTGGTGGAATGCCGCTCCACCCGCACCGGACAGCCGTTAGCCGTCAGCTCGAACCTCGAAAACTAAACCGAAGCGTTGTGGTGCCGCACGTCCTTGCCCCGCACCCAGAAGATCACATCTTCGGCGATGTTGGTGGCGTGGTCGCCCACCCGCTCCAGGTTGCGCGCGATGATCAGCGCGTTCAGGCTCTGCGGCGTCAGCTCCGGCTTGTCCTTGATCAGCGTGCTCAGCGCATAGAACGCCCCATTGTTCATCTCGTCCACCTGGTCGTCCAGCGCCAGCACCGACTGCGCCAACTCCGCATCCCCTTCAATGAACGCCTGCAGCGCCTTGCGCACCATGGCCGACGACATTGCAGCCAGCTTGGGAATGTCCACGGGCAGATCGATGTTCGCGAACGCGCCCATCTCGCGCACTCGCACCGCGATGTTCACTGCCTGGTCGCCCACCCGCTCCAGGTCGGCGTTGATCCGGATCACCGAGAGGATGAAGCGCAGGTCGATCGCCATCGGCTGCTCCATCGCCAGCAGATCCAGGGCCATCTGATCGATCTCGCGTTCCAGCCGGTTGATCGCGGGCTCGGACTGAAACACCAGTTCGCAGATCGACTGATCGCGTGTGCGGTAGGCCTCGATGGACCGCTGGATCGCCTGTTCCGCCATCCCCGCCATGATGAGCAGCCGTTCCTTCAAGTCGTCGAGATTTTGCTGGAACTTGATGCGTGTTGCCATTGCAACCACTCTCTCCTGATGCCGTTTTTGAAATCCGACCGCTTGCGCCGCTCACTCGCAATATCGACGGCGCCTGGACCCTTCACCGGGGCACGGTACAAGCCCTGCCGCTTATCCGAATCTCCCGGTGATATAGTCCTCAGTCCGCTTGTCCTTCGGGTTGGTGAAGATCTTATGCGTCGAATCGAACTCCACCATCTTGCCGTTCAGGAAGAAGCCCGTATTCTCCGCCACGCGCGCCGCCTGCTGCATATTATGCGTCACGATCACGATCGTATACTGGCTCTTCAACTGAAAGATCAGATCTTCGATCTTCGACGTAGAGACCGGATCCAGAGCCGATGCCGGCTCATCCATCAACAGCACCTCGGGGTCGACCGCCAGCGCGCGCGCAATGCACATTCTCTGCTGCTGCCCGCCGGAAAGACTTGCGCCCGACTTCTTCTTCAGGTCGTCCTTCACCTCTTCCCATAGCGCGGCCGACTTCAGGCTTCGCTCCACCGTCTCATCCAGCACCGCCCGGTTGCGAAACCCATTCAGCTTCAGTCCGCTCGCCACATTGTCGTAGATCGACATGGTCGGAAACGGGTTCGGCCGCTGAAACACCATCCCCACACGCCGCCTGATCTGCACCGGCTGCGCGTCCTTGTAGATGTCCAGATCGCCCATCTTCACCACGCCCGTGGCGCGCGCAATCGGGTTGGTCTCGTGCATCCGGTTCAGGCAGCGCACAAACGTGCTCTTGCCGCATCCCGACGGGCCAATCAGGGCCGTCGCATGGTTCGCGGGCAACTCCACGTTGATGTCCTGCAGCGTGTGCGTCGTCCCGTACCACGCATTCAGGTGCTCTACACTGATGCTGACTCCCACTTAACTTGCCCCTTTCAATACGCCGCGGCTCGCGTAGACGCGGACCAGCGTCACCGCCACCATAATCATCACAATCAGCACCAGCGAGCCTGCCCACGCCAACCGATGCCACTCGTCGTAGGGCGAGACTGCGTATACATAGATCTGCAGCGGCAGCGCCGCGATGGGCTCAGTCAGTTTGAAGCTCCAGAACTGGTTGCCGAACGCCGTGAACAGCAGCGGCGCCGTCTCGCCCGCAACCCGCGCAAACGCCAGCATACAGCCGGTGATGATTCCCGGCGACGCCGTCTTCAGGCTGACCGAAAGCACCGTCCGCCACTTGGGAACGCCCAGCCCCAGCGCGGCTTCGCGGATCGCGTGCGGCACCGTCGCCAGCATCTCTTCCGTCGTCCGGGCAATGGTCGGCACCATCATCACCGCCAGCGCCACACCCCCGGCGAAAGCTGAGAAGTGCTGCTGCGGCTTCACAATCAGCGCATAGATCGAAATGCCCATCACGATCGACGGCACGCCGTTCAGCACGTCAGCCGTGAATCGAATCGCACCCGCCAGCAGCTTGCCCCTGCCGAACTCCGCAAGATAAACGCCGGCCGCAATGCCCACGGGGACACCAATCAGGCTCGCCAGCGCCAGCACAACGCCGGAGCCCAGCATCGCGTTCGCCATGCCTCCACCGGGTTCCCCCACCGGCGCCGGAATCTTGGTAAAGAAATCCAGATTCAGCGAACTTGCCCCCATATAAATCAGGTAAATCAGAATTGCCACCAGCGGCACGATAACCAGCACCGTGCTTAACACCGCCAGCCCCGTAATCAAATGGTTCACCAAGTAGCGCCGTACCGTGTTGAAACGCACCCACTGCGATTTATGGTCCGGCGGCTGCGCCAGCATGGCACTGTCACCCGGCGGAGGAGGAGCATGAAAAGGATTTGTGCTCATTTAGCTTGCCCTCGCCGGCGTGCCCCGCGTCACTGCCCAAACCAGCGCGCGCGCAATCGCATTCACCACCACGGTCACCAGAAACAACGCCAGTCCGATTTCGATCAGAGCGCTCAAATACATGTCCCCGGTGGCCTCGGAAAACTCGTTCGCAATCACGCTGGCCAGCGTGTATCCCGGCGCAAACAAGCTCTTCGCGATGTCCGGATGGTTGCCGATGACCATGGTCACCGCCATCGTCTCGCCCAGCGCGCGCCCCAGCCCGAGAATTACCGCCCCCACAATCCCTATCCGGGCGTTCCGCAACACGCCCGTCCGGATCATCTCCCAACGCGTCGCTCCCAGCGCCAGCACCGCCTCGCGCTGCGAGGTCGGCACCGCCAGCATGATGTCTCGCGTGATCGATGAGATGATCGGCAGGATCATGATTGCCAGAATGATGCTCGCCGTCAGGATGCCCACCCCGAAGTTGTATCCCTCAAACAGGTGGGTCCAACCCAAATACTTGTACAGAAGCGGCCCCAGCGTGTCGCGCATCAGCGGCACCAGCACAAACACCGCCCACAATCCATACACCACGCTCGGAATCGCCGCCAGCAACTCCGTTACAAAGGAGATGGGCGCCCTCAACTTCGCCGGGCACAGTTCACTCAGGAAGATTGCGACTCCCAGCGCCAGAGGTACCGCCATCGCCAGCGCCAGCAGGGATGTCTCCAGCGTGCCCGCTATAAACGGCAACGCGCCGAAGTCGCCTGACACCGGGTCCCAGCCCGAGTGCACAAAAAAGTGGAGCCCGAACTGTGTGAGGCTCAGCTTTGAATTCACCGTCAGGATCGTCAAAATGAAAACCACGATGCCGAAGATGCTCAACCCGCACAGCAGCATCCCGCCCATAAAAATCCGGTCGGCAATTCCCCCGCTGCCACGCGCATTCAGAAACTGCCGAATCGGCGATGGTGCGCTTTCCGGCGCCGCCGCTGCCGCCGCCACGAAGTTCGTGACCGCAGGTGGCATCGCTGGTTCGGACGAATTCGGCTGCTCAGTCGTCATCTGCGGTTGAGTCACGTTTCTTTCCTGATTCCCGTTTCCAGACTGCCAACTCCCGTCTGCCAGGCTCCCGCCGATTGTAAGCCGGATTCGAGGTAATCGCCCCGAGGCGACTTAGCCCTCCAAAATAACCTAAACGACTCCGCGCGGCTCGGATTGCCTATTTGACCGTCGTAATCGTCTTTCGCTCCATCGCCTGAACCTGCGCCGGAAGCGGTGCATAGTACATTGCAGAGGCTTCACTCTCGCCGTGATCGAGCATCCAGCTCAGGAACCCCTTTACCGCCGCCCCTTTCGCCGGATCGGCGAACTGCCGCGGAATCAGCAGCCAGGTGAAGCTCGAAATCGGATAGGAGTCCGCCCCGGGCGCGTTCGTGATCGACACCCGGTAATCCGCAGGCATGTTCTTGGCCGACGCGGCCGCGGCAGCCGTTGCGCCGTCCGCTGTTCCCAGCAGGAACTTGCCCGCCGCGTTCTTCACCGCGCCGTACTCAATGTGGTTCTGCAGCGCGTAGGTCAGCTCCACATAGCCGAACGCGCCCGGCGTCTGCCGCACCATCCCCGAGACACCTTCGCTTTTCACGGCCCCAATACCCGCCGGCCACTTGACCGACGAATTCTTGCCCACCCTGCTCGCCCAGTCGGGGCTCACCTTGGAGAGATAATCCGTGAAGATAAACGTCGTGCCGCTGCCGTCCGAGCGGTAGACCGGCAGGATCGCCTTGTCCGGCAGGTTCACGCCCGGGTTGTCCTTCGCAATCCGCGAATCGTTCCACTTGCCGATCTTGCCCAGGTAAATGTCCGCAATCACATCGCCGGAGAAATTCAACGGCTTGCTGACGGGAAGGTTATAGATCGGCACCACTGCGCCCAGCACTGTCGGCAGCGCCATCACCTTCACCTTGGCCTGCGCGATCTGCTCATCCGTCATAATCGCATCGCTCGCGCCAAAATCGACCGTGCCGTCCGAAACCTGCCGGATGCCGCCCCCCGATCCGATGGGCTGGTAGTTGATGTGCACGCTGGGATGATCTTTCGCGTACTCGATAAACCACTTGTTATAGATCGGCTCCGGAAACGTTGCCCCCGCGGCGTTAATATTCTGGGCAACCGCTGCCCCCGCCACCATTGCCATCCCAACTGCCGCAATCCATTTCAATTTCACGCGTCTCTCCCTCAATCCCAGGTCCTCGCTGTGCCGCACACCGAACCGCTCGATGTCTCCGACCCTAGCGCTCTGCCTGGAGATGCCTCCCAATAGTCTCCGCGTGCTTTGTTACGGGAAGGTTACATACTCGTGAACGGCGCAATAAACCCTTATGGCACATGCGCTAACGATTCATCCGCTATCGCGCTTTCGGCAGCGTCACCAGAAAACTGCTTCCCATATTCAGCTCGCTCTCCGCCCGGATCGTCCCGCCCTGGGACTCCACCATGTGCCGGGCGATTGCCAGCCCCAGCCCCGTCCCGCCCGACTCTCGCGACCGGGCCTTGTCCACCCGGTAGAACCGCTCGAAGATCCGCCCCAGATGCTCCGACGCAATTCCCTGGCCAAAGTCGCGCACGCTGAACTCGACCGCCCCGGCCTCGTCCCCATTCAGCCCCGAGACCTCCCGCGCACTCACCACCACCCGGCTCTTCGCCGCGTTCCGGGCCTTCCCATACTTGATCCCGTTCTCGATCAGGTTCCCCAGCACCTGCATCATCGAGTCCGTGTCCGCCATCACCTCCGCGGCCGTCGTCGCGCCGGC
>Ga0181520_10010081_pt1 | contig 12789 bp, 11 predicted proteins | sample PEATcosm2014_Bin_29_FD_132451 | JGI IMG/M metagenome (GOLD analysis project Ga0181520, IMG submission 132451) | Peatland microbial communities from MTU Mesocosm Facility, Houghton, MI, USA - PEATcosm2014_Bin02_30_metaG | ecosystem: Environmental > Terrestrial > Soil > Wetlands > Peat | place...
CAGGTCACCGCGCCGTAGTCCATCGCCTGCGAGAGCTTGCCCCAGGCAATCTTGCCGTCGGGAATCAGCACCAGGCTCTTCAATCCGGCGCGCGCGGCATAAGCGGCCATCGCGGCAGACGTATTGCCCGTCGACGCGCATGCCACCCACTCGAAGCCCCGCTCCTTGGCCACGCTCAGCGCCGCCGTCATGCCCGTGTCCTTGAAGGAGCCGGTCGGATTCATGCCCTGATGCTTGGCATAAAGCTGGTCGATGCCCAAAGCCTTGGCGGCGCGCTTCAGCTGATAGAGCGGCGTGTTGCCCTCGAAGAGCGTCACCGCATTGCCAAAGTTCTCCAGAATTGGCAGCAGCTCGCGGAAGCGCCATACGCCAGAGTGGTCCAGTGCCTCGGAGGACATCCGCCTCTCCCGCCACAGCCATTTCAGCGCCCCGGCGTTAGGCCTGTCCGGCCCCTGCCGCTGGCTCCAGCCAGGGTATTCAACTTCAAAGAGCTCTCCGCACTCCGCGCAACGGAAATCAGGCAGGGCCTCGGCTCCACCGAGTCGCGCCCCACATCCAAAACAACGTAGCTGATGTAATTGGTCGTTCATGCCTGAAGATAGGTTACCAGCCAGCCCCGCTTTTTGCCGCACGGCGCAATCAGCCATCGAGGGGCGGCAGGATAATAGCCCAGGGCCGGGGTCCCCACGGACAGGTCTTCGTCCGTGGGGTGGAGGACAAGCGAAGCGCAGTCCTGGGAAAGCCGTCAAAAATCTATCTCGCGCCCCGCAGTGGCGCTGTGAAACACGTTTCGTTCATCAGGGGCGAAGCGCAGCGCAGTCGAAAGCCTGCTCTGAGCTTGTCGAAGAAAACTTGCGTTTGCTCTACCTGCTGGGTGCCCCACCCTGGCCGCAAATACAACGTTACGGCGAGCGTGGGGATGGGATGCCTAGCTATTTTCTGGCGCCAAAATCAAAACTTGGATTTGCTGACTCCTTCATATTCTGGAGCGAGCTTTCCGATACCGCCGCCAGATAAAAAAGGTGGGGGAAAAGAGGATCGCAAGCCCAATTGTTATCGAGAGGCCGTACTCCACCAGAAACAAGAAAATCCCCGTCACCGTTTCCGCAACGTTGCGATAACCGGCTACAAATGCATTGTGAAAGCTCATAGAGAAATCTGCGAACGTAAATGCTATCTCTTCCTTGTATTCCTCCCTCAATTGAAGATCGATGGTTGCGAAATCAACTCGATGTTCGAGCCCCTTCTGCTCGGCTTCCATGCTCTCAATCTCGCCGCGGACGCGCGCGATTGATTCCTCTACTTCGAGAACGTCTGTGATCTTTCCAGTTCGCTGCTGCAAAATACTGCGGAAGCGCTCTTCGGTCGCGCGGGCTGTCTTGATGCGCTCCGCCAAATCGGTGTGCTGCTGAGAGACATCTTCCGCGGATTGCGATTCCCTCTCAACGCGGCCAAGAGTCTTCAGATCGCTGATCGCATTGGAAAGGTCTGAAGCTGGTATCCGCAAAGAAGCCGTCAAGCTGCGGGGAGCACTGACAGCGGATCTAACCGTGAGCTGCGCCGAATACCCCTGATGCTTGGCGAGCATGGCGTCAAGCAAAGTGCGGGCTGCCGTGAGATCCTTCACTATGATCGTCAGCGAGGCGGTGCGTGCGATTATGGGAGCGGACTCTGCATCTGACCCGATACTACCCCCCACGCCGGCATTCATCATCGGTGCGCCACCGCTGCTAGGTGCCTGAGTAGCCATTGCATAAGGCGCGGAAAGCGAGTTATTCATTCGATCCTTGAGGGGCTCAGGAGGGGCGTAACCTGCGGTTTCTTCGCCTCTGTTTTGACTCATCATCATGGCCATATTTTGTTGGGCTGGGCGATGCTCGTATGAAATGAGCAAGAATATAATACCCACCAAAACTCCAGCGACAGCGCTCATGCCTCCAAACGCCCAAAGCTTCCAGTTCCAAATGCTGAAGTCGATGGCTACTCCGCCGATGCGGCGGAAGGGTTCAGATGGCTTGCGGGTCTTGCTTTTTGCTGACGCCTTGGCGGCAAAATCGTTCACGGCATTTTCCAGCTTCTGCGAAACAGGCGCAACACTCCATCGGGTAAGCGACTGCGACAAGCCACGGAATTGCGAGACCAGACTGGCGCAGGCAGAGCAGCCGTCAAGGTGAGCGGCAACCGCTTGCGCATCGGCAGCAGAGAGTTCTCCATCAAAGAAGGCCATAATCTCCTCAGGTGCTACGGGATGTTCGGAAGTGGTCTTCATGCGCGTTCCTCGATTCTCGCTTGTTCTGCGCTGGAGGTTGGAGCGGGAGCGGCAAGCAGATTGTGCAGGGCCAGTCGCGCGCGAAAGAGCCGCGAGCGCACTGTATTCACCGGTAGATGGAGAAGTTCACCGATCTCGGCATAGCTCAACTGCTCAAACTCACGGAGCAATAGTATCTCTCGCTCCAGCTGGTCCAGTATTCCCACAGCTTGGCGCAGCACGTATTCCGTTTCAAGATTGCCCAGCGCCGCCGGTTCCCGGTAAGCATCCGGCAATCCGGTAAAGCAGGCACGGAAAGCTGCCTTCCGCCGATGTGCGCTGAGAATCTTCAATCCGATGGCGTAGAGATAAGTGCGAAATAGGGCGCTGGGCTGGTAACGGGAGGAAGCTCGAATCACCGCCAGAAAGGACTCCTGCGTCAGTTCTTCCGCTTGAGCCTCATCGGCCACGCGCCGCCGGAAAAAACCGAAGAGCGGCTGTTTATAGCGCAAGAATAATTCATCGAAAGCATCCTGGGAACCACGGGAGAACGCAACCATGAGCTCTTCGTCACTGCACTCACCGGCGGGCTCCGCCGCGCTCGATCTTCGACTCGTGCTATCCATTGATCCGGGCCTCGTAATCTCCGAGTCTAGAACGAACCCCGGCAGTGCGTCTTCAATACGCTCATCATTGCCCTATACAACCGGTAATGCGGTGAGAAAGTGAAAAGTTCCTGAAAGTAGAAAACTATTTGAAAATCCTTGCCCAACTGCCGGGTGCAACGGCCCCCGCTTTTGGAACCTGGAAAACCACCAACTTTTCCCGCAGGTGTTTGCAGAAGATTACCTTCTCACGGAGCACAATCAAAGCATGAACACCGATCAGAGCCACGGGCTTTTTCTATTCCCTATTCCCTATTCCCTGTTTTCGCCCCCCCCTACCCCCCCTCCCCCCCTAAAATAAATATTTTCTGCCCAAAAATTTGCAGATAATTTTAACATTATTAAAATCAACTACTTCCAGCAAATAATCCTGTGGAATACGTTTTTACGGATTTGCAGAATATTAGACGAAATCTTCTATGACTCCAGCGAATATACGCGTTGAACTTCTTGGAATCGATTAAAACCCAACCAAAACCGGTTCCATCTCCAAGCGAATACCAAAACGCTCTTCGACGGCTGCGTTGATCTTAGCGGCAAGAACCAATATCTCCGCGGCGCTGGCAGCGCCGCGATTGGTGAGCGCGAGCGTGTGACGCGAAGAGATGGCGGCGTTTCCCAGCGCGTAGCCTTTGCTGAAGCCTGCCTGCTCGATCAGCCACGCGGCGGGAATCTTCGCGCGGCCTTGATTCTCCGGCTCGGCTCCGGCGGGAAAGCGCGGCGGAGCGACGGCGCTCGCGGCGGCGATCTGCTGGAGCTGCTCTTCGCTCACAATGGGATTCTTGAAGAAGCTGCCTGCGCTGCGGCAATCCGCGTCGCCCTCGACCATCAGCATTCCCTTGGATTGTCGAACGCGGCGGACTTGAGCCGCGACTTCGGCAAGAGTAGCTTCGTTTCCCTGCTCTGCCAGCGCGCGTTGCAGGTCGGCGTAGCGAATGGTGGGCGCGCCGCCTGGAGTGAGCCGGTAGTCAACGCGCGTGACAACGTAGCGTCCGCGATCGGTCGAGTTGAAGCGGCTGCGGCGATAACTGAAGCCGCACTCGGCGGCGGGAAACTCGACGAAGACGCGCTCCTTCAGGTCAAAGGCGCGCACCCGCTCGATGGCCGACGCAACCTCTTGCCCGTAAGCGCCGACATTCTGCACCGGTGTTCCGCCAACTGTGCCGGGAATGCCAGCCAGGCACTCGATCCCCGCGCAGTTATCCGCGACCGCCCGCTCCAAAAAGTGGTCCCAGTCTTCGCCGGCGGCGACCTGGTAGATTGTGTGGCCCTGATCGTCCGGCGCCGACACTGAAACCATGCCGCGCAGAGCTACGCGCAAGACCAGACCGATGAACCCTGCGTCAGAGATGAGTAGGTTGCTGCCTCCGCCAAGGATAAAGAGCAGCACGCCGCGCTCACTGGCCCAGGCAGTTGCATCTACGATTTCATCTTCGCTTGCTGCTTCCACAAACCAACGCGCCGGCCCACCGATGCCGAAGGTGGTGAAAGGCGCAAGCGGCTTGTTCTCTTCCATGAGCATCGCTTCAAGGCTACACCAACACCCGCTTACACCTGCGGCAGCTTCTGCACCTTGCTATGCTTGACCGAATAAAGAAAATACACAAATAGCCCAATGATCAACCAGACGATCAAGCGAATCCAGTTGGCCTCGCCCAGCGAGTACATCAGGTAGCCGTTCGCAAGAATGCCGAGCGCCGGGACAATCGGCAAACGGCCACCAAAGTAAATCCCCGGTGTGCGGAAGGGCCGATGCTGATTTGGCTCGGTGTGGCGGAGTATGATCACTGCAGCGCATACCATCACAAAGGCAAGCAGTGTACCGATGTTGACCATCGTGCCGATCTTGTCGATGGGAGTGATCGAACCCACGATTGCAGCCAGCAGTCCCACCAGAATCGTGTTCTTCCAGGGCGTATGAAACCTGGGGTGGATGGCGGCAAAGAACTTCTGAGGCAACAGGCCATCCGAGGCCATTGCATACAGAACGCGTGTCTGCCCAATCAGCATCACCAGCATCACCGAGGTCAGCCCTGCCAGCGCGCCGCAGGTGATTATGTCCGAGGCCCAGCCGATGTTGTGATCCAGGAAAGCATGGGTAATCGGTGCCTCGACATTGACCAATTGCCAGGGCACCATCCCGGTAAGCACGGCGGCCACACCAACGTAAAGTATGGTGCAGATGAATAGCGAGGCGATAATGCCGATGGGCAAGTCGCGCTGCGGGTTCTTGGCCTCCTGGGCCGTGGTCGAGATGGCATCAAAGCCGATAAAGGCGAAGAAGATATAAGCTGCGGCGGAGCTGATACCGGCCACGCCGAAAGGCGCAAAGCTATGCCAGTCGTGGCCCCAGTTGGCTGGGTGAACATAGTGCGAACCGAAAACCAGCACAAACAGCACCACCGAGACTTTGATGGTGACAATAGTTGCATTGAATTTAGCGCTCTCCTTGATTCCCACGACGAGAATCCAGGTGATAACGAGCGCGATGATGAAGGCAGGCAGATTGAATCCGATTTCGACGCCAAACAAACGCGGAGCGGCAAGCATAGCATCAGCCGAGGAGGTCATTTGTGTAGAAGGGTGGGCTAGCAGGCTAGTAACCGCATCCAGAAATCCCTGCGAGCCGACAGGCAGCTCTGGATGTGCTTTGGCTACCATTTCGCGCGCGATGGAATTGGAGGCCTGCGTCAGCGCTGTCCAGTGATCGTAGCTGAGCCAGAGCGGAATCTTAATGCCGAACATTTCCAGAAATTCAATGAAATAATTCGACCATCCGGAGCTGACCGTGCTGGCTCCCATGGCGTATTCAAGCGTTAGATCCCATCCGATGATCCATGCGAAGAGCTCACCCAGCGTGGCGTAGGCGTATGTATAAGCCGAACCTGCCAAAGGAATCATGGCCGCAAACTCGGCGTAGCACAGGCCGGCGAAGGTGCAGCCAATGCCGCATAGCACGAACGATAGCATCAGGCCGGGGCCAGCCCGGTGCGCGCCCAATCCTGCCATGACAAAGATGCCCGCGCCAATCACCGCGCCGACGCCTAGCGCGGTCAGCGAAACCGGCCCCAGCACGCGCTCGAGATGCTGCTCTCCTTCCTCCTGCGCTTCTGAGACGATCAGGCTGAGAGGCTTCCTCTTGAAGAGATTCGCCATTCGAATGGGCTACTCCTTAATTTGCAGGCCGGCTGAAGTTTGTCTGGACCAGAAGAGATACACCGGAATGCCGAGTAAAACCAAGACCAGGCCCGGCCAAGTGTACTGAGGCTTGTATCGCAATAATACGACACAGATCCCAGTCGCCAGAGCGATATAGAGCGCCGGCAAAACCGGATAGCCCAGTGCCTTGTATGGCCGCGGGGCATCGGGTTTTTTATAGCGCAGCACAAACAAACCCACGATGGTGAGAATGTAAAAGACCAGCACCGCAAAGATGATGTAGTCCAGCAACTGGCCATACGATCCTGAAACGCACAGCACCGTAGCCCATAGTGCCTGCACCAGCAAGCCGGCGACAGGAGTCTTGTAGCGAGGATGCAACTTCCCCACGGCCTTGAAGAAGAGGCCGTCCTGGCTCATCGCGTAATAAACGCGAGCTCCGGCCAGCGACATTCCGTTGGCGCAGCCGAAGGTCGAAATCAATATCGCCGCGGCCATCAGGTACGCTCCACCGGAGTGGAATATCTGTTCGAGCACCGTCGTGGCCACGCGGTCCTCGGTTGCAAATTGAATGCCGCGCGCCATCACTGTAGCGCCGTTGGGGTCGCCGTGCATGGGCAAAACCAGCAGATAGCTCAGTGAGACCAGAAAATAGATCGCCAGCACAAAGCCCGTGCCGAGAATCAGCGAGAGCGGAATGTTGCGCTTGGGATTCTTCACCTCGCCGGCGGTGAAGGTGATGTTGTTCCAGGCGTCGGCAGAAAAGAGCGAACCGACCTGCACCACGGCCAGAATTACTAGCAGGTTCACCAGCACCATCGGGCCTCCGACGCCCACCTGCACTGGGTGCAGCGAACTCCAGCCAGCGTTCTTCCAAAACTGCGCGCCGAAGTTGGCCCGCCAGGCCGTCGCGTTGCGACCCACGGTAAAGGCCAGCAAAATCAGGGCGGCCAACGAGAGCGCCTTGGCCGAGGTGAAGATATTCTGGATCAGCGCGCCCAGCTTCACTCCAAAGATGTTCACAATGGCCAGGGAGAGAACGACAACAATGGCGGTCAGGTTGGCGGTGTTGACGCCGATCTCCATATTGCCCAGCACCATCGGCCCCAACGGAATCGCGGGAACAGTGGCGATGTGCCAGATCCAGGTGGAAGTTGAGACGGCGGGAAAAAAGACGCCGAGAAACTTGCCGAAGGCCACTGCGACGGCGGCGATGGTGCCAGTTTGAATGACGAGGAAAAGCGTCCAGCCATAAAGAAATCCCCACAGCGGACCCAGCGACTCACGCAGGTAAACGTACTGGCCGCCGGCCTTGGGCATCATCGCCGCCAGCTCGCCGTAACTCAGTGCGGCGGTGATGGTCAGGATCGCCGCCACCAGCCATGCGCCCAGAAAGAGCGCCGGCGAGTTGGTGCCGCGAGCAATGTCGGCATCGACAATGAAGATGCCGGAGCCGATCATCGAACCGACCACCAGCGCGGTCGAGCTGAAGAGGCCCAGGCTCTGCATCAGACGCGGAGCGTTGGCGGAAGCGATGGCCGAACCAGCAGCATACTGGCTTGAATTGGGATTCTGGTCTGTCACTTCAAGAAGAATACTATGCGCAGTGACACAAAAAACAGCGTTTGCGCGCAGAGGTCAAAGTTGCTCGGCTATTGACCAAACCATGCCTCATCATCAAAACATGAAAAAGCTGCTGCTCGGAATCGCTCTCGTCTTCTGCCTCGCAGTACCCATTGCGTCGCAGGCGCAGGTCGTGGTCGTTGTACATCCCCACCACCATCACTATCATCATCACCATCACCCCTATCACAACCAGTAACCGGTGCGAATGCGCCATCCCGCGGTGCATGGGTAAGCAACCGCGAACCCATGCTGGCCGCGCTCAACCCAACTCGGCTAGCCACTTGCGAAACTCGTCTGCCGGGTTGGGCTGGCGAAAAATTGCCCCTGCGACGGCTACAATACTGGCTCCGGCGGAGAACGCCTCAGCCGACGTCGTGCGTGTAATGCCGCCAATAGCCACCAGCACCGGAGCAGCGCCAGCCTCCTGGCGCAGACGCCGAATGCCTTCCATTCCAATCAAAGGCGATGCAGTCTGCTTGGTGCGCGTCGCAAAGACCGGACCAATGGAGAAGTAATCTGCGGGAGCTTCGAGAATTCCCGGAACAATTCCCGCTGCTCCTCCGCCGAAGGTTCCGATAATGCGATTCGGACCAAGTAGTTTGCGAGCGTCTGCGGGCCTCATGTCACCCGCGTCCACATGAACGCCGTCAAATCCAACCTGTTCAACCAGATCAGCCCGGTCATCGAGAATCAGCTTCACCTGTCCGGTCGGCAGCGCGGCGCGCAGAATAGCAGAATCCGCCAGCAACTCGGCCTCAGCGACGGTCTTATTGCGGTATTCGAGCAGCGTCACGCCGGCATCGGCCAGATCACCGCCCAAGCGACGCAAAAACTCCGCGCGGCCGGTCGCCGGAATGAACGAGGCATCAAGGATCGGGTAGAGCTTAGGAAATGTGAAGGACATTGAATAAGACTAGCTTGAATAGTAGTCAGTTGTCAGTGATCAATAGTTAGAATTGCGGCATCGCTTACCTGTTCGCAACTCGACACCTTTGGCCTGCAAGCTTCGTAGGATGCCGGTCAAAGAAAACTGCCCACTGACAACTGTCTTTTCACATCTCGTCCGCCGAGGGGCCGTAGGTTCCGGGGATCGGTTTGTCGAGCAGACGCAGGTAGACGCCCAACTGGGCGCGGTGGTGGATCAGGTGGTTCAATACCCAAATGCGGAAGACGTGATACTTCGTGTCGTCAATCCAGGCTTGGCCGCCTGCCACGAACTTCCAGTTCTCGTCCCACTTCTCCGACGCAAACTTGGCCAGCGCGGCTTTGGCCTCGGTCGTTTCCTTGTCGAAGCGCTCCAGCAAGGCAACTTTGGACGCAGGAACCCAGCGCTCGAAGACATGGTCGGCTGGGAACTCCAACTTGTCCGTGGTGAAGGTCGTCAGCGCCCACTCTCCAGCAGTTTCGGCAAGGTGACCGGCCAACCGGCCCAGACTGAAGGATTTGGAATGGGGTTTGTAGTTGAAATCAGCATCGGCCGGAATTGCATCGAGCATCTTGCGCGTCGAGGCGACTTCGCGGTCGTACTCCGCAATCAGTTCCTTTTGAAGTTCCATTCTGCAACCTCCTCTGTTGCCAAGCCAGCATAACTGATTTAGGCTCCCAAAGCGAACAAAAAGCGATAAATTCTCTCATCGATGTGGAAGACCTTGTGTCTATTTGTGGAAAACTGGACGGAAACCTCGATCTTACTCTGACCTTTTGGCCAAAAATTTCTCCATGAAACTAGTATCGAAGTTGCCTGCGCGGAAATCCGCATCGGCAAAGATGGCCTGATGCAGCGGAATCGACGTGTCGATTCCCTGCACGATGAATTGGCTGAGCGCGCGTTCCATCTTGGCAATGGCTTCGGCGCGGTCGCGGCCATGAACTATCAGCTTGGCGGTCAGCGAATCGTAGTAGGGTGGGACGATCCCTTCGGCATACTGCGCCGTATCCACTCGCACCCCGTTACCGCCGGGTACGTTGAAGGCCGTGATCTTGCCCGCCGAAGGAGTGAACTTGACCGGGTGCTCAGCGTTGATGCGAGCTTCGATGGCGTGGCCGCGAATCTCCAGCTTGGCGGGCAGAACCTCGTCCAGCCGCATACCGGAGGCAATCAACAACTGCGCCTTCACAATGTCCACGCCGGAGATCGCCTCGGTAATCGGGTGCTCGACCTGGACCCGGGTGTTCATCTCGATGAAGTGGAGCTGGCCCTTCTCGTCCATCAGGAACTCGACCGTTCCGGCGTTCTGGTAGCCGATCTCTTTCAAGCAATGGCAGATGGTCCTGTCCAACTCCACACGCATCTGCGGCGTCACCTGCAGCGACGGTGCTTCTTCGATGAGCTTCTGGTGGCGGCGCTGGATCGAGCACTCGCGCTCGAAGAGGGTGCGGACGTTGCCGTGTTCGTCGGCTAGCACCTGAAACTCGATGTGGCGCGGGTTCTCGACGAACTTCTCCATATACAGCTCGCCGTTGCCGAAGGAATTGGCTGCTTCGGTGTACGCCGCATGGAAGAGGTTGGGCAGCTCCTCGGGGGCGCGCACGATTCTCATGCCGCGCCCGCCTCCGCCGGCCTTGGCCTTGAGAATGACCGGGTATCCCACCTTCCTGGCCCAGACGAGCGCCTCATCCGCGGTGGCGATTACACCGTCGGAGCCAGGCAGAATGGGAACTTTGGCGCGCTTCATCGCCATGCGCGCCTTGTCTTTTTCGCCCATCAGGCGCGTCACCTCGGGCGGCGGGCCGATGAACTTGATATTCGAGGCGCGGCAGACTTCGGCGAAGTTGGCATTCTCGCTGAGCAGGCCGTAGCCGGGATGAATCGCGTCTACGTCGGTGATCTCGGCCGCGCTAATGACTGCCGGCACGTTGAGATAGCTGTCGACGGCGCGCGGCGGGCCAATGCAGATCGCCTCGTCGGCAAAGCGCACGTGGAGCGAGTTGCGGTCGGCCTCGCTGTAGACAGCGACCGTGCGAATGCCCAGCTCCCGGCAGGCGTTGATCACGCGCAGAGCAATTTCACCGCGATTGGCAATCAGGACTTTACGAAGCATTCATTACCTACAATGCAGCGGGTTAGCGAGCCAGCGAAACCGTCCTTTGGGATAAAGGATAAAATCGCCTGTATCTCGCCGACTCGCTGACAGGCTACCCTAGTCGTATGGAATAGAGCGGCTGCCCGTACTCGATGGGCTGGCCGTTGGAGACAAGGCATTTGACGATCTCACCGGCAGCGTCGGACTCGATCTCGTTCATCAACTTCATCGCTTCGATGACGCCAATCACCTGCCCCTTGGCCACGGGATCGCCGGGCGAGACAAAGGGTGCGGCTCCCGGCGATGGCGAACTATAGAAGGTCCCGACGATAGGCGACTTGACGATGTGCAGGCCTGCCTCCGAATCAGCAGTTGGAACTGCGGCGAGCGTGGGCTGAATGGCGGCTGGCTGCACTGCCATAGGTCGCGAAGCGTTGATCTGAAGCGCCATATCGCTCAAACCCGGCAACGAAGCCGCAGGCTGGCTGAACTTGAGGCGAATCTTCAGGTCTCCCCGGTCCAGATCGAACTCGGCAACATCATATTCCTTCAGAAATTCAATCAGTTGTTTCAAATCCGCGATGTCTTGTGGTTTCATGGGTTCCTTGACTCTCCTGCGTTCAAGCGGGACGGGCTAATTCATAGTTCAATCAGAGCCTTGGGCGACGGGGTGAGCACCTTGGCTCCGGTTTGGGTGACTGCCACCATATCTTCAATGCGAATGCCGAACTGGCCGGGTAAATAAACTCCCGGTTCGATGGTGATGACCATGCCAGCCAGCAGCCTGGTCTTTTCGCCTGCACCAATGCGCGGCGGTTCGTGAATCTCCAATCCGACGCCATGGCCGGTGGAGTGGGAAAAAGCCTCCGCCAATCCTGACCTGCGCAGCACGCTACGGGCTGCCTCATCGACCTCCGCGCAGCTTACCCCCGCAGCTACCGCGGCGACTCCGGCCTCCTGCGCCTCCAGCACCGCCTCGTAGGTGGCCCGTTCGCTGGCCTTCGGCTTGCCCAGATGCACGGTGCGGGTCATATCCGAGCAATACCCATTGAGGATAACACCGAAGTCCATGGTAACAAAGCCCCTGCGAGGCAGCTTGGCGGCGGTGGCGCGGCCATGCGGCAGGGCTGACCGCGCCCCGGCGGCGACGATGGTTTCAAAGGACATTCCCTCGGCCCCGAGCAGACGAGCCTTGTGCTCCAGCTCCGCGGCTACTTCAAACTCCGCCAGACCGGGCCGGATGAAACCCAGAATATGCTCGAAGAGCTGGCAACCGACAAGAGCCGCCGCGCTCATCACGGCCAGTTCGTCTTCGTCCTTGACGCGGCGCAGAGGCTCGACCAGCGGAGCTGCCAGCTCGGTGAGGAAGCTCTTGCGAAGGCGAGCGGGCAGTGCTGCCTTGTAACGGGCCAGATTGGCGACCGTGATGCAGGTCGCATCAAAGCCCGCAAAATCGATGCTTGGCTGCGCGGCCAACCACTGGACGGCGGCAATCGATGGCGAACTGGAGACGATCTCGACCTGGGCGACAGAAACCTCTTCAGCGGCCTGCGCCGTATAGCGGCCGTCGGTAAAGAGGCGAGCCGAGCGGCGTGTAATGGCCAGCGCGGCGCTCGATCCAGTGAATCCAGAGAGATAGCGCAGATCGGGAAGATGGTTGACGAGCAGGCCGTGAAGGCCGGCTTTCGTCAAACGGCGGCGCAAGAGGCTGATGCGGCGAGAATGGTCCACCTGTTCAGGATAAATCAAGCGAGCTGATGAACGGCGGCGATCGGGCGCGCAACCGGGAAATCGATCGTTACTAATTAATTATCTGCAAAATCTTTATGCCAATAAATATATTTTAGGGGGGGAGGGGGGGGTGCCAGTGGGTACAGACCGGGGACATGCCTGACAGATTGAACCGGGGACATGCCTGACACTGCACAAGTCCATGGGCGTTTGATTACAACGGCATTATGGGCTGGAGAGCGAGCAGTGTGATGGACGAGAAGCTGCGCTTTGTCTTTTCTTATGAGCGCGATGAGGAGTCGATGAAGGCTCTGTGTGCACGGTTTGGCATTAGCCG
>Ga0181520_10010082_pt1 | contig 12789 bp, 10 predicted proteins | sample PEATcosm2014_Bin_29_FD_132451 | JGI IMG/M metagenome (GOLD analysis project Ga0181520, IMG submission 132451) | Peatland microbial communities from MTU Mesocosm Facility, Houghton, MI, USA - PEATcosm2014_Bin02_30_metaG | ecosystem: Environmental > Terrestrial > Soil > Wetlands > Peat | place...
CTTCCGTAACGAAATACTGGGACTGCGAAAGGAACGCTGGACCGTAGACGAACTCCCCGGCGTTCAATGGGATCACGACCCGGACGACAGGGAGGTCTGGCGTCGTTGGTGGACCCAAGAGCGTTTCCACACCCCGGAGCGCTTCGCGAAGCTCTATGCGGAGCGGCAGGCCCTCCTGCAGCAGGGGGACGCCAAGGGCGCGCAGGAGAAGTGCGAGCGAATTCAGAACCTGGGCATTCCGGTGTTGCCGTGCCTGCTGGACAAGATCGGCCAGGGCGCGACGGACCTCGTGCCGATCTTGTCGACGCTGACGAACGGTGCCGTCAAGCCCGACGCCAGCCCGGCAGATTGCGCAAAGTGGTGGAATGCGCACAAGCAGGAATGGACGCTTCCGCCGGCCACGACTGACAAGGCGAAGTAAGGCGGACGCTGCGATATGAGAGTCTGCTACGGAACCTGGCTAACGTGGGCACTGACGCTCCTTGCGGTGCTGGTCGGCACGGTCGCTCCCTATCGCACAACTGGTGCACCGGCCGACGACACCAGCACTGACGTACAACGGCTTTTTGAGACCCGTTACCGCGCGTGGCGGCATTGGGTGGAGGATCAGGATCACGGGGGCCTGGAGTCTAGCTCAGGAAGCCGAGACTGGATATACGACAATGAGCCGTACAGGCAACTTGTTGCGCTCGGACCGCGTAGTCTGCCTTGCATGATGGCCCGTTTGCGGGACGAGAACGCCCTGTCGGCTGCGCTACATGATGTCACGAAGGTCAAGTTCCATTTCCACAACCAATCCTTGGCATCGGGAAAGGAGCACTGGAGCATTGATGAACTACCCGGCGTCCAGTGGAGCCGTAACCCGAATGTCACGGAACTCTGGCTTCGCTGGTGGAATGACGAGCGTTTCCACACGCCGGAGCGCTTCGCGAAGTTCTACGCGGAGCGGCAGGCCCTCCTGCAGCAGGGGGACGCCAAGGGCGCGCAGGAGAAGTGCGAGCGAATCCAGAACCTGGGCATCCCGGTGCTGCCGTGCTTGCTGGATAGGATCGGCCAGGGCGCGACGGACCTCGTGCCGATCCTATCGGCGCTTACGAGCGGGGCCGTCAAGCCCGACGCCAGCCCGGCGGATTGCGCAAAGTGGTGGAACGCGCACAAGCAGGAGTGGACGCTTCCGCCGGCCACGACTGACAAGGCGAAGTGAAACACTAGCGGCATACGAACAGCGGGGAGGGGCCGCGCGGGGCTCTTCTCCCCCCTCACCCCGCCTTCACCTTCACCGCGATGTCCTGCGCGAAGTCGGGCAGCGCCACCTTCGGGATGCCGCCCTTGCTCTCCGCCGGCCGCGCCCTTTGCGCCGCCCTGAGGGCCCGGGCCATCGCGCGCCCCTGCTGACAGTTACTGCTTGGTGAACCCGGCCTCCAGTTTCTCCAGCCGCTCCAATATCGTGTTCATTGCATCGTCCTGCGCCTGCAGGTGGGCTTGGATCTGCTGGGCCTCGTGAAAAGTGGCTTCAGCGTCCTTGTATGTCATCTCCGCCCGCTTGTCTGCGGCCTGTCCCAGGATGTTCTGACCGACCATGATCACAGACAACATCACCAACTGGATGAATGTCTGGCTCACCCATTGCACGAAGGTGAGCAGGCCGCCCTTAATGGCATCCGGCACGACCAGCAAGGCCAGGATCGAAAAGACGTACGCGCACCACATCGTCCCGACGGCCGTGGTCAGGGTTAATGCGATCCGACCGTTAATACCGACGTGTGAATCTCTGACCTTGGCTGGCCCGGTCTTCTTGCGGTCCTCGATGTGAGGGTCTCTCTGATGCTCGAAGCTCAGTCTCATTGCATGTCCCTCCCTCAAGTGGTGTAGCGACGAGAGTCTTTCCGCCCGCTTCTCGATCTCCCTGCAGAGGAATTGCGCCGGCGTCGCGCAACTCTCACGTCTCCCTCATCAGCCCGGCCATGGCCCCGTGTAGTATCGACCCCGGTATGTTTCGCGTTCCGCTGTCGGGAAGCCTCACCCCGTTTTAACCTTCACCGCGATGTCCTGCGCGAAGTCGGGCAGCGCCAGCTTCAGCATCCCGCCCTTGCTTTCCACCGTCCCCCGCGAGGCGACTTCGCCCTTCACTGTGTCCCAGAACTCCACGTTGTATTGTCCGTCGTCCATGCCCCGCACAGTTACGCTTACGCCGGTGAGTTTGGGCGACACCTTCGTCGGGTCGGCGAAGATCATCCTGTCCCAGTTGAACACGTACAGGTAGGCGCTCTTCGCGTTCGCCATGCACTGCACGAAGCCCGCATCTCGCGGGGTGGTGACGGCGGTGACGCGCACGAGGTTTTGGTTGCGCCGGTCCTCGCCCTCGTTGAACTTCATCACCGGCTTCTGGAAATCATATAGCTTGTACTGCTTCCAGGCGTCGTTGTACCAAAATTGCGCCGCCGAGGACCGCGGGAGAATCGTCGAGGTCCACAGGCCCACCCGGAAGTTGCGCTGCCATTCTTCGTAGGAGATCGGCAATGTCGCCGTCTGTGGGCCGTATTCGATAATCATGTACGGCTTGTTGTAAGCCTCGCGGCTGACATATCCCTGGTTCATGTCGTGCCAGACGGTCTTGCCCCAGTAGGAGTCCGCCTGGATGTACTCGATCGCCGGCTGCCGCCAAAGCTCGTCGCCGACGCCCCAGTGGAGCGCATAGTGGGTGGCGACGCAATGCTTCCACGGGTCGATCTGCTTGAGATACGACCCCATCTCCTGGTGCCACGCGCCCACCTGCTGCGGGTTGTACCCCTCCACCAGGTCGACCTCGTTCCACATGTCCCAGGTCATCACATGCTGGCTGTATCCCCACCGGGCCACGATGTAGCGGTATCGCTGCTTGTAGAGCTTCTTCACCCGCTCGTCGGTGAAGAACATCGCGGGGCTGGCGACGAAGCCGCCGTTCTTGACCGAGTAGGGATTGTACTCCCACTCGGCGTCGAACTTGTCGCGGCGAATCTGGCCGTGGCTGTTGAGGGTGATCTCGAGGAATAGGTCGTCCTTCTCGGCGAGATCGACCGCATAGTCCAACCGCCAGGCGTTGTACATGCTGTACCGCCCCACGCCGTCGAAACGCGAGTCGTACTTGTCGCTCCACTCGATCCCGCCCCACCACGCGCACATCCAGTTGCGCACGAAGTTGAGGCCCTCATCGTGGAAGGACTTGAAGTAGTCGTCGAAGTCGTAGGTGCCTTTCTGCGCCCGGGCCTGGTCGCCCCCGTCGCGCATGTTGATCCCGATGGGGTAGAAGAATTGGCCGTTCTCGAACTCGAAGTACTTGGGGTCCTTCGTGCTGACCCGCACATACCCCCGCGGGTCCTTCGGCGGCGTCACGGTGAATTTGCGCGTGTCCGAGCGGATCTCGCCGAGGGCGTCCCGCACGCTGATCGTGTAGGTATACGGGCCTGGCTCCATCCCCGCGAAACGCACCTTCCAGCACGATTTGCCCACCGGGATGAGCTGCTCGAAGCCGTCCTTCGTCTGGGTGCGGCGATACGCCTGGTAGTAGAAGGCGGGAACGTCCATCGTCGTGCCCGAGGGCCCCGTGAAGTGCCCCTGAATGTCCGCGACTTCGGGGTCGTAGGGGTTCTCATAGCGCCGGTCCATGCGGAAGGTGACCTCCAGCTTGCCGTACTCCGGCACGCTGGTGGCGCTTTGCTCGACGGACAGGCCCGTCTTCGGCTTGACCGTCTGTGCGGGGTCGAACTTGCCCAGCGGCATCTGGTTGCCGCTCAGGCGAATGTTGTCGAAGTAGACGGAGCCCTCCCAGGACTTCTGCCCGAAGAGCCGGAAGCCGAACTCGCGCGGATAGTAAAGCGACCGCTCCCACGCTTTCTCATGCCCGCCGGGCAGCCAGATGGTGGACTGCTCGGAGATGTCGAGATCGACATGGCACCAGTTGCCGGGCTTCAGCTTGCCGTTGGGCTTGAGGGTCTTGGGGTTCTTGAAGGCCGGGGTCTGATACCATAGATACTGCTTGTCCTTCAGGTACACCCAGAGGTCGAAGTCGTTCTTCACATCGCCGGGGATGTAGACATCGAACGACAGCATTGTATATCCGGTCCAGTCCTGCCAGGGGGTGTAGGCCACCCCGAACGAGCCAGGCAGCTTGCCGTAGACCTTCAGCGACTGCTTGCCTGACTTCGCCCTGTCGCTGCTGATCTTCACGACGCAAGGGCTCTTGCCGCTCGCCGAGGCGACCCACTCGTCGGTCGGCTGCTCGAAATCGAAGAGGATGTCCGGATGGGGTGTATCGGCTGCGATGCCGAAGCTGGCCAGGCGAAGGCACATCGCCCCGGCGAAGACAGCCGTCAATAGTCCGCGCATGGATGAACTCCCGGTGTAGATAGCCCGCAGTGTCCTTAGACGTGTGGCACGCTCATTCGCCTCACTCGCCCCGCCCGCGTGTTTCGCGACAGAGGATGAGGGGACCTGCGCGGGGATTGGTGCGGAGTCCGCCGCAAAAAAAGAGGACTTGGTCGATAAATTGCTGAAGGATAGCATGATCCTATGTCGAATAAAGCATATAACGTGAAATTCAGGCTTTAGAAAGGAAGGCATAACATGGCACGACGTGGCTTCACCCTTATCGAACTGCTGGTTGTGATCGCGATTATCGCGATCCTCGCCGCCATACTGTTCCCCGTCTTCGCCAGAGCGCGCGAAAAGGCGCGCCAGACCTCCTGCCTGAGTAATGTCAAGCAGCTCATGCTCGGCCTCAAGATGTACGTTCAGGATTACGACGAGATGAACACAGCCGCTCGCAATTTCCTCTACGGCGGGACGTTTCCCATGACCGGCTATGTCGCTCAGTTGCCCGGCTGCGGCAACGCCTCCTTCATCCCGTGGTTCTACGTGATCCAGCCCTACGTCAAGAACGAGCAAATCCTCCAATGCCCGAGCGACAGCCACGCGTACTGCGGGTGGAAGGGAGTTATGTCGGCGGCGAATCCGACCGGCGCCAGCCCCACCCAATCCTATGGTTACAACTTCAATTTCGACAACATCAAAGAGGCCAGTATCGGGACCCCCGCCAATGTAGTGCAGATCATGGACAATGACCGCAACATCGATGCCAATTGGGATGACCCTGGCTGCTATATCGACGACCCCCGCCACAACGGCGGCTGGAACCTGGGCTTCGCCGACGGCCACGCCAAGTGGGAGCGCGGCGATACGAGCGTTAGTTGGAATGGGCAGAACTGGATAGGGTTCTCGCAGGCCGACTTCACCCCGTAGCCCTGGCGGTGGCTTCATGCCTTACCAGCGGCCCCAACCTTCGCGGTTGGGGCCGCTTCTCTTTCCACAACGCAGGCTGGAGAGCAAGGGCGGATCACAACCCCACACGAGCGATGACTTCGAGTGTGCCGCCACTACCGGACGCCTCGCCGTGGCACTGCGACGCCGGTCGCACCCGCTACTCGGCCCGCTCGCGCGTGTCTCGCGGCAGGGGGTGAGGGAACCTGCGCGGCCCGGCAGGAGTGCAGCGACGAGCCGAGGAAACGTGTGGCACTCGAGTGCCGCGCGGCCTTAGGACGCGCACGGACCAGGAGGGTCGGTATGGCGAAACGGTTCACGCGAGTTTGGGATTCTCTGCTGCTCTCCGCCCGGCAGCGGCCGGAGGCCAAGTGTGCCCTGCCCCCTCGACATGCGCTGCCCGCCTGTGCGGGCCTGCTGCTGTTCGCGCTTCTCGTCGCCAGCGCGGATGACTCGCGCGCGGGTCCGGGTGACCCCCTGGCAGGCTGGACTCAGACATGGGAATGGCACGCAACACTCAAGGGGAAGATCTGGCGCGGGGATGGCAACGGTCCGTTCCTCGACCGCTATGCGGAATGGGGCGATCTGCGGCGTCTGGACGGCAATCGCGAGCAGCAGGTCTTTGTCTCTCCCGGCGCCTGGAAGCACGCGGGTCTCAACTGTGTGTTCTATGATGCTGTCACGAAATCCCTGGCGATACGGCCCCGTGTCGCGACTTTGGCGGAGACCGCCGTCGTCGGGCACGCGCAAAGCGATGGTCCATACAAGGGCCACGCAATCCTCTCGGCCATGCTGTCGCTTGAGCAGCTTACCGACGCGTGCCCGCGCAACGGCGCTTGGAGAATAGTCGCCAGAATGCCTGGAAAGGGCGTCGGCGGTGCGGCCTACCAAGGATCGTGGCCCGCGATCTGGCTGATGGCTCACAAGTACCCGATGTGGGATGGCGTTAGCGGACCGAGGCCCGGCCAGCCGTTCTACGAGAAGCACTGGGAACTGGACATTCTCGAGCAACACTCGCGGGATCTCTCCCGATGGTATGTTACCGACCACGCGCAATCTCCGTTCGGGGACCCGCCTGAGAGTCCGGCTCAGACAGTCGCGACGGGCGACACCAGTTCGGTCTTCCATGAGTGGATAACGATCGTAACGGATCGCTGGTGGCTCGTCTACTTCGATCGTGCGCTGGTGCTCAGGAAACCAAAGACGCAGTCCGCAGGGCACCCTCCGCTCTACCTCATCTTCAATCTCGCCATCGGGGGTACATGGTTCGGCAACGTTTCCTCGGACACGGACCTCTCCCGCTGGGAGATGAACCTGAGGTCGATCAATGTGTACTCGCTTCCGGCCGGGTTCAACGGCGACGAAGAGCAGCCGTCCGGGCTGGGGTACAAGGTGGGCCGAGGAAGCTGATGGACGGCGAACCGGAGATCACCGCGTCAGGCCTCTCCACCGACTTGTCAGCAGAGCCCACGTCCGTCGCTCGACGCAAGGATTGGGCTTTCCGACCTGGAGCGCCTTCCAGATCGCGCAGCTACTGACGCTTCAGGCAAGGAAACACTCGGCGCAGATCCGTCCGGTCAGTATCATGGGCTTCCGGCACAGGACCATCCTGGGAAGGCGGGTGACCGTCAGGGCCGCTCGGCATCCTCGCCTCCCGGGGGCGGAACGTGGCGCAACACGCGTCCTCAGATCATCTCCCCCCGCCTCGGCGGCGCAATGGGGCTTTGCCCGGCGAAGCACGTTTCGATAACGTACTGCCTCAGCGCCAGAAGCTCCTGCCAGCCGCCCTCGACCGTCCCGTATTGGCTGTGCATGATCGCCGCGTCGATCCAGGCGAAAGGCTCATGGCCCAATGTGCCGGACGGTCCATTCAGCCCCTGTCGAGCCACCCACATACATTGAGGAAGAGCCTGCGCGGCGGAGGCCCGTCATTTCTGCGCTTCGAACGTGAAATCGGGGCCCTGCACCGTCTCATGTGGGCCGCTGCTGAGGGCCTTGAACCAGTTGACCGCCCTCCCGACCCGGCGCGCCTCCGCGCCGCAGCCGTCCGGCACGGTGATAGGCTTGTCCTGGTTCGGGCATTTCTCGTGAGTCGCCCGGACGGTGTAGCTGCCGGCCTCGAGCGGCGGGCCGATGGCATAGGAGTACGAGCCGTCGGCGTTCGGTTGCTGGCTGATGAACCCGGCTCGCACGGGCTTGCCGTCGCGCAGGAGCGTGATCGTCGGCCTCGGGTAGGTCCACCAGACAGAACCCCCTGGGTCTAGGGGGAAGGCCACCTTCCCGATGATCCCCGCGTGCGCGTACAGCCACGCATTGTCCTGCTGCGGAACACCCCCCCATACCTGTGCCCGCCGCTGGAGATGGCAAGACGGAACGGGCGCGTACGACACATCGTAGATGTACCAGCCCGATACCAACGGGCTGAATAATGCCTCCCCCTTCGCGTCTGTCGTCGCCCACCGCGCGTGGGCTTCGTCGCCCTCGCGCCAGAGTCCCACGCGAGCGCCTTCGAGGGGCTTCTCAGTCCACACAGCCCCGACCCACACCTTGAGACCGCCGCCGGCCTGGGGCGGCGCCGTGAGGTGTGGATCGGCCGCAACCCGCCATCCGGCCTTCCCATCCTGAAAAGACAGCCCCAAACCGCCGAGCTGCCTGTCCTCTGGAGTGTGCAGCACGGTGGACGCAGTGAGGGACGTCGCTTGCCCGCCGTCGCGGCGCGCGGCGGCCAGGGGGCCCTTCTCGCCCTCAATGGCCACCTCGTGCAGCAGCGCGCCTGAGCCGCTTGTGGCTGTGATTGTCTCGGTGTAGCTCTCATTCGGTATCAGTACGAGCGAAGAGGACGACCCCAGCAGGAGTGGTGTCTCGTCGAAGCGCTGGTATCCAATCTGTCCGGTGGCGCTGTCGCGAAAGTTGCCCGCAAGTGTGCACTTCGTCTGGAACCGAGGCAACTGCTCCCAGGCGGCGTTCGGAAGTGCATCAATGGGCACGGCGCACCATGGCCCTTCGACCGGTCTCGGGCCGGTCTTCATGGGCTGCGCATCAGGCAGCGTTGAAAGCCTGATCCCCAGATAGTGCGGCCGTCGCACAATGCTTTCCACGACGCCCCTGACGCTGATCGCGCCAATCCGCAACTCGCGGCCCTGCGGCGTAGTGCGCATCCAAAGAACCCGCTCGTCCTCCGGCAGAGCGGCACGGAACTGCAGCAGGTCAGTCTTTCCCGTCACAGTGTCGCAAACCAGTGCTGGCTGCGCTACGACAGCGTATGCCTCACCACTGCGGTAGGGAAGCTCGGAAGCGTACGTCCAGTCAAAGAACTGACCCGGCACGTTGGTCAGCGGTGCCAAGCTGCTCACGCCTATCTCTACGACGGTCCCCTTCCCGTTTCGCGCTGAACGCAAGGCCCCTTCGAGCTTGGTACGCCCTGTCTCCTGCGCCGCCGAGTCCCTGCTCCAACCGGCCCGGGCCAGGGCGGCTTCAGTGTAAGTGGCGCGTTCAGCCCGGTTCATCGCAGTGAACCCGGAGGCGGCGGCGAGGGCCTCACGCAGGGTGCCGCTCCCCTTCCATACTCGGTGCTGCTCGGCGGGCGAGACCGAGGATAGAAGCTCCGCCTGGCAGTAACCGGACCCGTGGGGGACGTCGAGGTCTGGGAACTCTGCCGGACAATCTGCGTGGTAGTCCCTGTAGAATGGGTCAGAGCGCAGAGCGACGCTGTCCTCGAATGACTTCGACAACGTCTCCGCTTGGTAGTGTGCATACCCGGCCAGCCCCTCGGTGGTTTCGATGGTGTCAAAGACTTCAGTGGCCACCGCCGGGCGGTTCGCGCGCCTCGTGTGCTCCTCGCGGATAGCGACCCAGTCCCTCGCAGGCGCGAGACGGTCCTTGGGCTCGCAGTTCATCGCGTTATCGAGTGCCTTGGCCTCAGCATCCCAGTAGTCCTCATCCCTGAGCGATAATAGGCTGAGACCGAGCCCAAGCGGGACCTCCGGGAGCTTGTTGTGCCTCAGCCAGACCACATGATTCGCCTCGTGGATGATGACCTCGAGACGCTGGGAACTCTCCCTCTCGTTGTCGAGCGAGTAGGGCGTGTCCGGCAGCGCGAACCAAAATGGGCGATTGGAGAGACCCGCCACGTATATTCCGTCGAACAGCTTTGTCTCGCCGCCGGGCTGGGCCACCATCGGGGTGTCCGAGGGGCCGACGTAGAGCTTCATGGGGTACGGTTTCGGCCCCTTGTACTCCCGGAAGCCTTCCGGTAGCTTCGGGTAGTCCACCAGCACGAGTTGCCCCTCGTCTGCGTCCAGTGCGTACGGCACGTCGTCGATGTGGAAGCCCGGCAGGATGCTGTCGCCCTTCTCCCGCAGGATTCGACGCATCTCCGTGATCCGCATCAGGTCCAGCCAGTCGATCTTCGGCTCCGGCACGGGCAGCAAGTTCACCGCCGCAATCGGGGCGCTGCATGATACGGTCTCGCCGCTCTCCATCGTAACATCGAACTGCAATGACAGCCCGTGCCGCGCGTGCGTGCCGAGGAACTCCCCCTCCTGCGCCGGCACACGCACTTTCTCGGTGGGCGGAGTATACTGCCGGTCGTACAGCACCGCATGGTCCTGGGCGGCGATGACGCGAACGCGGCGGATGGGCGCCAGCGCCTCGACCGAGGCTTGCGTGTAGTAGCTACTCCACACCGGATGCAGCTTCTCTCCGGTCGCTTTACGCGGCTGACTTGTCAGATCGAGCGTCCGCACCTGCAATTGTCCTTGTGGGGTAAGGAAGTAGCCCTTGAGGGTGCCGGTAACGCGGAGGCATGGCGGAGAGGCGATGGATGGCAGTTGAAGCAAGGCGAGGAGAAGAGCGTAGACGACGGGTTGGTACGACGGGGAGATGGTGCGGGAGAGAAACGACAGTCGAACGGAACAGCGGCGCGGTTGGGCGCGCATGTTTTGGGCCCCCTATTAATACTACGGTCAATAGTAATAGCGTTTCCAGTATATCCACTGAGCCGCCGGACTGCAATACATATTTCTGCAGATAGAGGCAATTGCAGAAGTCTGTAGGAGCACTCTCCGCGCCGGGCTGTGCCCGGCAATGCGACCGGGCCCCGTAGCGTGCCAAAATAGCGTCTATAGAGACGAAAACGTGTCGTTATCGCGGCGTATTAACGGCAATCGCGGTCTGGAGACCGCTCCTACAGACGACGCAGCGACTTTTGCAATTACCTCGATATTCACAGCATCTCCCCCCGCCTCGGCGGCGCAAGAGGACTCTGCCCGGTGAAGCACGCTTCGATAACGTACCGCCTCAGCGCCAGAAGCTCCTGCCAGCCGCCCTCGACCGTCCCATACTGACTGCGCATGATCGCCGCGTCGATCCAGGCGATGCCCGCGGCAGGCGGGGTGCCGAGGCGGTCGTAGAGCCACGCGATCTGCCGCCCGTAGGCCTCCGCGTAGTTGTGCTTGCCCTCGAAGGTGCTCTGCGGCTGGTCGTCGTAGGTGAGCCGGTGGATGGCTCCCGTGATCGCCCCCGACAGCAGCAGTTCCGCCGACGAGATGAACTGCACGCCCCAGCGTAGCGGCTTGCGCTCCGGTTGCGCCGCATGTGCGCGCCGCAGGCCCGAGGCCGCGATGTTCGCGGTGCGCCGGGTGTAGAGCTTGTACCCGCTCTGAAAGTCCGGCTCGTCGCCCTGCAGGGCGCAATATCGCTCATCGACCGCCCGGCCCTCCGCCGCCAGACACGCGTTCAATGCGGTCATTTTCACACGGTTGAGGATCCGCTCGAACTCCCCGCGCGCGAACCCCATCGGCCGGTGCAGCGACCCGCGACACCCGACCACGAAGGCGTTGTCGGTGTTTTCGTGCGCCTCGATGCTCTGCAACAGCCGGAACATCGGCGGGAGGTCGTAGATGTCGTGGTCGCCGTCGCCATCGCGACACCCGATGTACTGCACATCGGCCCGGGCAAGCAGATATTCAATCCCGCAGCACACCGCGCCGCCCTGGCCCTCGTTGTTTCCCTTCTCGATGACCACCGGAGCCTCGCTACAGCGCGCGCGGAACTCCTCCGCTGCGCGGCGTGTGGGCTGCACCGCCGCCGGGCATCCGTCGACCACCAGCACGATGTTGCAGGGGCGGCAGAACAGTTCCGAGTCATCGAGAGTCCGCGCGATCTGAGCCGCCATCTCGTCAGGGTCCATGCTCTCCGGGAACCAGACCGCGATGGTCGTCCCGAGGCTTTCGCGCATCCGGGCGGCAAGGGTGAGGCTACTCACAGGGTCGCTCCTCCGCGTGTTCGTTGCCATTCGGAGCGCCGTTCGCACCTACCGGCTTCGGCGCCCGGAAGCTCACGAAGGCTCTCGGCGTGCGGCCCTCGGGCACCGCAATCTCCAGCTTCTTCAGGAGGCTCGATATTCGCGCCGGGATCTCCTCGGTCATCAGCCAGTCTTGATCCGGGAGCGCCGATGCCTGCAGACGGACCAGGCCCAGCTCGCCGGAGGTCTCCCGCGAGTCTACCAGCGACATCTCGGTCAGGCGTATGGGGAAGGCCTCGACCAACTCCGACGCCATCTCGGCTAAGACCTGCGCGGCGCGATCAGCATCGGCGGCCTCGGCCAATGGAACGTCGATGAGGTACTGCACTCTGGGATGCTCGAAGACCGTCACCTGCACAATGGCGCCATTGGGGATGTAGTGCACCCGCGCATCGGGGCTTTCGAGGATGGTCGTTCGCAGGCCAACGGCGCGGACGACGCCGAGCACTCCGCCGGTAAGGATCAGATCGCCCACCGCATACTGGCCCTCCAGCAGAATGAAGAAGCCCGCGATGACGTCCTTGACCAGCGCCTGCGCGCCGAAACCAACGGCCACCCCCACGATCCCCGCCCCCGCCAGCACCGGCCCGATGTTGACGCCTGCGGCGGCCAGCAACCACAGGATCACCGCCAGGACGATCACCCATCGCACCACGCTTTGCAGCAACGACAGCATCGTGAGCGCGCGTTGGGACCGCTGGCGCACCACCGAAGTCGCATTTGCGGTAACGGTCTCCACTTGTCGGATCGTCCGCGCCAGCGCGTGCATGGCGAGGTAATACGCCACGATGGCGATGATGAGGATCAATACCGCAGTGCCGAGGCGGTCGAACAGCGTTTCGGGGCGGAACAGTGACTTGATGAAAACGCGCCATTCATCCGCCGGCGGTGCAGGTTCGCTCTGCCCCTGCGAGAACGCGGGTTGTGCAAGAAGAAACAGGGCCAGCGATGCAGTCGCACGCAGTTGTCTATAATGAGACACGGTTGCACTCCTTTGGAAAGGACCGGCCTGACGCCTATTATGACACACCAGGCAGCTTTTTCGCCACTCTGCAGGAGCATCGGGTAGGAGCATCGTTTTTGGATGTGGCACTTTCAACGGTCAAGGCGCGGGGTGTCACGGCCTCGTTCCGGCCCGCGAAGCGGGATGGAACGAGGCCGTGACACCCCGCGCCGTCCTGGCAGCCACC
>Ga0181520_10010083_pt1 | contig 12789 bp, 13 predicted proteins | sample PEATcosm2014_Bin_29_FD_132451 | JGI IMG/M metagenome (GOLD analysis project Ga0181520, IMG submission 132451) | Peatland microbial communities from MTU Mesocosm Facility, Houghton, MI, USA - PEATcosm2014_Bin02_30_metaG | ecosystem: Environmental > Terrestrial > Soil > Wetlands > Peat | place...
CATGGCCGCTTGCCTAGCACGGCACCGGTCCCCGGGGCGCGCGGGCCAGGTGACTCCGCAGTCTCGCGATCGCGGACGACGAGCTCGCACCGCGTCTCAGCGGACGTCTCGCTTCTCCTTGATCTTCGCCGCCTTGCCGGCGCGATCACGCAGGTAGTACAGCTTGGCGCGGCGCACGTCTCCCTCGGTGACCCGCTCGATCTTCGCGATAATCGGCGAGTGGACCGGAAAGGTGCGCTCGACACCGACCCCGAAGCTCACCTTGCGCACCGTGAAGGTCTCGCGGATGCCAGAACCCTGACGACGGATGGCGGCGCCCTGGAAGACCTGGACGCGCTCCCGGTTGCCTTCTACGACTCGCACGTGCACCTTCAATATGTCCCCGGGCCGGAACTCCGGAATGTCGTCGCGAAGGCTCTCGCGGTCGATGAGGTCAGTGGGGTTCATGACAAGTCACGCTCCTCGAGGCGACCGGACGGGTCACCGGCAGTTTGCCGCTTACCGGATTCCGAGTCCGACCGTTCGGCTCGTCCCGTTCCGTAGGCACCTAGAGGATAGCCGTGCTCGGAGAGCAGGCGCACCTCGTCGCTCGAAACGCCGCCGCGGGCTTCCAAAAGGTCGGGCCGCTGCTGCAGCGTGCGCCAGAGCGCCGCCGCGCGGCGCCATCGTTCGACACGGCCATGATCGCCCCCGCGCAGTACCTCGGGGACTTCCCAACCCCGGAACACGGCCGGGCGCGTGTACTGCGGGTACTCGAGGAGCCCGGTCGTGAAGCTCTCGTCGCCCGCCGAGGCGGCATTGCCGAGCACGCCGGGGACCAGCCGCGCCGTCGCCTCGACCACGACCATGGCGGCCAGCTCGCCGCCGGCAAGCACGAAGTCGCCTATGGAGAGCTCACCGTCGACCAGGTAGTCGGCGATCCGCTGGTCCACACCTTCGTAACGCCCGCACAGCAGTGAGAAGGCCGCCGGTCTCGTGGGCGGCGTGGCGCCTACCGTGCCCGCGAGCTCGGCGGCGACCGACTGGTCGAAGCGCCGGCCCCCGGGGGCAAGCAGGTAGAGAGGTCGCGGAGGATCGACGAGCTCGACGGCCCCGAAGACCGGTTCGGGGGCGAGCACCATGCCGGCCCCGCCGCCGAATGGCGCGTCGTCCACGGTGCGATGTGGGTCGCTCGCTGCCAGGCGCAGGTCGTGAATGCGGAGATCGACGAGCCCGTCCCGTCGTGCCCTTCCAACGACGCTGGTCGTGCAGTAGGCGTCGACCACCTCGGGAAAGATCGTGAAGACGTCAATACGCAACGCCGGCCTCCCCGCCTCGCCGAGAGCCCCCGCAAGCGGCGTCAAAGGCGTCGTCACTTCGCCCCCGGTCACTCGAACAGCCCGACCGGCACATCGACCAAGAGCACGTCTGGCTCGCGGCTGACCACGAATCTGAGCGGCACGAGGTTCCCGTCCTCCATGACGAGCAGATCGCTCGCCGGGTTTGCCTGCACGGCGACCACCCTCCCGCGCCGGGTCCCGTCGACCTCGACGACCTCGCTGCCGACCAGGTCATGGACGAACATGGCCTCGGGGTCTTCGACCGGTGATGCCGCGAGCACGGCACCTCGGAGCTCGTCGGCGGCCTCGCGGGTATGGACACCTTCAAACTCGACCAGGTAGCGCCCCTTGAAGGCTCGGGAGCTGCGCACTTCGACCGTCCGAGCCCCAGACCCTTTCGTCCTCGGGGGCGGATCGGGCAAGCCTGCCTGCCCCGGAGCCGAGGCGGCGGGCAGATAACACGTGAGCTTGGTCCCGGGGACGAGCCGCTCGGTGCGGTTGGTGACGAGCGTGACCACGACCTCGCCCGTCAGACCATGGGGCCGCGCGATCCGGCCTATCTCGAGGAGTGGCCGATCGTCCTCGTCGCCACTCGACCTCGGCACCATCTCGTGCTCAGTCGACGATGTCGACCGATGCCTCCTGGCCGTCGCGGGCTGCAGCCGCCCGCACGAGGGTACGCAGCGCCTGCGCGGTGCGGCCTCGGCGCCCGATGATCCGCCCCATGTCGCCCTGGGCGACGCGAAGGGAAAGGCGGATGCCGCCGCGGGTCTCACCCACGTCGACCGCGACGCCCTCCGGGTCGTCCACGATGGCACGGGCGACATGCTCGAGCACCGACCGCGCCGTACCGCCTTCAACGCGGTTGCCCGCGTCCTCGTCGGTCACCTCGTCGTCGTGGCCGACTGCTCCAGCCGGCCGCGCGGGCGCCTCTCCTAGGTCGTCGAAATCCTCGCCCTCGTCGAACTCGTCCTCGTCCTCGTCCTCGATGTCCTCTTGGTTCTCGTCGCCATAGGCCTCATCTGAAACGTCCTCCTGCGGGGACGTGAAGGCACTGAAGTCTGGCTCGGCGAACGGGTTGCTTCCGGTGTCGGTCATGGTGTCACTCAGCTCTCGGCTTCGGCTTGCGAGTCATGGGCGGCAACTGCTGCAGCCGCGGCCTTGCCGGGAGCCGCCTTCTTGGCAGGTGCCTTCTTGGCTGGCGCCTTGGAACGGCCCGGGCGGACATGACGCTCGGAGACCTTCTTCGGAGGACGGTTCGACTCGAACCGTTCCCAGGCTCCCGAGATCACGAGCAGTTTGCGCACGGTCTCGGTAGGTTGCGCGCCCTTGGCCAGCCAGTCCAGCACCTTTTCGTTGTCGATCTCGATGGTCGACGGCTCCATGCGAGGCGCGTAGGTGCCGACGGCCTCGATAAAGCGCCCGTCGCGAGGTGAGCGGCTGTCGGCGACGACGACGCGGTAGGTGGGCTGCTTCTTCTTGCCCATGCGCATGAGGCGGAGCTTGACGGTCACGGGGTTTCTTCCTTCTTTCGTGGTGGAGACGACTAGCGGCTCGGGCCGAGGCCCTTCGAGGACGGGGTCACGCGACCGCCCTTTGCTTTCTTACGGGTGCCCTTGCTCGACTTGGACGGGTTACCGGGCCGGCCACCGCCCACGAGCTTGGCCATCGGCCCGATGCCCCGCATCATCTTCTGCATCTCCTTGAACTGCCGCAGGAGATTATTGACCTCGGTGGTGGAGGTGCCACTTCCGTGCGCGATCCTCAGCCGACGCGACCCGTCCAGCACCGTCGGGTCGGCGCGTTCGAGCGGTGTCATCGAGCAGATGATGGCCTCGATCTTGGCGACGTCGCGGTCGTCGACCTTGGCGTCACGCATCTGTTTCGGGACGCCCGGCATCATCGACAACAGCCCCGTGAGCGGGCCCATCTTCTTGAGCTGGCGGAGCTGATCGAGAAAATCGTCGAGAGTGAAGGTGCCGGCCTGCAGGCGCTGGAGCGCCTGGCCGGTGACCTCTTCGTCGTACTCGCGCTCCGCCTTCTCGATGAGGCTGAGCACGTCGCCCATTCCGAGGATCCGGCTGGCGAGACGATCGGGGTGGAACGTCTCGAAGTCGGCAACGCGCTCTCCTGTGGACAAGAACGCGATCGGCCGTCCGACCACCTTCTTCACCGAGAGGGCGGCCCCGCCCCGGGCGTCACCGTCGACCTTGGTCAAGATGATGCCGTCGAGCTGCAGGGCCTGGTGGAATGCCTCGGCTGTCTGTACGGCGTCTTGACCGGTCATGGCGTCGACGACGAAGAAGGTGTAGTGCGGGCGCACGGCGTCCGAGATCCGCTTCACCTCGTCCATCAGCTCCCGGTCGATTGCGAGGCGGCCGGCGGTGTCGATGATGACGACATCGCGGCCCAGGCGCTGGGCCTCGGTCAAGCCCTCCCGCGCGACCGAGACCGGATCGCTCGGTTCCGAGAAGACGCCGACACCGACCTCGGCGCCGAGCACACGCAGCTGCTCGACGGCGGCAGGCCGCTGCAGGTCGGCACCGATGAGATAGGGATGGCGGCCCTGCTGGCGGAACCAACGGGCGAGCTTGGCGGAAACGGTGGTCTTGCCGGAGCCTTGCAGGCCAGCGAGCAGCACGACCGTGGGGGGCTTGGAGGCGTAGCTGATCTTCAGCGCCTCGCCGCCCAAGATGGCCGTCAGTTCCTCGTTCACCACCTTGATGACCTGCTGGGCAGGGGTGAGGTACTTGGCGAGCTCAGCCCCGCTGCACCGGGCGCGGATGGCCTCGATGAGCTCGCGGGCGACCGCGAGGTTGACGTCGGCTTCTAACAGCGCCACGCGGATCTCGCGCAGAACCTCGGCGACCTCGGCGTCGCCGAGCCGGCCGCGGCCGCGAAGACGCGTGAAGATTGTCTCGAAACGATCGGTCAATGTGTCGAACATGAGTCAGCTCAGGTTAGTCGGGCGGAGGCCCCGGCACCGATGGCGAGGACGAAACGCTCGTCTCAGCCGAACAGCGCCGAGACGAATTCCGCCGGGTCGAACGGCACGAGGTCCGTGGCGCCCTCGCCGACGCCGACCAGCTTGATCGGCAGCCCGAGCTCGGACCTGATCGCCAGCACCACGCCACCTTTGGCCGTGCCGTCGAGCTTGGTGAGCACGATGCCTGTCACGCCGACGGCCTCGGTGAACTGACGGGCCTGGGCGACCCCGTTCTGGCCGGTGGTTGCGTCGAGCACGAGGAGCACCTCGGTCAGCTGGCCAGGAGGTCGCTCCGCCACGCGCCGCACCTTGCGCAGCTCGTCCATGAGGTTCACTTTGGTGTGCAGTCGCCCGGCGGTGTCGGCGAGGACCAGTCCCGCGCCCCGGGAGGCCGCGTGCTGAACGGCGTCGAAGATGACCGAGGAGGGATCCGCGCCGTCGGAGCCTCTGACGATCCGGGCGTCGGCACGTTCGGCCCAGGACTCGAGCTGCTCTCCTGCAGCCGCCCGGAACGTGTCCCCGGCCGCGAGCACGACTGCCCGCCCGGCTTTGGTCTCCCGCAGGGCGAGCTTGCCGATGGTCGTGGTCTTGCCGACCCCGTTCACGCCGACGAAGAGCCACACGGTCGGGCCCCCTCCCTCGGCGTAGGCGAGCGACTCCACGTCGCCGTCGAACATCGAGACGAGATCGTCCTGAAGCGCCTTGAGCAGAGCGGGCGGGTCGCTGGCGGAAAGGGCGCCGCTGCGCAGCCTGTCCCGGAGATCGCCGAGGACGCGGTTTGTGGTGCTGACTCCGACGTCCGCGAGGATGAGCGCCTCCTCGAGGTCCTCGAAGGTCGCCTCGTCGATGGCCTTTCGGCCCCGGACGTGTTCGAGGTAGCCGGCCAAAAGGCCCCGGGCGCGCCCGAGCCGGTCCTTCAGCGCGGGAGGGCCAGCCGGCGCCTCGGGCACCGCCGCGGCCTCGGGTTCGGCTGCGGGTGTCACGGGCGGCGCCGTGGACGGCTCCGGTGCCCGAGGTCTCGTAGCGCCGCCCGGGGCGATCTCGGCGCGGCGGCGGGACCGCGTGCCGACGACGAGCACGCCTGAGGCGACAACGACGACGGCGACCACGATGAGGATGATCACGAGGGTCATGACGTGGGCAGACTACCGGGCGGCGAACAAAGGCCAGGAAGCCGCCCGCTACTCGAGGGCGGCACTGCGGGCCGACGGGCGTCCCATCCGCTCGCTCACCACCTTCGACGCCCCACCGGGCTGCATGGTCACGCCGTAGAGGACGTCGGCCGCCTCCATCGTCCGCTTCTGGTGGCTCACGACAATGAGCTGGGCGTCGGCCCGGAACTCCTCGACAAGATCGAGGAAACGATGGAGGTTCACGTCGTCCAATGCCGCCTCGACCTCGTCCATCACATAGAAGGGGGAAGGGCGGCTGCGGAACACGGCGAACAAGAACGCCAGGGCGACGAGCGAGCGTTCGCCGCCCGACAACAGCGAGAGACGCCGGACATTGCGCCCGGCTGGCCGGGCCTCGATCTCGATGCCGGTCGAGAGCAGGTCCTCCGGGTCGACGAGGCTGAGCCGACCGGTGCCCCCGGGGAACAGCATCGTGAACAGGCTCTCGAAGTGCCGGGCGACGTCGGCGAACGCCTGAGTGAAGACACCCACGATCTCTTGGTCGACGGCGCGGATGACCCTTCCGAGCTCACGCCGGGCGTTGCGGACGTCCTCGAGCTGTTCGGCGAGAAAGCGGTCCCGCTCCTCGATGGCGGCGAGCTCTTCGAGGGCAAGGGGATTGACCGGGCCCATCAGCCGGAGCTCACGGTCGAGCTCACGCACCCTGGCCTGTGCCGGGACGCCTGGGGGCAGCTCCGGGCAGGCAGCCGCCATGGCGTCGTCCGGTTCGCACTCGAGCTCGCGCCTCAGGGCTTCTACGGCCGTCTCGAGTCGCAGCCTCGCCTCGGCGCGTTCCAGTTCGATCCGCTGGAGCTGCTCACGAGCGGCCATGAGGTCGCGCTCGGCGGCGGAGCGCTGGTCCCGCAGCCCGCGCAGCTTCTCGACGGTACCCGTGACGGCGAGCTCGCGTTCTCGCCGCTCGGTCCGCAGTCGGTCCCGCACCGCGGTCAGCTCGACCTCCAAGCGCACCAGCTCGCCCGCGATCCTCGCCAGGGCGAGCTCGGTCGATTCGAGCGACTCTCTCCGCGCGCCGGCGTCCGAACGGGCCGCGTCGAGGCCGACGAGACGCCGCTCGACCTCGTCACGCCGTGTCGCCAGCAGCATCTTGCGCTCCTCTAGAGCCGCGGCCCGCACTTCGAGCTCCGCCTTCGAGGCGGCGAGCGCGCGGGCGCGGTCGTCGAGCGCCTTGCGGGCGCGGGCGGTCTCCGCCGCCACCGCGAGGGCCGCGAGCTCGGCCCCCTCGGCCCCGGCAAGTTCTGCCTCCCGCAGGCCGAGCTCGGCCTCGGCGGCGCTGAGCCGCCCCACTGCAGCCTGGTGAGCCGATGCCACCTCGTTGCGCCCGGCCTCGAGCTGTACGAGTCGTTGTGCCAGCTGTACCTGGGCGGTCTGCGCCTGTGTCCGGGCGGCGACCGCGTTGTCGTAATGCCTGGTGGCCTCCACTGCCGTCGCGCGGGCGCCCTCGAGCGTCTCCCGGTCGGCTTCGGCTTGCTCCGTCGCAGTGCGCGCGAGCGCCCCGGCCGCTTCGGCGTCGCGCCGAACCGTCTCGAGCGCGGCGCGTGTCGCTCCTGAGCGCGCGGCTCCGATTCGCCACCCCCGCGCTGAGAGACGGTCGCCCTCGAGGGTCACGATGGTGCTTCCCGGCAGTTCCTCGGCGAGCCCGAGCGCCTCCATGAGACCGCCGCGACACAAAAGGACGCCTGCGAGGAGCTGGTCGAGCACCGCGCCGACCCGACGTTCGGGTGACCTGACCCGGTCCCGCAGCAGCTCGGCCCTGCCGGCGAGCTGGCCCGGCAGTGGCGCCGGAGTCGCCGCCTGCACCCCGCCGGTCGGAAGTACGCCTCCGTGCAGGCCGGCATCGTGGAGATGGCGCAGTGCCTCACGCGCGGGAGCGGTCCCCTCGACGACGACAGTGCCGAGAGCGTCCTCCACGGCCGCCTCGAATCCTCTCTCGCAACCGTCGTCGATGTCCACGACGTCCGCCAGGGTTCCGAGAACCCCCGGCAGGCCGGCGAGACGCTCGGCGCCCGCCCGTGCCCGTGTCTCGTCGAGTGCCGCCTGCAGCGCCTCCGCCCGGGCGTCGAGTGAACGGGCGCGGTCCTCCGCGACCCGTGCGCCCGCCTCGCTCCCGCGTTGTCGTGCCTCGGCCGTCCGCTCGGCCGCCACCGCCCTCTCGAGCTCTCCGCGGAGCCGCTCCTCGGCGAGCTTGGAGGCCTCCAGGTCCGCCGCCAGCTCGGCCAGGCGCAGCTCGTGGTCATCTCGCAGGCGATCAAAGCTGGCGAGGCGTTCGGCGAGGCGTGCCAGCTCCTCGCGGGCCTGTGACTGGCGCGTGAGTGCCGTTTCGTGGCGTTGGCGCGCGGAGCGGGCGTCGAGTTGCCCGGCCGCGCTGGACGGGTCCGGTGATTGTGCCGCGGCGGGCGCCTGCGCGCCGGCGCCGGCTTCGAGCTCGAGCTCGTCCCTGCGCAGCTCTGCTCCCAGGCTCTCGAGCCTCTCGCGCTCTGGCAGGAATGAGGCGGCGGCCGCCTCGGCCGCCGACAGGTCCTCCGCGAGTCGGGCGGACTCGGCCTCGAGCGACGCTATGACGTCTGTCTGTGTCACGGCCGCGAGCGCCCCGGCGACGGTGCGTCTCCGCTCCGCGACCACGTTGGCCACGCCGCGTTGGCGCTCGAGCAGGCGCTCGGCACGGCCGAGGCGGTCCCCTCCGTCCTGCGCCTGCAACTCGGTGAGCGCAGACTCGGTGGAGACGACCAGGTCGTCAAGGCGCGCCAGCTCGTTTCGCTGCGCGGCCTCCTGTCCGGTGAGGGCGGCGTGCGAGCGCTCGGCAGTTTCCAGGCGCTGGGAGAGCGAGCCGAGCTCACGCCCGGCGAGATGCAACCGGAGCGCCCGGAGCTCCGCGACCAGTCCATCGTGGCGACGCGCCGCTTCGGCCTGGCGCTCGAGCGGGCGGAGCTGGCGGCGCACTTCGCGCTGCAGGTCCTGCAGCCGCAGCAGGCTCTGTTCGCTCGCCTCGAGGCGTCGCTCGGCGCGCTCGCGGCGGCGGCGGAACTTGAGGATGCCTGCGGCCTCCTCGATCACCATGCGCCGGTCCTCCGGGCGCGCCTGGAGGACCGAGTCGAGCTGTCCCTGGCTGACGATCACGTGCTGCTGGCGCCCGACCCCGGCGTCGGAGAGCAGCTCCTGAATGTCGAGCAATCGGCACGGTGCCCCGTTGAGGGCGTACTCGCTCTCGCCCGTGCGAAACAGCGTCCTTGTGATCGTGACCTCCGCCACTTCCACAGGCAGTCGCCTCGAAGCGTTGTCGATGGTCAGCGAGACTTCCGCGCGCCCGAGGGCGGGCCTCCTCGAGGTACCCGCGAAGATGACGTCGTCCATCTTCGTTGAGCGGACCACCTTTGGCCCCTGGGCGCCGAGCACCCAGGCCACGGCGTCGACGACGTTCGACTTGCCTGAACCGTTCGGGCCCACGACCACGGTGATGCCCGGCTCGAGCTCGATGGTCGTCGGGTCGGCGAACGACTTGAAACCCTTGAGAGTCAGCGTCTTCAAGAACACGTTGGAATCACGTTATCCGTGCCGGAGCAAGCGCCTGGGGATTGGCCGAACGGCTCATCTCCTAGCGCGGCGTAGCTCAGAACTGGCAGCCTTCGCACAGATAGGCCGAGCGCGCCCCGATCTTGATCCGCACGACCTGGTTCCCACAACGCCGGCAGGTCTCCCCCGCCCTGTCGTAGACGGCATGTCGTTCCTGGTAGGACCCCAGCTCGCCCGCGAGGTCGCGGTAGCGCCGGTCCCGCAACGAGGACCCCCGCAGGACCACCGCCTCTCGCAGCACGGCGCGGGCTTTCTTGGCGAGAAGGGAGACTTCGCCGGTCGTGAGCGAACCACCGGAACGATCGGGCCTGAGCCGCGCCCTGAAACAGATCTCGTCCGCGTAGATGCTCCCGATGCCGGCGACGATGCGCTGGTCGGTGAGCAAGGCCTTGAGCGGGACGCGGCGGCCGGCGAGACGGGCCGCGAGATAGGCGGTGGGCAGTCCCTCCAAGAGCGGGTCGCGCCCGAGATGGGCGAGCTCGCCCGGCACGCCCCGATCGTCCACCTCGTCGGTGACGAACCACTCCCCGAAAGTCCTCGGGTCGACAAAGCGCAGTTCGGTCCCGTCGCCGAGCCCGACCACGACATGGGTGTGGGGGGCGAGCGCCTGGCGGTTGGAGCCGCTCAGGTGAAGGAACTGTCCGGTCATGCGAAGGTGCACGACCAGAACGGCGCCATCGTCGAGCGACAAGAGCAGGAACTTGCCGCGCCGGCCTGCTTTGACGAACGTCCGGCCCTCAAGCCGCGTCTTGAGCTCGGCCGGCGACTGGCGCCGCACGGTCCGGCGCCCGAGCACCTTCACCTCGCGGATCTGACGGCCGAGGACCGTGGCCTCGAGCCCGCGGCGAACCGTCTCGACTTCTGGGAGCTCGGGCACCTATCTCGCCGGTGAGCCGCCCTGGCGTGCCTCGATGACCTCGAGGGCAGCGACAGCCGCCATACGCTCGGCGATCTTTTTCGAGGTGCCCGTGCCGCGGCCGAGCACATCGCCGCCCACGGTGACCTCGGCGGAGAACACCTTGGCGTGGTCCGGGCCCCTGTCGGAGAGGTTGTAGGACGGAAAGTCCAGGCCGAGCTGCGCCGTCAGCTCTTGCAACCAGTTCTTCGGGTCGCCGAGGCGGCCCTCGGCGATCGTCTCTATGGGGTCCTCCAATAAGCCGGTGACGAAACGTCTCGCGGCCTCGAGCCCTGAGGAGAGGTAGACGGCGGCGATTATCGCCTCGAGACAGTCGGCGAGGATGGAGTCCTTGGCCCGGCCGCCCGAGGTCTCTTCTCCTTTGCCCAACAGCACCGCCTCACCCACACCGAGCTCGGCGGCTATCGGTGCCAACGCCTCGGTGCTCACGACCGAGGCACGAAGCCTGGCCAGGTCCCCCTCGGAAAGGTCCGGGAAGGCGCGGTACAGGTGGTCGGCGACGACGAGGCCGAGCACCGCGTCACCGAGCAGCTCGAGCCGCTCGTTGGAAGGCAGCCCGCCCCACTCGGCGCAGTAGGAGCGGTGGGACAGCGCCTGGCGCAGCAGGTCGGGATCGACGGCGTACCCGCCGAGCGCCTGGCTCAGCCTTCCGCTCTCGGCCCGAGGCTCGCCGGTGGGATTGCTCAGGCCGCGTCCACCTTCGCGCTCACGTAGTCCACGGCGTCACGCACGGTACGGAGGTCCTCGAGATCCTCGTCGTCGATGCGAAAGCCGGGCAGCCGGTCGCTCAGCTCCTCCTCGAGCGCTTCGACCAGCTCGATCAGCGCGAGCGAGTCCGCGTTCAAGTCGTCGGCGAATGAAGAGGACTCGCCGATCTCAGAGATGTCGACCTCGAGTATCTCGGCGAGCTGGGATCGGACGAGCTCGAGCACTTCGCCGCGGCTCATGATCCCACCGGTCGTCTTGGCCACCTGGGCTCCTTCGTCTTGCGTGGTCACAATGTTAAGGCCTGCCGAAGCACGTCGCGCGTCTTGAGGGCCCTCGTCCCGGCCGGTCCGACCGCACCGGGGCGGTCCTCAGGTGCTCGCAACCGACTCGCGTAACGATCCGACCATGTCCCCTGTCGCAGCCTCGTGGGCGACGCGGACCGCGTTCAGGATCGCCCTAGCCGACGAGCTCCCGTGGCTTATGACACACACACCGTCCACGCCGAGCAACATCGCACCGCCGGTCTCCTCCGGGTCGAGGCGTTTGGCGTAGACGTGGAGCTCGGGGCCGAGCACGCCGCCCGCGGCACGGGTCTCGGGGGACGTGGCGATCACGCGACCGAGAATGTCGAACAGGGCGCGAAGGGCACCCTCGAGCGACTTGAGGGCGACGTTGCCGGTGAAGCCGTCGGTCACGATCACATCGACATTGCCGTCGAGAAGGTCGCGGCCCTCCACGTTCCCGACGAAGTCGACCCCGACTCCTGCCGCCAAGAGGGCGTGGGCCTCCTTGGTGAGCTGGTTGCCCTTCGTCGACTCCTCGCCGATGGACAAGAGCGCGACCTTCGGGGACAGGACGCCGAAGCGACGCTTCATGAAAGCGGAGCCCATCTGCGCGAATTGCACCAGCCACTCGGCATGGCAGTCCGCGTTGGCACCCGAGTCGACGAGAACCGTCGGGCGCCCGCTCACCGCCGGGATGAGCGCTGCGATGGCAGGCCGGGCGACGCCCGGCAAACGGCCCATTCGCAAGAGCGCACTGGCCATGGCGGCCCCGGTGTTGCCGGCGCTCACCATGGCCGACGCCCGGCCGTCGCGCACAGCCTCCGCGGCGCGTACGAGGCTCGAGTCCTTCTTGGTCCGCACACTCTGGGCGGGATCGTCGTTCATGGCTATGACTTGAGAAGCCGCCAGCACCTCCAGGCTGCCCGTGTCACCGAGCGAGCCGTCGCTCGGACCGACGAGGAGGACGGGTATGCCCAGCTCTTCGACAGCACGCCGGGCCCCGGCGACGATCTCGCCGGGAGCACGGTCCCCGCCCATGGCGTCAACGGCAACTGGCAGCGGGGCGGGCGACGGCGACGCGGCACCCTCATTGGTGGTTGGCGCCACGACGGTCAGTCGACCTCGACCGCCTGGCGACCCTTGTACCACCCGCAATGGGGGCAGACGACGTGGGGCAGTTTCGCACGGTTGCACTGAGGACAGAGGCTGCGCGAGGGCGCCTCCAGCGTCCAGGCAGAGGCCCTGCGGCTTCGGCTCTTCGACTTCGAGGTCTTCTTCTTCGGGACAGCCATCGTCACTTTCTCCACTCGTGCGTCGCGTCGAGGGCACCTAGCCCGGCGAGACCGGCCCACCGCGGGTCGGTCTTGTCCGTGCAGGTGCAGGACTCGTAGTTACGGTTCGCGCCGCACTCGGGACACAGCCCGAGACAATCGGGCCCACAGAGCGGCGCGAGCGGCAGCTCGAGGATACAGGCATCGTGGGCCAGGGGCTCAAGGTCGAGCCAGTCGTCGGTCATGGCGTACTCGAGCTCGGGGTCAGCCTGGTCGGTGTAGACCTCGCGGACCTGGGCGACAAGCCGCCCGGTGGCAGGCTCGAGGCAACGCCCGCACTCGCCCTGCCAGCTGGCCGAGACGGTCCCCGTCACGACGATGCCACCGAGCACCGACTCGAGCACGACGTCCAGATCGACGGCCGAGCCCGGCTCCACCCTGGAGTTGCTGACGTCGAGATCGGAGATCGGGCCGCTCACGACCACCTGTCGCCGCGTTCCGGGATGTTTGCGCAGGACAGCCACGGGGATGACAAACGGGCCGCC
>Ga0181520_10010086_pt1 | contig 12785 bp, 8 predicted proteins | sample PEATcosm2014_Bin_29_FD_132451 | JGI IMG/M metagenome (GOLD analysis project Ga0181520, IMG submission 132451) | Peatland microbial communities from MTU Mesocosm Facility, Houghton, MI, USA - PEATcosm2014_Bin02_30_metaG | ecosystem: Environmental > Terrestrial > Soil > Wetlands > Peat | place...
AAAAGCGGCTGGCCAAGAACGCCCTGCCGCCCTGCTATATTCGGCGGTTCATGGACGAATTGTCCGATCATTTCCAAGATCTCACGGAGGAAACCATGGATACGGAAGCCAATGCGTGGTCTCGATTGGGCCAGCCGAACGAGGTGGCCCGAGCGGCCGTCACGGCCTATCGGTGGCGGAGTTTTTTGGGCCGGCATCCCACGGCGGCCTTTTTGGTGTTCGCCGTCTCGCCAGCGGTGTCGTTATTCACCGGCATCGTCGCCGTCCTGTGGGTCGTGGGCATGGCCGTCGACTGGCTATATCCCGCATTCCTCGACGGCGCGCCGAAGTGGCTCGGCTGGGCTTTGCCCGATGCGCTCAGGATCTCGACGCTCATCATTCCCTCGATTCTGGCCAGCGCTCTGTATTGCCGGCTTGCGCGCCGCTTGGGGCTCGGCATGAAATGGGGCCTCGTGTCTTGCGCCATGCTGGCCGCTCTGGCGGCGACGGTCCAGTACGGTGTTAGGCTCTCCGACGTTCCCGGGAAAAGTTCCTTGTATCTTGGCCTTTGCATTCCCCAGCGGGCCGCGGATCTGGATCGTTTCCTTATGCACGTCTTCTTCGGCACCTGGCAGACGGTGCAACTGGCGGTTCCGCTGGCGGTGGGCTGTTGGTTCCTGTGGCGGAAGCGCGGGGAGGGCCGCGAGAGCCAGCCGCCGCTGGCGGTGTGACACCAATTCGACGAGCCGACCACCCGCATCGCCAGGCGCAGCATCGGCCGGGCGTTTTCGCGGACGATCTGCTCCCAGTTCACCATGCTGTCGCTCATCCGCCCCCCAGGGCAAAACCACTGCTTGGCGTCTCTACCATGTATGACGTAACACGACGGTAACAATCACCAAGAAAATGGAGGAAAGGAGGGGCCGCGACGTCTATTGACGTTCCCGGCAGTCCCGGTGAGACTATAAGGCATCCGCCGCCGGGAAGAAAGCAAGAGGCACCCGCGGGCGGCGGTGGCTTGTTAAGCGGCGAGATTTCCCTCTGCGGGTCTTCGTTTCGGAGTCGGACCATGCTTCGGCGGCTGCCAAGGGTTGCGATCGCTCCGCTCGTTGTCGCCATCATCTCAATCGTGCTGCTTCAGCCCGGCGACAAGTTATGGGCGCAAACGAGCGGAGAGGCAAATTGGCGGATTATCGAGCGGATCGGCAAAGGTTTTGTGGCCGGCGAGGAAATGCCTCACGACGCTTTGCCTGCTCTCAAGAAGGGCCTGTCGAAGGCCGAGCAAATGGAGAACTTCGACATTCTCTGGGAGGCGATCGACCGGCACTATTCCTTCTTCAAGCTGAAACAAATCGATTGGGAGAAGATCAAGCATCGCTATCATTTTCGCGTCAAGGCCGCGACCAGCGACGATGACTTCTATCGGGTGCTCTTGGATCTGGTGCGCGAGCTGAAGGATCTCCACTCGAATCCGTACAATTACCGCGTCAATCTGGCGGGCTTCTCGCCGAACGTCTGCACCCGTCGGATCGAGGGCCAGGCGGTCGTCATTTGCGTCGACGAGGGTTCCGAGGCGTGGGCGAAAGGGCTCCGCCCCGGTGCGGTCATTACGCGCATCGAGGGCCGCAGCGTGGCGGAACGGATCGAGCGACTTCGGCCGGTGCTGCGGATGTGCTCGTCGGAACGGGCCTTTCAGGAAACCGCCTGCTGGCACCTTCTCGATGGGGAGAGGGGAACGACAGTCGGGGTCACGTTCCTTCCAGCCGGCGGCAAGGTGGGGCAGAACATCGGGCTTCAGCGCGCCGCCCGGATGCCCTGGGGCCAGGCATGGCAATACCGCAATTTGCCGTTTTCCGTGGAAAGGGGCAAGTTCGTCTGGTTCGGCACCCATCCCTCGGGATACGGTTACATTCGCATCGTCACGTTCAAGGGGCGCGAAGAAATCGCCGACGAGTTCGACCGCGCCTTGGAAGCCCTCAAGGATACCCCCGGCTTGATCGTCGACGTTCGCGATAACGACGGCGGGTCGGGTGTGTCGCAGCACCTCATCATTGGAAGGCCGATCACCGCCGAGAGGAAAGTCGCGACCTCATTCCGAAAAAATGGACCCGGTCATCAGGACTTCAGCCACTACGACATCAGCCTCTCGCCCACCGGCGAGTGGCAATATACCAAGCCGGTGGTCTTGCTCACGAACGCCGTTACGGGGAGCGCTTCCGATTTGTTTGTTTGTATGATGCGCGGTACGGGCCGCGTGACGACGGTGGGAACCACGACGCACGGCGACTTGCCCGGCTTGAGCGTGATCGCCGTGTTGCCTTGCGGCCTGGCCGTTCGCATTTCGGACTCCTATATCGCGGATGTCCACGGGAAGATCATTGAACTGAACGGTAGCGTGCCGGACGTCCCCGCCGAGCCGACGATCAGGGACGTGATCGAGGGGACCGATTCCGTTATGGCGCGGGCGATTCAAGCGTTGCGGGCGGCGCCGGTCCTCGTCGACAATCGGCCGCGCGGCAGCGGCAGTCGTCCCGGTCAACCATCCGTGATGCTCGCCGCCAGCGGCCGGGAGCGGGGAACCGATCCGCGATACGGTCAAACGCTGCCTTTGGAGCTCACGCTCACGGACGCGTATGGCCGGGAGGTGCGCGCCCAGGACTACCGCGGGGTGCCCGTTCTGATAGTGACGGGCGCTGGTTGGTGTGCCCATTGTCAGGGCGACGCCGACGTGCTGCCCGTTTTGGCAGAAAGATACCGTGAGCGGGGCTTGCAGGTGATTCGCGTTACGTCCTACGACAACAACTTGCCGGTCTGGGAATTCCACAAGCACTACCGGCTCCCCTTCGTTCAATTGCTCGACCCGATCCGGGAGTTCGACCATCGCTACAACCGGGACGGGTGGCCGTTTTTCATGTTGGTCGACAGTGCGGGAAGGGCTCAAACATATGGGCATGCGGGTGAAGGACCAGCAGTACCTGTTCGAAAATCAGTGGGACAAGGAGATTTATACGCGGTACTGGGAGCAAGGGCATTGGTCGGACGAGATTCACGTCAGCCCGGAAGACGTCGTACCGACGGACGACCACACCGACCCCGCGATCGCGCCGTTCGGCGATGGCGTGGTCATTGGCTGGTCGTGGGACTTTCACCAGAGAAACTGCAATGGCCCTTATGCCAGCAACAAGATCTCCGACCAACCGAGCATTTTCCTCCGCACCGTCGAGCCCGGGCCAAAACTCTCGCGGGCCAGGGCTGTCAGCGGACCGAACGTCGATTCACGGCCAACGATCATCGCACGCTCGAACGGCTCCGTCGTGTGCGCCTGGGAAAGCGCTCGCAGAGATCAAAACACCGGCAGCAACCGCAAAATGATCTCGGCCAGCATCGAGGATTTCGGCGGCGAGGAACACCCGGGCGAAGGCGTCAACATAACCGGACTGCAAGCGGACGTCTGCACGCCCTGCCTGGCCGCCGGCCGCAAGGGCGAAGTGACGCTCGTCTGGGCAGAACCCTCGGAGACCGGCCAGTGGATGCTTAAGCAGGCGCATTGGAATGATAGGAAAACCGGCTGGACAACGCCGAAAACCATTGTCTCCAAGGGCGCCCCGCGATTCCCTTCGGCAGCCTATGCCAAGGACGGTAAACTGTGGATTGCCTACTGTGTGAACAAAGGGAACCGGCGGGAAGTGGCCGTTTTGCGCCAAGCCGGCAGTGGCCAGAAGCCCATTGAAGATGTCATGGAAAAGATGATTGTTGGGGCGGCAGTTGTACGGCCGTCCCCGGAATTGCGGCAATAGGGGCGGTAGCTGCCATCCCTGGTCGGTGTCGACAAACAAAACAAGGAACCCGTTGCGAGGGTGGCACGCCCTGAAAGGGCGTGGTAGCCAGGGAATCACGCCTTTTCAGGGCGTGCCACCCAAGTTAATTACTGGTGCTGTTCGTCAAAACCCATTAGGGAACGTCATTCGTGGCGTTCCGCGAGCCGGGAAAACCCGCCACCATGCCACGCAGCGTATTCCCTACAGTGCATCGCGATGCCGCAAAAACGTCGGCAGGTGGCGGAACGCCTCCTCGTTCTCCTTTTCGGTGATCTCGCTGAACGCCTGACTATCGTGGCGGATGTAAAGGCTCTTCCAAGCCTGCAACGCCAGCCGACGGTCGTGCGTTTGCGCGAGGAAAGCCTTGAGAATTTGTTCCCCCTCGGGGCCGAGCTTCAAGAGGGCGTCGCCGACGGGCCGGTAGCCCCACTCCGCATCCGCGCGGCGGCAACCGTCGCCGAGCCGGCCGTACAGATTGCGAAGTTCCGCGGCAACCGCCGAGCGGAGCGGATCGATCTCGCTTTGATGCTGGGTGATGATCACAGCCAACGAGGTCGCCGCACGATCGGAAACAACAGGATCCTCATGCCGCAGCGCTCCCAGCAGCACCCGCACGGCTTCGACACTCGGCCCCAGGTTGCCCAGTCCTTCGGCCGCGGCGAAACGGACAAAACGGTCCGCGTCATGTAGGCCGGCGGTGAAAACCTTTAGCAGCGTCTTGTCCGGCATTTCGACCAACGCCCGCATGGCGGTCGATCGTACCAGTGGGTTGGCATGTGTGCTGGCGGCGGTGGCCAGCTCCGCGCGCGGCAGCGGCCGGATCTGCGGCAAGGCGCTGAGCACCGTTTCCACGAGCGGATGCGCACCAAAGCGATCCACGGCGACCAGCATCTTGGCCGTACTCTCGGGACGGTTGTTGTCGCCTAAGGCACGGGCGGCCGCACAACGGACGCAGTTCTCCCGGTCTTCGAGCCCCTGCTCGATGGCCGGGATCGACGCCGGGTCTTTGAGCTTGCCCAGGGCCATGAGGGCCAGTCGGCGGATGATCACATTTTGGTCCCGCAAGAGCCGTATCACCTGGGCGGGCGTGGGCTTGAGCTGGCCATAGATGATCTCGGCCAGCACTCGCATCCGCAGCAGAGGATCCTCGCTCCGGAGCGCGGCCAGCGGCTGTTCGGGGATCATGTTGCGGTCCAGGTAGGCTTCCTCCGGGCCGATGCTCATAACGATCGAAACGCCGGCGTCGCGATAGCGTTTCCAACGCGCGTCGAACGGGCCTTGGGCCAACGGGCTCACCTTGCAAGGCGTGGCGCGAGTGAGCCAGAGGCAATTATCCACCGCCCGATCCTGGATTGCCGGCTGGCAGCTTCCGTAGACCACCATCTGGTCGACGACCCCGTCGCGGACCCACGTTTCCAGGTCGCAGTAGATGTGTCCCGCGGTGAGCATCAGCTCGGGCCAAGGCTGCGTGAAATACGGCTCTTGGGGATTGATAAAGATCCCCAACTGCTTCCCCTGGCCGCGCAGTCGCTGCTTGAGCTCGCGGAGGTACAGCGTCAGGTACTCGCCACGCAGGGCGTACCAATCGTGGCGGCTGGCGGCGCGGGTAAAGGGTTGGGTACGCAGGTCCACGCCCGTCCGGCGTTTGAACTCGCGGACGATCGGCTCGTTGAAGCCAAACTCGTCTTGAAACCGCATGCCGAAATTCTCGACATAGGTGAGGAAAATGATGCCGTCATAGCCGTCGCGGCGGGCGTATTTCAGGTGCAAATCCACCAGTGCCTTGCGGGCTTCCGGATAGGCGAACTCGATCGGGCCCGCCTGCTTCAACAGCCCCGAGCGATCGACCGGCACCCACTCGGGATGTTTCAGTCGCATCACCGACTCGGCGTCGTTGGGGATGCCGTAGCAAGGCGTGTCGGCCGCGCTGCCCCAGTCGGCCAGCGTGCCCACGCCCCAAAACTCCATGCCTTGCCGTTTTGCGGCGGCAGCGGCCGTGCGGTCCGGATCCATTTCGGCATAGTAGTGCCGGTACCATCGCCACCACGAGGCATAACGACAGTTTTCCTCGCGGACCTGGGCGACTTCGTTCCAGGTGGCGTCTTGCAGGCCGCGCCAATAGACCCGGCGGACGCCCAACCGGGCCAACAACTCGAAGCTCGCTTCGATCGACGCCTTCGAATCGATCGGCAACAGTTCGCCCGCCCAATCGTTGTCCCCCGTGCTGATGTAGCAGTCTGTCTTCGCCGTCGCGGGTTCGGCCTCGGCGGTCGACACCAATAGGGCGATCGCCTGCGCGGCGCCGGCGGCCAAGGCCAACCACGGCACAATGAGTGGCCAACGGTGTGTACTATGGCGATGATTCATAAGGACTCGATGGTACAAGATGTTTTGCCCGCCCGCAACAACCGCCGGTGCGCCACACGGGGATGGGAAAATCCCTGCGTGGCGGCAATCGCTCGAGGTGCGCTACGGGCGCGCTACCGAGACGTTACCGGTTTGTTACCGATCGCCACCATCGACTGCTGCGGGAGTTGGATGTATTGACTTTCCCTCCGCCCTCGGGGAGACTGGACAGCTCCGCCGACGGAAGGGCAATCGGGGTGACGTGGCGGAGGCGTGCCCCCGGAACGTTGTATCTTCCTCGTCTCTCGCTGCCGGAATCAACCCGTGAACCACGCCATCGAACTGGAACAGGTCGTCAAGCGGTTCGGCAGTTGCCTGGCCGTCGACCATCTCGACCTCGTCGTGCCCGAGGGAGTCATCTACGGTTTCATCGGGCCCAACGGTTCGGGCAAAACGACGACGCTCCGCATGATCCTGCGGATCCTCTATCCCGACAGCGGACGCATCACCGTGCTGGGATGCGACGGCGGCAGCGCGGCCAACGATCACGTCGGCTACCTGCCCGAGGAACGCGGCCTGTACCGAAAAATGCGGGTGCGAGAGTTGCTGCGGTTCTTCGCCCAACTCAAGGGCATGCGCCGCCCCGGCCCGGAAATCGACGGCTGGCTCGAGCGCTTCGACCTGGCCCGCTGGGCCAACGAGAAAGTCGAAACGCTATCGAAGGGCATGGCGCAGAAGGTGCAGTTCATCGCCGCCATCGTGGCGCGGCCGCGGCTCTTGGTGCTCGACGAGCCGTTCACCGGCCTGGATCCGGTCAACATGGACGTGCTCCGCGGCGCCATGCAGTCGGCCCATCAAGGCGGGACGACCGTCATCTTCTCCACCCACGACATGGACGTGGCCGAGCGGCTGTGCGACACGATTTTCATGATCTACCACGGCAAAAAGGTCCTGGACGGCACGCTGGCCGCCATCCAGGCCCAATTTGGCGAGGATACGATCCGCATCCGCACGGCCGACGCCGACTCCCCGCTCAGCGATCTGCCGGGCGTGCTGCACGTGAACGACCAGCGGCACTACAAGGAATTGCGCGTCAGCCGCGACGCCGATCCCCGGGCAATTCTCCAGCAACTGCTTGGACGCACCACGGTCGAGCATTTCGAGTTGGCCCGCCCTTCCTTGCACGACATTTTCGTGCGTATTGCCGGGGCCGAGGCCGGCTCGGCAGAGGAGGCCGCGAATGCGTAAAATCCTGGTTATCGCCAATCGCGAATACTGGGCGATGGTGGCCACCAAGGCCTTTCTGATTACGCTGGTTTTGATGCCCGTGATGATGGGGGGCAGCATTGTCATCCAGGAGAGCCTGCGAAAGCGGGTGAATCTTGACGACCGGCGGATGGTCGTGCTGGACGGCACGGGCGTGCTGTTCAAGTCGCTGGCGGCGGCCGCCGAAAGCCGCAATCAGAAGGCCATTTTCGATCCGGCCAGCGGGGCCCAGATCGCGTCTCGCTACCGGCTTGAGCAGGGGCCCGCCGGGCCCGTAACCGACCAGGAGCGGCTCGACCTCTCGGTCCGCATCCGCCGCGGCGAGCTCTTTGGCTTTCTCGAAATTCCCGCCGTTGTGTTTACGGTGCCTGCCGCCGGCGGCGGCCCCAATGCGAGATTCTATGCCCAAAACATGGTGTTTTCGGAGGAGCGGGCCTGGCTTCAGCAGACCCTCAACGACGCCGTTCGCCGGCATCGGCTCGTGCAGGCGCACATCGATCCCCAGGCCGTCGCGCGGGCCAGCACGTGGGTGCCGATCGATGGCCTGGGACTGTTTGCCAAGTCCAGCGGCGGCCGGCCGAAGCCGCCCAAGCCGGCCAACGAAATGCTCACGCTTTTTCTCCCCATGGGCATCATGATGCTCATGTTCATGGTCATCATGTTGGCCGCCCTTCCGATGCTCGAGACCGTCATGGAGGAACGGAGCCTGCGGATCGCCGAGGTGCTGCTGGGCTCGGTGAGCCCGTCGCAACTGATGGCCGGAAAGCTGCTCGGCTGCGTAGCTGGCTCGCTGACGGTGGTCGTGGTGTACGGGCTTGGCGGGCTGGGACTGGCCCAGTATTACGGGGTGCTCGGCATGGTGCCGCTCGGAATTCTGCCCTGGTTTCTGGTATACCAGGCGTTGGCGGTGCTCATGTTCAGCTCGATCTTCATGGCCGTGGGGGCCTGTGTCAACGATCGCAAGGAGACACAAGGCCTTCTGATTCCCATCATGCTCCTGATCATCTTTCCCATGTTCGTCTGGCTGAGCGTGGTGCAGCAGCCGCTGGGGAGCTTCGCCACGTGGATTTCGCTGGTGCCGCCGGGAACGGCGATGTTGATGGTGCTGCGGATGGCGGCCAGCCCCGATATTCCTCTTTGGCAGCCGGCGGCCGGCGCGTTGATCCTGCTGGGGGCCACGGGGCTGTGCGTGTTTGCCGCCGGACGGATCTTCCGCATCGCCATTCTGGCGCAGGGGCAACTGCCCAAGTTCAAGCAACTGCTACGATGGGTCACGAGCGGCTGAGAAACCGACAATGGACTCCCACCCTACCGCCATCGAGCCCTTGTATCGCCAGCGGGTCGAGCAATTTGCCGCGGCCGAGCGGCGCTATGCCCGCCGCGAACGGATGGTGATGAATCTCCGCGTGGCGACCTTTCTGGCGGCCGTGGCCGCGGCCGCCCTGGGGTGGAAGAGCGGCCACCCGCTGCCATGGTACGTCGGCGCGGGGCTTGCCCTCAGCGGTTTCGTCGCGGCCGTCGCCTATCACGAACGCGTCCGCGATCAATTGCTCCGCAACGGCTTGCTGCGGCAGATCAATGAGCAGGCGATCGCTCGGCTCCGCCGCGCGTGGAGCGAATTGCCCGAAACGCCCATCGCCGTGCCGCGGGAGCATCGGGCCACCGCCGACGATCTCGATCTGTTCGGCCACGCTTCGTTGTTCCAGCTTTTGAACTGGGCCACCACGCCGGGCGGCATGGTGATCCTGCGGGATTGGCTCTTGGAGCCCGCGCCGCCGGACGAGATCAAGCGCCGCCAGCAGGCCGCTACGGAGCTTGCACCGCGGCTGGAGATGCGACAAACGCTGATCCTCGAAGGGCGGCTGCTGCCCGATCGCGGCGAGTCCATCGAGCGCTTCGTGGCCTGGGCCGAGGGCGGCCCCTGGCTTGCCGCGCGGCCGTGGCTGTTGTGGTGGTGCCGGATGATGGCGTTGGTGGTCCTGCTAGCGCTTTGCCTGACCTGCTTCGGCATTCTCTCGGGCGATCAGGCGGGCCTGACGCTGGTGGGACTCGTGGCGCTCAACTGCCTCACCATTGCTCAGTTCGGCGGCAGAGTCCGCGACGTTTGCGAGCCCCTGAATCAGCGCCGCGGCGAAGCCACCCGCTACCGGCGGATGTTCGATCTCATCTACGCGACGCCCGAGTCGCAGAGCGAGCTGGAAGCGGTCCAGCACGAGGCGATGCGGCTGGGCGGGGGCGTCCTGCGGCGCCTGGGTCAATTGAACCGGATCGCCACGCTGGCCATGCTGCGTCACGTGCCGTTCTTCCTCTATACCGTTTGGCTGCCGTTGCAGCTTCTGTTCTTGTACGACTTCCATGCCTTGAACCTGTTGGAGAAGTGGCAAGCCCGCTACGGCCGGTACGTCCGCCGCTGGTTCGCCGCGCTGGGCAAGTTCGAGGCCCTCTGCTCGCTGGCGGCCCTCGTTCATGACCATCCCCGCTGGACGATGCCCGAGGTCGACGTCGCGGCCGATCGTTTTCAGGCCCGGGGGCTCGGGCATCCGCTGCTGCCCCCCAAAACCTGTGTGGCCAACGACGTGGAAGTGGGTCCCGCCGGCTCGTTCCTGTTGGTTACCGGCTCGAACATGTCGGGCAAGAGCACGCTGCTGCGGGCCATCGGCGTCAATGCGGTGTTGGCGCAGGCGGGCGGGCCGGTGTGCGCCGAGCAACTCTGCCTGCCGCCGGTCGTATTGGCCACCAGCATGCGAATCCGCGACTGCCTGGAAAACGCGGTGTCGTTCTACATGGCCGAATTGATGCGACTGAAGGAAATCGTCGACCTCGCCCGCGATGCCCAGCCGGCCAAGGACCATACGCTTCTGTACCTCTTGGACGAAATCTTGCTGGGCACGAACTCGAAGGAGCGGCATATCGCCGTGGTCCGCGTGCTCGAACACCTGTTGCATCGCCGCACGATGGGCGCTGTTTCGACGCATGACCTCGATCTGGCCGGCAGCGAAGGCCTGGCCGGTGCCTGCCGCTGCGTCCATTTTTGCGAAACGTTGCACGCGGCGGACGCGGCCGAGCGGATGACGTTCGACTACAAGCTGCGGCCCGGCATCGCCACCGCGAGCAACGCCCTGAAGCTGCTGGAACTCGTCGGTCTCACGGAAGACGACGGGCGGCCGTGATCCGCTGTCGCCGACCGTCGGCTGGCTGGCTAAATCCCGCCACAAATTCCCCAGCGGTTCGGTTGATTATAGACCGGTCGGACGTACGGCATGAATTCTTGAGTTCGCTCATTCTTCCGTTCCAGTTCGACTTTGACGGGAACCTCGAGCCGGTCGGTTTCGGGATACGGCGCTGGCTTGCCGACCTCGACGATGCGAAGCACCTTGTAGTGTTCGAAGAACTCCCCGAGCTTCTTCGCGTTGTGCCGATCGAAGCCTTCGAATACCAGGCCCTTTTCGAGCGCCCCGCGGGCCGCCGCCTCGTCGTGGCGGATCATCGCTTCGAAGAACTCCCGCGCGGCCTTCGTGGCCGCTTCGTTGTCTGTTAGCCGGACCTGCGGCGCGAACTCCTGAATCCATTTCTTGTCGCCGCACACGACCTTGACCGACACCGCCAGCGCCGTGGGATCGGGGTGCAGCCCGGCCACGGGTTTTGCCACCTCGACGATACGCGAGACGTTCAGTCGGCCATAGCCCACTTTTATTTTCTCCGCGGGAATTCCGCCATAGATTAACCCGGCTTTCGCGTAGTCTTTGGCGATCAGGGCCTCGAAGAACTCGCGGGCCACCTTCGTGGCGATTTGCTCCTTGGTGAGATTTCCCCTTACCAACCCCGGCGGCCGCTTAATCTCGTCGACCTTCACGACATCGCTGGGCAAGTCGAGGTCAAACACCTTCGGGTCGATCGGCTTGTTGTAATCGAGATACTCGATCAGCTTGAATTCTTTCCACTGATTGTCTTGGCGGCGATATTGGGCAGAACAAAAGCCCCTCTCGTTAGAAGGGAAATCATTGACGGAAAATACACTTCGTGTGATGTTGTCCACATGGCTTGGTCAGTCTTGAAACCTCGGAAACCGCTTAAGTATCTTCGGAAGCCCGACACCACCGAAATCCACAGGCAAAGCACCGAAGCCGACAGGGTGCGCGTTCGCATAGCATTCCTCCGAATCCGCCCCGTTACGCTGTACGACGCCGACGTGCGAATATTGAAGATTGTCGGTTGTGCGGAGAATAACGGTTGATCCGATTGAATGCGATGTAGCGATTTTGCGGATCAATTGGCTTCGATCATTCCACATGTGCGGATTACGTAGACTTTGCGGGCACGAAAGACGTACATCAAACCCCCTGGTGGAGCTAAGTCTCAGCGTGCAGCGGACAGGAGTCATCTTCCGGGTGCAGGAACATCCAAGGCACCCAAAGGGCTAACTTGCGACACCCCTGCGGGCTAATTAGTATAGTTTTAGGGGGGAGCAAATGTTAGAACGATTGCGACTTTGTGCGCGGCGATGGCGATGGAAAGAGGTCATAGGTTTGGCCGCTGCCATCATAGGTTTGGGCACCGCGCTTATTGCCTTCAAGGCAGCTTCATCGGCAGGGGAGGCCGCGGCTGAAGCCAACAGGATTGCCGAGAAACTCAATAAGATCGCTGACGACACAAAGACGACCATTCAGACATTAGGAACACAAGCCGTCGAGTGTTCCAAGACATCGAACCTATTAGGAGCGGCTGCCAATCGACTCTCGGATGAGATGCGCAAGCTCGTCACGCAGCAGGTTGATGAGGCCAAAAAGTTCACGATACTTTTTGACCAGATGGTAGATGTCCTCAAGGATTATCGGCTCACTCTTTTGCACAACGAGTTCCGACAGGCTCTTGATAATGCTGAGCGATCTTGGCCATGCGGTTGCACGAATTGTCAAGCTGAATCTGACCTTTTTCACCTTAAGGGTCAACTGGAGAGAGCCTGCCAATTGGAACGTCAAGTACGTAGTCGCCTCTCAGCTATGGATTACCTGAAATTCAACTTGCTCGGAAGTGTCGTCTGGAACGGACCGCGACAAGTCGAGTATTGTGGAAACGGATTCGATGCTGCTAAAGAGTCGGGTGAATCCTACGAACTATCGCTGGCACTCATGTTGCTCGGACACGCAGAGTTTGTGGAGGCTTTTGAGATCGCAAAAGCGCGGACGAAAGATTTGCCGAAGAGAGACTCGCTTCTCAGTCTAGCACGAGCACACTATCAGGAAGCGCTACGGACTCAGCAATTCCCGGCGATCAAGAAAGCCCGTGAAAACGGGGGGGACTGCGGAGGCGTTTTCGTAAACCCGGGCGGTGGACAAACGATCTCCACCTAAGGGCTCGAATCGGCTATCATGGGCG
>Ga0181520_10010087_pt1 | contig 12784 bp, 10 predicted proteins | sample PEATcosm2014_Bin_29_FD_132451 | JGI IMG/M metagenome (GOLD analysis project Ga0181520, IMG submission 132451) | Peatland microbial communities from MTU Mesocosm Facility, Houghton, MI, USA - PEATcosm2014_Bin02_30_metaG | ecosystem: Environmental > Terrestrial > Soil > Wetlands > Peat | place...
AGCCGACTACCTCAGCGACTCCATCCCAATTGCCTCCTTCTGGCTCCGCCACCAATCCCGCCAGACCGGGGTCAACGCCTACGCCCAGGCCCCGTAACCTAACAAAGTGCGGAATGCACCCAACTGGCCGAAAATGGCAGAATGGCGGCCTAAACTTGCTTGGAACCACTTCCCACCGCCGTTTTGCTGACGGAACTCTCAGCACATGCCATTGTTTGAGACGGTAACTAGCCTGAGCGAGGGGGCCGACCGGCTTCGCCGCCGCCGTTATGGGATGATCGAAGTGGCCGACGGGCAGTTTCGCCGGATCGTGCTCCGGCCGCTGCCCAAAATCGTTTCCGGCCCGGGAGTCCATCTGTTGGGCCAGCGGCGCCACCGGCGTCAGCCCGGCGATTCGATTCGCATCTTTTACGATCAGCCGTGGCGGTTTCCCAATTTTCTCGCCGTGAAGTACGCCGAGTCGACCGCCGGGACGAGCCTGGGCACGGTAATTCGGGCGTTGGCCATCCTGGACGAGATCGCCCGCCTGAAACAAAGCGACGCCCTGCTCTGCGATGCCATTAGCGAACGGATTACGACCAGGCTGTTGAGCCGCGAGGGCTGGGAGCCGCATTGCCCGTCGCTGTTCCATCGGCACTACATCAAGCGGTTCTACGGCGTCTATCCCCCGCGGCAGGGATGGCTGCCCGCCGTCCCCTGAACCCGGAGGGTTCTCAGCCATTAGCCGGTGGTTGAGCGCAGCGATACCACCGGAACGATGGCACACGGAACGTCGCATCCCGGGATGCCAGAAGCCCGCTGGCATCCCGGGATGCGGAATGACTCGTCAGATGCTCTCCTTTCCGGTGGTGGCGCTGCGCTTACCACCGGCTAATGGCTCCCATCCCTCCGGGATGGATGCGGCGGCCTCACCCCCGACCCCTCTCCCACAAGTGGGCGAGGAGGAACAGCATCAACCGCCACGTGATGAGCATCACGGCCATCAGCACGGGACAGGCGAGCATCACCAACGGCACGAGCCAGCCCAGCAGGAAAACGCCCTGCGTGTACTCCCAAATGGCCTGCCAGCGGACGACCAGGAAAATCGCCGCCAGGCAGAGGAATGGACCATAGGGAATCTCGCGGTCGCGAAAGAGGATGAGCCGCAGCACGCCCACCATCAAGCCGGCCAACGGGGCGAGAAAAAACACCACCAGGCACGACTGCCAACCCAGATACGCGCCGATCATGGCCATCAGCGTCACGTCGCCAAATCCCATGGCCTCGCGGTGCAACGCGGCCGTGCAGAGGACGCGGACCAGCCATACGAAGCCGCCGCTGGCCGCCATGCCGACCAACGCCGTGAGCAGTCCCTGCCAGCCCGGGCCACCGTGAAACCAAACCACGGCAATGGCCAGCGCGCCCATCAGCGCCATGCGCAGCAGGCGGGGCGTGGAAGGATCGCGGACGATGCGGGCCCAGCACAGCACGGCCGCGCGGCGCCAGCCGTGCCGCCCGTACCATGAACGCGGCAAGAGCGCCGCGCACCACAGCCACCAACAAAACAGGGCCAAGACCAGCGGGCCTTGTTGCGGGGCGCCATCGAGCGAAGCCGGCCAGTCGTCGGGCGAGGCCAGGTGCAGAAAGTCCAAATGCCACCCACCGCCGATGATCGGCACCGCGTCGGGCAGCAGCATCCTCGGCCAAGCCGCCGCCAGGAGCAGCCCGACCAGCGTGCCGGGGATGGTGATTTCGTCGGGAATGATCTTTTCGTCCGCATCAATGAGCGAAGCTACCAGCATCAAGAAGCCGAGCATCGCGTGCGCGACAAACTCCAGGTGCACCGTGGGAAGCCAGTCTGCCGGCAGCGGTCGTGGCACGCCCGGGGGCAACAGGCCGCCCTGAGCCACTTCCCACCAGTACAGCCACGCCAGTCCGATGCCGGCGAGCAGTTCCAGCAGCATCGGCCGCACCCAAAAACCGGCGCCGTAGAGCGACGCTTCCCGCCGCAGCCCCAGCCAGCCGAAAATGGGAAGCCGGTCCCATGCCCGTCGCGGCGGGGCCGACGGCTCCGGCCACGACCAGGGACTGATCGCCCGCGGATGCCAAGCCAGGCGATAGATGGCCAGATTGGCCGCACTGCCGAGGAAGGCCCCCAGCACCAAGAGGGCCGCCAGGCGGGCTTCCATCGGGATGGCGAGGATCAGGGGTATCAAGGGTTCAGGGGTCAGAGAGTGGGAAGAACTGCCGCGACACCGAACTTAGGCAGCACGCAGGAATTGGTCTACCCGCGCCACGGTGCCGACCCCTTGATGATGCGGTGGGGCTGGGATCGGGTGGGTATTTCGTTTCCTGCGTGCTGCCTTACCGCCAGATCCGGTGTTCCGCTTGCGGCTTCGCAGCAGACTGTCGTTCGGGTCCAGTGGTTTCAGTTCTTTCAGAAACGCTCACAAATCGAGTTTCAGTTGCTCGAGGATCTCCGTTGCCAGGGTCTCGGGCGTTTTCCCTTCCGTGTCGATCGTCAAATGGGCCGACTCGTGATAGATCGGCGTGCGGCCTTCGAGGACGTGGATGATTTCTTCGAGCGGGTCTTTGTCGGTAAGATTGGGCCGGCGGGCGGCGGTCGTGGCATCGCCCGTCATCCGCGTTAAAATCGTTTCCGGCCGGGCATTGAGCCAGATGACCTTTCCCCCTTCGCGCATCGCCAAGCGACTGTCGGCTCGCATCGGCGCCCCGCCGCCAGCCGCCAGGACGAGGCGATCGCGCCGGCACAGGTCGGCAATGACCCGCGCTTCCAAGTCGCGGAAGGCCGGTTCTCCGTCCGCGGCGAAGATCTGGGCGATGGATTTTCCCGCCCGCCGCTCGATTTCCACGTCGGCGTCGATCCAATCCCAGCCCAGCCGTTCGGCCAGCAGGCTGGCGAGCGTGGTTTTGCCGGTGGCGCGATAGCCGATGAGCGTCAGGATCATGCCCATAGCATAAAGGAAACGGCGGCAGGCCGCCAAGGGGAAGGGGGCAATAGCCGGGAGCCAATAGCTTGCGCCGGGAAACGCGAAATCCGCGCATAATCCGGGAGTTGTTAGCTCCCGGCTATGGCTACACGCATCCGAAGCCCTCGTCCCGCGCCTCGACCCCGTAGTCGCGATCCATGCCCAAGCGGGTGCTCAGCTCGTCGAACTGGCGGGCGAAAACATCGCTGGACGAATGGACGTGCTCGGCCTCCGTGATGAAGCGGATCTGCTCGTTGCAGCCGACGCTCCGCTCGCGGAGGACGGTCTCATACGACTGCAATTGATCGCCGTAGACGATCATCAGCTTGTGCTCGTCGAACTGGACCTCCTGCGGAATGTCCGGATTGAGCACGGCCAGACCGGTGCAGCCGTCGTTCATGAGCATTTCTTCATATTCCCACAGCACGCTCTTCAGCACCGGCAGGTCGATATGTTCGCGGTACAGGTCGGTGTGACCCTTGCTGGGCCGATGGTGGCTGGTCTCCAGCACCACGTCGACGGTGAAGCCGAGTGGATCGAGAAGCTCCATGAACGTCTCGAAGAGCCGCTCGCGGGAAACGGCCGCCATCACCACGGGGACATTGCTGTGGCTTTGGTCGTCGCGATAGTAGTCGTGCCGGTAGCCCTGGCTGGGAACCACCTGTAAGTCGTAGGAGGGGCGGACCGCTTCGGTGAGGACGAAATCGCCGTAGCGCGACACTCCCAGATGCGATTCCAGCTCTTCCTCGCTGAGGCGTTCGAAACTGCTGGCGCCGGCCGGCAGTTCGCCTTCGCGGGATACGTTGCGGAAAAATCGTTTCAGAAAACCCATCGATGTTCCCAATCTAAGTGGCAAACGATGCGAATCGTATGGGGACGGCCGCTCCGTAACGCGAGGTCTCTATCCAACCGTAGGTCACGCTTTGCTCTGGGCACGCTGCCGATCCACTGCTTCTCTCGCCGCTAAGCTCCGCTCGTCGATAAAGAGGAAATAACCCTCACACCCGCCAAATCCGTCGCCTTTGCCCTGCCGGGCGTCTGGTGGCCACGGCAAGGCCCGTCTACGGACGGTCAAAAAATCCTTGCCCGGTGGCCGCTCAACGCCATTTCGTCACCGAGTATCAATAATGTAGCACCGGAAAACCGGGCTTGAGGCCGCCCGCCTCGATTCGCCGGCGAACTTCCGCCGCGCGGCGGGCGGCACGTCGGTTGACGAAGAGTTTGCCGCGGGGTGGCCGTCCGCCCGCTCTCCCGGTACACTTCTTGAAGAACGCCGGAAGCGCCTGGAACAAAGGGTTTCTATGGACCGTATCGTCGCTGTGATCGGAGCGTTGGCCATGACCGCGGGCCTGCTGGGGCTGGCGGGCTGCACGAAATCGCCGTCGGCCGTCTCCGCCGCGCCCCCGCCGGCAGCGGCCGCCGCCCAGGATGCGGCACCCCCGGAGCACGAGTCCTGGGAGGTTTATCGCATGCAAGGCAAGCGGATCGGCTATGGCAACGCCACGGTGCGGCGGACGGTCGAAGGGGGGCAGTCCGTCGTCCTGACCGAGAGCGTCAGTCATCTAGCCGTGAAACGGGCCGGCCAGCTCACCGAGGAAGACATCCGCGGCCAGAGCACCGAGACGCTCGAGGGGCGCTTGCTTCGTTTTACCAGCGACCTGCGGATTGGCCCCACGCCGATTCGCACGACGGGCCGAGTTCACGGCGACCGGCTGGACGTCGAGAGCCGGGACGCATCCACCGGTTCGGCGGCGCAAAGCTCGATCGCCTGGCCTGCCGATGGCCGCGGGCCGCTGGCGATGGAACAGACGCTTTGGCAGCGGCCCATGCGGCCGGGCGAGCAACGCGAGCTCACCACGTTGATGATCGGCTTCAACCAGGCGGCCAAGGTGGAGATGGTGGCCAAAGATTACGAACCGACGCCGCTCTTGAACGGCAACTACGATTTGCTCCGCATTGAGACGGTGACCCACCTGGCCGACGGTCAGAAGATCGACGGCACCGTGTGGACGAACCGCACCGGCGAGGTGCAGAAGACGTTCAGCCAGGCGATGGCGCTGGAGACCTTTCGCGTTTCCAAGGCCGAGGCGCTCAAGACGGCCGGCGGGGCCGAACTCGAACTGTTACCCAGCATGTTGGTAAAGGTTAGCCAGCCGCTGCCTCGCGCGCACCGGACCAAAGAGGTGCGCTACCGCGTCCATCTGGACGGCGGTGATCCGGCGGCGGCTTTTGTCACCGGACCGACGCAGGCGGTCAAATCGATCGACGCGCACACGGCCGAGATTACGGTCTATGCGATTCGGCCGGGTCAGACCGGTGGCAATGCGGCCGCCCCACACGACCCCCCCAGCGAGGACGACCTTCGGCCGAACAATTTTATCCAGAGCAACGATCGGCTGATCGTGGCCGACGCCGAAAAGGCCGCCCAGGGCAAAAGCGACCCGTGGCAGGTGGCCGTGGCCTTAGAGAGCTACGTGGATCGCGAAGTGAAGGATAAGAACCTGACGCAGGCCTTCGCCACGGCGGCCGAGGTGGCCCGGTCGCGGGAAGGCGATTGCACCGAGCACGCCGTGTTTCTGGCCGCGCTCTGCCGTGCCCGGGGTATCCCCGCCCGGGTCGCTATCGGACTGGTTTACATGCAAGGGGAGGGGGCCTTCGGCTACCACATGTGGACCGAGGCGTATATCGATCACCGCTGGATTCCCATCGATGCCACGCTAGCCCAAGGCGGCATTGGGGCCGGACACCTGCAGATCGCCCATACCAATCTCAAAGGGGCCTCGGCCTACAGTGCCTTCCTGCCGGTGGTGCAGATTTTGGGGCGGCTCCGGATTGAGATTGTCGAGGCGAAGTAATGGGATGAAACGCACCATTGCCGCTGTCATTCTTCTGGTGGGGCTGCGCTCCGCTTGTCCCACCCGACGGTACCCTATGCGCCGGCCGCGTCTTCGGGGAATGGATGCTAATCTGGCGATCAGCTAATGCCCATAGATTAGGCATATCCCACAGCCGCGAGCCGATCCGGCGGCCGGAAAAGCTAGAAATTAGCCAGACTTCCGACTGTTTTCGGCTGGATGCGGGTTTTTGCCAGGTTTTGGGCATGGAAGTTGCAAAAACACCCGCCGTGCCGAGAGGCGGATAATCTGCGCGCTAAACGCGGCGTCAAACCTTCCTCAGGGCGCCAGCCAGCACCGGACCTTTTTCCCGGGGCTGCATATTTATCTATCCTACGGGTCGTTACTATCAAAAGGTGTCGCCGGTATGAAAATCAGATGTGAATTGCAAAAGTGGCTCGTTCTGGGAACGCTCGTTGGCGCAATCGCGATCTCCCTCGGTCAGGCAGAAACGCTGCAGGCGGCCGAGGACAAGGCCGCAGCCGCCACCCCCGCTGCCACGCCGGCGCCGCCAAAACTGGATACCGGCGACAACGCCTGGGTGCTCACCAGCTCGGCCCTGGTGCTGATGATGACCGGGCCCGGTCTGGCCCTCTTCTATAGCGGCCTGGTCCGCAAGAAGAACGTGCTCGGCGTGATGATGCAGTGCGTGTTCCTGATGTGCCTGATGACCGTCATCTGGGGCCTGTGGGGCTACACGCTGGGCTTTGGCGGCGACGCGGCCGACGTGCCGCCGAAATGGCTGGGCAACATGGACCACTTGTGCATGAAGGGGGTGCAGGCCACGTGGGAGAATGGCAAGTCGGTCATTCCCGTGCACCCGACGTTGACCATCAACCGGCTCACCCACATGCTGTTTCAGGGGATGTTCTTCGTCATTACGCCGGCGCTGATCTGCGGGGCGTTTGCCGAGCGGATGAAGTTCAGCACGATGGTGGTGTTCATGATCCTGTGGGGCACACTGGTCTACTGCCCCTTATGCCACGCGGTTTGGGGCGGCGGCATTTTGGCCTACGGCAGCAAGAACGCGATTGCCGGCGGGGCGTTGGATTTTGCCGGAGGGACGGTCGTACACATCAGTTCCGGCGTCTCGGCGCTGGTTTGTGCGTTGGTCTTGGGCAAGCGGTTGGGCTACGGCAGCGAACCGATGCCGCCGCACAATCTGACCTATACCGCCACGGGCGCCGCCATGTTGTGGGTGGGCTGGTTCGGCTTCAATGCGGGCAGCGCCCTGAACGCCAGCGGCCTGGCGGCCAGCGCCTTTTGTGCCACGCATTTTGCCGCGGCCGCCGGCGGCCTGACCTGGGCCGCCATGGAATGGATCACCCGCGGCAAGCCCTCGATCCTGGGCACGTGTTCCGGCGTGGTGGCGGGGCTGGTTTGCATTACCCCGGCCGCCGGCTACGTCACGGCGATGCCCGCCTTGCTGATGGGCGTGGCCGTCGGCGTAGTCTGCTTCCTGGCCTGCACGAGCCTCAAGTCGCGTTTCAAGTATGACGACTCGCTCGACGCCTTCGGCGTACACGGGGTGGGCGGCACCTTGGGCGCCATTCTCACCGGCATCTTCGCCACCCGCGCCACCGGCGGCGCGCCCGGCAGCGAGCCGCTGGGGCTATTGGAAGGCGGCTCCGTGCTTACCGCCCAGATCATCGGCGTCGCCATCAGTTGGGGCTTGGCCATCGTGGCCACCTATGTTATCCTCAAAGTCCTTGATGCCGTGATGGGCCTGCGCGTCTCGCGGGCGGCCGAGATCGAGGGGCTCGATCTGAGCCAGCACGGCGAAGAAGGCTACATCTTTATCTAAGGCACTGTGAAAGAAACAACCTGACCGGATCGACCAAGTCATCCTGAGCGTAGCGAAGGATCTCGCGGAGATTCTTCGCTGCGCTCGGAATGACCGCCGCTTCAGTTGAGCATTTTATTTCTGTGGAAGCCCTAAACCCTTGGTCGGCGGTTGCGGCCGCAATGGGAGTCCTCCGATGAAGAAGATCGAAGCCATCATCCGTCATTTCAAACTGGAAGACGTCAAGAATGCCTTGACGGAACGCGGCATCACAGGGATGACCATCACCGAGGTCCGCGGCTTCGGTCGCCAGAAGGGCCACACCGAGATGTATCGGGGCACGGAATACGAAGTGGATTTCGTGCCCAAGATCAAGGTTGAAATCGTCGTGCCCGACGCCAAGCTGCAAACCGTGTTGGACACCATCGTCCGTTCCGCCCAAACCGGACAGGTCGGCGACGGCAAGATGTTCGTGACCGAGCTGAGCGAAGCGGTCCGCATCCGCACGGGCGAATCGGGGGAAAGTGCGATTTAGAAATAGGGGTCGGGGGTCAGGGGCCAGTAGACGGCGCACAGTAAAATGGTACGTAAGGGGAAGACGGCCGCCTTCCGCTCGTTCGCTGCTGGCCCCCGCTCGCCCCTGACCCCTGACCCCTATCTCCCATGTCCTCTCTCCGCTCCAACGTGCTGGCGGCCAAGGAGCGGCTGGCCGCGGGACGCCGGGAATTCGAGCAACAGCACGAGGCCGGGCGGCCGGGAATCGAGCTCTGCGCCGCCATGAGCGACCTGCGGGACGAGGTCCTCTTGGATTTGACCCGCGCGGCGCTGGACGACCTCCATGAGACCGGAGCCAACGGGCTCTGGTCGGAAATCGTGCTGGTGGCCCACGGCGGCTATGGGCGCCGCGACGTCGCCCCCTTCAGCGACGTCGACCTGATGATCCTTCACGAGCCGGCCGCCGCGGTGCGCGTCGCTCCGCTGGCCGAGCGGCTGCTGCGCGACGTGTTCGATGCCGGCTTGACGCTCGGCCATAGCGTGCGGACGGTAAAACAGGCATGTACGCTGGCGTGCCGCGAGCCGATGATCTGCACGTCGCTGGTGGAATCGCGGCGGGTGGAAGGGAGCACCGCCCTGTTCGCCCAATATCTCCGCCAGTTCCGCCGCCAAGTGCGCCGCCGCGGCCGCTGGCTCATCGGCGGCATTCTCGACGACCGGCTCAAAGAGCAGGCCCGTTATGGCGAGACGGTGTTTCTGTTGGAGCCGAACATCAAGCGGTCGCGCGGGGCCCTGCGCGACATCCAGTTGATCCGCTGGGTCGGTTTCGTCCGCTACGGAACGACGGATCCGCACGAGTTGCACGCTCGCGGCGCGTTGACCCAGGAGGATCTCAAGGCCATCGAGCGGGCCAGCGAATTCCTGCTGCGGTTGCGGAATGAACTGCACTTTCACGCCCAGCAGCCCACCGACGTGCTCGATCGGGCCGAGCAGCTCCGCATTGCCGAGCTGCGCGGCTATCCGCCGGTGGCCGGCCTGCTGCCGGTGGAGCAGTTCATGCGGGAATACTTTCGCCACACGGCGGCGGTCAATCACATCGCCACGCGCTTTGTCGCCAAGGCCCAGTCGCGCGACCGCATGGCGCGGCTGGTCACCGTGCTGTTCGGCCACCGGGTGGAAGACGGCATTCACGTCGGGCCGGCGGGCGTGCTGGCCACGCGGGCCGGCTTGGAACTGCTCCGCGGCGACTTGACCGGCATCATGCGCTTGGTCGACCTGGCGAACCTCTACGATCAGCCGATCGCGGCCGGCACGTGGGAAGCCATTCGCCGTGACATCTGCCACTTACCCAAGGCTATGCCTCCGCCGGAGGCTTGCGGGCACTTCCTCTCCTTGCTCGGCCATCCGGCCCGGCTGGCGCCGCTGTTGCGCGATCTGCACGACGCCCACGTGCTGGAGCGATTCATTCCCGAGTTCCGCCACGCCCGCGGGCTGCTGCAATTCAACCAGTACCACAAGTACACGGTGGACGAGCATTGTTTGCGGGCGGTCGAGTTTGCCACGGAGCTTTGGTCCGATCGGGGGCCGCTGGGCCGCGTCTACCGCCCGCTCAGCCAAAAACACTTGCTGCACCTGGCGCTGTTGCTGCACGATCTCGGCAAGGGATATCTGGAAGATCATCGGGAGGTGGGGGTGCGGATCACCACCGACGCCGCCAAGCGGTTGGGATTGCCGGCGCACGAGACCGAGGCGTTGCGATTCCTCGTCCACAAGCACATGCTGATGAACCATCTGGCGTTCCGCCGCGACACGGCCGACGAGCAGTTGGCCGTCCAGTTTGCCGTGCAGGTCGGCTCGCCGGAGTTGCTGCAAATGCTGTACATCCTTACGGCGGCCGACTTGGGCGCCGTCGGGCCCGACGTCTGGGACGGCTGGAAGCTGGAGGTGGTTACCGACCTCTACCATCGCACGATGCAGCACCTGGCCGGCGAGAGCCCGGAAACCACCGTCGACGAATTGTTGGAGCAGCGCCGGGCGGCGGTCCGCGAAGAGTGGGGCACGGAACGGAACCAGGCGTGGTTCGCCGAGCACCTCGAGGCCCTGCCGGCCGCCTATCTGAACGTGACCCCGCCCCCGCAAGCGGCGGCCGATCTGCGGCTGCTGCACGGCCTCGATGCCCGGGGCGTGTCGGTCGCCGCCCAGTACCAGGCGGAAACGGCCACCGTGCAGTTTACGATCGCCACGTCCGAACATATCACGCGGGGCATCTTCCACAAACTCACCGGAGCGCTGAGCAGCCACGGTCTGGAGATCCGCACGGCGCAAATCCATACCCTGGCCGACGGGCTGGTGTTGGATCGCTTTTCGGTGCACGATCCCGATTATGCCGGCGAGCCGTCGCGGGAACGGCTGGAGCAGGTGGAACAATCGCTCGTACAATCGCTCACCAGCAGCACGGGGAAACCGCCGGCGTTCCGCCGCACGTGGCCGTTGGGCGGGCATCGCCCCGTCCGCGTTCCGGGCGTCCCCTCGCGCGTGAACATCGACAACAGCACCTCCAGCCGTTTTACGATCATCGATATCTTCACCCACGACCGCACCGGCCTGCTCTATGCCATTACCCGGGCGCTGTTCGAGTTGGGCCTATCGGTGGCTCGGGCGAAGATCGGCACCTTTCTGGACCAGGTCGTCGACGTGTTTTACGTCACCGATCAGCAGGAGCGTAAGATTCGGGACGGCCGGCGGCTGGATGAAATCCAGACGCGGCTGCTGGCGGTGGTGGAAGAGAAGGGGAAAACTGCGGAGGATTCGTAGGGTGCGTGAAACGCACCGGATGGCGTTGGTGCGTTTCACGCACCCTGCCCTGAACCCTGAATGCTGCCGCCTGAACCCTGAGAGCTTGCGGAAGAATTGAAAGGGATCCTGTCAAAGGTCCTGGCGGCGAAACCGCAAGCGGACCACTACATCTTGTGGCGAATTCGGCGTGCTGCCGATTGTTTCACCAGCTCTGCGCCAGAGTCCTGCAACCCCGACCCCTGCCTCAAATATCGCATAAGTGGCATGGTGGCGTGCCGGGCCTTTTGCTAGTGTGCCAGGTTGGCTTTACCCCGTAGTCTCGGGATGCTTGTTTGGGAACGCGGCCATGCGAAACGCGCCCGCTGGGCTAATCGCCGCCTTTTTGCTAGCACTGCTGTCGGCCGGTTGCCGCCTGCCGGGCCGGGACGGGCCCGTGCCGCAAACGCTGACGGACTGTCGCCGGCTGTCGCAGAAAGGGGTGGCCGCTTTGGAACGGGGCGAACAGCCCAAGGCGGAAACACTGCTGGCCCAGGCCGTGACCGCTTGTCCCGTCGATGCCGAGGCCCGCCGGCATTACGCCGAGGCGCTCTGGCGGCGTGGCGCCCAACAGGAGGCCATGACCCAATTGGACGAGGCTTGCCGGCTGGCCGGAGAAGATGCTTCGCTGTGGGCTCGTCTGGCCGAGATGCGTTTGGCCAGCAACCAGCCGGAACAGGCCCGGCAGGCCGCCGAGACGGCGCTCAGCCTCGATCCTCGGCTGCCCAATGCCTGGGCGATCCGCGGCCGGGTGCTGCGGGCCATCGGCCAGCCAGGCGACGCGTTGGCCGATTGTCTGCATGCCCTAAACTATGCCCCCAACGATCGGGCGATGCTGGCCGAGGTGGCCGAATTGCACCGCCAACTGAACCAGCCGGACAGGGCCTTGCAGGCATTGCAAACGCTGGCGGAAACATACCCCGCCGGCGAGGAGCCGGGCGAAGTGCTCTATTGGACAGGGTTAGCCTATGTGGCCCTCGGCCGTTATGACGACGGGGTGGAGAGCCTTTCGGCCGCCGCAAACCGGGGAAAGCCGACGGCGGAGATGTTCTGCCGGCTCGGTGAGGCCCAACTGTTGGCGGGGCACCCGCCCGAGGCCGCCGAGGCGGCCCGGCACGCCCTGGCCCTGGATCCGCAGCACCAGGGCAGCCGCAATCTGCTCCAGCGGGTTGAACTGGCCCAGCGGCCTCAAACCACCTTGCAGAGGTAGCGAGCCGGTTCTTGTCGAATTGTGTGGAGATAACGAGGAAGAGAAGCCGATGGTATGTCTTCTGAATCACGCGCTTCGGCTATCAAAAACTCTTCCGGTCTGGCGAATTACCCGCCGCGGGCCAGTTTTCAGGCTAGATTTGAGTAGCAAATCTGTCCGCTAGCGCTCACCGTGCGTCCGCTTAGGAGTTCAAGGGATGTCCCAAGCCTTGCAATCGCCCATCTCGCATCCTTCCGTTACTTTCGTCGATCGTCGCAGTCCGGCAGTCTCGGACGGAAGCCCCGTCTGTGAGCGTCGGCAGTTTGGCAACTCGCACGAGGGCCTTTCGCCCGACGCCGCCGAGTTGGCCCAAGCCATCGATCATTACAAGATGCGTCACCGTCGCCGCTTCATCACCTTCGAGGAGATGCTGGCGGTAATCAAGTCGCTGGGTTACCATCGGTAAGGCGTCTTGTGAGCCGATCGCGGTGCTTATCATCCCCTCTCCCAAAGCAACATTATTCATCAGCTAGCATTGGCGGAGGGGTGGTAAAGGTAAACGTATATTGCGTGAATTATCAACTTAGCTTGGATCCAGGAGCGGACGCGGTGTTCCCGACGA
>Ga0181520_10010088_pt1 | contig 12782 bp, 8 predicted proteins | sample PEATcosm2014_Bin_29_FD_132451 | JGI IMG/M metagenome (GOLD analysis project Ga0181520, IMG submission 132451) | Peatland microbial communities from MTU Mesocosm Facility, Houghton, MI, USA - PEATcosm2014_Bin02_30_metaG | ecosystem: Environmental > Terrestrial > Soil > Wetlands > Peat | place...
CGATTTCACGAATGAGCCGCAAGACAGATCGCTGGTGGAGTTGGCAGATTACATCAAGGTGGATTTTTGCCGGACCCCGCCGGACGTGCGCCGGAGGCTGCTGAACGAATTGCACGGCAAGCCCATCGCCGTTTTGGCAAAAGGCGTCGACACGCAGGCGGATTACCGGAAGGCGCGCGAAGAGGGATTCACGTTGTTTGAGGGCTACTTCTTCTGCGAGCCCGTGGCGATGAGGAACCGACGGCCGCCTGTTAACCAGATGCTGCGGCTTAATCTTCTAAAAGCGTTGCAACGCCACCCCATGGACCTGCACAAGGTAAGTCAGTTAGTGAAGGGGGACGGCCCACTCACGTATCAACTGCTTCGGTTGGTGAACTCGCCATTCTGGGGAATGCGCCAGAACGTGGAATCGATCGAGGTGGCGCTGGTGGCGGTAGGCGAGGATGCCTTTCGCCGCATCGCCACGCTGGCCATCGCCAGCGAGTTCAATGGGGATCAACCGGGCGAGCTGCTCTGCATGGCGATCCTGCGGGGACGTATCTGCGAAAAGACGGCATTGCAACGCGGTCTTGATCCATTTGGGCAATACCTGGTGGGGCTGCTGAGCCTGTTACCGGCGATGCAGGGCCAGCCCATGAGCGAAGTGGCTCCTACACTGCCGCTCGGCGATGAGATCCTTGAGGCTCTACTGGGCAAATGCAATCGCGAGCGTGCAATGCTGAGCTGGATGGAAAGCTGCGAGCGCGGCGATTGGGCGGGCTGCGACGGCGCGGCCCAGCGCTATGGCCTCGACCAGCAAGATTTAGCCAGGGCATACATTGAGGCGGTTGCATGGACTGAGGAGGCGCTGCATTCAGGTGGCTGAACATGCATCAGAACAATCGGGGACTATAAGTGAATGCCGACCGGCCAGGTCTTCCAGATGTCGGCACAGTAATCCCGGATGGAGCGGTCTGAGGAGAACTTGCCAATCCTGGCCACATTCAGAATCGACATGCGCGTCCAATGATTTTGGTCCATGTAAGCCAGGCTCACGGCGTCCTGACAATCGATGTAGGACTGATAGTCGGCCAGAAGCATATAGTCGTCCTTAGTCAAGAGGGAATTGAAAAGGGGCTCGAAGAGCGTTCTGTCGCCGTGGGAAAACTCGCCGCTGGTCAGTGAATCGAGCACTTCGCGCAGGTTAGGGTTCGACTCGTAAGCAAGGCGCGGATTGTACCCCGCACGCTTTTGGTTCTCGACTTCAGCAGAGGTAAGCCCGAAGAGGAAGAAATTCTCCGCCCCCACTTCTTCCCGGATCTCGATATTCGCGCCGTCAAGCGTACCGATGGTAATGGCGCCATTCATGGCGAACTTCATGTTTCCGGTACCTGAAGCTTCCATTCCGGCGAGAGAGATCTGTTCGGAAAGGTCGGCCGCGGGGTATACCCGCTGGCCCAGCTTTACGCAGTAGTCGGGCAGAAAGACGACCTTGAGCCTTCCTCTGAAGATCGGATCGGAGTTGACCGCTTCTCCAACGGAGTGAATCAGCTTGATGATCAGCTTGGCCATGCGATATCCGGGCGCTGCCTTACCGCCGAAGATGAAGGTTCGGGGCATCAGTTCCGCACCGGGGTCGCGCTGGATGCGCTTCAGCAGGGTGAGAATGTGCAGGACCTGGAGGTGTTGGCGCTTATACTCATGCAGCCGCTTGACGAGAACGTCGAAGAGCGAGTCCGGGTCGGTTACAATCCCGAGCTGGTCGTGAATGTATGCCGCAAGCTGCGCCTTGTTGTCTCGCTTGATGGCTCTCCATTCGTGGCAGAACTCCGCATCTTCAAGCAGGGGCTCGAGGCGGCGCAGCCTTTCGATGTCGCGGATCCAGGCCGAGCCAACACGCGCCGTCAGCAGCTCAGCCAGGCGGGGATTGCTGAGCACCATCCAGCGCCGGGGCGTGACTCCGTTGGTCTTGTTGGAGAACTTTTCGGGAGTGAGCGCATAGAAATCATGGAGCACGCTGGTCTTGAGCAACTCAGTGTGGAGTGCGGCCACACCGTTGATGGCATGGCTGCCCAGTGCGGCCAGATGCGCCATGCGAATGGTCTTGTCACCGTTTCCCCCATTCTCATTGATCAACGAGAGCCGTTGCACGCGATCCTCATCGCCGGGGAATTTCTGACGCACATTGGCAAGGTGACGGGAGTTGATCTCTTCGGCGATCTCGAGGTGGCGAGGCAACAGCGAGCCGAACAAATTGCGTGACCATTGCTCCAGCGCCTCCGGCAAGAGGGTATGGTTCGTATAGGACAAGGCGTTCTGCGTCGCATGCCACGCGGTATCCCAATCCATACTGTGTTCATCCACCAGCAGCCGCATCAGCTCTGCAACGGCGATCGCCGGGTGGGTGTCGTTCATTTGAATGGCGAAGTTGCGATGAAGTTCGGCCAGGGGCCGGTTTTGAGCCATTTGAATGCTGAGAATGTGCTGCAGGCTGCAGGAGACGAAGAAGAACTGCTGGGCCAGCCGCAGTTCCTTGCCTTCAAGGCCTTCGTCATTGGGATAGAGGATCTTGGAGATGTTTTCCGAAGAAACCTTATCCGCCACCGCACCGACGAAGTTTCCTAAATTGAAGGTCCCGAAGTCGAAGCTCTCCACGGCCTGCGCCGCCCACAGCCGCATGGTGTTTACCGTGTTCGTCCGGTAGCCCGGAATGGGTGTGTCATGGGGAACGCCGCGCACCACCCTTTTCGGAATCCACTTCACCCGTAACCGTCCCTGGGCATCGGTGTGGATTTCAGTACGCCCGCCCATCTTCACCTCAAACGCGTCCTCGGGCCGTTCCAGCGCCCAGGGGTTGCCAAACCGCAACCACTTGTCGGTCGACTCCACCTGCCAACCGTCGCGGATCTGCTGATCGAAGATGCCGTATTCATAACGGATGCCATAGCCGATGGCGGGAATCTCGAGTGTGGCGAGAGAATCCATGAAGCAGGCGGCAAGCCGCCCCAACCCTCCGTTGCCCAGACCCGGTTCCTCTTCCTGTTCGATCAGCACATTCAAGTCGATACCCAACTGCCGCATGGCCTGTTCGGTTTCGTCGTAGATGCCGAGGTTGATGAGGTTATTGGCCAGATGAGGTCCGGTCAGAAACTCCGCCGACAAATAACAGACCACGCGCACATCCTGCGCCTGGTAGTTTCTGATTGTCGCTAACCAGCGCTCCAGGATCCGGTCGCGCACGGTGTGGGCGAGGGCCATGTAAAGATCGTTGACCGAGGCTCGTTCAACCGACCTGCCCTGCACGAAAAACAGATTGTCGAGAAAGGACTGGGCCAGCGCCTCGGGACCAAGCGCCGTTCTCTGACCCTTTTGCGATCCCGGCTGCGATAGCGACGCAGCGAACGCTTCCGACATGGTTCCCTCGCTCCCCGCTGAGTGCGGAAGATGGATTGATTGAATCCAACCTTTCACAGTAAGCTTGCACGGGCAGCAGCACGGTGAAGGGAATCGCCCCTCGAGAAGCGCAGAAGTTCCTGCAACCCATTCTGGAATTCAGTTGCCCGATTTGGTTCTCACTCTCAGGCAGATTCTGGTTGCCAAACCGATGGTGTGCAATCCCAGGGGAACGAGATGGATGTTGCAGGGCGGGTTCAACACCATGTTTGGGAGATGAAAAGCTCGGTTTCCGCTGAACCCTGAGTAGAAGTCTCCGGCTTGGCGGCAAGTCGCCACTCCTCGGGGAAGAGCGCTTGCCGCGTCACGGTCGAGGCGACGTCAGTAGGTTGTCAGCGATACGCGGAGCACTCTTGGCTCTGCCGAGAAGTCAAGACCCCAATCCGTTTGGTCGCCGTTGAGGATGCGCAGCGGCTTGAAAGCTTCGTCCTGGTAGGCGCCCTCTTCCACGCGCAGGAACTGGCGGTGCTGCCATTTGGCCTCGATGAGGGCGGAAGGGGTTTGCCCGGTTCCGGCGACGATTTGCTGGGATTTACGCTGCTGCTCAGTGCCTGCGGGGCGGAAGTCAACGCGAGAGAAATAGCCAGCCACCAAAAACTGATTGTCGCTGAGCTGGCCGACAAGGGCGCGTCCGACGGGCTCCTTATTCCCCCTGGGAGAGCCGCCTCGGCCAACCCCATACGAAACGACAGCATCCCACGCCCCGAAATGCAGCGTCTGCGTCGGCTGGCCTTCGACTTCGGAAACGGCCTGGAGCTTGCCTTCGAAGTTGAGACGGGCAACTTCCCGCATCATTGGGCCGATCAGCTTATAGTTCTGCGCGGTGGGATCGAGAAAGCTGTTTGGGGAGTCGGAGTCGCCCTGGTGCGCCGGGGGATTTCGCGTATAGTCGAGGCCGAAGGGCGAATAACCGATGGCCTGAAGGCCGAGAGCGGAGAACAGGAAGCGGGCAGCGTGGGAGGTTCCGGCAGTCTCCGGAATGAACAGGGGATTATCGGGCCGGTGGTAGAGGTCGAGCACCTTCAGGTAGGTTTCGGTTTCAAGAAGGTAGATGTCGGGCGCAAGGACATCGATGGCGGGCGCCTCCGCTTTCCAGATGGGTAGCACGTTGTCGGTGGGGCCTCCGCTCTCATAGGTTCCGGGCGCACCCTTGAAGGGATCGCGAAGGGCGGCGTTGACATAGAGCGGCAAGGGGTAGGCGGCTTTGCCGGCGGCGGCAATTTTGCCCACGTATTTGGCAACTGCCCAAGCATGGAAGTCGACGTCGGCTTCGTCCCCGAATGCCTCGGGCCAGCTAGAGGCAGGCGCGGCGGACTCCTTGTGCATGGCCTTCAGGACTTCGGCGGGGACGGGCGCCTGGAAGAGTTTTTCGGCAGCAGGCGCATAGTCACGCAGAGTCCCCCACGTGCCAGTTTCGTTTTCAACCTGGACCATGATCACTGTTCGCTGCGGGTCGGCCCCTTTGAGATGCCGCATGAAAGCGGTGAATGCACGCACGTCCAAATCGAGAGACGCGCCGGCAAACGGCGAGGGCGAGTCAACGAACTCGCCGTTCTTGTTGGTGACGTGGAAGAAGCGTTGGGGATCGAGCTTCATCCATTCGGGCATATAGTGCTGGCTGCCGTTCTTCCAGGTACCAAACCAGAGCAGGACGAGGTGAACATGATGTTCGCGGGCTTGGGCGAGGATGTTGTAGACTGCCGAATAATCGAATTGCCCAGGTTTGGGCTCGAACTGCTCCCAGTAGATGGGAGTCTCGAGGGTGTTGGCGTGCAGGTACTCGATGGCGGGCCAAACCCTGGGCAAGGTTGCCGGCCAGTCGCTGGAGTTATTCGACTGCGCGCCCAACATCAGATAGGGTGCTCCGTCCACCATCAGGGCATAGCGCCCATCCTTCTGGACGATGGCCGGAATCGGGTGTGGTTTCACCTGTGCCTGGATTGCGGGCCAGGCGCTCGATGCCGCCAGCACTACCGCGACGAGCTTGATCTTCATTTTTTCAACCCTCATTTCTTCCGATTGCAAGAAGCATCAGCACGTTCCTGGGGCATGAAAGCGTATTCATTCCCGTGTCCCCGGGCAGATTTGCCGGTTGCTCGAATTGGATTTCGCAGGCATGGACGCAGAGGCGCGCGAAGTCCGCGAAGCAATCATATTCCGTCGGGCGGGAGCGGCCCGACTTTTCCACAGGGAGGATTGTGGCGCCCATGCAGGGGAGCCGGAGGTACAATCGGTGGCGACCGGGACGAGTGTATTTGGATCGCGCCTGAAAACGTCTTCATTTGAATCGGAGATGGGCAGGCGGCGGGGTCCCTTGTTCCGCTCCCGATGGAGGTTGTTATGCGCAATGGTCGGTTGTTTCTTGCCGGTTTGGCAATCCTTGGAGCGTGCCTACCCGGTTTGAGCCGGGCTCAAACAGAGGGCGGCGTGCCGCATCTCGCCAAGCAGGGCAACGCCACACAGCTCGTGGTGGATGGAAAGCCATTTCTTATTCTGTCCGGCGAACTGAGCAACAATGCGGCGACCGCTTTGGAGCCGATGGAGCCAATCTGGCCGAAGCTTGTGAGCAACAACCTGAACACAGCGCTGGTGGGCGTCTCCTGGGCGCAGTTCGAGCCGGACGAGGGCAGGTTCAATTACACGTTGGTGGATGGGGTGATCGCCAAGGCTCGCGAGAATCACATGCACATCGTGTTTCTGTGGTTCGGCTGCTGGAAAAATGGAACATCGAGTTATCCACCTTACTGGGTCAAGAAGGACTACGAGCGTTTTCCCCGGATACAGGTTGGCGAGGGGAAGACGGTGTCTATCTCAGGCCCAGTTGAGGTGCTGAGTACCTTGAGCGACGCAACGCGCGACGCAGATGCTCGAGCCTTCGCGGCTCTCATGCGCCATATCAAGGAGGTGGACGGCAAGCAACATACCGTGCTGATGATGCAGGTGGAGAACGAGGTGGGCGTTCTGCGGGATACGCGCGACCGTTCGCCGGCCGCCAACCGCGCATTCGCCGGACAGGTTCCCGCAGAGTTAATGGACTACATGCAGGCCCACAAGGACACGTTGATTCCCGAATTTCGCGAGGTGTGGGCCGCGAACGGGTACAAGAAGTCCGGCACATGGGAAGAGGTTTTTGGACCAGGCAAGCCGGCATCGCTGGAGATACCGGTTCAGACTACGGTCTCTTTGCTTGGCCCGCTGGAGCACCAAAATAGCTGGCAGCAGCTTCACTGGCCCTCGGATGAGATCTTCATGGCATGGCATTACGCGCGATTCCTTGAGAAGGTGGTCGAGGCGGGCAAAGCTGCGTATGACATTCCGATGTATGTGAACGCATGGCTGCAGCAGCCGAATCATGCCTGGCCGGGAACCTATCCCAGCGGCGGCCCCCTGCCGCAGGTTCACGATGTATGGCGCGCCGGGGCTCCGAAGATCGACATTCTGGCACCCGATCTTTATCTTGAATACTTCGACAGTGTGTGCGAGCGGTTTACCCGCAACGGGAACCCTCTTTTCATTCCTGAGACGAGCACAAATTCCGCCAACGTGCTGGTGGCCGCAGGCAAGTACAACACCATTGGGTTCTCTCCCTTTGGGATCGATGGAAACCGGCCCATCCCGCCTGAGCTTGCCGCAACATACGGCATTCTGAACCAGATGATGCCGATGGTTATGGCCAACCAGGGCACCGCCAAGATGACCGCAGTCCGGCTTAGCCAGGGCGACCCGCCCAAACGGGTGAAGCTGGGGAACTACACCCTGACGCTGACCTACACGGGCCGCAACATGCATATCGCCCCGCAGCCCAAGGGGCAGGTGGATGCGCCGCCGCAACCGGGAGTGGGGCCAGCCGCCCCCGAAACCCCGCTCGAAGCTGCCGCGATCCTGATTGCTACTGGACCAGACGAGTATTACTTTGCCGGTGGCGGGATGCGGATCGATTTCACGCCGAACACGCCCGGACCACAGAATGTGGGGCTGGGGGACGTGCAGCAAGGGAACTTTGTGGACGGAAAGTGGGTAGTCACGCGCCAGATTGCCGGCGACGACGATGCGCAAGGAGAGATTCTGATCTTGCGTCCCTCTACGATACTGCGCGTCACGCTCTATCGATTTCCGTAGACGGGGAGATCGTCGACGATCCAGGCGAGCAATTGGCGTGGCTGGCGGAACAGCCAAGCGGCCGTCTTGGATCAAGACTCATTGTTCTTCTCAATCCGATCGTGGCCTCGCAATCGTGAAGATCTACAACAGCGAGGCCCTCGCGACTTTGGTCTCGCGAACACGGGTGTGACGGGGCGGATTGACTGTTTCATTTTCCGGGTGGTTAAATTGCGGGTTCGGAGTGTGCCGACAAGCGGACTCCCTGAACGGATGAAGTGCTTGGAGATGCCATGCCAGTGAGAGCTTTTTTCGGAAGTGCAGCAATCTGTAGCGTGATGATTCTTCTTGGGTGCGGAGGCGGAGGGGGCGGCGGTTCCAATAACAATCCACCGCCCCCGCCCACCGCCGCGACGCCCACCGTTACCGCCTCGGCCAGCAATGGCGCGCAGAATGGCGCAATGATCGTCAGCCTGGCCACCACGACGTCCGGGGCAGCCATCTACTACACGATCGACGGCAGCACGCCGACGGCGGCTTCGACACCATACCTGGCGCCGTTTCTCATGACGTCGAGCGCCACGGTGAATGCAATTGCCGTGCTGTCGGGTGACAACAACAGCAGCGTGGCCAGCCAGCCCGTTACGGCCAATGTGGCCAGCGGAGCATTGGCCTGGAGCGATGAGTTTGCAAACTCGGGCGCCACCAACGCGCAGCCCAACGCGAATATCTGGACCTATGACACCGGCAACAGTGGGTTCGGGAACAGCGAGCTGGAAACTTACTGCGCCTGGGCCTCCGCCGTCAGCCCCTGCAATCCAGCGAGCCCCAATGCCTATATTGCCCCGGGCGGCGGTTTGAACATTGTGGCCCAGCAACCCACAGCCAACACAGCCACATACACATCGGCCCGCATGAAGACGCAGGGACTGTTCAGCTTCCAGTATGGGCGAATTGAAGCCAAATTGCAGATTCCCGAGTCACAAGGCATGTGGCCGGCGTTTTGGATGCTAGGCAACAACATTACAACTATCAACTGGCCGGCTTGCGGCGAGCTTGACATCATGGAGCACATCGACGGCAACAACACGCCGTTCGGCGGCCCCGGCACTGGCGCAGCGCCCGGGTTTGACTGGACGCAGTCGTCGATCCACGGAACCGGTCTAGGCGCCGGTACGCCCTACAACGTCAACGGCTTTTCCGCGGCGGGCTCGCACACCTACGGAATGATCTGGAAGAAGGGTCAGATTCAGTACTACGTGGATAACCCGGCGAACATCTACGAGACCTTCTCGACGACGAGCCCCGGAACCGGAACCTGGCCGTTTGACCAGGGGCCGCAGTTCATCATTCTGAACCTGGCGGTGGGCGGTAGCTGGCCCGGCTCGCCGGACGCGACGACGGTCTTCCCCAGCACGTACCTGGTGGACTACGTGAGGATTTACGCGAACTGATCCGGCAGGCAGTTCGGTCGATTCAAGCTGAATCACAGAGCGGGAGGGCCAAACGGTCCTCCCGTTTCAGTTTGATTCTGCGACCTTTCAGCGCGGGCCCGTTACCGTTGGCTGGAAAGAGGGTTGCGTTCGATTTTCCCGTGTGTTACAACAAAATCATTCAAGCTTGTCCTCTTGGACAGGCCTGAGTTTCATGCAGAGTGGCTGAGGGACGAGCCCTGTGACGCCACGACAACCTGCCCGCGCAAAACGGGAGCATGGTGTCAACTCTTGCCCGGAGACGGGGAACATGAGATTCGGGGGTCGCTTCAGCACTCTTTGCCTGGGCGGCGCGCACGGTCATTCGAGTCAATTTCACGTTCGCTCTTCCTGAGCCAGTCACTCGCTCGTCGCTTCAGGTCACTCGTGTCGATGCGAGGGACTCTTGACGACTGCTTACGAATTGCGATGTAGGGAATGCGGGAGGTCCTACGGGATCCAGCCGCTTTCGATCTGCGACGAATGTTTTTCTCCGCTTGAGATTGTGTTTGACCTCGAAGCTGCGCGCAGCCGGTTTACGCGAGAGACCATCGCGCAGGGCCCGCTGAACATGTGGCGCTATCGAGCGCTGCTGCCCATTCCGGAGAACTACGAGCCGCAGACCCCCGTAGGCCTCACGCCCCTTTTAAAGGCTCCTCGGCTTGGCGCACGGATTGGCGCCACGAATCTTTACATTAAGAACGACGCGGTGTGCCTGCCTACGCTCAGCTTCAAGGACCGCGTGGTGGCTGTGGCGCTGGCCAACGCCCAGGGTTTCGGGTTCGACACAGTGGGCTGCTCGTCGACCGGAAACCTGGCGAACGCCGTTGCCGCGCAGGCCGCGCGCCTGGGGCTGAAGACGTTTATCCTCGTGCCTGCCGACCTGGAGCCGGCGAAGATTCTGAACACACAGGTGTATGGCGCGACGCTGGTGCGTGTGGATGGAAACTACGACCATGTGAACCGGCTCTCGTCGCAGATCGCCGACCGCTATAACTGGGGCTTTGTGAACGTGAACCTGCGGCCGTACTACGCCGAAGGCTCGAAGACGGTGGGCTACGAGATTGCCGAGCAACTTGGCTGGCGCCTGCCCGACAACATTGTTTGCCCGATGGCGGGCGGGTCGCTGATCACCAAGATTCGCAAGGCCTTCACCGAGCTGGTGGCGCTGGGGTTGGTGGAAGACAAGCCAGTGAAGTTCTTTGGCGCGCAGGCCACAGGTTGCTCGCCGATTTCGGCCGCGGTGAAGAACAACACCGAGACGATTGAGCCGCAACGGCCGAACACGATTGCCCGGTCTCTTGCTATTGGGAATCCGGCCGACGGGGCTTACGCGTCGCGGGCGATTCGCGCCTCGGGGGGATGGGCTGAGGACGTGTCGGATGTGGAGATTGTTTCGGCGATCCAGGAGCTGGCAGAGACCGAGGGCGTGTTTGCCGAGACCGCCGGCGGCGTAACCACGGCCGTGACGGCGCGACTTTACGCGCATGGACGGATACAGCCCAACGAGTTGACCGTTACCTGCATCACGGGGAACGGCCTGAAGACGACAGACTGCCTGCAGGGCGCTTATGAGCAGGAGCGAGCGATTCGCCCGCGGCTCAGCGACTTTGAGGCTTATGTGGAAGAACGTAGTTCGTTAAGCCAGGGACTCGCCCTGGCAGGAGAAAGCAATGTCCGTTAGGGTTCTGCTACCCAATGCGTTTCAAAAGCACACCAACAACGTGAGGGAAATCTCATCGAACGCAGCGAACCTGCCGGATCTGATTACCGAAATTGAAGGTCTTTTCCCAGCCCTGCGCCAGCATTTGCGCGGCGAGGATGGGCAGATTCGCCGCTTCATCAACTTCTATGTGAACGAAGAAGACATTCGCTTCCTCGGCAATGAGAAGTACGCCTTCAAGGAAGGCGACGAAGTTCTAGTGATCCCCTCTATTGCCGGGGGGTGATGCGGTCGGGCGGCAGCTGATTGAGTTTGCTGAACCCAGGGAGCGGATTCGTCCCATTCGGGGGTTTTGGGGCACGGGAGGCTGCCTGGGCCTTTCTTTTCAATTCAGTAACCGGTTTTGCACCGCATTTGCATCCAGTTGACATTCCCTTTACAATTCCGGCGGATACTAAACCAGTGATCCCGCAAGCTGAGCTGAAGGTTCCGCTGAAACTTGCTTTGAGTTCCAACCCTCTGGTGGAGCTTGCGCTTCCCACCTACACGCCAGGTCTGTCTCTTCCTCCGGCACCGGCGCGGCCGCGGATTCATGCCGAGGTGGGCCGTTATCGATTGCGGCTTGCGGAGAACGCGGAAGATCGCCTGGCCGCCTGCCGGCTGCGGTTCAAGGTCTTCAATATCGAGATGGGCGAGGGCCTGGAGAGCAGCTACCAGACGGGGATCGATACCGACCGTTTTGACCCGATCTGCGAGCATCTGCTGGTGGAAGACAAGCAGGAGACCAACCCTTCACGGCGCGTTGTCGGCACGTATCGCATGCAGTCGGGAACGACCGCCGCGCGGAACCTGGGCTACTATTCGGAGCAGGAGTTCAGTTTTGCGCCATATGAGGCGCTGCGTCCGGGAATCCTGGAGCTTGGCCGCGCCTCGATCGACCGGGAACATCGCACGCCCGAAGTGCTGACGCTGCTATGGCGCGGCATCGCGCAGTATTCTACAGACATGGGGCTGCGTTACCTTGTCGGTTGTTCGTCGATCAACTCCAAAGACCCGGCGGAGGGCTGGCGGATGTATCGTCGACTGGAGCACTACCGGTTTTCGCCGGAGTTCGAGACTTCGCCGACCGAGGCCTACGCCTGTCCCTCCGAGCTTGAGGGCGCGCAAGCACAGCCAGCGCCCGTGTTGAAGGATGGGGAGGGGCCGGAGGCTTCGCCGGTGCTTGCTCTGCCGGTCCAGGCTCCGAAGGTTCCCAAGCTGCTGCGGACGTATCTGACGATCGGGTGCCGCATTGGCGGGCCGCCGGCCTGGGACCGCGAGTTTGGCACCATCGATTTCCTGACGCTGCTCGATCTGCAAATGGTTTCAGCCTCGGCGCGCAATCGCTTCCTGGCTCCGCTGACGCGGTGAGCCTGCGTGGCGCGCGGCGTGCTGTGACGCTGGCGCTGGCCCTGATCTACAGCCTGCTTTGCTTCTGGCGTCTGCGCCTGAGGGGGCAGGTCAGCCTGGAGCGTCGCGCGCAATGGCAGCATGAGACGGCGGTGCGCGTGATGCATGCCCTGGGTGTTCGGCTGAAGATTACAGGCAGCCTGCCGCAGGGTGGGCTGTTGGTTTCAAATCATCTGAGCTATCTCGATATTCCTGTTTTCTCTGCCGCGCTGCCGGTGTTTATGGTCTCGAAGATCGAGATCGGCCGTTGGCCGCTGTTTGGGACACTGTCGCGCGCGGGCGGCGCCTTGTATGTTGACCGTTCGAGCCGCGCCAGCGCGGATGCCACGACGGAGCAGATTGCCGAACGGCTGCGCGGGCCGGTGCCGGTGCTGTTTTTCCCGGAAGGAACCAGCACGGACGGGCGCGAGGTGCTGCGCTTCCACTCGCGGTTTTTCATCCCCGGTGTGGAAGCTGGGCTTCCTGTGACCGCGGCCGCGGTCCGTTATGTTCCGACAGACGGCAGCTCCGAGAGCAGCTTGTGCTGGTTTGGCGACACGGATTTTTTGCCGCACTTGCTGAGAAACCTGGGAGGGCCGGATTTTGAGGCGGAGATTCAGTTCGGCGAGGCGCGCGTTTATGAGAATCGGCGCGTGGCGGCCCAGCAGACGCACGACGAAGTGGAAGCG
>Ga0181520_10010090_pt1 | contig 12782 bp, 8 predicted proteins | sample PEATcosm2014_Bin_29_FD_132451 | JGI IMG/M metagenome (GOLD analysis project Ga0181520, IMG submission 132451) | Peatland microbial communities from MTU Mesocosm Facility, Houghton, MI, USA - PEATcosm2014_Bin02_30_metaG | ecosystem: Environmental > Terrestrial > Soil > Wetlands > Peat | place...
ATGCGGTTGTGGCTTTCCGCCGTGGAGTGTAGGCGGTCCAAGACATCGGTGGCGCAGGCCACCGCCGAGTCGAAGCCGAAGGTCATCACTGTCCCTTCGAGATCGTTGTCGATGGTCTTGGGCACGCCCACCAACGGAACGCCTCCCTCGAACAACTGCTGGCCGATGCTCAGCGATCCATCGCCGCCAATGCTGACCAGGCCGCGGATGTTCAACTTCTGCATGCCGGCCTGCACGCCGTCGATCAGCTCCTGGGGCAAACTGCGTGTTTCGCCGTGCCCGACTTTCGCGGAAAAACGGCCGCGATTCGCCGTACCCAGAATCGTCCCGCCACGCGTCAGCAGCGAGCCGAGCTTTTGATAATCGAGCGTGACATACCGCTGCGGCTCAAGAATGCCCTCATAGCCGCCAAGAAAGCCGATGGTCTCCCACCCGCGCTTCGCGGCAGCTTTTGTCACCGCGCGAATCACGGCGTTTAGGCCCGGGCAGTCGCCCCCACCCGTCACAATTCCGATACGTTCGCTCATTTGGTCAATCCTCTTGGGGTGTGTTCTTTAATGGCTTGTGTTACTTTGATCCCTACAAGTCCCGCCACGAGGATTGCAAGGTAAAACTGGCCGGTAATGGCCTCGATCCAGGCCAAAGTCCGGGCCAAAGGCGTGGATGGCGTCACGTCTCCGTACCCTACCGTGGCCAAGGTGATGAAGCTGTAGTAACTGAGGACACCTCGATCGAGCCTTCCAGCAACCATTACGGTCTTCGATGAGGTGGCGGACGTGAACGACCCGGGGGAGGCCGTTTCCACAGCGGAGTAGACAAGTGCCCAAATGATTCCCAGAAGCAGATAACCGCAGACCGCGCCAAAGATGGCGTCGCCCGATGCCTGGTTCACAAGAACTGCGCGGAGAATTCTGTACAACGCAAACGCAAAGACGCAGGCCGCGAGCAAGTGCGATCCCACGAGGAGCACTCGGCCAGCGGAGCCGCCCATGCCGCAGCCAATCCAGGTTCCAAGAATCGAAGCAACACCCAAGGAGATCGCGGTGATTCGGTGTTCCCGCTCTTCAAGCACCAATAGCATCACTGCGCCGATCAGCAACGAGAAGAATACATCGAACGAGCCTTCCTCGCCGAAAAGACCTGATGCAATTGGCTGCGCGACGGCCAGCAAGAGTGATGCTGCAAGCACGATGGCAAATCGCCACCTTTGACGGATAGTTGCGTTCGTCATGCTTGGGCTCTCGTTCATACGCGCACCATTCTACAGCATCTTGATGGCGCGGCGAAAGTTCTGCAACTGCTTTGAGTCATCACTTAATGGCGGGTCGTTCGAAGGTTCGGGTTCGTGTTTGTCGGCGGCGTTTGGCGTGGGATTGTCACCGCTTGCACCAGTGGTCATCGAGCTTGAATGGGCTGCCAGAAACGCGTTCATCGCCGATTTGAGTGTTGGATAAACGCAATCACTGCCGATTGCCGACATGGCACCAGCCCGCTCAAGCATGGCCTGCGCCTCAGTACGGAAACCCGCCAGCCCCAGACGAATACCCTTCCGATCCAGATCGCGGGCCAAGGCTTCAAGCGTCTCGGCTCCTGTATACCCGCCACGAAGTCGTGCTTGAGCCACGCGCGTTGATAGTCCAGCAAGATCCCGAGACCCGGCGCAAATCGGCGCACAAGCGCTTTCCGATTCTGATTTCCGGACCTCAGGACATCGTTCATGATCCGTCTCTTGGAGAACTAGGATGAAGCTCCTTCTTGCGGTTCGCCCGGCTGGACAGCCGTCGCCGACTTCTTGCTCGCGAATTTCATGATGATCGAGTAGAAAACGGGCGTGAAGAAGAGGCCGAAGATCGTCACGCCGAGCATTCCGCTGAAAACGGCCACGCCCAACGCCACGCGCATCTCGGCGCCCGCACCCTTGGCAAGCACGAGCGGCACCACGCCGAGGATGAAGGCGAAGGAGGTCATTAGGATGGGACGCAATCGCAAGCGGCAGGCGTCTACGGTGGCGTCGAAGCGGCTGGCGCCCTGGTCCTGTTTCTGCTTGGCGAACTCCACAATCAGAATGGCGTTCTTGGCGGCGAGCCCGATCAGCACCACCAGGCCGATCTGGGTGAAGATATTGTTGTCCATCTTCATGAGCCAGATTCCAGCGATCGCCGCCAGCAGGCACATAGGGACGATCAGAATGATCGACAGGGGCAAGGACCAGCTTTCGTATTGCGCCGCCAGCACCAGAAATACGAACACCACGGCCAGCGGGAAGGCCAGCTTGGTGAAGATATCTTGGCCGGCAAGGATCTGTTGCAGCGTGATCTCCGTCCAGTCGGCCTTCATGGTCGACGGCAGCGACTCCCTTGCGAGTTGGTCCATGATCTCGACCGCCTGGCCGGAACTCGTGCCCGGCGCCATGTTCCCGTTCAATTCGGCGGATGGGTTGGCGTTGTAGTGATTGACGATCGCCGGCCCGCTGTCGTCCTTGATGTTGACCAGGGTCTGCAAGGGCACTCGTTGGCCTTCGGCATTGCGGACCTCCAGGCGGCCGATGTCCTCGGCGCGCAGGCGGAAACGGGCATCGGCCTGGACGTTCACTTGCCAGTTGCGATTGAAGAGCGTCACGTCGTTGACATAGAGCCCGCCAAGATACGCCTGCAGTGTGAGATTCACGTCATCAAGCGACACTTTCTGGGCCTTGAGCTTGTCGCGGTCGATTTCCACGAAGAGCTGGGGTTGGTTGACGGTGAAACTGCTGAACAAACCTACCAGGCGGGGATCCGCGTTGCCTTCGTCCGCGAGGTTGCGGACGGCCCCTTGCAGGGAGCGGAGTCCGGCCCCGCTGCGGTCTTGAACCTGGAGCTTGAAGCCGCCCGTGGTGCCCAGTCCGTCGATCGCCGGCGCGCCGAAAACCGTTATTCGGCCCGCGCGGATGTCGCCGTACTGCGCGCGCAACCGGGCGGCGATCGCCGTGGCGCTTTTCTGCGGGTCTCCTTTGCGCTCCTCAAAAGGCTCCAAGATCACGAACATGCCGCCCACGTTGCTTAGGTTCGTGCCCAAGAGCGCCGAGTAGCCGGGAAGATCGATCGTATGCCAAACTCCCGGGACCTTCTCCGCATCGCGGGCAATCGCACTCATCTGCTTGACAATTTTGTCGGTGCGATCGAGGCTGGCGCCATCGGGCAACTGGGCGTTGATCACGAGATAACCCTTGTCTTGGTCGGGAATGAAGCCGGTCGGAACGGCCTGGAACCCAAGGTAAGTCAGTCCCATGAAGCCCCCGTAAACCAGTAAGGCAATCAGCGAAATCCTCAGAACCAGCGCCACGCCTCGGCCATAGGTGTCGATCACGCGATCGAACGCCCAATTGAATGCGCCGAAGAACGCGCCCAGCACACGGTTCACCCCTCCCGCCAGGAACCAGCCGGCCGCCGCTCCTGCAACTAGGCAAACGAGGCGCACGCCCCAAATCGCCGCCGCCGAGCTCGCGTGATCGGCGGCAGCGTGCTCGCCATGCCCCCCGGGAAGCTCGATTCCCAGAATTTGCGCGATGTATGGCGTAAGCATGAAGTAGGCAAGCGCCGCTGCAATCAGCACTACCCCGAATCGCGGCAAGGCCTCCTTCTGGGCGTGCCCATGCGCGTCGGCGCCGTGGGCCTGGGGACCGTGGGCCTCGCCGCCGTGCCCCGCACCATGCCCCGCAAAAAGGATCGCGCAAAGAGCCGGACTGAGCGTCAGGGAGTTGAACGCGGAAATGATCGTGGAGGCGGCGATGGTCAGCGCAAATTGACGGAAGAACTCCCCGCTGATGCCGGCCATCAAGGCCGTGGGAACGAAAACCGCGCACAGCACCAAGGCTATGGCAATCACCGGGCCGGAAACTTCGGCCATGGCCAGCCGCGCCGCATCGCGGGCCGAGTGGCCCATCGCCAGGTAGCGCTCCACGTTCTCCACCACCACGATCGCGTCGTCCACCACAATTCCGATCGCCAGCACAAGCCCGAAAAGCGAAAGGTTGTTGAGCGAGAACCCCAGCATGGCCATCATGGCAAACGTGCCGATCAGCGAGACGGGCACGGCGATCATGGGGATGATCGTGGCCCGCCAGTCCTGGAGAAAGACGAGCACCACGAGGAACACCAGGATGAAGGCCTCGATCAGCGTCTTGAACACCTCGTGGATCGATTCATTCACGAAGACGGTCGTATCGTAGTAGATTCCGTAATCGATTCCGGCGGGAAACTTGGCTTTCAGTTCCTCCATTTTCGCCTTGACCGCATCGGCCGTCTTCAGGGCGTTCGATCCCGGCAACTGGAAAACGGCCAGCGTCACGGCCGGCTTGCCGTCCAGGTAGCTGTTGACATCGTAATTCTTGGCGCCTAGTTCGACGCCTTTGGTATACTCGAGGCACTTTGGAGCGAAATCCCCAGTGGACGAGAGATCCCGGAGGTAGACCTTCTGGCCTTCTGGGCCACTCTTTACCACGATACCGCCAAGCAGCTCCGGCTTCTTGAGTTCCACCTGCGTAATGATCGCAACGTGGACGGGCGCCTTGCTGTTCTCGACCCCTGCGGCCTGCTCGACGTGCACCGCCGTGGCCTGGGGGACCTGCTGGCGAAGGATCTTGACCACGTCATCGGCCGATACCTCTCGCTTGCCTAGGAAATCCCTGTCCAGCAAGATCCGCGTAGCAAACTCCGTGTCACGAACTACATCCCTGAGGTAGACGTTTTGCCCCTTCGAGCCCGTCTTCACGATGACATCGCCAAACTCCGTCGCGCTTTCCATGCGGCCCTGGGTGTTGATAGTGAGCTGGAAAGGCACGATGGCGCCTTCAGGAACCGGCGACTGACCGATGCGCCCCGCAGCAACCTGCATGTTCTGTTCCTTAATCGCCTTGACCACCTCGCCCACGGTCATGCCGCGGTCCGCCAGCTTGTTCGGGTCGAGCCAGATCCGCATGCTGTAGTCGCGCGGGCCGAGAAAGGCCACGTCGCCGACGCCATCGAGACGAGCCAGATCGTCCTTGATGCTCATCAACGCGAAATTACTCAGGTGGAGCTGATCGTAACTTGCGTCGGGCGAGATCAAGTTGACGCAAAGCAGGATGGCGGGCGATTTCTTCTTCGTGGTCACGCCTTGCCGCTTGACTTCTTCCGGCAGTTTGGCCTCCGCAATGGACACGCGGTTCTGCACCAGCACCTGCGCCATGTCGAGGTTCGTGCCTACCTTGAAAGTGACGTCCAGGTACATCTGGCCATCGTTTGTGCAGCGCGACGACATATACAGCATCCGCTCGACGCCGTTCACTTCCGTTTCGATGGGCGTGGCCACGGTATCGGCCACGGTTTTGGCGTTGGCGCCCGGATAAATCGCGGAGACCTGTACCACCGGCGGCGCAACTTCCGGGTACTGGGCAATCGGCAAGAACGAATACGCGACTCCGCCAAGAATGACGATCACGATGGAAAGCACCGTGGCGAAAATCGGTCGATCTATGAATAAGTTCGAGAACATGATAACGGTCCTTGGTCTGGTCGTTTCTAGGGCAACTCGTCGTGGACAACGAGTGGCGAGTTGAGATCATTTGACGGCCGCGGTAACGTCCGGCGTGGGTTCGGGAATCGGTTCGACGGGATAATTCAACCGCGCCCGCTCCATTCCTTCCGTAATGATCTTCGTGTCTGCCTTCAGTGTTGGCGACAGAACGACGCGCATACCGTCGTCCAGCAGGCGGCCAAGTTCCACGTTCACGCGTTCGGCATTGTTGTCTTTGCCCACGACCAGCAAGTATTTCTGCTTCTGGTCCGTATTCACCGCGACGTCGGGCACAAGCGTTGCCGAGTACTTGTCGCCCACCGGCAGTCGTACGCGAACGCGTGAACCGGGAATAAAGAGACCATCCTTGTTCTCCGCAACGCCACGGACCAAGATCGTACCGGTGCCTTCGGCGTACTTGATGTCAGCAAATACGAGCGTACCGACGTGGGGAAATCCCTTCTCGGTGTCCAGTCCGAAGGTGAATTTGATTTCCCGCTCGCGCAACGATTTTTGTTTGTCGGGCTGACCAGATTCAACTTTCTGGTAGCGCTGGATGGCCCGTTCATCAACATTGAAATCGACGTACACAGGATCAACGGTCACGATGGTCGCCAGCACGGGATCGGTCCCACCCGCGTTGACAAGGTTGCCTTCGACAAGGTTTGCCTTGCCAATTTTGCCGGTCAAGGGGGCCATGATCCGGGCGTATTTCAGATCCAGCCGGATTCTGTCCGCTTCGGCTTGTTTTGCCATGATCTGCGCCCCGAAGGACTTGGCGTCGGCTTCCGCCTTATCCAAATCTTGTTGCGATACCGCGTTCGACTTGATCAGAATCCGGTCCCGCTCCACAAGCTTGCTTGCGGACACTTCCTGGGATTCCAGCGCCTTGATCTGGGCTTCGGTCTGCGCCAGCTCTGCCTGGAATGGACGCTCATCGATGTCAAACAGAGGAGTCTTGCCTTCCGTCACGAGGTCGCCGTCCTGGAAATGCACTTTGGTGATGTGGCCCCGCACCCGCGCGCGGACATCCACCATCTTGTAGGCTTCCAGCCAACCGTTATAGTCCGCTTCATCGGTCAAGGTGCTGGTAATCGGATGAGCGACCGTAACTCGCGGTGCTTCCTTGGTCTTGTCTGACGGTTTCGTCTCGCCGCATCCGGCAGCGACGACGCAGCCAAGCACCAAGAGAATTCTGGTTGATCCGAAAAGTACATTCTTTGCCATGAAATTGTTCCTCATTCAGTATGGTTGTGTGATTGGTTGGGGACCGTGTTCCAACTGCTTGCTTCAGTACTTCTCCGGCACGAAGGTTCTGCCGGCAAGGCTGGTCCGGTCGTCGTATTTGCCTTCGCTGGACCGCTTGGGCAGTTTCACCTTCTCCCGCGGCACCTCCTCGTACGGAATGAGACTGAGCAGATGGGCTATGCAGTTCAGGCGGGCGCGTTTCTTGTCATCCGAGCGCACGATGTACCAGGGCGCGTGCGCGGTGTCGGTTGCTTCCAGCATCATGTCGCGAGCACGCGAGTAGTCATACCAGCGCGTCCAGGATTCCACATCCATCGGGCTGAGCTTCCATTGACGCATTGGGTCGTCGATGCGGGCCGCGAACCGCCGCTCTTGCTCCTTCTTGCCGACTTCCAGCCAGAACTTGATCAGGATCGTCCCGCCATCGACAATGTACTTCTCGACAATCGGGCAGTTCTCCAGGAATCGCTGGTATTCTTTCTTGCTGCAGAACCCCATCACGCGTTCCACGCCGGCGCGATTATACCAACTGCGGTCGAAGATCACAACCTCCCCCGCAGCCGGGAAGTGCTGGATGTAACGCTGCAAATACACTTGTGATTTCTCGCGGTCCGACGGCGCGGGCAGCGCCACGAGTCGGAAGACACGGGGACTGACTCGCTCGGTGATCGCCTTGATCGTGCCGCCTTTGCCCGCCGCGTCACGCCCTTCAAAGACCACGATGACCTTCAGCCCCTTGGCCTTCACCCACTCCTGCAGGCGGCAGAGTTCCGTCTGGAGCGTGCGCAGTTCCTTCTCGTACTGCTTTCGGGTCATCTTGGGTTTAGTATTGTCAACGTCGATCTGATTCATGACATCACCTGCCTTTCGTCCAGGAGAACACGGCGGCTTGCCAGGACGACATGTCCAGGAACAAACCTTGGGATTGCAGATCATTGCCGTCCCGGTCGTAGGTGTCGGAACCCAATTGATCCTGGAGTCGCCACTGGCTACCCGCGAGATCCACAAATGGAAGCCGGACACGGCACTGGCTCTGGTTGGGTGCATAGTTTACCGCCACCAGCAATCGCCCGTCGCCCGGGCCTTGCCAAGCGAAGGCGACAAAACAATTGCATGTCCAGTTGCCTTCCCAGGCCGGCGCGCATTCGAGCAATTGCCAATGGCCGTCGCGCACGACCGTTTCACGGAGCACAGTCAGGAGGCGCTCGTAGAACGGCCGTAGGGTTTCGTTCGCCGGCTCGCACGGGCCGCGACCAAGATGCGGCGAGATGCGTTTCTTCCACCCCTCGAACTGCCCCTGATGGAAGAATCGCAGACCGGGGGACAGGAAAGTGATTGCGGCCGCGGCTTCATGCATTCCTGGCGGGAAGGCGGCTGCGGCCCTCGGCTCGTCGTGGTTCTCCAGAAAGCGGGCCATCTTGTTCTGGTAATCCAGGTCGGCCCAGAAATGCTCGCGCACTGGGCGTGCATGACCTTCGCGCAAGCGATCGTACAGCCGTTTGTCGTAGGTGTAATCGAATCCCTGCTGCTGTAGCGTCCATTCCAGGTCCCAGTAGACCTCGGCCATGAAGCAGAAGTCCGGGACCCGCTCACGCACACACTGAGTCGCCTTCGGCCAGAACGATTGCGACGAAATGCCCCAGGTCCGCTCAAAGACGTCGGGCAGTACCAGCATGGCCATATCGCAGCGCACGCCGTCACATTGAGCGGCGATCTTCCGTAGCTCGCCGATCATGGCGTCCTGCGTGGCCGGGTTGCCGTAGTTGAGCTGCAAGGTGTCCGGCCAACCGGGGAAATACGGGTCGCGCCCGTGCGCCAGCAGCAGATCGCCTTGCTTGCGTTTGGCCCAGGTGTAGTTCTGCGGCGCCCGGGCAAGGTCGATCTCCGTGCCACGAATGTAGAACTCGGGGTGGTCTTCCACCCAAGCGTGATCCAGACCGGTGTGGTTGGGAACGAAGTCCAACAGAAGACGCATGCTGCGTTGGCGCAGTCGTTCACGAAGCCGTGCTAATGCGGCCTCCCCTCCCAGACTGCGATGCACTGTGTAGCCCGTAATTGCGAAACCGGAACCCGGAATGTCCTCCTCGCGCAAGTCGGGCAGCGTCTCTTGGAACTCTTTCCGCCACCCCGGATTGCTGCGCGAAACCCGCTGCCCCGCCGCACCGGTCTGCCAGACACTCAGGAACCAGGCCCAGTCGAAGCCCATCTCGGCCAGGCGATCCAATTCGGCGTGGGGAATGTCGTCCAGGGTCGCCGGCCGGCCAAGATCCCGAGACAACTCGGTCAACCACACGCGCGTGTTGATCTGATACAGCAATGGATAGGCAGGCGGCGTCATAATGAGACTCTTCGTTCGCTCAATGCAAATCGAGCTGGCTGATAAGCTGCTCGGCAACCGTTCGGTCGATGATTTCGAAACGCCGTCTTTCACGCTGGTAAATGTACATTTCGCCTTTGGCAATATCGAACCACCATCCGCTCAGGTGCAGCGTTCCGTCGGCGATCCGGTCGCGCACAATCGGGTACGTTGCCAGGTGTTCGAGTTGGACCAATACATTGAGCTGCGAAAGCTGGTCGCAGCGATTCCAGCGAGGATCGAGCGGCCCTTCGTTGTCCAGGCGAAAGACAGCGGAAGTGGAATGGTGCAGCCATTTAGCGAGGTTGGGCGTCTTCGGCATCGGTGTGCGAGCCAAGGCCGCCTGCATCGCGCCGCACTCGGAATGCCCGCAAACTGCCACGCTTCGGACTTTCAAGTGGAGAACGGCATACTCGATCGCGCTGGCTTCAGACAAGTCTCCCGTCGAGGCGCCCTCCACGGTCGCGGGTGGGACCATGTTGCCGACGTTCCGCATGACGAAAAGGTCCCCCGGATCGGTCGAGGCCAGCAAGTCCGGCACGATGCGGCTATCCGAGCAAGTAACGAAGAGTGCATCGGGGGCCTGGCCTTGGGCAAGATCCTGAAACCGTTGGGCATACTGGGACAACAGCCGCTCACGAAAATCGACGATGCCCATGATAAACTTGCGCATGATCCGCTCCTTTTCTCACCCGCGCCGCCCTGTTACTGCTTCTGCCAATTCCGTACTCCATGCCGATTCCGTCTCGACAATGGCGGCTTTTTGTCCGAGCTCGAGCACCTGTTCCGCCGTGCTGGTGGCAAACATGTGCATGGCCCGGGCGATGATCCCCGTCCATCCGGTCTGGTGGCTGGCCCCCAGGCCCGCCCCATTGTCGCCGTGGAAGTACTCGTAAAATAGCACAAGGTCCCGCCAATGCGGGTCCTCCTGGAACTTCTGCGACCCGCCGTAGACGGGACGCCGGCCGCGGTTGTCTCTGAGGAAGATGCTGGTCAGGCGACGTGTGATCTCTTCGGCGACTTGATACAGGTTCATGTGCCGCCCGGAGCCTGTCGGACATTCGACGGTGAAATCATCTCCGTAGTAGGCGTAATAGTTCGCCAGAGCGCGAATAATCAGACAATTGACCGGCATCCAGATTGGCCCGCGCCAATTCGAGTTGCCGCCGAACATGCCGGTATCCGATTCCGCCGGTAGATATCCAACGCGGTACTCCTGCCCGCCGGCATGCAGAACATAGGGATGGTCGGCATGGTAGCGCGACAAAGAGCGAACGCCGTAGGGGCTGAGAAACTCGTTCTCGTCAAGCAACTTCGCCAGAACGCGGCGGAGCTTGCCTTCGTCCAGGACGGAAAACAGGCGGCGGCCGGCAACACCCACCTTCCGCGGGTCGTGGAAAGCGGCACATAGCTCGGGACGAGCATTCAGGAACCACTGGAATCGCTCAGTGATTTCCGGGTACTTCGCGAATAGTTCAGGTTCGAAGACCGTGGCCGCGCAAAGGGGCAGCAGCCCCACCATGGACCGGACCTTGAGCCTTTGGGCCTGGCCGTCGGGCAGGCGCAGCACGTCATAGAAGAAGCCGTCTTCCTCATCCCACATCCCGGTGCCGCCGCCCAGATGCACCAGCGACGAGGTAATCCACGCGTCGTGTTCCAGGAACTTGAGCACCATATCGGCGTAGTCTTCGTCGGTCATTGCCAACTCGATGGCGATCTCCAGCATGTTGTCGGCAAACAACGCCATCCAAGCGGTCCCGTCGGCCTGTTCCAGGCACCCGCCGGTCGGCAGTGGCGCGCTGCGATCGAACACGCCGATATTGTCCAATCCCAGGAAACCGCCCTCAAAGACGTTCCGCCCCGAACGATCCTTGCGGTTGACCCACCACGTGAAGTTCAAGAGCAGCTTCTGAAAGCAGCTCTTGAGCCATTTCGTGTCCCCTTCCCCATTCCGCGCCTTCTCCAGGCGGTACGTGAAGATGGTCGACCAGGCATGGACCGGCGGATTGACGTCGCCGAAGTTCCACTCGTAGGCCGGAATCTGGCCGTTGGGGTGCATGTAACGCTCGCGCAGCATCAGTTGCAACTGCTGCTTGCCAAAATCAACATCGACCATTGTCAGGGCGAGCACGTGAAAGGCCAGGTCCCAGGCCGCGTACCAGGGGTACTCCCACTTGTCCGGCATGGAGAGGATGTCGCCGTTGTACATGTGGTGCCAGTGGTCGTTCCGCGGAGCGGCCTTTCGCGTGGCCTTGAAGGGGTCGGAGCCACGCTCTTCGAGCCACTTGTCCACGTCGTAGTGGTAGAACTGCTTGCTCCACAGCATGCCGGCCAGCGCTTGGCGCATGACATTGGCCGCATCGGCGTGCAGGGAGCGCGGGATAATGGCCGCATAGAACTCGTCGGCCTCCTTGCGGCGTGCTTCCAGCACGTCATCGAAATGATTCCTCAGCGGGCTTTGGCCATTGGTCGCGGCTAGGGTGGCCGGTGCGACGTCGGACAGTCGCAGCCGAAACACCTGCGACTGGCCGGGATTCACCGTCATACGACAATGGGCCGCCACCTTCGTCCCCTTCTTCTCCGGATTGACCGCTGCTGTCTGGCCGTTGACGACGTAGCCATTGATGCTGTCCTTGACGTAGGGGGTCCGGTTCGCCACGCCGAAGATCCGCTGCGTATTGGTTTCGTTTTCCGTGAACAGCAGCGGCACGTCGCCTTCGCAATACAAGTAGCGCTCGCCCAGGTTGGGATCGACCGCCTTCACGACGCTCTGCCCCGGCGCGCCGTCGGCCTGAATGAGGGTCGGCCTGTCGGAAATGGCATGCCAGGACCACTGGTTGCGGAACCAGAGCGTCGGCAGAACGTGTAATTCAGCCGGTTCCGGGCCGCGATTGTGGACCGTAATCTGGATCAAGATATCTTCCGGAGAACCTTTGGCGTACTCCACGAACACGTCGAAGTAGCGGTCCTGGTCGAAGACGCCGGTATCGATCAGTTCATACTCCATTTCCTGGCGGCCACGGCAGCGGCTGGTCTCGACAAGATCGGCGTATGGAAACGCCGCCTGCGGATACTTGTAAAGGTACTTCATGTACGAATGCGTCGGAGTGCTGTCGAGATAGAAATAGTACTCCTTGACATCCTCGCCGTGATTGCTCTCGCTATTGGTCAATCCAAACAGGCGTTCTTTGAGAATCGGGTCCTTGCCGTTCCAAAGGGCCAGGGCAAAGCAGAGACGTTGCTTGTCGTCGGAGATCCCGGCCAGCCCGTCTTCGCCCCAGCGGTAGGCGCGCGATCGGGCCTGATCGTGCGTGAAATAGTTCCAGGCATCGCCGCCCTCGCTGTAATCTTCGCGGACGGTTCCCCATTGCCGTTCGCTCAGATAGGGTCCCCATTTTTTCCAGGGAGCCTTTTGCTCCTTCGCTTCTTGCAGTCGAATCTGCTCTTTGGTCATGACGCACCTCTCGGGTGTTAGAATGGCAATTGAAGCATATCTTTGTAGTGGCCGGGCACCGGATCCAGATCCGTCTCGGTCGTCGGGTGGAACGGTTCGCGATGGTCCCACGGGTTTTCCGCGGAAGGAAGCATCCAGAACACGCCTTCCGGATCTTGTACAACCCACCGCGGGTTGGCGCAGTCCACGAAG
>Ga0181520_10010091_pt1 | contig 12781 bp, 10 predicted proteins | sample PEATcosm2014_Bin_29_FD_132451 | JGI IMG/M metagenome (GOLD analysis project Ga0181520, IMG submission 132451) | Peatland microbial communities from MTU Mesocosm Facility, Houghton, MI, USA - PEATcosm2014_Bin02_30_metaG | ecosystem: Environmental > Terrestrial > Soil > Wetlands > Peat | place...
CCCTCCTGGGCCCCTTTCGCGCGCAAGAGTCCCTCCATCGCTTAAAATTCTTCGGAACGTCTTTGCGTTCGGAAGATCGGAGTTTTCCATGCGTCTTTCTCTTTTTGCTTCTCTTTCCCTCGCCCTCTGCGCCGCGAGCCTCTCCGCGCAATCTCCCAACTGGACATACGAAGGAAAGACCGGTCCGCTTGTTTGGGGCAAGCTCGATCCCTCCTGGCAGGCCTGCGGGAAGGGCCACGAGCAGTCGCCCCTCGACATTCGCGGTGCGCACCTCGACAAATCTCTTCAGCCCATCGAATTCCACTATGTTGCAGGCCCAATCACTCTTGAGAACAACGGCCGCGGCATCGTGGCCCACGTCGATCCCGGCGGCACCATCGTCGCAGGCGGCATTCGTTACCAACTCGTTGATATTGATTTCCACCACCCCGCCGAGCATTCCATCAAAGGCAAGCTTTCTGACATGGAGGTCGACCTCATTCATCGGAGCGACGATGGCAAAGTTGCCATTATCGCCGTGCTCCTCAACCAGGATCGTGGCTTTCCCAACGCCACTCTCTCCACGCTGTGGGCGCACTTGCCTGTTCGCACCGGCTCAACCGAGCGCGTTACAGACATGGTCAGCGCAGGCGGATTTCTGCCCACTGACCGCGGCTACTGGACCTACACCGGTTCAGAGGTGACGCCACCCTGCTCCGAGGGAGTGCGCTGGTTCATCTTCGAGCAGGATCTGAGCATGAGCCGCGGGCAACTGCAAGCCTTCACGCGCCTGTTCAAGCTCAACACTCGCCCCATACAGGATCCCCACGGACGCCACATCGAAGCCAACGAATAACACTTTTGGGGGATACGGTTGCCTCGGAAGTACTCTAGTGACCCAGTTGCGCCAGGTATCACATAAAAGTGTCATCTGTTTCCCAAGCCAGAACAGTAGGAGATCACGATGAACAACACTCTTCTGAAGCTGCTGGTGAAATTTAAGAGTTTGACGGCCTGCGACGACGGTCAGGACCTGGTGGAGTACGCGTTGCTGACCACCCTGGTTTCTCTTGCGCTGGTTCTCTCCATTTCGGGTATCGCTAACGCCGTTGACAACGTGTTCTCGAAAATCAGCAGCTCGCTGTCATAGTCACGGCGATATTGAAGCCCAATCCGTTGACTTGCCGATTTGCTCGGCCTACTTGCGCTTCGCCGCTACGTCTTTTGGGGCGTTGAAGCTCACAGTCGGCGGATCGCCGAAGGTGACCGTTGCTCCAACCGTGCGCTTGTGCGCGCCGCTCTTCACGTCACTCTGCTTTATCGTGATGGCGCCGGCAGCGATATCGGCGTCCGCAGTCCAACTGTCGAATCGCCCGAGCGCTGCGGGAACCAGCGAAGCGTCTGAGGATTCTGACGGCTGGTTTCCCATTGCTCCATTGCGCCACTCAATGTGCAGGGTTCCCTTGGCCGAACTTTCCAGATCAGTGTCGGTGTAACCAGTGAGCTCAACTTTCCCGGCGGCATCGAACGCTCCGCCCGCCCATCGCATCCCGAGCAGCGCACCGACGTCGGTCGCGCTCAACTTGTCAAACTGTCCTTCGAAGCTGTAATCGGGCTTCCCCGAATCAGTCGCCGGCTTGTCGATCGCTCCCTTTACGTGCACCTTGCCGCCGAGGATGTCCGCGTCGAGGCTTGTAATCTCAGCACCGGTAGGATTGATCTTCACCGCCGCCAAGACGTCGTCGAGCGTGACCGGCCCGAGATCGAAGGAGTCGACACTGACAGTGCCTTCTATGTTGGGCCAGGGCGACGACGCCGACGGATGGAACCGTTCGATCAGATCGGAGAGCAGAGTCCCCTTCTCCTTTGCGCCGAGCAGCGCGGTCTCGAGACCCGCTGCGTCCAGGCCGCCAAACTGCATCGCGAACTGCGGCGCGCACGCCCCAGGCTGAGTCTGTGCAGGGCAGGCGGCCGGCACGGTGACGGTAGCAGTTCCCGTCACTGGCCCGTAGGTGAAGTCCACTGGGTCCCAGCGCAGTCCGCCGGGGTCAAGGCGCAATGTCGCGTCTGCGATCTCCACGTGGTTGGCAAGGTAATCGCCCTTCCAGTTGGCGTTGTGCACGGTTACGGTCCCGATGACTGTGTCGGTGGTTGTCGGTCCTGGAGGCGCTGCAGGCGGAGCCGTGACTCGAGGCGCAACGCTCGCAGCGGTCGGCGCTGCATCCCCCGCCGGCTTCCGGTTTCCGGCTTCTGCTGCCGCGGCGGGCAAAGCGGAACTCAGCGGAATTTCCTCTGGCGGAATCCACGGGCCCGTTGCCGTCAGATCCATCGCAATCGGGTCTCCGGCCAACCCTTCAAGAGCCTCAGCCCCTGGAATGCCGGCGGCGTGCGCCAGCTCCCTGGCACGCAAATAGCTGGCTTGCCCACGCACTCCAACCTGATAGCCAGCCAGAGAGAAGCGCAGCGCAAACGTAAGGGGAGCGGTTCCACCGGCGGGAACAGCCACCGTCCCCGTTATCGCCTCGCCCATAGCCCCTGCCAGCGGTCCCAGCGTCATCTTGGAGGCCTGGAGCGGCCGCGTGAGCCCACCCCCGCTAAGGGCAAGTCCCACCACAGACAAGCTCCCCGTCAACGGACCACGCACGACGGCGTCAGGTTTGGGAGTGTGGCCGCGAATGGGTTTCGATGGCTTTGCGGGCTGATCGGTTGGCGATGCGATAGCTGCATACACAATCTTTCCGCTGACTTGACCCGCCACCTCAAGATCTGGATCGAGGCCGCTGCGGAAGGTGCGCAGCGCGTCGAGTCCCGCAGCCGCTGGAATTCGATCTAGTTCCACCGTGAACTGAGGCGGCGCATCCACGCCGAGTTTTTCGCCTGTAACCTTCAGGCGGCCGTCGCCAAGCGGCGAGTTGCAATCGAGATTCTGGACGCTGCGAAATGTGTAGTGATAGACGAAGGCGCAATTTGCGTCAAAGTCGAGAGGAGATACGGGCGCAAATTCGGCGCGGTGCACGCCCACGGCACGCAGCTGCATCGTTACCTGCGCCGCGTCGGCACTTCCGTCCACGTGAAGATTACCCGCGAGGTCGCCGCGCCACCCTGGGTCCGATCCTGTTAGGAGGCGGGCAAGCTGGCCGAGTTGCGCTCGCCGCCAATCCAGATCGAGATGCACGGGCATTTCACGCAGCGCGGACGCGCGTCTCACGCTGGCCTCCATGCGCACCTCGCCTGTGTCTTCCAGATACAAGCTCACGTCCGTCCGTGCCGGTTGACCGCGGAGGCGAATTCGCCACTCGCCAGGGGACTCCTGCCAGAGGGAAAGATCGGCGTTCACCAGGGAAAATGGGAGTTTTTCGACTCCATTCTTGAAGTCGATGCGGGAGTCAGTGGCCTCAAGCGAAGGAAAGCGGACCGGGCGAACTGCGCCTGTTTGCGGGGGATCACCTGTCTGGGCGGCAGCGTTGCGAAAGAGCGGATCGAGGTTCCATTGGCCAGGCGCCGTTCTCACCAGGTTCAGGCTGGCCTCGTCGACGCTGATTTTGCCGATTTCGATCCGGCCGCGCAACAGAGAGAGCAGGCGGATCGACGCAGTGACTTTATTCGCGTGAAGAACGGGCTCGGCGCCGTAGGCCGGATCTTCGGCCACGCTCAAATCATTGAGATCGAACCCGGGCCAAGGCAGCAGGTGCACCTCAGCCGACGAAAGACGCACCTGCCTGCCGAGCGATTGCGAGATCAGCCTCGTAATCCGGCCCTTGAAATGGCTTACGCTCACCAGCGGAGGCACGACCAACAGAAGCACAAGGACCGCGAAAATCCCAAGGGCTATCCGCAACCACTTGGAAAGTTTATGTCGGCCTTGCTCGCCGTCTGTCATGGTCTTCCTGATTCTAGCTGCTGGTGGGGAGAGGAGCAGATGGCTATCGGCTCTCTGATTTCAGCGCGTCAGGTGGAAGGTCCGGCTCCAGCGCGTCTCTGTAAAGAAGTGGACCACTACGTGCCCCATCCAGGCCATGCGATTGCCGATTCCCGTTTGTTCGTACTCCGATTCCGGAGTATTGAATGACCAGTAATTAAACAGCGGACGGCCAACAATATTCTGCCTGGGCACAAAGCCCCAAAAACGCGAGTCGAGGCTATTGTGGCGGTTATCGCCCATCATGAAGTACATGCCGGGCGGGACGACGAGTTCGCCATCGACTACATGATTAGGGAAATCCACGGCCCAGCCCTCGGTGGCTCCGCCTGGCTGCGGATAGGGCGGCACAGAAGGAAACTCGTCGAGAAATTCCTGGTAGTTTTCCGGAGTAGTGGGCTGGGCGTGTGGTTGTGCCTGAGCCACACCATTCAGGATCACAATGCCGTTGTGAAGATGGATGTGATCGCCGGGCACACCGATTAATCGTTTGACCAAAAAGAAGTATTGAGGCTTGCCATCGGCATCCGGTTCCGGCTCGGGGACCGGCTTGATAAAGACGACAATGTCGCCACGCTGCGGCTCACGATAGCGAACCAGAGGCATCCACTTGGTTGGAGGAGCCAGCGTGATGCGATCGACCACCAGGTGATCCCCCACCAAAAGCGTGTTCTCCATGGAACCTGAGGGGATTACAAAGTTTTGCGCAAGGAAGGTGAGAATGAACAGTCCCACAACGAGCACCGAACAAATACTTGCGACCGCTTCAAAGGGCGTTTCCTCCACCTTGGAGGGAGCGGCTTCGGGATGTGTCTCAGGCGGGTCGCTGGGTGCTTGCGGCTTTTTCTTGGTCATTCTGTCGCTCATTGCGGCATCAGTGCGTTTTCTAAATCCGTTTGCTCCGTTTCGATCTTGTTGGACTACAGCTCCTGTTGGCCGGCTGCATTTCAGGGTCTCTATTCAGGCATAAATTAGTTTTCTAAGACTCTTTCGTGCGGCCAATTCGGCGTCAATTCTACGCCCAAATCAATGGACCACGCGGAAGATACGCTTCCATCGCGCAAATGCTGAAATCCGATCTGCAAGTTCCCATTCGTGTCCGAGTCTATCATCCATAGCCTGCTGCGTAACTGGCTGCACGTCGGTCGCAGACGGGCGGCTAAGCGAAAAGTAGATCACCAGCGGACGAGCGATGATGGCCTGGCGCGGCACAAATCCCCAGAAGCGCGAATCCTTGCTGTGATTGCGATTGTCTCCGAGGACGAAGTAATCCCCGGCGGGCACAACCAGCTCGCCATCGTTCGTGAGACTCTGCATCTGGCGCCACCACTCCGGGTCGACCTCAGGGTCAGTATAGATTTTGGCGGGGAAGTTATCGCGAAATGGATTGGGGGGCGCGGGCTCGAAGGCGGCATAGGGTTCGTCAAGCGCCACACCGTTCACGTACACCTGACCGCCGGCGATTCGCAGCCGGTCACCCGGAAGCCCAACCACTCGCTTCACGAGCAGCGCGGGCTGGGGATGACGGAAAACAATAATGTCCCCGCGGGCTACCTGCCGATAGGGCAACAGCCATTGTGTGAGGCCGCCGGCGGGTGCGTAAACCTGCCTGTTAAAAAGCAGAAAATCTCCGACCAGCAGGGTGCGCTCCATGCTTTCGGAGGGAATCAGGATCGGTTGCAGAACAAATGTAAGAACGAATAGCGCAACCACAACGGTTTGCATGAGCGAGGCCAGAGCCTGCGGGAAAGTTGGAAGGTGGTGGCGGAGCAAGTCCGGCCGGCGCGGCGGGACATCCGGTGCTGGATCAGGAGTCGTCATTTCGATGTTGGCTCCTGCTCGCCGGTATGAAGTTCCGCCTCCGACTCGCCATCCGCGGCTGGGACCTCACGAGTGCTTGCCGTCGTCAGGCGTTCCAGAGCGAGGCGCGCGGCGTCCTGTTCGGCGTGCTTCTTGGTATGTCCCATGCCTCGCGCCAACGGTTCTCCGCGCTTGCCTGCTGCGCTTTTCAGGCGCACCTCCACCAGAAAACGCTTGTGGTGATCGGGTCCGCTTTCGCTCTTGACCCTGTAGACCGGCGTTCCGGAACGCGCCGCTTGCAGCCGTTCCTGGAGAGCGGATTTATAGTTGCCCAATGCCGCTCCAGAGCGCAGCTCGCTTGCCAGCCTCTCCGCGGCCTTGCCCATCACCTTATTTTGGACAAAGGCCCGAACCGGCTCAAGGCCACCATCAAGAAAGAGCGCACCCATCACTGCTTCCATGGTATTCGAAAGGATGGTGCTCTTGCGCCGCAGCCCGCTGCGCTCCTCAGCGCGGCTTAATCGCAGATGCTTGCCCAGGCCGATCTCTTCGGCTACCTGGGCCATGTGTTGCCGGCTTACTAATCCAGAACGGATGCGCGTCAGCTCGCCTTCGCGCCACTCGGGATATGACTGAAATACCATTTCAGCCACTACAAGACCAAGAACTGCATCGCCGAGAAATTCCAGGCGCTCATTATCCTTCGGCGCAGCCGTTTCTTCGTTTACGCTACCCTGTGCAAGTTCATGGGCCAGAGAACGGTGCGTAAGTGCACGGACCAGTATCTCCGGACTTATAAACTCGTGCCCCAGCGCAGTCTCAAGCTCTTTGAGATGTATTTCCACGAATGCCTCGCCCGGTCGCAACCATTGAGAAAGAGACTTTGATGTAGCTGCCGTTCCACATTACCGAAGCTCCGACCGCTGGTGCACATGCGCAATCCAATCCGTCAGAGCATATGCCACAAGTGCTAAGCCCGGGCCCTATACGCACTTCATGGCACCCGCTGGAGCCGCGCTCTTGCAACAACGTGTAGATGCAGCCGATACCGTGTTTGCGCAATCAATTCCGATTCCGCCTCCACGCCCTTATTTAGATGCAATATGTCAATTGATCGTCATCGCGCCTGGTGGTTCTGGATCATTGCGGTTTCGGCGGGCTGTCCTGCGATCCAGGCTTGGCGGCTGCTCCGTCAGATGGACCGTCACCGGCATCCTCTTCGCAGTCGCTTTCGTGGCCGCGCTGCACAAATGCTGACTTGAGACCGCGCTCCACGGCAAGGCGCGTATCGAGTTGGCCGTCGCGCACCGCCGAAGCCTCTTTGTACTCTGCCAGAGCCTGGTCGCGCTTGCACTCGAGATCGAGCATGCGGCCAAGGTAAATGTGCGACCACGCGAGCAACCGCTGCTCCTTGCTGGTCGCGATCGTTTTCTGGAAATCATCGATTGCCTGTTCAGGATGCCCGGTCATGAGATCGACGCGAGCCAGGATGAAATGCGCGCGCGCAGCATCCGCTGTCGATGCGATGGTATCGGTTTCACTGGAAAGCACTTTTTGTGCGATGCTGCCGGCTGCGGCAAAATCTCCGGCCGCCAGGCGCGCTTCAGCGAGGTCCAGACCGGATAGCTGGCGCGGCTTGTTGTGCTGCAGCACATCCTCGTCGGCCTCTTTGTCAAACTCAGTCTGGCGCGCGCGATGTACTTGCTGGTCTACGTCCATGCTGTACACCATTTCGCCAATCGTGTCTTTGAGGCTGGCGGGATCCTTCTCAAACAGGAGCAGCTGTTCGTAGAAGTATTGCGTCAGCACGAATCCCTGCCGCATATCGTGCTCGACGGCCGCCCATTTTACGGCGTTGACCTTGTCCTGGTAGAGCTGGCGTTCGTGCTCGAAGCTTGGCAGTTGCGAGCGGTCAGCACCGGCCGGAATCTTGTACTCGGGTACTCCGGTATCCATTGTCCGCGCCTCGATGGCCTTGATCAGGCACTCAATCGTCAACGGAACCGTATCGGAGCGCAGGCGGAATTCGAGAGGCGCGTCGCGTATTTCCTTCAGGATCGGCTGTTCACGATCGATCGCGTTGGATCGCGCAAAAAGCAGTGGATCAATGATGTAGTGCAAGTACGTGTGGCGCACGTCGTTCATGCGAATCTGCCCATTGACCGGAGAAACGACGACAATGTAGTCGGTTCCGTATATGCGGGCGTTCACGGTGCGCGGCGAAAGCTGTGGTTCAAAGATGACGATGAATCTACGCCCCTCGTATGTGGAGGCCGGCATCTTCAAGTAAAGGTTGGCGGAAACAATCATCTGCGACAACGAGTCGTGCAGTTTGTCAGCCTCTTCATCGTAGATGTGGTGCGAAGCGAGCCAGATGCCGTGCAAATCCACGGCAACTGCAAACGCTCTGAGAGGGGCGAGAATCTCAGCAACCTGAGTAGAATCGGGCGGCATGTCGGGAAGGTCTGCCGACAATTCGAGTTCAGGGGGCGGCGTGAGGTAAAGAGCCAGGGAAATGTACTGCGCGATATCCCGCTCAGTTCCGGTCATGCGATGCTGAGCAATGAAAAGACAAAGCGCGTCACGCTTGCTGCGTGCGTCTTCACTTTGATCGAGCACCTGGCTAATCTCATCGCGGATACGCTTCCGCACCGGTGCACTGTCTTCAAGGCCTTCGTCGTAGCCGCAAACGTTCAGCGCCGCCGCCATCACGAACACGGGTTCCGAGGGGATAAGCGAGATGGTTGGCCCGGCAGGATCAATGAGCGTGGGCGGCTTTTCCTGCGCATACAGCTGCGCGGAGGAGCTTTGTGCGGATGAGGAGTTACCGGGAGATTGAGCCGTCGCGAGAACGGCGGCGAAGCCGGCCAGCAAACAAAAGAACCCGGCCGAAAGTATGGCGAATCGCTGCAATGGACGAGACATCGTTTGGAAGCCCTAACTGCAGTCTATTTAGACGCAGTGGGAGGGTCAAACGGGTGAAGGGGACAGAAGACACGGGCCGGGAAAAGCGCGCTCCTCCTGACGGCCAAATCTCATGGCTGAAAGAACATTCGCGCATCTGAAATCGCTCTCAGGGTTTGACGAAAGAGCAATTTGCCCATCGCCCGACCGGAAGCGGGTTTTTGGCGCGCAAACCGCGTTGGTGATTTACGTAGACCAAGCCGTCCTGTTGCGAAGGGCTTCTGCAGCTAAGTGCCGAGCTTCGCTAAGCCCTCTGCTATATTGACCTTGCCCTTCAGAGAAGGAATTCATTATGTCGTTTCGATTGATTTTGCCAGTTCTCTTGCTGACCTTCTCGTCAGGTCTCAAGGCCCAGGATCGTTCCTATGGAAGATCGGTCGTTTCGACACCCTTTGGGATCGTGGCGACGAGTGAGGTCGAGGCCTCACAGGCGGGTGCGCGCATGCTCGAGCGCGGCGGCTCGGCGATTGATGCAGGCATTGCAGCAAACGCGGTGCTCGGCGTAATGGAACCGATGATGAATGGCCTCGGGGGGGATCTGTTTGCAATTTACTATGACGCAAAGACGGGCAAGCTGACGGGCATTAACGCAAGCGGATGGGCTCCCAAGGGCCTCACCATCGAGCATGTGAAGGGAAAAGGCCTGGATGAGATGCCCAGATATGGGATCGATTCAGTCACGGTTCCTGGAGCGGTGGACGGGTGGGCCAAGCTTCATGGCCGCTTCGGCAAGCTCCCATGGCGCGATCTCTTCCAGCCCGCGATCTTTTTCGCCCGGGATGGCTACCCCGTTTCCGAGATCATGGATGGTGATTGGAAGACGGGCCGTAAGTGGCTGATGACGAATCCGGAGAGCCGGCGTGTTTTTCTCCCTGAGGACCGGGCACCCGAGGAAGGCGAGCTTTTCCGTAACCCGGATCTTGCCCACGCCCTCACGCTGATCGCTAATGAAGGTGAGATCGCTTTCTACAAAGGCGGGATTGCCCAGGCGATTCTTAAAACGTCGACGGAACTTGGCGGGACCATGACTGCTTCGGATCTGGCGGAGTATTCGGCCGAATGGGTCGAGCCCATCTCAGCGAGCTACCGCGGGTGGACAATTTACGAACTTCCACCCAATAGCGACGGCATGGCCGCGCTGGAGATGCTCAATATCATGGAGCAATCCAAGGCCGACCCCGGCGGCCCTTACAGCCCCGCTGAACTACATACACGTATCGAGGCGATGAAGCTGGCCTATGCCGATGTGAAGGCCTACGACGGCGATCCACGCTTTAATAAGATTCCTGTGGAGGAATTACTCTCCAAAAGCTACGCGGCACAGCGGGCGCACTTGATCGATCCCGATCGGGCGAATTGCAAGGTCGCTCCCGGTGCACTCTCCAAGAGCGACACAACCTACTTCACAGTTGTCGACCGCGAAGGCAATATTCTTTCGATGATTCAAAGCAACTACGGCAGCTTCGGCTCGGACATCACGGTAGATGGCATGGGATTCGTGTTGCATAACCGCGGGGGCGCGTTCTCGCTGGATCCCAAATCACCAGACGCTCTGGCCGGGCACAAGCGGCCCTTCCACACCATTATCCCTGCATTCATGCAGATGGGGGATCGGCACATTGGCTTCGGCATCATGGGCGGCATGAACCAACCACTCGCTCAAGCCCAATTCGTGTCCAACATGGTCGATTACGGCATGAATGTCCAGGCCGCGCTCGAAGAAGCACGCTTTACGGTAACAGCGACTCTCGGCTGCAACATCCAGATCGAATCCCGCGTCGGCCCGTCCACCCTTGATGCGCTCACGAAGATGGGTCACACCTTCGACGTTCACAAGGAGTACACGGAAAACATGGGTCGAGGCAACGCCGTTGAACACGATAGCGCGACTGGAATGAACTTTGGAGCCTCCGACCCACGCGGCGATGGGGCTGCCGTTCCGGAGATGCCGGGTACTAGATAAAATCTGGAGCTCGCTGAATTCCCCCTGCCAATAGCTATCTCTGTCGAACCGGTGAAACCGGAAGAGTGTGGTCGGGACCAGGAAAGGCGCAGCAATTTTCATTTGCGCTGAGCAATGGCTAAGCCTCGCGGATTCGCTCCCAAAGCCATGTGAATTGCAGCGACGGGTTACATGTCCGACTACCCGCGCACCGAGACGCCGGAGAAGGACAATACCGCGAGTCCGCGGACCGGCTGGCCAAAGAAACGGGCAGGCTCAAAGCGGCTGAAGAGAAGCAGATTCTCCACCTGGGATTGGGTTGTGGCGTCAACAGGACCGGAGAGAATGCGGAAGTCGTAGACCTCACCTTCGCCGTTCACATAGGCTTCAACCACTACAGGGCCGTTGATGGCGCCCATCTGGTTGGTGCCCGGAGCGTTCGAGAAATAGAGCAGATGAGGCGCGGTGGCATTTCCCAGCGGCTCGTCGGGCGTAGCCTGGGCGATCTCCGGTTTAGCCAACATCGTGATCAGAAGCGTGACTGTTCCCAACAAGAGCACTGCGCTGGCGAATCCCGCGCCGGCCTGCAGCAAAAACGGACCCACGGTGTTCTTCCAGGCAAGTTCCCAGGCAGCGAATACACTGCGGTGGCTGCGCGCGCGCTCCTGGCTCACCGCCACGCGAATCCGAAGTGGCAGATCGGCGGGCTCGGGCACCGGGCCCAACGCCGCAAGCGAAGCCTGTACGCTGTGCAGCGAATTCCACTCCCGGGCACAGGCCCGGCAATCTTCGAGATGCGCATTGATCTCCTGCATCTCGCGTCCGTTCAACCGGCCATCCAGATATTCAGTAAAGCCAGCCTGCACTTTATTGCAGCCGTTCATCGCGCCTCCTCTCCGAGAGACAATTCGATTCCATCAAGCGCCACCGATTGCGAACCCGGCTTCGGCTCCATGAGCACTGCCTTCAGGCAAGCGCGTCCACGCACCAGCCGCGACTTCACCGTTCCCAGATTCACGCCCTGCATCGCCGCCACTTCCTCGTAAACGAAGCCTTCGATGTCGCGCAGGATGAGCGTGGTGCGAAAGGGTTCTGGTACCTGGCTCAATGCCCGTTCGACCCGCGCTCGATTCTCTTCATGCTCAGCCAGTTCATAGGGCGACTCGCCCGGATCAACGAGCAGCTCTCTCAGCCGAACCGGCGTCCTGTCATCTCCAACGGCCATCTCCTGGTCGATGGGAATTTCCTGCTGTTGATGCCGCATCCACCAGCGCCGCTGGTTTGAGGCTTCACGCAACGCAATGCGATAGATCCACGTCTTCAAAGATGACTGGCCATTAAAGCCATGGATTCCGCGATAAACCTTGACGAACACTTCCTGTGTGAGATCGGCAGCATCGGCGCGGTTACGAACGGTGCGCGCAAGTAACGAAAAAATCGGCTGATGGTAGTGCGCGATCAGCCACGCAAAAGCCTGCTCCGAGCCGGCTCGTAATTCTTCAATGAGAGCCGCCTCTTCAGAGTGGTGCGCGATCGCGCTGGCAACATCGCCCATGGTGAGGTCCGCCTGCAATTCAGTGTCCTCCCACGTTATCGCAAAACCTGTCATCCTGGCACTTTTTGATCTCAAGGCAAAATTCAAGGGCCAAATGCCACGATGTTTTAACGATTACCCCAACCAGCCTGAAAGCTCTGCTCAAAAGCTCAAATCCGGTCCGGAGTACGCGGGAAACGGGCGTTGGTTTGCCATCAAACAGCCCGCGCACTCTATTGTCTTAGACACCTAAACCAGTGAAAGTGTTCCCGGTCACGGCCGACGACCGGTCAAGGGACCAATTCCCTTGTCGATGGGATGGAGTGTTACGTTGACTTTATCGTAAAGACGATCCGGCGGCCCTTTTCCACGCGATTCCAGCCTTCCTCGACGCTTTCGAGCGGGACGGGCTCGACCCCAATCGTAAGCGTTTTGGCAGCAGCCAGTGAAAATAACTGAGGAATGGCGGCGAAGATCCGGTCGAGCGAAGCGGCTCCAAATCCGCTCCCGAGCAGGGTCAGGTCGATGCTTCGCAGAACTGCACCAGGCAAGGTAATCGTCTTACCGGCGCTTTCGCCCACCTCGACGTGCCGGGTTCTATGGGTTGATTTGGCCTGGAAGCCTTTGGCGAGCGACTCGAGCA
>Ga0181520_10010092_pt1 | contig 12779 bp, 10 predicted proteins | sample PEATcosm2014_Bin_29_FD_132451 | JGI IMG/M metagenome (GOLD analysis project Ga0181520, IMG submission 132451) | Peatland microbial communities from MTU Mesocosm Facility, Houghton, MI, USA - PEATcosm2014_Bin02_30_metaG | ecosystem: Environmental > Terrestrial > Soil > Wetlands > Peat | place...
AAGCGGCGAGCGCCTGGTCGGCCAGGTGGCCAAGCGCCAGGCCATCACCAATCCGGAGAACACCATCTTCTCCATCAAGCGCTTCATGGGCCGCCGTTACAACGAAGTCAATGACGAGATGAAAATGGTCCCCTTCAAGGTCTCCCAGCAGGGCGATCACGTCGGCGTGCAGGCGCAGGGCAAGGAGTACACCCCGCCGGAAATCTCGGCCATGATCCTGCAAAAGCTCAAGAAGTCCGCCGAAGCCTACCTCGGCGAGTCGGTCACCGAGGCGGTCATCACCGTCCCAGCATACTTCAACGACGCCCAGCGCCAGGCCACCAAAGACGCCGGCAAGATCGCCGGCCTCGACGTCAAGCGCATCGTCAACGAGCCCACCGCCGCCGCCCTCGCCTACGGCCTCGACAAGAAAAAGGATGAGACCATCGCCGTCTACGACTTCGGCGGCGGAACCTTCGACATCTCCATCCTCGAAGTCGGCGAAGGCGTCATCGAGGTCAAGTCCACCAACGGCGACACTCACCTGGGCGGCGACAACCTCGACCAGCGCATCGTCGATTGGCTCATCGCCGAATTCAAGCAGGAGAATGGCCTCGACCTCACCTCCAAAGGCAACGAAATGGCCCTCCAGCGCCTCAAGGACGCCGCTGAAAAGGCCAAGATCGAGCTCTCCACCACCGTCGAAACCGAGATCAACCTGCCCTTTATCACCGCCGACGCCTCCGGCCCCAAGCACTTGGTCCGCAAGCTCACTCGCTCCAAGCTTGAGCAGTTGGTCCAGGACTTGCTCTACCGTTCCCTTGAGCCCTGCAAAAAGGCCATCGCCGACGCCGGCGTCTCCATCAAAGACATCGACGAAGTCGTCCTTGTCGGCGGCCAGACCCGTATGCCCAAGATTCAGGAGATGGTCAAGGAACTCTTTGGACGCGAGCCGCATCGCGGCGTCAACCCGGATGAAGTCGTTGCCATCGGCGCTGCCGTCCAGGCCGGCGTGCTGGCCGGCGAGGTCAAGGATCTGCTCCTGCTCGACGTAACACCGCTCACCCTGGCCATCGAAACCCTCGGCGGCGTCGCCACGCCGATGATCCAGCGCAACACCACCATCCCGACAAAAAAGACGGAAACCTTCTCGACAGCAGCCGACAGCCAGACCGAGGTCGAGGTTCACGTCCTGCAAGGCGAGCGGCCTCTCGCGGCGCAGAACCGCACCTTGGGCAAGTTCAAGCTCGGCGGCATCATGCCCGCCCCGCGCGGCGTCCCGCAGATCGAGGTCACCTTCGACATCGACGCCAACGGCATCCTCAACGTCACGGCCAAGGACAACGCCACCGGCAAAGACACCCGCATCACCATCACCTCCAGCTCCGGCCTCAGCAAGGACGAAGTCGAGAAGATGGCCAAGGAGGCCGAGGCCCACGCCAGCGAGGACAAGGAAAAGCGCGAGGAAATTGACGCGCGCAACTCCCTCGACGGCCTGGTCTATAACATCGACAAGATGCTCAAAGACTCCGGCGACAAACTCGGCGACGCGGAAGCCGCGCCAGTCAAAGCCGAAGTCGAAAGCATCATTGCCGAATCCAAGAAGCTGCTCGAAGGCACGCCCACCTCGAAGGAGTTAAAGGCGCAGCACGAGAAGCTCACCCACTCCAGCCACAAGCTGGCCGAGATAGTCTACAAGGCGACAGCAGCGCAAGCCGCCGCAACACCGGGAGCAACCACCCCCGGCGCCACCGAACCCGCCGCCGAAGCCAAAAAGAACGACGGCGTCATCGACGCCGAGTACGTGGACGTGGACGACAAGAAGTAGCATTTGCCATGCAGGCAGCCCCCGCATTCGGCGGAAGAACAACGGGGTGGGCGATGAATTATCGCCCACCCCAAACTTGTAATCACCCATATACTGTCATCCTGAGCGACCGGAACGTAGTGAAGGGAGTCGAAGGACCTGCGGTTTGTTAAAGGACCGACGAATTCAGTATTGTCTATTGAATCGAGTCTTTCCGTCAGAAATTGATATTAATGGTGGTATCCACTTCAACTGGTTCGTTATTTAGCAGATAAGGCCTATATATCCATTGTTTCGCAGCATCCAAAGCCGCTTGCTGGAATATTTTTGGTCCGCTTGTGACACTGATATCTCGAACATGCCCGTCCTTTCCAATGATTCCTTTCAAAATCACCGTCCCTGACGCTCCTAATTCTTTTGCATTAGCCGGTCGATCCGGTGTCACTTTATTAATCACAAAACCTGGAATAATTCCGTTTTTGAATCCTTCCCCGATCATTTTAACTGCATCGGAAGTAGGTTGAAAAAGTGATTCTTCGTAAGTCGGAATGGATTCGAGAAGGTCGATATGCGCGGTTAAAACAGTTCTTCCTGACTGATAGTACACCACGTCTTTTGCAACATAGTGCCCCTGGAAACCGACTAGACCACGCCGTAGTACTTGTGCTCCTTGAGGCGTACCCGTCATTCGCAAAATAGGCTTATCTGCATCCAAGCACCAGATCGGACCAAACGAACTACCACTAAAGTCTTTCATGCTTAGGCAATTTAACTTTGCCTTTCCAATTTCGTTTTGTTGGAGACTATAACTCTCTATATCAATGACTTTCGAATTCTGCATCGGTTCAACGAGTTTGCGACGCATCTCTGAAACCAGATAGGGTACTCCGCTTTGTTTACTAATCCGCATGACGCCATGATCGGTTCCAAAGTCTGTTTGAGTGAAGGTGGTACCAGCATAAATACGTTTGAATTTGGTGGGACTAACCCAAAACTCCTCATAGGTTCCCTGATCGGAGGAATTGCCCTTTTCATCGAGCAAATTAAACGAGGCTTTCAAGTGCCACGGCTTAACCTCATCCCCGGTAAGGGTATTCAATTTGGCGGCCATCAGCATCAGTTCCTTGGGATCGGTAGGAATGGCTAGGGGAGCTTCTTTGACCGAATAGGTGTCGGGTGCAGTACCCTGAGCAAATGCTGGAGGGCCATAGAGGCTAAGCGCGAGAAGGCAGAAGAGGCTGAAGCGGCAAGAGAGCGGCTGCACGAAGGTCGTTTTTCGCATATCGGCATGATAATACAGCGCAGCGCACCCGCGCCGCAGGGGCAACAAATCGTAGCGCTGGCCTCCTGGCCGGCTGTCGCGTGGACCTCCCGGTCCACGCTTGATTCTTTTCCGGCATCCCCGCCCCGCACTCCATGAAACGGGCTGCCTTAGCTTCGATCCGCCAGCCGGATGCCCCATCCATCCGCGTTCTTTGCAGATGGGTGAGAACCACAAACCCGACTCCGCCGCTTTGGTTCGCTCGTCCACCATCTTTCGCCAAGCCGGAAGTATGCGATCCAGCCCCGCAGAACCGGGTTGAGCCGCTCGATGGTCTGTTTCAGACTTTTGCCACGAGCCGCCCGCAACTGCATGGCGGACGGTCGGCGAAGTGCGCTAGCGCAATATCTTTCCTTCGGTCTCGCCATCGCCATCGGGGGCGATATAATTTCGTGGAACCGTCAGCGAAACGGGAGATTCCGTCTCCGATGCATTTGTCAAACTCCTACGATTTGAGGCGGCGGTAACAATCGACGAAGGGAGGAAGATGACAGGTGAATGAAAGTGAAACAAGAGAAACACGAGAAACAAGAGAAACAGTCATCGTCGGTCCGCTCGTGATCGAGAGTGCAGGAAAAGAAACGCTTGCGCGCGATGAAGGAAGAAGACAAGCAAGGAAAGGAAGAAGGAAGAAGAAGACAATCAAAGTAAATAGAGGAGACAACGGCATCGATCAACGTCCGGATTTGAGAGATTTTATCGAGCGTGCATTTGGAACGCTTACAGCCGTGGCGTTTCTCTTTTATTGTTGCTGCCTTGGCCTTCTCCCCAAGCGCACACTTTGGATCACCATTCCCCTTGGGTTGGTTTTCTATGTTGGACTGATCGTAGTGGGAAGAAGAGTCCACGCGAAAAGCGAGAAGCGGAAACGGACAGGCAAGCGCTACAAATTCATGGACGTCGAAAACGAAAGCGAGTGGATATTCTGGTTGACCAAGTTGGGAATGATTGGAGCCATGTTCCTTCTGGGGTGGCTCTGGGTCACGCACAACCTGAAGCACGATTGGTACCTGACGGCTTGTGTTCCCGTGCTGATTCTCATTTGCATGGTCTTCACGCCCGCAACGAGCGAGCCCGGCGATGGCGGTATCGATTTTTGATCGGGCGGGTGGCTCCGGTCTTGATACTCTTTCCAACCTCAACTGAGGGTGCCCCCGGTTCCGCGCTCTTTGCGGATGGATGGGAACCACGAACCTCCATCAGCCGACCACTACTCCACATTTTGCAGATCATTCTTCAACGTTTTGCTACTCTCGATTTGCATCTTGCGCATACAGATCCTCTTACTGGGGACGGTCTGAAATGTACCCCCACCCCCCACCATATGTTTTTCAAGCTTTTTTGAATAAATAAATCTTATAAATAGTTTGTATTAAACCATATACAATTTATTTCCGTTGTCGAATCAGTAGCGTTAGACCTCGATTTTTGCCGTTTTTTTGGCGTAAAATTGGCTGTTTAAGGCCAAGAATCGCTTGTTTTGCATTCATGTTCCTGCCCTGTTCAAAGAATCCATCTTCCCTGGATGCCTCCGTTTCACTTGTATCCTGAAACCTCCTCATCCGCTGATCCGTCTTGCTAAAGTGTTGCAGGGAGGCTTTTACAATGCACTTCAGTACGAAACTGTTCTGTAGTCTGGCAATGGCCGGTCTGGCGCTGGCGTCTATCACCATGGCGCAAGCCGACTCAATCACGGCAAAGACCGCGCAAGGCAAGGTCGCCGGCAAAACCATCAACGATGGCAAGGTGAAAGCCTTTCTCGGACTGCCTTATGCGGCTCCGCCGGTCGGCGATCTGCGCTGGAAGGCGCCTCAGCCGCCGCTCAAGTGGAAGGGCAAGCGCGACGCCACTAAGTTCGGCGCCCACTGCGCACAGCTTCATGTCTATGACGACATGGTCTTTCAGGATGGCGTAAACAGCGAAGACTGCCTCTTCTTGAACGTGTACGCGCCCGCCGCAGCCAAGTCGAGCAGCAAGCTGCCGGTGATGTTCTGGATTCACGGCGGCGGCTACTCAGGCGGGGCAAGCAGCGAGCCGCGGCACAACGGCGACTTTCTGCCGCTCAAGGGCGTGGTGCTGGTCACGATCAACTACCGGCTCGGCGTCTTTGGTTTTCTGGCCACGGCCGATCTGGCCAAAGAAGCCGATGGAGCGACGGGCAATTATGGCTTGCAGGATCAGGTTGCCGCGCTTCGGTGGGTCAAGGAGAACATCAAGAACTTCGGCGGCGATCCCGGCAATGTAACCATCTTTGGCGAGAGCGCCGGTTCATTTGCCGTCAGCACATTGATGGCCGCTCCCTCGGCGCGCGGGCTCTTCCAAAAGGCCATTGGCGAAAGCGGCGCGGCCTTCAGTGATCCAGCTCCAACCGATGTTTTGGAGGCACGCGAGAAGGCCGATGGCGCGTGGGTCGACTCGCTTGGCGTCAAGTCACTGGCCGAACTGAGGGCGCTGCCGACGGACAAGATATTGGATGCAGTGAAGGCCAAAAGGGCCAGCTTCTGGCCGGTGGTCGACGGCAAGTTTCTAACCGAGCCTGTACCTGACACCTTTGCCTCTGGCAAGCAGGCTCATGTGCCTCTGCTGGCCGGCTGGAATCGCGACGAGGGCAGCTTCTTCGCCATGCGTCCCATCACCGTCGAGCAGTTCAAGGCCATGATTCAAGGCCTCTATAAAGATCGGGCAGAGGAGTTCCTCAAGCTGTACCCAGCCGACACCGACGCTGAAGCCCTCCGCTCAGCCGTCGATTATGGCAGCGACAACTTCATTGCTTTCGGCACTTGGAAGTGGATCGAGGCGCACAAGAAGACCGGCGAAAGCCCCATCTACCGCTATCACTTTGAACTGGCAGCCACGCCCAGCAAGTTCCATCCCGGCACATTTGCCTTCCACTCCGACGAGATCGAGTACGTATTCGGCACGCTAGACACGCGCCCCGGTGCGGTGTGGCGTCCCGAGGATCGCAAGCTGAGCGAAGAGATGATGGGCTATTGGACCAACTTCGCCAAGACCGGCGACCCCAACGGAGCAGGACTGCCGGAATGGCCTCGCTACGACAAAGACGCCCAGATCATCCACCTGGATAGCACCATTACCTCAGGACCAGATCCAGCGCTTCCGCGCTATGAGTTCCTGCTGAAGGGAATGCCGCAGTTCCACTTTTAGCACTGTGACGGCAAGAGGCTGGCGAGTAGCGCTGGCCTCCCGGCCGGCTGTGGCGCGGACGTCCTCGTCCGCGCTCAAGCCTGCAGCACTCGCACAATCAAACTTTCTATAAAGAGGAGCATCTGTTGCGCTCCAGCAAGGCCAATTTTTTCCGTGCTACTCGTTTGGATCGGTAGCCGTAAAGGGTGAGCAGCAAGGCTTCTCCGTGGCGTGGAAGTTCATCAGTTCCAGGCGGATTCCATCCGGATCATAAAGATTGAACTGGCCCTTGCCGTCCTTGCCGATCTGTGTATGTGCGTCGTGGACTCCACTGAGCCGATTGCCATCTTCGAGCTGTTTATGAGCTATCTCGACCGATGCGACGCCGATGGATAGATGATCGAGGACGCCCAGATCGTGCTGGGAGATAGTGGCAGGGATTCCGGAGCCGGAAGGGCCGCTGGTGAGCATGTATTCCAGCCAATCGTGGCTGTCTGGAGTCTGCTGGCTGACCCAGTCGATTTTGTCCTCTTTCATGCCGCCAAACCAATAAGGCCGGAAGCCGAGCAGATCTCTATAAAAGGTATCTTCGACAGCCCGGCTGTGCACCATGATGCCCATGTGGATGATGTGGCGGCCGATGAGATTCGGCGCGTTGATCGCCTCTGGCAAGCGTGGTGGTTCAACAAACTCAACCTTGTTGCCCTCCGGGTCAAGCACCGTGAACCAACGGCTGCCGTCGGCGCCTTTCTCCACCTTGCTGGGCGTCTTCCAACTCTTGGCGGCCAGGTACTTGCGCAACCCATCGGCGTCGCTGGTGTTGTAGGCAGTGTGGTCCAGCCGGTTTATGCCCGCGCCGGCCGGCAAGGGCAGCACTTCAATGAACTGCGTTGCATTGATCGCGTAGCGTACTCCATGCGGATCTTCCGGGTCAGGCATCTTGGCCGCGCCAATGATCTCGCGGTAGTAGTGGTCGGCGGCAGCAGGGTCTGAAGTATAAACCGCGATGTGCGAGATGCCGGTGATCTTGGGCCGAGCGGGCGTGGATTGCGCGGCTGCCACGGCAGTGAAGGCGAGAAGGAAAACGGCGGAAAGTGACTTGAAATTCATTTTGCACCTGAGTTTTTAGCTAGGGCCTGAACGAGTGTGAACAGGCCCTAAACCACAATAACTGGATTGTCTACACTGCGCAAACAGCAAGGTTTCGCCAAATCTCTAAAAAGCTTGGTTTCCGGCAAGCTCCAGGGAATCAACGCTGAATCTCGTGCCACGCCGATTCCGTACCTCATTTCTCTTCGCGTACCTCGCCAACCGCTTCACCAGGCGGGACGCAAGGTGGCACTCGCAACGTAAGATAGTGAGAGGCACCAAGTTCGAGAATATATTTCTATGGAGGGTCAAATGGCAACTGCAATACAAAATCCGGATAGGGGTCCGGGCAGCGGTTTTGTCAGCGAGGAAACTCGGCGTCTAACCGAACAGGCACGCGCCGAGCGCGAACGCCAGAAACAAGCGCTGAATTTGCAGAGAAGCAATATCCTCTCGCAGAAAACCTCGAATCCATCGCGGCGCGCGGCATTGCTGGCGGCGCTCGAACAGATCGAAGGACAGATTCAGGCAATCAACTAAACTGGCCCGCGTTGAGCGGGTATTTTTCTGCCGGTTCTCCGGCTTTTCCCCATCTGCATTCAGGATTCCCGGTGAACCAGCAGCGAGTTGGCCTGCTGCACCGGGGTCATCAGCACCCGCGCGATATTCACGTGCGCTGGGCGGCTTGTTGCCCAAACGATCGCGTCCGCCACGTCTTCCGGCGTGAGCGGCTTGATGCCCTTGTAAAAATTCGTGGCGCGCTCAGTGTCGCCGTGGAAGCGGACGATGCTGAACTCGGTCTCCACCATGCCAGGGTCCACCGTGGTGACGCGAATCGGCGTGCCGAGCAAGTCGATGCGCAGGCCGTCGTTGATGGCACGCTCGGCGGCTTTGCTGGCGCAGTAGACCGCGCCGCCGGGGTAAGTCATCTCACCCGCTGTTGAGCCCAGGTTGACCACGTGGCCGCGCCCTCGCTCCACCATCCCCGGCATCACGGCGCGGGTCACGTAGAGCAGCCCCTTCACGTTGGTGTCGAGCATCTCTTCCCAGTCTTCAATGCTGCCCTGATAGAGCTTTTCCAGCCCGCGGCTGAGGCCGGCATTGTTGACCAGAATGTCAATCGCCGCCCACTCCGCGGGCAGCGCGGCAATTTCCTGTTCGACGGCCTTGCGGTCGCGCACATCCAGGCACATGGTTTGAACAGCTTCGGCCCCGCGCCGCAGAGCTTCAGCGGCTACGGCGGACAGCTTATCCAAGCGCCGAGCAGCCAGTAGCAGACGCGCGCCTTCGGCGGCAAAGGCCAGCGCCGTGGCCGCGCCAATGCCCGACGATGCGCCGGTAACAAAGACGATCTTTCCCTTGAAAGTCATGCAGATATTCTAAGCTATGATCCTTTCGGCCTATTCGGCTTTTATGCTGACTCTTCCACGAAGGGCAGAGCATCCGGCTCCAGCTTGGGACGCCGTGCGGTCCAGGCAATCAGCACGATGCCCGCGACGATCGATCCCACACTGGCCAGTTGGGCATTCGACAGGCCCCACAGAACCTTTGGGTTGCGGCGAAGAAATTCAACCAGGAAGCGCGCCGTTCCGGTGAGCAGAAAGTATTGCCCGAGAATCGCGCCTGTGGCCTGTGGCTTGCCGCCACGCCACCAAAGCCAAGCGCCGATGAGAAGGCCAGCGGTCAGTTCATAAAGCGGCGTCGGATAAACAGGCACAAAGACCGGTTCGATTCCATTGGGGAAGGCCATGCCCCAGGGCTTGAAGGTGAAGGAAAGAAAGTGAACCGGCTTGATGTCGAGGCCATAGCAGCCGTCACCGGAGAGAAAACAGCCGATGCGTCCGATGCCGTAGCCGATGGCGGCGGCCGGTGCGGCCAGGTCCAGCGTGCGCAGAGCGCCGATTTTGGCTCGCCAGCCCTGCACGAGCAGCGCGGTGACGCCGAAGACCAGCCCGCCAAACCAGGCAAAGCCAGCCGTATCCCACAATACCGCCCAGCCCAGGTAGTGAAATTCGCTGGGGGAATCCAGGACGTGCCATAGTTTGGCACCAATAATGCCAGCCACCAGCGTAATGGCCACGATGCTGATGGCGTCCGCGCCTTGTCCGTTCACGGTGACGCGGGCGCGGCGGAAGCCGCGGTCCATCACCAATGCGGCCACCATGGCAGCCACCCAGGCCATCAGTCCGAAGGTCTTAATATTCAAAAACCAGATGTGGATAAAGGGAATCATCGTCTCTAAAGTATAGACTGCCGGGCTAGCGGGACCGTTCGATCTTCTCTTTTGACAGGCACGATTGGCGATAGGGAAGCATGGTTGACTATTGGATTGTTTGGAAAGCCCCAAATGTTAGCATCAAAGATGAAAAGACTAGCCCACCATGACTGATTCCGCCCAGACTCCCCGTGTCCGCTTCGCCCCCTCGCCCACCGGCTTTTTGCACGTTGGCAGCGCCCGCACCTTCATCTTCAACTGGCTCTATGCCCGCCACAACGGCGGCACGATGGTCCTGCGTCTGGATGACACGGATGTCGAGCGCAACACGGATCAGAGCGTTCAATCGATCTTCGAGGGCCTGCGCTGGTTGGGTCTCGATTGGGATGAAGAGTACAAGCAGTCCGAGCGCCTCGCCCTGCACCGCAAAGCCGCCGAAGCGCTCTTTGCAAAAGGCCTGGCCTACCGCGACTTTACCCCTGCCCACGCGGGCGACGACCATCAATCCGGCGCGCAAGGCGCGTGGCTCTTCAACCCAGGGATGCGCGAACTCACGCGCGAAGAATCCGACCGCCGTGCCGATGCCGGTGAGCCCTTCGCCCTCCGCTACCGCGTCCCGCGCGGTGAGGGTCGCACTCTCAGCTTCACCGACTCTGTCTACGGCCCGCAATCCAAGCTGGCCGACGAGGTGGAGGACTTTGCTCTGCTTCGCTCGGTAGGGGCCCCCAACGACAGGTCTTCGTCGGTGGGGTTATGGGACGGTATGCCGACGTATCACCTGGCCTCGTGCGCAGACGACGCCGACCTGCGCATTACGCACATCATCCGCGGCCAGGATCACCTCTCAAACACCTTCAAGCACCTGCTGATCTTTGAAGGCCTCGGCGCCGCGCCGCCGGGATTTGCGCATCTGCCCCTGCTGGTTGCGCCGGATGGCGCAAAGCTCTCCAAGCGCAAACATGGCCCCGTGGTCAGCGTCACCACTTACCGTGACGCCGGTTTTCTTCCGGACGCTTTTATCAACTTCCTCTGCCTGCTCGGCTGGTCGCCCAAAGACGACCGCGAGTTCATGCCGCTCGATGAGATCCGCGCGGCCTTCACGCTGGAAAATGTCAACCGCTCCAACGCCGTTGTCAATTTCACGGAAGTCGATCCTTTTGACCCGAAGGCCGTTTGGCTCAACGCCGAGCATATCCGCGCCCTCAGTGTCGAGGAGTTAAGCAGCCAGCTCGCGCCTTTCTTCGCAGCCGCAGGCTTTGAAGCAACGCCCGAAAAAATCCTCGCCGTCGCTCCGCTTATCCGCGAGCGCATCAAGCTCCTTAGCGAAGCTCCCGCTGCCGCCGACTTCTTCTTCCTGAAGGAACTCGCCCCCTACGACCCAGCCGAGTTGATCCCTGCCAAAGGAGGCGACGCGGCCATGGCTCTGCGCGTTCTCCAGCACGCTCAGGAGTTGTTGGTCAACACCAACTTCGATCACGATTCTCTTGATCAGGAGCTTCGTGCAGCCGCGATGAAGCTTGGTTTGAAGGCTGGTCCCATGTTTCAACCAATCCGCGTTGCGGTCTGTGGCCGGAAAAACGCCCCGCCGCTCTTTGAAACCATGGTCGTCCTGGGCCGCGAAGTCTGCCTGGAGCGCATTCGCCAGGCCGCGGAGAGTTTGCAATCGCTAAAATGAGTTTTGCCGGGCATCCACGAGCTTTGACCGAGTGGGTTATCCCGGTCAGTCCATCCCCGGCCTGGCGCAGAGGGGACAGGAAAAGGAGGTACTGAATGGTTCCAGTGATTGTGTTGTTGGTTTCCTTCGCTTTCTTTCGACTGGCGGGATTCGGCGTGGCCTACTTTGCCGACTCGCAAAACGCATTGCGCGCGGCGCTGGGGGTCATGTTTCTGATTACGGCGAGCGCGCATTGGGGCAAGCTGCGCGCTGACCTGATTCGCATGGTTCCCGCCGTCTTTGGGAATGCCGGTTTGTGGGTGACGTTGACCGGTTTCGCAGAGCTTCTGATTGCCTTGGGCATTCAGATTCCACGCGGCGCGCCGGTGGTGGCGATTTCGGCTGCGGTGATGCTGTTGTGTGTCTTTCCCGCGAATGTGAAGGCGGCCCGGGAGCGGCTCACACTGGGCGGGCAACCTGTTCCAGGGCTGGGTCTGCGGCTTGTGATTCAACTGATCTTTCTCTCAGCGTTGGCCGCGGCAGCATGGCCTCGGTAGAGAACTCGAACCAGTCCACTTTTTGCTCAATTTCTTCTTCCGCCACAGGGCCTATTGACGGATTGATTGCAATGAATCAAACTGGCGAAGATTTCCTTCTCGCCGATTTCTCGCTCCGAGTGGTGTGATGGCTTGCGCCAAGGGGCGTTGGAAGAGAGGTTCAGTAGCCGTGCCGGATGCATTTGCCGCTCCTTACAATCCGCCTGAAGGGCTGGACTCCCGCTCTAAACAGGCCCGGTCTTTGCCGGAGCTTTGGTCGGCGCTGGTTCGCCGTCGGCGTCTGATTGGCTCGATAGTGGGCGGATTGCTGCTGGCTTGCCTGCTTTACTGCCTCATCGCCCCCAACCAGTACGAGGCCAGCGCCCGCGTGGCCTTGCGCACCTCGCCCTCCTCCGCGCTCAATCTGGAGGCCGCCGAGCCGATGATGGCCGCCTCGATTCTCTCCGCGCCGCTGCAGCAGGAGACCCTGGCGGATGTCCTGCGCAGCGATCAATTGACCTGGAAGGTAATCGCAAGTCTAAAGCTCTATCAAGCGGCTGGTTTCAAGGGCAGGTTTGCCGCAAAATTTCCAAATTTTCACGCCGAGTCCCCCTCGCCCGAAGCCCAGGCCTGGTTGCTGGAGAGGTTTCAAAAGCGTCTGCGTGTGGAGACCATGCCGCGCACGCTGCTGGTTGAGATTCGTTTTCGTTGCCGCGACTCGGCTTTATCGGCCAATGTGGTCAATGCGCTGATCGCTGCCTACAGTCAGCAGGACACGGATGCTCGTATGCAGGCTACCATGCAGGCCTCTGATTGGCTGCATGGGCAGCTCAAGGAGTTGAAGGCTCGCATTGCGTTGGACGATCAGCAATTGGCGGACTTTCAGCGCGAGCACGGCCTGCTCACCACGCCGGAGACCCAGGCCAACGGCCAGCAAGGCGAAACCGAGCATAACTCCTCGCTGATGGAGCTGGATGAGCTGAGCCGCGAACTGGTTGTAGTCTCAACCGACCGCATTCTGCGTGAGGCCGAGT
>Ga0181520_10010093_pt1 | contig 12778 bp, 16 predicted proteins | sample PEATcosm2014_Bin_29_FD_132451 | JGI IMG/M metagenome (GOLD analysis project Ga0181520, IMG submission 132451) | Peatland microbial communities from MTU Mesocosm Facility, Houghton, MI, USA - PEATcosm2014_Bin02_30_metaG | ecosystem: Environmental > Terrestrial > Soil > Wetlands > Peat | place...
GGATAACTCTTCCCAATTGACACCCCAGTCCTGCGTTTGTTGCGCCTTGGTGAAGGGGTTAACCTTCATCGACGCGTTGCGCCTTGGAGCCGCCTCAATCGAAGCGGGAGCGGGCGGACTCGAAGGAATCGTTATCGCGCTTCCGGCTGGCATCTTAGACTGGTACCCTTCGCGAACGTTCCGCCTGAGCTCGCATCGCACCGCTCATGGCCGCTTGGCTCAAGTGCCGCGCCGCATCCACCGCTCGATGGTAGACTCCAATATCCGAGCCGCGCGCATCCACAGAAACTGGCACCGTGACTCCGCCTCCGCCAAACATCCGGTGCGCATCTGCGTTGCTTGTGATGTAGCCCGATACGCCACTCAATATCTCAGGACCGTCTTCGCCAACAATAGTCATTCCTGAGGCCGAAAGCGGTCCACCAGCCGCCCGGTGGGGAAATAGGCTAGTCAGTAGACTCAGAATGCCCAAGCCGCCAGCGGCATTGCCCGGAGTGCCGGCGCCCGGCATTCCGGGAAGGGACGGCGCAATATCGGCGCTTCGCGTCCACATCGGATTCGAGCGCGAACCATCGGGCCTTGCCAAACCGAGTACGCGGTCGAAGCCACCGCGAATCCCCGATTGCAACATTCCCCGGCCCGTGCTTTCGAGACTCTTCCCCCAGTTGGTTTTCTTGCCCGTCAGCGTATCCGCTAACTGGCCGGAGATGTCGTTGATGAGCGGTTCGAGGGCTTGCTTGAAACGTTGGAATTGCTCTTGTTGGATTTCTACTTCCTTTTCCGCTAATTCATTGCGAGCGCGGGCGGCTTCAAGTGCGGCACGGTCGGTAGCTTCGCGCTTCTTGGCCTCATCGCCAATCACTTCAGCCGTTTGCATTTCGAGATTAAGCACCTCGCGAGCCGCCGTTACTCGGGCGTTATAGGTTCTCAGTGCCGCCAGGAGTTGTTGCTGCGCGCTTGCATCCCGGCCGCCGCGTCCAACGATATCATCCATGCGGCTGACATGGCGGGCAGACTCTTGCGCGCGGGCATGTTCGCCGGCTATCGAGGCCTTTTCTAGCGCGTCCCGGCGCTCGTAATCACGGATCCAGACCTCCATCTGTTCGCGGGACAGGGCGGTGATCGACTCATCGATTTCCTTGTAATGCTCCACCTCAAACCGCTCCCGAGCTTTTGCGACTTCTTCGGCGATCTTTTTTTGCTGATCGGCGCGGATTTTGTCGGCCTCAAGAGCTGTGTCAAGATCGAATTCCATGAAGTCGATTCTTTGGTTTGGAAAATTCGTTCGAATTTCTTCCTTCTTTGCCTGGCGCTCCTGTAACCACTTCTGATACGGACTGCCTTCGTTCTCGATGCCCAGCACCTCGCGATGGGCAGCCGCCAGCGCCTTCTCCGTCTCGGTAAGTTTCTTAGTGGCTTCCGCCGCGTCCTGAGCCTGGCCGCGCCTTACCGTGAGTTCCTGATTCTGTGAAAGCAGCTTCGCATGATCCTCTTGTTGCTTGAGCACGGATTGTAGGTGTCGAAGCATCTCTACATCGCCTGCGGGAACTGCTTGCTGCTGCCCCATGGTCCCGACGGGGATAAAGTATCCCTTGGCGTCTTCTTGGATCGGCTTCAACCGTTCGGCGACGGCCTGTAATTCTTTGCCGTATTCCTCTGCCAGACGACGGTTCATCTCGCGCCGCGCGGATTCTTCGGCCTTGACGTTTTTCTCTGCTAATGCACGATCCATCGCGGCGTTTCCCTCCGCCGTGATCTTATCGATTTTACCGGTGAAGCCGCCAAATCCAGCAGCGCCGCCGATCTCCTGCGTGAGACCAGCCGCCGGGCCGGTAGTAACATTCGCGAACCAAGATGCAGCCTTGCTCCACCAGCCGGGCTCATTCTCCTTAAGTGCCTTGTTCAGCGCGGAAAGATCCCTGTCGAGCGAATCCGCGAGTCTGTCCGCTTCGACGCGCGCCTCTTCCAGAGCCTCTGCCAGTTTGTTCTCTGGCTTCTTTTCCAGCTTCGCGATTTCATTTTCGATCTTCGCGTTCGATAGTGAGAGTTCGTCGTTCGACGCGCGCAATGAGTTGCTCAGTGTGCGGAAAGCCCCGGTGATTTTTTCTGGCAGTTCCCGGATATCATCGAACGCCTTCTTGACTTTAATGCCAAGGTCCACTACCGACACAGCCAAAATCGCTGGCCCGGCAACCTTGAACGCCGCGGTGAGCACCGGACCTAACCCGAGCGAGTTAGTGAGGATCATCGCGAGTTCGCGGTTGCTACCTTTCAGATCCCCGGAGAAAGCCCGCACCACGGCGGCGTTCTCCCGCATACTGCTGGCGCTGGCCGAATTGAACTCGATAACCTTGGCTTTTGCCTTGTCTACGTCGGCCAGGAAGGTTCCGGTACCAGCTTGGAAATCGACTTTGATGCCCGCTGCGCGTCTCGCCATTCGATCTCTCCTACGCCGCTACTTCCACTCCGTGCTTTTCGCCCCACTGTATGATTGTGTCTCGCATCGATCCCGTATATGCTTCTATCGAGCGATCCGCCGACATATCGAAACCGCGCCGCATGAACGGATTCGCCTTCACGAAGCCGCCGGGAGTTTTGGGGCCAGTGAGCGTCTTTCCTGAATGGGATTTCATCACATGGCCATATTCCACAAAGTTTGCGATGTAGCCGAGTTTGCCGAAGTTGACCTCGATCACGCCGCCGCGATAGTTCGCGTCCAACTCCAATTCGGTGCGGATTGCGCCTTTCAAGTCGCCGCCCTCGACCGTGATGTCTCCCGCATCGATCCCTAACCGAATCGGTACCTGAGAATCGACCGCTTCGAGCAACACGTCGCCAGCGGCCTGCAACGCCCGCGCCTGACCGGCCAATTGAATGTACCGAGGCAGCTCATCGAAGGCGGCGACCACTTCCTCAACCCCGGAGATTTGCACCGAGGGCGCAATCGTACCCGAGATGTAGTGAACGAGATCCTTTTCGGCGCGGTATGCCATGGAGATTAGCTCGAAACCGTTTCGATCTGCTGCTGCGGAAGCGAAGCATCGGCGGGCACAGCAGGCGCGGACTCATCGATCTCTTCGCGCGGCTCATAGATCCCGGCCTCGATTAACTCTAGAGCCAAAACCTTGCGCATCGCTGTAAGCTCCCGCGTGAGCAATCCGCCTACCTCCGCAACCGTGACCGACGTATGCTTGGTTTTCATCAGCGCGTACACGACGCCACGCAACTCCAGCGCGGATTGCATCGGCCAACGCATGATCGCGGGCAGTAGATCCAGCCCCAGCTCGGCTTCCGCATCGCAGAGCACGTTAAAGTCGAAATCCATCACGTACTGCTGTGGGTCGTTTTCGAAGGTGAACTTCGTCATAAAGCCTTTTCGAGGTACGCCTTGATCGGCATGAACACGGACAAGAGCTTTTCACCCGTAACCGGAGTATCGGGAGCTTCGAATGGATGAATCATAAAGGACTCCGGCTTGAACGGTTTATGCACGACGCGCGGCCCGAAGTTCGCCACCGTGGAAGCGATCAGCCCGACCAGGTACTCTTCTCTCTGCAATCGTTCCATATAGACCGCGCGCAGAGCTCCTACTTGCAACGGCGTCATATCGAGCCATTGTTCCGTGGTGAGCCCAAGGGATTCAACCGCAAACGCCCACGAGTCCCGCCACGTATGCGGCTTGCCTTCCGCGTCGGGCTTTTTCGCGGCCTTGGGCATTGAAGCCAGCCACGCATTGAGTAAGGCCGTGTGCGCCCGCGAAGCCCCGCGCAAAGAGAGCTTCGCTCCCACTTGTCGCTCGCTCAACTTGCAGCCAGCGGAAATGAGCGCGGCCCAGAGCAACGCCCGAACCAAACGCGCCGATGGCCTGGTCACATCGAACGAAGGCGACAATAGATCGACGTCCGCCATCTCTTCGCAATCGAGCAAGACACGGTACGTCATCCGCAGCCACCAGCGGCGCCCCGCGAACGCGAACGGAGCGCCACCTGTGAGCGAGCGATAGGGAAGCCCGCGCCTTGCTCGAGAGGGGAGATCCATGGAGATGGTAGCGGGGCAGGGAATCGAACCCTGAATTTCCTGGTTATGAGCCAGGCGACTTACCGTTGGTCTACCCCGCGGCAAAAGGTTACGTTACGTTGATCGAGATCAGTCCGCTGATCTGAACCGAGCACTCGAAATCGACCGGCTTGCCATTAGCGAAGGCGCCCATCTTAAATTTCGAGATGTAGCCAACGCCGGTGACGGTCAGCGTCTTTGTCGAATCGTTCATCGGAGCCACGGCAGAGAAGGGCTGAGTCTGCGGATTCTGCTGCGCGCCCTCAACAGCCATCGTGAGCAAGCCGGTCTGGCTCGCATCGCCGATGAAGTTGCCAGACATCTGAATCATGCCGGGTTTTGCGAGGCCGGGACGTAGCTCCTCCGTGGCATTCGGCGACAGCAGGTGCGTGACATTAACCTCAGGAATACTGAGGGAGTCGATATCGAAAGACTTGACCTCAAGCACCGGCACAAGGGGCGAGCCGATGGAAAACGTGGAACCGTATCCAGTGCCGCCAAGAGACGTGTAGGTGGAAGGCATAGCGAAAGGCATAATTGTGGAATCTCCTTTGTTGTGGGCTTCAGAACTGACTTGCGTAGAACACTTCGAACTCGATCACCCGGCGCCAAGTCCGGCTTACCGAATCGAACTCGGGATCGTGCGAATCCATCCAAAACGCCGAATCGACCGAGGTCTTATCCGTGTCGGAGAGGACTCCCTTGAATCCGTTAAGCGATTGAATGATAGCCTCACTCAGACTGATGACATCCGACGCGGCATAGCCGAAACAATCGACCTGAACGTGCCAGCGGCGCAGTCCGCCGATGCTGGCGAGCGTGCGGCCTTCTGGCACATTCGAAATCGTCTGATAGGTCCAACTCGGCAGCGGCTGTCCCTTGGGAAGCTCTGCAAGAAATCCGCCGCCCGAAGCGCAGAGCGCGACAACCGCCGCATTCCCTTGCACGCGCTCGACAATGCCGTTTTCGATCATGGCACCAACTCCGCGCGCAACCCGAAATCATCGAGACCGGCCGCAATTTCCGGCTTCTCGCGCAGCAGCCGGGAAATCTCCTCTATCTGCCAAGGCTCCTGGTCGGCATGAAAGTATGGCAGCAGATCACCGTAACCGTCCCACCAGGCAGGCGGCACGGGAGCGGTTGATACCACAGACGGATCACTCTGCGCGACCGCAGGGCGGTAACGCGCCACTACGGCGGATACAGGATCACGACCGGGCCAGCGCAGCCGTTCGATGAGCTGATACAGATATTGCTTTGCCTTGAGCCGGCGTGCGTTGACAAATTGCAGATGCATCAAACCGCCCCGATGGTTCGACAGCGCCTGGTCAACTGGACGGTAAATACCCCAAGCGCAACCGAATGGGCTTCGCTGATGGAAGTCATAGCCACCACGAAGAGATGCGGACCAGTTCAACTGCGGGGCGTCCTGAAACGCCGTGACCACCCAGTTCCGATACCAGATCCCCGAAGAGTAATAGCGCTCGATCCCGCGCGCCAAGCATACCCAGGGCAACATCAGGATCGAGCGGGCAGGCGTCTCTTCGACGTAACCGCGAATCTTCGGCAACAGATTCGCCGTGAGAATTTCGTCCGCATCCACAATCGCAAAGTGCGTGGCTGCATGTTCCCGCGCCGTATCGAGCATCCGCTGCCGGTGGCGCATCTCTTCCCAGAGAGGAGAAGGCTCACGTAAAATCGTGACCCGTTTCGGATGCTCCCAGGCAACCTGCATGGCAATCGCCGGCGTATTGTCCGTACTGGCGTGATCGAGGATGATAATCTCATCGCACCACTGGAGCACAGCGCGGGCGGTCATACCGAGAGCCCAGCTTTCGTTGCGCGCAAGGACCCCGGCAATGAGCTTCACATACCCTCGCAAAGTAAAACCGTGTCATCAGTCGCGCGGCAGCACTCGGGGCAGTCCTGATGCGACGCCGAGTAAGCCGCGAAATGGGGAGCCGAGAAATAGTCCGTCATGCCGAGCCGATGCGCAATCGCTCCCAGAGCGCTCTGATCCTGCCGGTGTCCCAGCACGCGCGGATCATCCGATACCCAGCCGACATTCCGGTAGGATCGGGATTGATCGGCCGCTTTTTCATTTGAATGAAAACCGGCGAACAGCGGCCAAGCGGCGCACCACTCGTTCACCAGAGAGCGGCCCTTGATGCGCCGGAAGTCGATTCCCACACAACCGGAAGCACAGCCCGGCCAGCCAAGTGTATCTTCACGATTCAGCCCGAAACCTTCGAGCATCCGCTCGCTCATCCACTGCCCCAGCGTGTATCCATCGGGCGTCATGTAATAGCCGGAGCTTGCGATGTGATCGATAAGGGGCGTAATATCTCGAATTGGGAAGTATGAGGCATCGAGCAGAATGCCGATGTCCACGCCTTCGTTCATAAGATGCCGGAGAGCGTAAGGCTTCGCACAATAGCCGGTGTAGTCTCCCTCCGAAAACGGAGCTCCGGGCGGCAACTCACTCACCCAAGACTCGACTCGGTACCCTGGCGACAGTTGCTCAAAATGCTCCTGCATCCGGGCAGCACCGCGCGGGTACCAGCCCGTCCAGCCCACGGTGGTAATTTGAACGTTCATCGGCTTCCGAAGCCCAAAGAGTGACCGGGTACTCCGAGGCGTTTCCTTGATAGGAAAATCGGCCGGACGCGTCAGAACCGACGTGAGGCCGTGAATCTCTCGTACCGGTATACGCCGGAAACGAACCGGCGCGGGCAAAGGCTGATAGTCGAGACAACGATTCCGCCGCTGCCGGATCCCATCGTCACGAACGGCGCTGCTGCAGGATCGTCGCTTCTGGCGATACAGGCCACCGTCGCGCTTTCCGGCGATGTTCACCGGCGCCGCTCGCCCGCCCGAACGAAACGCTCTCTGTGCCTGCCATCGTCCACCATCTACGTGACTCCAAATCTGACATGCGGCCATTTCTGCCGGAGCCGCCGATAATAAACGTCGTAATCGCGCCGCCATTGAACCGGTGGATTCAACGCTGAGTTATGCGTCGCATTCGCAGACGGCACAATCACGGGAATGCCGCGCTCAGCCGCCTGGATAGAGAGGTCTTCCACATGGCAGTGGAATCCATCGAAAATCTTCTCATCGAAACGCAATCCCAAATCGCGGCGGAAAAACACCGCCGCCGAATCGAGCGTCGAGACTGGACCGGGATTCTGATAGGCCCACACTTCGCCCGCGCGGCCGCCCTTGTCTCCCGGATTCGCTCCCGGATCTCCCGGTTTCAGATCGCAGTTCCAGCCCACCACGCCGCAAACGTTTCCAGATTCAACGGCATCGGCGAAAGCATCGAGGGCGGCCGGGCCGAAAGAGACATCCGCATGGACCATTCCGAATAGTGGAAGGGACGCGTCGAGGAAGCGATTGCCGATTACTGATAGCGGAACCTTGCCGTAGTTGACCAGCAGCACGCACTCTGCGGCCCCGATATGCGTGAGGTCAAACTGGCGCAAGCTGGCTTCGTCCTTGCCAGCTACGACCAGCGTCAATCGCTTTAGGTTGTCCATGGGGGATTCAAGAGCGGGGCCATGCCGAAAAGCGGGGGGGTAGCACGGCCCCTTCTCGCGTTGCGGGTTAGCTTGAAGCGGGCGGAGTGCCGGGTTGCGGAAGCGTGTCCTGCACAGCCTGGAGAGCCGTGATTGCGGCGCCGACAGCCTGATATGCCGTGGCTCCGTCTGTCTGCGTCGTGGCTTGATCGGCGGCGAGTTGGTTCTGGGCGGACGTGACCTTGGCCTGATCGGCCGCGATGGTGGTCTGGTCGTTCGAATACGCGTTCAGCGCGGATTCGGCTGCATTGACCAGATCGGAAAGCGATGGACCTGTTATGGGTGTGCTCATAATACCCTCTTTCTTTGTGTTTCTCCCTTTCTCGTGGAGCCTTTATGCGGGCAGCGGGTCCGAACCGGGGAACCCGGCGGCTTTACGCGCTTGAAACAACGCGCGGAACTTTTCCCAATGCGCGGGGCTGTTGGCTTCGCGCAGAAATTCGGGCATCACTTGACGCCCATGAGCCCAATCGACCCGGTCCTCCACTCGGCAGAACTGATGATGAAGGTGAGTCAGATCCATGCGCTGCCAAAGAACCCCCAGGACAATGGCGACGTTCTGTAATTCCTCATCGACGAACATATGCGTATATTCGTGCCAGAGAGGCCCATGACCCTGATTCGCGCGGTAACAGAAGTCCCGGCCCAACCACGGGCTGCCACAGATCCGATCGATGCAACCACCTGCCCAGCGATCTCCCACGGGCTGCATCACTCCGAACGTGCCCGCGAAGTGATTAGAACATTCCGCCGCAATTTCTTTTGCCATGAGACGTGGGTCCGGGTCCGTATCATCACCGCCAGTTACAATCCAGGATGCCTCGCGATCGCGAACCAGAATCTCCGCCACCAGCGTATTCACCGCATGGGCATACCCTTGATACGGCCCGATCATCAACAGATCATGAATCGGAGGCATGGGCTCTTTCGCGTCGCGGAACAAAGCGATCTTGTAGCCGCGCTCCCGCCATAAACGCAACACAGGTTGAGCCTCGGAGACCGGGCGGGCGGAAGGAATGGCGAACCAGACACTCACAGACGCCTCCAGACCGCGCAATCGGTGTTTCGCTTCGATGTGTTCCCGGCGTGAATCCGCGCGAACATCAGATCTGTCGGTGTGCATCGCGGCTCCAAACCGCTCGATGCATCGACCACTGCAAGTTGGTTCTCTCGATGGGCAAGTAAGCTGAATTCGACATCCTCGCCAGTGGCGAAGTTCCCGAACTGATGTGAGCGCCAGTAATCGGCCCGATAGAGCAGGGAAGTGCCGTGAGCGTGAGAATCGGCAAGCGACGGATTGACGTACTTCCACCAATTCACTCCATCGGTAAACTTCATCGAGTAGTAACCGGTGACCGCCTTACCTGTCTGCTCAAGCCGCACAACCTGGTCCATAAGTCTTCCGGGAGCCGAATAATCGTCATCGTCCCAGTGAGCTATTAGTTCGCCTTGCGCGCGTTCGTTCGCCCAGTTCCGTTTCGGACCGGTCAGGAGTGGCGCTCCGCAGCAGAGCAACTGAATTCGCGAATCTTCAGTAGGAACAAGATCGCTCACGTCTTTGCCCTCCGCCACGATGAGCAGTTCCCGGTTTGTATACGTCTGCAATTCAAAACAGGCAATCGCTTGCGGGAGCCACGCGCGCCGATTACGGGTGATGCAGACGCAAGTAACCAGAGGCTCGCTCATACGTTTGCACCGAGGCCCAGGCAGTTCAAGCGCAACACCGCGTTCCGCTCATTCACGTTTTCGACGGACTGGATGATATACGTACTGCCGTTGTCCGAGACCACCTGCATGTTCGGTTCGATTCCGGGCTGCCACCACAGAGTGACTTCTATGAATAATTGAGAGGTCGCTTGACCGGCGCGGATCACGTCCGTACCGCGCATGATTTCGATGGCCGCCATGGCTGTAGCGACCGGAACCCAGGACGTGGATTGACCGGCGGCATCATACTCCGGCGGACTCGAAATCTCCTCACGATAGATGGTGATCGCATGGATACACTGTCCTACTTCGAGCGTGGGCCAGCCATCAACAAACGAAACCACCGGGCGACGGGGCATCTATCTATCCTCTTGTCGGCGACCAGTCCACAATGGCATGGCCTAAGAAAATGTTGGCGATGTTATCCGGTACCGAGCCAGCGGCGCCCCGATTGTTCCACCAGTGGGCCGCCAGGTTCAGAATCCCGAGAATCATCTGCTGCGGAATTCCGCTCACGATCACCGACTCCGGCTGCTGACTGGGCGGGCTTTGCGGCGGCGAAAGAAAGTGCGTATCGACCGCGGTTGGGTCGGGATCGTAACCGGCGGTAAAGTCGATCTGTACGGCGTTCGCCACATAGAGATCGGCTGGCCAGTATTGACCGGGCAAGGGGAAAATCCGGGAGGGCTCCGTAATCCGATCTAATATAAAGTCCCTGTCCTGATACAGCATTTCGGTGTTGCCGTTGCTGTCAACATAAGTCATCACATCGACGCGAATGACCGGCGAGTAACCGAGTTTTATCATCTGCGAGTAATTCCATAGCGTGGTCGAATATCTCGGTAGAGAGTAGTAATCGGGCGGATAAGCCTGCATGCTCTGTACCGCATCCGTGTAATAGGGATGCGAGTCGATCACTTGCGTGAAACTGCGTTGCGCCAGAGCGCGCCCGGTCAGTATCTCGCCCTTTTCGCGCGCCGCCTGAATGAAGCCGGTAAGTAAGGAATCCTCGGAGGTAAAACTCGATGGCAGGCGTAAAAACGAGCGCTGCATCGCGAGCGATACAGGCTCTTGAGCAGGCAAGGATGTCTGACGGCAGTATCCCACTTAGCGCCTCTTCTTACGGCCCCTGAGCTGGCCAAATAAAGTAGCTTGCTCCGCGGCTGGCTCAATCATGGCAGCTTCGACCTTCGGGGCTTCAGACGGAACCGGCTCTGATTTTTGTTGGCGCACGTTTTCCAGGCCACAACTTGGGCAAATAGCTTTTTCGCCCGGTTGGTAGCCAAACTCGCGATAACAGTAATCGCAAAGATCGTGAATCATGAATGGAAGTAGAAATTCGGACGGCCCCGGCGTTGCAAGTGGTGCTGGCTTTAGGCCGACTGTGTGAGCAATCGATACCACGGCCACCGGAGCCGCCCGAAAGGGTTGGTTGGCGTTTAACTAGCTGAGGCCGCCTTCGGGTGGAGAACTGGGGCCACTAGTGACGCCGGTCCACCAGACGCCAGCGTAGGCGCGGAAACGCACCGAGGCACCCATAACACCGCTGAAGGTGAATGTTTTGTAGGCGCCGTTGATGCCGTTCGACGGGGTGACGATAGTATGCTGGTAAGCCGTAGTGGAGACGATCTCCAACTCCTTGCCATCGTCCTGGCCGGCCGTTGGCGCCGCCAGAGTCAGTTGCACGGCGCTGGCCGCGATGATGATGACTAGGCCGCGCGTAATTCCGACAGCGCCCGACGCACTCTCGGTAACGCATTTGTTTCCGGCTTCGATATCCGGTGAAGTCGAGGTGATAACTTCCGCCATATTCGTTTTCTCCTGTGTGTTTTGTTTTCGAAGGTTTGATCCGCGCGGAGCCAGTTGATTGAATCCGCGCGGATATCAGACAACCGGAAATGCCGGGAGCTAGCAGTTGTTGACGAGATACTTTACCGGGTGAGTGCCCGCATCGAGCAGGTTGCCATCGGCGCGGTAGAAGGCCAGGAATGCCACCTGGCCGAAATCAGCGAAACGCTCTTCCAGACGCAGCACGCTCATGTCCTTGATGCGGCGGATAGTGTAGAGCTTTAACTGCCCAAAAGCCACTGAGTTGTAGGGCACCGGCGGCGAAGCAACCGTAGACGGCAGAGCCGCCATGTCGTTGTTGATCGAAAACGGATAGCTGTTGATCGTATCCGGTTCCTTCACGGCCAAACCAGGCAACCATAAGGGGCGCCCGTACTTGTCTTTGAGCTTCTTGAGCACCTTGAGCGTCAGGTCGTTCATCATGTACTTGGCGCCCGGACGATAGAGCGGGTCGACCGAATGCTCCAACTCGATCAGATCGTCGGACCCAATGGTGTTGGCTCCGCCTACTCCGTCGTTGGCAAAGGAGCCAACCGCAGTCGGGCCGGCGGTTGCCGCCGTGATAATGCCGGTCGGCTGACTGGTTCCGGTTCCCACGGTGAACTTGTTGTTCAGGATGCGGCCCAGACGGGTGGCGAACTTGCGCGTGAGGAAAGCGTCAAAGTCGAACGCCGAATCCTGCAAGAGTTCAATGGACACCTTGATCAACTTAGAGCTGAACTTGTAAGCGCCGAACATGATCTGGCCGATCGACACGTCCTGAGTGTTGACCTGCTGATTTTCGCCCACCAGCTCGCCCATGATCGAGGTGTCGTTGTCGGTCGGGAACGGCAGCGGCTGGCCGGTCGCGGTGTCGAACACATCCGATTCGTTCAGCATGTTGCCGTAGTACTTCAATGCTTCCGTGATTTTGTCCACGAAACCAACCGGCACAAAGAAGCCGGTGGTCGCGCCCGGATAAGCGCCGCCGCCGCCGGTACCCATGTCTCGGTACTGGACGCCCAGATCGCGCGCTTCGAGTTGGATGTTGCGGCGCTTCGGGGTGAGAATGGCGCGATCTTCCGGCGTGATTCCCGCAATACCCCACTGCGGCTTCGGTTCAAACCCGTAGCGAAGGTAGTTACTGAAGGCGCAGTTATACCGCTTGCGCGTCTCTTCGTCCTGGTCCTGGCCGCCAGGCAGCGGCGCTTGCGGCGGAGCGCCCAGGGCACCCGAGCGGGTTTCGACTTCGAGCGCTTCGAGGCGTTCCGCGCGATCGATGTCGGTTTTCATGATGTCCGCATCGGCCATCATGGCGTCGAACTTCTTATTGCGCTCTTCTTTCGAGAGCGCCGTGTCGTTCAGGACTTCCTGCGCCTGCGCGCAGAGCTTGGCGCGCGCCTCGCGCAGTTCCCGAGCTTTGGAAAGTTGCATAAAATCCTCGCTTTAGTTTTGGAATGGAAGAGTCTTGCAGCTTCGCCCGCCGTCCGGCGCGCGTCTCACAAACCGTTTTCGGGTTCCGCCATCCAAGGCAGCGGCATCCCGCAACACCGAAACCAGGTACAACCGAACCTACAAACTTTGGGCCAACCGGAGCCGCCGGCGCATCC
>Ga0181520_10010094_pt1 | contig 12776 bp, 4 predicted proteins | sample PEATcosm2014_Bin_29_FD_132451 | JGI IMG/M metagenome (GOLD analysis project Ga0181520, IMG submission 132451) | Peatland microbial communities from MTU Mesocosm Facility, Houghton, MI, USA - PEATcosm2014_Bin02_30_metaG | ecosystem: Environmental > Terrestrial > Soil > Wetlands > Peat | place...
AGGAACGGCTCAACTGGATTCGCCAACTGGTCGAGTGGCAGAAGGAGATGACCGACCCCAACGAGTTCCTCTCCAGCCTGAAGATGGACCTGTATCCAGACGAGGTCTACACTTTCACGCCCAAGGGGAAGGTGGTGGTGGTTCCCGCCGACGGCACGCCGGTCGACTTTGCCTACACCATCCATACTGAGGTCGGTCACACCTGCGTCGGCGCCAAAGTAAACAGCCGCATGGTGCCGCTGCGGACCAAGCTGCGCACGGGCGACATTGTGGAGATCGTCACCCAGAAGGATCACAAACCGAGCCGCGACTGGCTCACGTTTGTGAAAAGCCCGCGCGCCCGCAACAAGATCAAGCACTGGCTCAACGAAGACCAGCGCCGCCGGGCGGTCGAAATCGGGCGCAAGCTGCTGGAGCGCGAGGCGCGCAAGTTCAAGGTTCCGATGAATCAGGTCGACGATCAGGACCTGAGCCGCATCGCAGGAGAGTACGGCGTGGCCACGGCCGCCGACCTGCTGGCCACGCTCGGCCAGGGCAAGCACTCGGCGCATCAGATATTGAACAAGCTCTCGCCGGGCTACAACAACCAGCCAGAGCCCGAGGGCGGGGAGCCCAAGCCGCCCGCTACCGTCGAGTCGGCCATGTCCGATGCGGTACGCAAACTGCACCTCACCGGGTCTGACTCGCTCCAGGTCGAGGGCCAGAACGACCTGCTCGTCTATCGCGCGCGATGTTGCAACCCCATCCGCGGCGAGGAGATTGTGGGCTACGTGACGCGTGGAAAAGGTGTGGCTGTCCACGCCCGCAGTTGCCCCAACGTGCAGAATCTGCTCTACGAGAGCGACCGCCGCATCGCCGTCGAGTGGTCGCTGGTCGGCGACCAGTCAACCGGTCGCCCGCAGCGTTACCCCGTCAAGATCACCATTTACTGCGATGATCGTACCGGCATGTTGAAGGAACTGACTGCCGTCATCTCCGACGACAACACCAACATCCGCGGCGTGGATCTGCGCAACGAGGACGGCGAGGCAATCGTCGAGTTTGTGGTCGAGGCCGAAGACCTGCGCCACCTGAACCGGATGGTTCTGGGCCTGCGCCGCGTGGGCGGCGTGCGCGCCGTGAAGCGGACGCAGAAACTGTGAAGAGCAGATTCTGGGCCATTTTCACAATTCCTGTGGGGCCGATCCTGTGGTATCCCACCCATTTCACAAAGGACGTGAAATGGATGGGGCACAGAGCTTCCTAACACCATCAGTGAAAATGCCTTAGCCTTTAGCTTATAGCCCACACATTCTGGCCGCGACTTTTCGGATGCCCACCCTTGGCGCAAAATGTAGCACGCCCCAAGGATCGGGCGCGCGGCAGTGAAGCGCCGGTGAAGCTCAGGCTGGCGAGGTTTCACAGGGGATTGGCGATGCAACCTGCACAAGCAAAGGGCGGATACCTCGGAGGTATCCGCCCTTTGTGTGTCTGCGGGCTACTGGATAACGAAGGTGTAGTTCGTGCTTGCCGTGATGCTCGAAGTCACGGAGTCCTGTCCGAGGACCGTGATCGTGTAAGTTCCGGAAGGTGGATTGGAAACCGTGGTCGTGGTTCCGGTGCTGCTTCCACCGCCGCAGGCGGATACGGCCAGGCCGACCGCTATCAGCGCCACCAAGCCGGCCAGTCCGCTAAACTTGCGCGATGAGCGGCCCAGGAAGCCCGCCAGTAGCAGGCCGGCGAAGGCTAAGGCCAGTGGAGCAGGGTTGGGGTTCTGGTTGGCGGCCTTATTGTCCCCTCCCAGCCGATGCATCGGCGTTCCAACGGTGCGCGGCGCCGATGCGCAATCGGCGGCGTTGGTATCGAACATAAGCTGGGTTGACACTGGGCTCGCGCTGGTCACCGATACCGATCCATCGCCATTGGTGAGTGTGGTGGTGAACTCGTAGCAGAGATTGGCAAGCGCATTGTTGTTCGAGGAGTTGAGCTGCAGGAGCACCGTTCCGGTGTAGCCACCCGCCGGAGTCACAGTGATGGATTCGGTCCCTGCTGTGCCCCGGGTCACGGTGAGAGTGGCGGGGCTAGCCGCCAGGGTGAAGCTTCCGCTGCCTGAACTGGTGCCGGCAATGTTCACCGACCCCACCCCGGTCGAGGCTGAGTGCGTTGTGTCTCCCAGGTACTGCGCCTCGACCGTGTGCGTGCCCGTCGTTGCGAAGGAGGTGCTGTAGACGTAGGTGCCGTTCGAGGCCAGGTTCTCAGTAACCGCCGTGCCGCCATCGACGATCAGTGAGATCGTCCCGGAGGGAACGGTTGAGCCGGAATTGGATACCACCGTAATCGTGAAGGAATCCAGGACATTGACCAAAGGCGCCGAGTTGGATGCCGAAACTGTGGTCGTTGTGCCGATCAGGTTGGAACCGCTGGCCGGCCATGCCGTGGCCAAGTTGTTCAGGTCCACGGAGCCGAGCCCGGTCACCAGATCGTAGCCGATGCCGGCGGAGAAACCTGCTGTGCTGCTGCACAGCGATGAGCCGCCCAGGCAATCGTTGTTGCCGCTGGTCACATCGTGGAAGGCGGCAGCATAGGTGGCGCTGTTTGCGGCCAGGGTATAGAGCTGCTTGTTGATGAGTCCCTGGCCGTTGGTGTAGCCCGCTTTCTGGTTGATGATGGCCAGCATCCCGGCAAAGATGGGAGCGGCAAAGCTGGTGCCGCCGGCTACCGTGAGGTACTGGCTGTTTGCATCGCGGAACCCATTCGTGCAACTGCCGGTGATGCTGACAGAGGAATCGCTGCTGCAATAGAGGTAGCCGGGATTGTTGGGCGAGGAGTAGAGGGCAATGTCCGGGACATCGCGCTTCCCATCGGCGGGTATGCCGGGGACGCCCGTCTGCCAGGTCGGCTTGGTGAAGAGTGCGCTGGGGCCCCCGCCGCTGGAACTCAATCCGCCAGATGTACTGTCGTCGTTCCACGCGACTTCCGGAATATATTGCAGCGCGGAGCTGATTTCGTCCTGCGCGGTGTTCTTCGCTTCCCAATAGATGGACCCCGCCACATCTTCTGCCGCGGTAGTTTCTGTTCCGCCCAAGCCGGTCACGTAGGGGCTGCTAGAGGGGTAGCTGACTGCCAGCGCTTCCTGCTGTGCGGTGGTCAAATTGGTAAAGCCCGAGCAGCCCGTCGAGCCGGTGTCTCCGGAGGATGAGATAACCGATTGGCCCTGCACAGCGGCTTGCTGAATGATCGTGTCCAGCGCGGCCGCCTCGACAGTGCCGAGATCGGTTTCGCAGTCGCCGTAGCTGGCGCTAACGATGTTGCCGATCTTCTCGTCGATCGCATACTCGATCGAGTCGAATACGCCGTAGTTGGTGTTGCTGCCGGTGTAGACAAAATCGATGGTTGCGCCGGGGGCAATGGCGCCGGACCACTCGAGGTCGAGATCCGACTCGCCCTCATCCCCGGTGTGAATCGTGGAAGACCCGGTGCCGGGCACCAACACCAGAGTGGGGTCCTTGACGGTGAGCAGCGATGCTTTTTGGAAGTTCTCAATGTCGCTGAGCACGACCGCCGACTGGCCTACGATGGCGATGGTCTGCCCCGTGCCGTTGACGCTGGCGCTGTAAAGCGGCTTGATGTCGTAGGCCGTGGCGATGTCGCCGGGCGAAAAGTAAACATTGCCGCTTTGGCTGGAGGTAAACGAAGGGCGCTGCCGGGCTGGATCGCCTCGGATCGCGTGGGATTTGGGCCGAAAGTCGTCGAGGTTGCGAATCGCCAGCACCACAGGCGCCAGAGCGGAGGGCACGGACAATTCGGTGGATGGCGCAAAGTGCTGCTCGCCATTGACCTGGTAATGGTGCATCTGGGTTTGGAAAGCAGATTCAACCTGTGCCACGGTGCCAGAGAAGCGGATCAGATTGCGGCTACGCGCCACTGAGTCGATCGAGAACCCCTGCTGCTGGAGCCAGCTCTCCACCTTGTCCAGGTCCGACTGGGCCATACCGAAGCGGGCGGCGAACTGATCCGGAGTCAGCCATTGGTGATAGAGCGCGGAGGCGGGGTCCTGCTGCGCGGCGATCAGGGCGTCCAGGTCGGCCTGCTGCGCCGCCGAGCGGCTGAAAACAATACTGACGCCATTGAGCCTGGTATTCGCGGGGACCCGCCCTGCGTCGAATCGGGATTGGGCCTGGGGATGCAACGACCCTTTCAGTACTGAAATCTCGGAGGCATCGATCTCGGCGGAGATACGGGGAGCGGCTGATTGCGCGCCAGCAGAGGCAGCAATGATTGTGCAGGCGGCAATCCAAATGCAGGCCCGAAGCCCCCGGTACAGCGAAAATGCGAACATCGTCTTCGTCATGGCGGTCCTTGTGAATGGGGAAATGTAAGCTCGAAGGCCTGCGTTCCGTTGAGTTCCGATGTTTGTCCTGCGAAGGCACAAACTGAGTTGGCGGCGCTAGTTTTCAGCTAGAGAAGGAGAATCCGTTATTCCAACAGAAGCTGGCGGCGTTGCAGAAGACGAATCTCCGCCGAAACCTGCGCGGAGCGATCCTGCTGAATAGACTCCGGAATTGGGACAAAGTTGCGCGGCTGGATGCAATTGCCGGGCGCAAAGGCGGAGAGACAATGCACGCTGGACTCGTACGGCCCGCAATTCCAGAGGCCGGAGTGAATCTGCTAGGAGGTCTGGGCGACGGGGCGCACCAAGCCTAAAGCCGCGGTTCCCTTGCGGGGTGGAATATAGCTTTCCGCGCGCCAGGCGATGGAGAGCTTCTCACGGCTGAGCAGTGTGTGAATCTGGCCGCGGGCGTGTTCGGCCCAGGGTCCGCGGTTGTCCAGGCGCACGTAAGCTTGCCAATGCCGGAGGGCCGGACGCCGTTCTCCTCTTCGCTCATGAGCAAGCGCCAGGTTGTAATGCGCATCCGCGTAGCTTGGCGAAAGCGCCACGGCGTGGCGGTAGGCGGCAATGGACTCGTCGAACCGCTCGAGTTCGTCCAACACGTTGCCCAGATCGAAAAAGGCCAGCACATACGCGGGATCGGCCTCGGTGGCACTGCGGTAAAGCGCTTCAGCCCGGTCGTATTGGCGCAGATGGAAGTGGATGGTGCCGAGATTGATGAATGCGGGCGCGTACGCCGGATCGATGGTGAGAATCTCTTCGTAGAGCGCGATGGCCCGATGCTTCTCGCCAGCCTCTTCAGCCTGCACTGCGGCCAAAAAACGATCCTGTACGACAGATTTTGCACCCGCCCCCGGACGCCGCAGGGGGTACGGTTCCGAAACCGCAGACGGGCGATCCTGTTGGCTGGCCTGCCCCAGCCGCTCGAAGTCGAATACCAACTGGCGCCGAATGGGGTCAACCATGGCGCCCAAATGGCGAAAAACCAAGCGCGTTCCGGTCCTTACAAGAGTCGCCTCGAGCAGCGGATTGGCCATGCCTGCAACGGCCTTCATCGCGACAATCGAATCCCGAATCGACGCCGCCGGCACGTCATCCTCGCGCAGAATGCGCAGGGTCCTCAATTGCCCAAGGTCCTGAAAACTGTAACTTTGCTGCGGGGGGATGAGACTGGCCCGCTCCCACCCCTGCAACTGGCGCGAAGAGATTTGCAGGATGCGCAATACGTCCTGGCGGCTATAGCTGGTCACTCTTCAATGCTCCCGTATGTGGCCCGGCGAGGCTTGGAACTGGGACCCAGGTTCACGGCCTGGCTCTTTCACTTCGCCTCCCGGGCTCGGCTGTTGGAACAGTTACTGAGGAACCGCTCTTGATGCGATTATGCCAAGAGTATGCGTGGATAAGCAGACGCCAACTACCTGCGCAACAAAAAAATACGTGGATAACGGGTACCTGATTTGGTTCAAAAAGAGATTGGCAGAGTTGGGCCTGTGGAAAACTCAAGAACAATGCATCAGCCCGGACTCAACGCCTATGAATTCCGGCAATTAACGGAAGCGTGCGACGGACCGATAGAAGCAGGACGGACGCGATGGTTCTTTTTGCCGCTTGGGAGCGCAAATCCGGTCCAATATGGAGGTTGAACCCTGCTGCAAATGGGCTAGCCGCAGTTCTTGGAACCCGCAGGAGACGGAAGACGAATTATCCTATCCGTCTTGACTCGCAACTTGGTGAAAATGAACAGACCCCTGCTTGAAGCCAATCTCCGGTTGGCGCTGACAAATCGATTCCCCGTGCTGTCGGTCAGCGACGGTGTGGAGGCTCTACTGGGCTTCACGCCCGGCGACCTGCTGTCAGCGAAAATCCTCCTCCAAGAACGGATTCACCCCGACGATTCCGATGTCGCAGTACGTCTGTTTTCTGCTGAGATCGAAGATTCGCCCGTCGCGATCAACCTGCGGATCAGGCACGCCGACGGCAGGATTCGCTGCCTCAGAGCGAGTTACAAGAAGGAGAAGGACCGGCACGGCGGGGAGGTTGTGCTCAACCTGCATTTGCAGGACGCCAAGAGTCTGCGACAAGAGCTGAACGAAGAGCCCATGCTGGCCAACTTCCGGGCCATGATGGAAAACGCCCAGGACTATATCTTTTTCAAGGACCGCAACCATGTGTTTACCGGAGCCAGCCAGACTCTGGTGTCGCTGGCCGACCCAGCCGAACACTGGACCGATTTGCTCGGGAAGACTGATTACGATGTCTTTCCCGAGGCTCTCGCCGACACTTCTTACCGGCTTGAAAAACAGGTGATTGCAGGAATCCCCGTGGCACATGAGATTCAGGAGATCCTGACCAAGGACGGTCGCAGGGGCTGGGTCGACAGCCGCAAGTATCCCATTCTGGACATGGAGGGGCGGATTGTCGGTTTGTGGGGCATCGCCCGGGACATTACCAAGCGCAAAGTTGCGGAGGACGCGCTGCGGGAGAGCGAGGTCAGGTATCGTAGCCTCTTCGAATCGGCGGCCGATGGCATTGTCGTCGCTGGCGCGCAGGATCGGTACGTAGAGGTCAACTCTGCTGCCTGCCGCATGTTTGGCTACACCAGGGAAGAATTGCTGACCATGGGCACGGCGGACGTTGTTGCCGGCGAAGAAGTTGCCCGCGTAGCTCCGGAATCGGCGCTCCTGCACGAGGGGCAGGTCCATCGCAGCGACTGGCGCTGCCGGCGCAAGGACGGGTCGGTCTTCCCGGTCGAAGCCACCTCGACCCTGCTGCCCGATGGCCGGCGGCTTTCAATTCTGCGCGATGTTACCGAGCGCCACAGCATTGAGGATGCGTTGCGCGCGAGCGAGGCAAGCCTGGCGGCGGCTCAGGCCCGCGCCCATCTTGGCAGTTGGGAGCTGGATCTGGCAACCATGACGGGCCATTGGTCTGCGGAGACGTCGCGCCTGTACCACCGTAATCCCTTGCCAGACACGCTCACTTTTGCGGAGTGCATCGAACGGATTCACCCCGAAGATCGCGCGAAGAGCCAGCAAACTCTTGGCCAAATCCAGGAATCGGCGGAACCGTTCGAATTCGAATATCGCACCAATCCGGAGTTCGGGCCGGTGCGGCAACTCAGCACCACCGCCTACATGATTCGCGATGCTGCGGGGAATCCGCTGCGGATCGAAGGAACCACGCTGGATATCACCGAGCGCAGACTGGCAGAGTCCGCGCTCCGCGAGAGCGAAGAGTCCCTTCGAGACGCCCAGGTGACGGCCGGGCTGGGGAGCTATGTTTGGGATGCTTCGAGAGACTCCTGGACGAGTACTCCCCAATTCGACGAGCTGTTCGGGATCGATGAAGGATATGAGCGCACCGTGGAAAGCTGGCTGGCGCTGATTCATCCCGAAGATCGCGCCAAGATCGCGGAGTGTATAGAAGATTCGTTACAGGGCGGGAACCAGCAATTCAACGGCGAATACCGCATCTTCCGGCATTGCGATGGGGAACTGCGCTGGGTGCATGGTATCAGCAGGCCGGTGTTCGATGCCCAGGGAAGACTCTTGAAAAAGATCGGCACCACCCAGGACATTACCCGGCAGAAACTGGCCGAGCTGGCACTGCGCGAGAGCAAGGAGCTATTGCGGTTGTTCATCCAGCACGCGCCGGCATCGTTGGCCATGTTCGACCGCGAGATGCGCTACCTGGCGGTGAGCCAGCGCTGGCTCGAGAGCTATTCGCTGGAGGGCCAAGCGATTCTGGGTCGGATCCACTACGAGGTTTTTCCCGAGATTCCGGAACGTTGGCGCGGCGTGCATCGCCGCGGCATGGCCGGCGAGACCCTGAGCGCCGACGAGGACCGCTTCGAAAGGGCGGACGGATCGGTACAGTGGATCAAGTGGGAAGTGCGGCCCTGGCGGACCGGCGATGGCACAGTCGGCGGCATCATCCTCTTCGCCGAAGACGTCACCAGCCACAAGCAGTCCAAAGAGCGGCTGCAACTTGCAGCCAGCGTTTTCACCCACGCCCGCGAAGGAATCTTCATCGCCGATGCGGATGGCAATATTCTCGAAGTCAACGACACCTTCACCCGCATCACCGGGTACGCCCGTCACGAGGTCCTGGGACGCAATCCGCGCCTGCTTAGCTCCGGCTTTCACAGCAAGGAGTTCTATGCCGAGATGTGGCGCACCATCAAAGAGAAGGGGAAGTGGTCCGGGGAGGTCTGGAACCGCCATAAGAACGGCGACATCTTCGCGGAGATGCTCACCATTACCGCCCTGTTTGACGAACATGGCGATCCCCGCCAGTATGTGGCCCTCTTCTCGGACATTACAGTGCTGAAGGAACATGAGCGCAAGCTCGAACATATTGCGCACTACGATGTACTGACCGGCCTGCCCAACCGGGTTCTGCTGGCCGACCGCCTGCACCAGGCCATGGCACATGCGCACCGGCGCGACCAGCCCCTGGCGGTTGCCTTCCTCGATTTGGACGGCTTCAAGGTGGTCAACGACCGGCATGGGCATTCGGCGGGCGACCAGTTGTTGACTGCCCTGTCCAATCGCATGAAGCTGGCTCTGCGCGAGGGCGACACGCTGGCCCGGCTGGGCGGGGATGAATTCGTCGCCGTGCTGCTGGATGTGGGCAATATCGAAACCAGCGTGCAGGTGCTCAACCGCCTGCTGGAAGCCGCGGCCGAACCTGCGCATCTGGGCGATCTGGTTCTCCAAGTTTCGGCCAGCGTGGGCGTGACCTTTTATCCGCAACCCGAGGATGTGGATGCGGACCAACTATTGCGCCAGGCCGATCAGGCCATGTATCAGGCTAAACTCGCCGGCAGAAACCGCTTCCACGTCTTCGATTCCGGCCAGGACCGCAGCGTCCGCGGCCACCATGAGGAGATTGCCCATATTCGAAGGGCCCTGACCGCTCACGAGTTCGTCTTGTACTACCAGCCCATGGTGAATATGCGCACCGGAGCGGTCATCGGCGCAGAAGCCCTGGTCCGCTGGCAGCACCCCGAACGCGGCTTGCTGCCACCTGCCATGTTTTTGCCCAGCATCGAAGACCACCCCCTGGCTGTCGAAGTGGGAGAGTGGGTGATCGACACCGCCCTGGTCCAGTTGGAGCAGTGGAGCGCAACCGGGCTGGAAATTCCCATCAGCGTAAACGTGGGCGCTTTGCAACTGCAGAGAGCCGATTTTGTCGATCGCCTGCGCGTGTTACTGGCGGCTCATCCAGGCGTGAAGCCGCCCAGCCTGGAATTGGAGGTGCTGGAAACCAGCGCGTTGCAAGACGTGGCGCAGGTCTCGCGTGTGATTGCCGCGTGCAACGAGATGGGGGTTTCCTTTGCACTCGACGATTTTGGCACCGGCTATTCGTCGCTGACGTACCTGAAGCGCCTTCCCGCCAGACTCCTCAAAATCGACCAGAGTTTCGTCCGCGGAATCCTGGACGACGCGGAGGACTTGACCATCATTGAGGGGGTGCTGGGGCTGGCCTCGGCATTCAGCCGCCAGACCATCGCCGAGGGCGTTGAGAGCATCGAACACGGCCTGATCCTGCTGCAACTGGGTTGCGAACTGGCTCAGGGCTATGGGATTGCTCACCCCATGCCCGCACGAGATTTCCCCGGTTGGGCGGAAAAGTGGCGTCCTCACATCAGTTGGAGCACCGCCTCCGTGGTCAGCTCGGAGGACCGGCCCTTGCTCTACGCCGGGATCGAACACCAGGCGTGGATCGCTGCTACCGAAGCCTTCCTCAAGGGTGAGCGCCGTGTGCCGCCGTCGCTGGATCTTCACACTTGCCGATTCGGGTTGTGGCTGGATGAAGGCGGCCTGGCCAGGCGTGGATCGCTTTCGGACCATCGTGCGCTCGAACTGCTGCATCGGCAACTTCATGCCCTGGTCGAGGAACTCGTCACCCTGCGCGCCCAGGGGCAAACCGAGGAGGCATTGGCGCGTTTGGGCGAACTCCGGGGGTCGCGCGACGAGCTGTTGGAGCACTTGGACACGCTAAGACAAGAGGGATGAGGAGCCCCTGATGGCGGCGTTGCTCTGTTAGGGAACGGCCTTGGCAGTGCGCTCCGGGGCAGCAGAATCGGCGACATTGAGCCGAATTCTGAGCAGATACCGTGAGAAACACCCCCTCGACTCCTGCCAAACCGGTTGATCCCATCGGCGCTACATGGCTGAAGACCCGGCCAGCTCCTTCCCCAACGTATACCGTGTTTATTCGACACGGCCCAGGCAGACGGCAAACCAGCTCTGCTCGTCGGTCCAGGTTGCGACAGGTGAAAATCCCTGCTCAACCAGCATCTCCTCCGCTTGGCCTGGCCGGTACTTGTAGCTGTTCTCGGTGTGTATGGTCTCCCCCGCGGCGAATCCGATCTCCCAATCCAGCCAGGCCAACCGCACCCGTTGGGCAACCTGGCTAACCAAATACATCTCGATGCGGGATTCCGACTGGTTCCAGACCGCCCGGTGGGAAAAGGCCTCGGGATTGAAGTCGGCTCCCAGTTCCCGGCTCAAACGAACGAGGAGATTGCGGTTGAATGCGGCGGTAACTCCACCCGCATCGTTGTAGGCGGCCAAAAGCGTGGAATCCTCCTTCACCAGGTCCACGCCCAGCAGCAGGCTGTCTCCTGAATTAAGGCCGGCGCGTACACCTTTGAGCAGCCGGGCTGCCTCGCCGGAGTCGAAGTTACCGATACTGGAACCGATGTAGAGCACCAGCCGCCGCTCTCCCGCCGGAATCGGCTCAAAATCCAGCCCCTGGGTGTAATCCGTAACCCGCTGCACCACGCGAACTCCCGGAATCTCGCGCTCGATTCGCGTCTGTGCGCTATCCAGGGCGCTCGGGGAGACGTCCACGGGCTCATAGACCACCGTGCCCTGTCGGGCAATGGCCGCTGCCAGCAGCAAACGGGTCTTGTCTGCCGAACCGGCGCCCAGTTCCGCGATGCGCAGCCAGGCGCCTTGGGCGGCCTGGGCAATCATTGCTCCGGCATTGGCGGCGAGAATGCCGCGCTCGGTGCGGGTGAGGTAGTACTCGGGCCGTGCGGTGATCTTGTCGAAGAGCCGCGAGCCGGCCTGATCGTAAAACAGCCACGGCGGCAGGCTCTTCTGCTGGAGACAGAGGCCATCCCGGACCGCGCAGGCGACCTTTTCCGAGACTCGATTAGCGGCCGAAGGAAGGGTAGATCGTGTCATGTTCTCATTCGATGCGGCGAAGCCAGCCCCGGTCACAAGGTTGCAAGACGAATTCCGGAGAATTGCCAACGCGTCTCCGGGGAAAAGAAATTGCGGTAGCTGGTGCGGATGTGGGCTGCAGGGGTGGCGCAGGAGCCGCCCCGCAGCACCATCTGGCCGCTCATGAATTTGCCGTTGTACTCACCCAGAGTCCCCGGCAGGGGCTTGAAACCGGGATAGCCGAGATAGGCGCTGGCGGTCCATTCCCAGCAGTCGCCTGCAAGCTGCGTTGGACTCCCACATTCCACCGGCGCGGCGGAGGGAACAAGCCGGCCGGAATCGAGCAGGTTGCCGGTCAATGGCTGCGATGAGGCAGCCGCCTCCCACTCGAACTCGGAAGGCAGGCGGCAGCCGGCCCAGCGCGCGTAGGCGTCGGCTTCATAAAGGCTGACGTGACACACGGGGACGTTCTCCATGCTGGAAACAGGGATTTCGCCGCGCAGGGTGAAAAGGCGCCAGTTGCCAGCCTCGCCCGCCCAATAAAGGGGCGCTTGCCAGCCATGGTTCTGGACGCAATTCCATCCATCGGAGAGCCAAAACTCAGGACGCCGATAGCCCCCGTCGGCGATGAACAGGGCATATTCCCGGCAGGTGACAAGTCGCTCGGCCAGGGCATATGGCTCCAGCCAGACCTGATGGCGGGGCAGCTCGTTGTCAAAGCAGAAACCCTGGCCGTCATGGCCAACCATGTGCAAACCGCCGGAGAAAGGGTGGAAGCGGAGCGCGGAACTGTTCCGGTCTCCCGAGGAGCCGTCGGGGTTGGTTCTTTTGCAGGTCTCAGAATCGAAATCTGGGGCGCCCGCCCTATAGGCCGGCTTCAACGGGTTGGTGAAAAAGGCATGCAGGATGTCGGTGAGCAGCAGTTCCTGGTGCTGCTCCTCGTGGTTGACTCCCAGATCGATGCGCCGTAAGGCCTCCGGCTCCGGATCTTCGGCCAGCAAGCGTTCAACGGCTTCGTCGACATAGCGCCGGTATTGCAGGACCTCGTCGAGTCCTGGCCGCGCAAACGAGGCGCGCAGGCGCTTTTCAGGAAAAGCGGCAAAGCTTCGATAGTAGCTGTTGAAGAGCCAAGGAAAATCCTTGTTGAAGAGCTGGTAGCCGGGCTGGAGCTGGCTCAGGACAAACGACTCGAAAAACCATGCAGTGTGAGCCAGATGCCACTTGGCGGG
>Ga0181520_10010096_pt1 | contig 12776 bp, 10 predicted proteins | sample PEATcosm2014_Bin_29_FD_132451 | JGI IMG/M metagenome (GOLD analysis project Ga0181520, IMG submission 132451) | Peatland microbial communities from MTU Mesocosm Facility, Houghton, MI, USA - PEATcosm2014_Bin02_30_metaG | ecosystem: Environmental > Terrestrial > Soil > Wetlands > Peat | place...
ATGCCCGTTCCGGAGCAGTTCTTGCTAGAATAAAACTGCAAACCAAAAGGCGCTATCGTCTAACGGTTAGGACAGAGCCCTCTCAAGGCTTAAATACGGGTTCGATTCCCGTTAGCGCTACCAAGTTTCACCTTTAATTTTCAATCACTTAACTCGGTAACACCATAAAGCTCGCTACCATTTGCTACCGCGGCGCCCCGACGCCAAGAAGAGCCCTCCCGCGCGTCCAGGGCTTTATCACTGAGGCATGAAGGTTCCGGACGCCATGAAGCTGGTGAAAAGGACGGATGGGTTCTTCGCACGATCAAGGGTGACCATCGCCAGTTCGTCCACCCAACCAAGAAGGGGCGCGTCACCGTCGCGGGCCATGAAGGGGACGACGTTCCTACCGGTACCTTGAACAGCATCTTGAAGCAAGCGGGGTTAAAATAGCGGACATGCAGTACACGGTGATCTACGAGAAATCGCGGAACGGGTGGGGCGCGTATCTTCCAGACCTACCCGGTTGCGTTGCCACGGGCCGAACGCTTCCACTGGTCAAGCGGCGCATCCGTGAGGCAGTGGCGTTGCACATTCAGGGAATGCGGGAAGACGGCGAGAACATCCCGCGACCGACAACGCGCGTAGAGAGCGTGGCGGTGGAAGCGGCGTAGGGCGCGCGCCGGAAATTGGTCCGCTTGAGCGCCTGAAACGGTTTTTGCCATGTTTATGCCATGTTTCCGCTTGCGCAGGGAATCAGCCACCCCCGAACGGTTTACCGCGCAGGAAACCGTGGCCAGTAACCAATTACTCGGTTGCCGTGATCGCCGGCGGGGTTTCTGTGGGCCGCTAAAATGGGTAATTGGTCCCCATTTTTCCGAAAGCTCTCCCACATCCCAAACATGAATTCACACCAGAGCCACGAATTCATCCACCGACATCCCCGCCGCGCGGATCAACGCGCGTAGGGTTCCCGGAGCTATCTCGCGATGTTGGGGCACTGACAGGCTCGCCGCGCGTCCCGGCTTGATCGGTATGACGTGGCTTCCGCTCTGGCGGTCCTTGACCCAGTCCGCCTTCTGGAAAACTCGCACCGCCCGCTCCCCTGAGACGGAGGGCAAAGCTGCCATCTACGCAGGAACCTCAATTTCCCGGACTTCAATTGTCAGCGGCATGCCATGAGCGGCGCGTGTTTCGAGGCACCCAGCAATGGCCTCGCGGATGTTATCCAGCGCCTCGGACTCCGAGCGTCCCTGGGAGATGCAGCCAGGAATGGAAGGGCACTCCGCAACGAGCACGCCGGTCTCGTCGGGCTCCAGCGTCACGAGCAGCTTCATACTTGAATTCTACGGCGCCTTGCCCCCGACGATGGGGTCCCAGGCGTCTGCGGCGCGCCGGTCGCCCGCTCCCGTCTGTCCATGAGTGCGCTGCGACTGCGCCGTGACGTCGGCGATCCGTGGCGGGGTTTCGGAGCAGCGCGGAATACCAACTGTACTGAAACGACGCCCGCTTAGACCCAACATCGCCGCATGTAGCCTTGGGAAGGCGCTCGCTATCGGCTTAGACGCTCGGTACATGGGGACAAACGACGATTTCCGCCGTTTCCGCCCCGCACAGCGCCCGCCGCCCGCGAGTCACGCCTGGCCCAAAATGGTAGCCCGTTCGAAATCAATCAGATACGTCCGCCAACCGCCGTCCACCGACCCCGCCCCTACTACTCTGAAGCCGGAGGATACCCAATGCCAATTCATGGCTATTTCCATGCCCCGCGCCGACGATGGCGCCCCCAACCAGAGCGGAATGTCTTTCCACGGCGACGTCCTGACCGGCAGACTCCGCCTCCAGGACGCCCTCGCGCTCCAGGCCGCCCGACTCCGGGCCCACAACACCGCCAGGTGGGCCGGTCGCGAGGGTCTCGACCCCGTCCTCAAGTTTCATCTGAGGATTGAGTGAGCTGGCGCGCCGGTCGAGGGCGCCTTGCCGCCGACCTATGCCAAATTGGCTTCGTTCCGGCGTTTTCGGTTCAGCGCGCGAACCCCGGCGCCCCTGGCGCCCGCAAAAGCGTCTGCGCTGCAAACAAAGGTCCTTACGCCACGAAGAGCAGGCGCTTTAGCCTGCCAACAGTCCAAGATCGGAGGCAAAATTGGCTTCGTTTGGAAGCCGTGAAAAATCGATTGGCAGGCGAAAGCGCCTGCCCCACAAGGATGGAAGTCCTTCGGCCGCAAGGTGGGACAGGCGCTTTCGCCTGTCAATCCGACATTGGGCCCGATTCTCTCCCCGGCGAAATAGGATGAAAAGAGTTGATTACAAGAGGTCTCTTCGAAATTGGCTTCGTTTGGTAATTTTCATTTCCGGCCTGGAGAGCCTGGCGCCGGGAAGGACCGTCTGCGCCGTCTACTCCGTTGACGTTGTTGCGAACTGCGTATCGATCGGGAAACTCATCAGTCGTAGAGGTTCTCCCGGCGCAACGCTTCAGCCGGGATCGCAGGGCCTCTACGCCTTGGCAGCCGGGCCACCCAATCGCGGAACGCGCCGGCGCGGTCGCGGGGCGGCAGGGTTTCCCAGAGGGCGTGCCGGGCCTCGGGAATCAGGCGGAGGGCACTCCCATTATGTTCCAGCCGGAACCGCGCACGCGGACCGCGCCGCGAAAAAGTAGCCCTTGCGGGCGGCAGAAGTCAGGAGTCAAGAAAGTCAGAAAGCCGGACTTTGCGTGCGCCGCGCGGCATCATCGACGAGTCTAAGCTCAACAAGCACGACCCGAAGATCAAGATAATACCCGAAACTCTCGTATCGGAGACTCGATGCGATAATGACGAAAGCCGCTGCTGGAGCATCCAGGCACGTTGGGGGTTGGGCGGGCGCTTGCCGGATGTGTGATCTGGTTGCTGATCGTATCAGCCTTGCCGCGGCAGGCGGCGGGCCAGGGATGGTTCATCGCCTTACAGGATTCGAGCAGTTCCATACGCAGGGACGTCTACCTCCGGGAAGGAATAGGAAGGTACACCTGCGGTCTTGGCTTCGACATGGCATAGATGCCGGAATGAACCCGGCAAGGCAAATGGGATAAATATGAAAACGAGAATCAATGTTGTGCTAACGCTCGCGCTGGCGCTCACGCTGATTGGCGCCACGTTGACGTTGGCGGCACAGGCCGGGGCGGGACCCAATGTTCCTCCGGCCAGGCCGCAGGGCCCGTGTGACATCTACGCCGCCGCTGCAGACCCCTGCGTGGCCGCCCACAGCACCACGCGCGCGCTGTACGCCTCCTACAACGGCCCGCTCTACCAAGTCCTGCGCCAGTCGGACGGGAAGACCTTGGACATCGGCGTCGTCAAGCCCGTCGCATTGCCGTTCCCGGATGCGGGCGGATACGCCAACGCGGCCGCGCAGGACGCGTTCTGCGCCAACACGTACTGCTGGATCACCACCATCTACGACCAATCCCCCAAGCACAACGACCTCGCCCAGGCGCCCCGCGGCGGATTCAGCGGCCCGGCCATGGGTGGGTTTAACAACCTCCCGGTCGCCGACATGGCGCCGATTACGATCATGGGCCACAAGGCTTACGGCGTCTTCATCGAGCCGGGCATGGGCCTCCGAAACGACAACCCGAAGGGCGCCGCAGTCGACGACCAGGCGGAGGGGCAGTACTGGGTCATTAACGGCCAGCACTACAACTCCGGCTGCTGCTTCGACTACGGCAACGCCGAGATCGACAGCCGCGACGACGACAACGGCACTATGGAAACCACCTACTACGGCAACGCAGGCTCCTGGTATCACGGGCCTCCCCCCGGGCCGTGGATCATGACCGACCAGGAGAACAACCTGGTCGGTTGTGTCAACCCGGATGGATCCAAACTCTGCGCAAACCTGCCGAACATCACCTGGCGATTCGTGACCGCGATGGCCAAGGGCGAACCGCACCACTGGACCTCCATGGGCGGCGACGCGCGGAAGGGCCCCCTGTCGGTCATGTTCAACGGACCGCGCGTCAACTCCACCTATGACCCGATGCGCAAGCAGGGGGCCATCCTCCTGGGCAACGGCGGAGACAACAGCAACGGCTCGCAGGGCGCCTTCTATGAAGGCGCGATGACGGCCGCAGGCGCCTTCCCGACGGACGCCACCGACCAGATGGTGCAGGCCAACGTCGTGGCTGCCAAGTACGACGTGCCGCGGCTGAGCCTGGCGCCCGGCCCAGAGGGCGCCCCGGCAACCGCCACTCCGCCAGGACTTCAGACATTCTCACCGGGGTCCTCGCAGGACACCACCGTGACGTTCACGAATACCACGGGGGCGCCCGCGGTGGGCGTCAGGTTGAGCATTTCCGTGCCCAACAAACAATGGACCTCCTTCGTTCCGGGGACCACCAAGACGTCGGTGACGATCGCTGACCCGGTCGCGCCGGGCGCAAGCGCGAGCGCGACCTTCAAGGTCGCCTCCGGGCCGGCGGCCTTCAACGGCGACCTGGTCGGCAACGCCTCGTGGACGAACCGGACCACCGGCAGGACGCAATCCGAGACAACGGCCGAGAAGGTGCGGAACGTCAGCCCGATCAAGATCAACGAGTTCGGCATTAGCACCGCTTCTCCCGCCAACTCGACGAACTCGTTCATCGAGCTCTACAACGCCGGCGCCCGTGGCGTCGACATCTCCAACTGGACCCTGACCGAGCACCCGACCCAGCAGGCCATCTTCTCGACGGTGAAGGTCCCGGCCGGGACGAAGCTCGCGGCTGGCGGCTTCTACCTGCTCGGCCTCTCCAACTCCGGGCTGGCGGTCCCCGCGCGCGCGGGCGATACCACCATCAACGTCAGGAGCACGACCGGCATGTCGGCCGGCGATACGATCGGCGTCGACGCCGGCTCCAACGTGGAGACCCGCAAGATCGTAAGCATCGGGACCGCGGCCGGCAGCAATACGACGCTGTGGCAACCCCTCCCGGAAGGTCCGGTTATCACGATCCCCGCCGGCTCGACCAACGTGCCGGTCACGAGCGTGGCCGGCTTCGTGGTCGGCGAGAAGATCGCCATCGGCTATGGCGCCACCTACCCCGCCGTCGCAAGAGCCCTGGAGCGGTACGAGGTGGCCACGTTAACCGCGGTCGGCAAGCCGGGCACGCAAGCCCTCCTGGGGGCGGACGCGCGCGCAGGCTCGACCAACATCAAGGTGACGTCCGTCACCAACATCTCGGCCGGTGACAAGATCAGGTTGGACATCGACAGCGTCGGCCATGGGATCGAGACCGTCACGGTCACGCGCGTCGGCACGCAGACGAGCCGCCGCGCGACGCTCTCGGCTAACGCGCGCGCCGGCGCGACCAATATCAAAGTCCGCGGCGTGAACGGTTTCGCTGCGGGCGACAAGATTACCGTTGGCGCCCCCGCGAACCAGGAGACGGTTACCGTCACCGCCGTCGGCGCCTCGGATCAGACCGGCGCCGGCGTGGACTTTACGCCGGCCCTCGCCCAGGCGCATCCCAACGGCGAGGCGGTGGTAAATCCGGGCACGGGCCTCGACCTGGCCGCCCCGCTGCGGTTCAACCATGCGGCCAATCTCCCCTTCAGCGTTAGGGGAACGGGGATCAGCTTCAAGCCGGCGACGGCCTTTGCCCATTCGAGCAACGAGCCCGTCCAGCCGCTCGGCGCCGGCATCACGCTCGACAGCCCCTTGGTCAGGGACCACGCGATCAACGCGGTTGTGCGTGACGCCCAGGTCACGACCGCGGGCTACCAAGGGCCTCCGGCGCCCAACCAGTGGTTCGGGGGCCCCGCCCTCTCCAGCAGCGCCGGCAACATGGTGCTGCGTGATGCCGCTGGCCTGGTCGTCGACAGCCTCAACTACGGCGGCCTCGTCGACCCATGGGCCTCCGAGGGTTATCAGGCCGCCTCCGGAGCAGGACAGAGTGGCTGCAGCGTGACTTCGCCCGGCGTGGGCAGGGGCTTCGGCGGGCCGGCCGCTTCGGCCACCGGCGCCCCCAATAGGAGCGCGGGCCGCTTCCCGGACGGCCTCGACACCGACAGCAACTGCACCGATTTCCTGTTGCAGTCGGCCACTACCCTGTCGGCCGCTTCGGCCGCCGGCGCGAACAATATCAAAGTCGCCGGCGTGGCGGACTTTGGCGCCGGCCAGACGATTATGATCGATACGGGCGCGAGCCTCGAGACCGCCGTCATCGCGACGGTTGGCACGGCAGGCGCCACCACGGTGGGCGCCGCCACCAACGTGGGCGCGACCGTTATCCCTGTCGCCGGCGGGGCAGGCTTCAGCGCCGGCCAGACCATCACCATTGACAGTGGCGCGAACCATGAGACGGCGGTTGTCGCCTCCACCACCGGCGGCGGCAGAGGTGGTCCTGGCGGCGGCGCCACAATCACCGTCGCCGCGCCGCTCACTTTTGCGCACGCGGCCGGTGCACAGGTTTCCGGCGCCGGCATCACCCTCACCGCTGCGTTGACCCGGGCGCATGACAGCGGGGCGCAGGTCGCCGGCAGCGTTCCCACGCCCGGTGCGCCCAACAAATATTCCAGGAGGCGATAGATCCATCATCGGTAGTTCGGATGGGGGAAGACGAGTCGGATCCCGTTTTCCCCCTTTCCTTTTTGCGAGGGGAGTATCGCGCCTCCGGCTTTACGGCCCGGCCAGGCTGCCAGAGTTGCGGTGTCCTCGGTATCGCGGCGGGATGAGACTGCATGCGGCATTCCCCTCGCCTAGCGGCCCGAGGCCGGCTACCCGATTTCAGTTGGATGAAGAGTCGCAAACCCGCGGATAGGCCCACCTCAACAGGGATTGTGGCGGATCAACGGGCCACTCGAAAGTTGGGCGACGCGATGCCGACTTCTTGGGTGTTTAGTGGACGGAAGGGGATTTCGCGACAGGAACCATGATCGGCTAGGGAGGCGCTTCCCAGAACGCCGTTTGGGGCCAGTGTCCGGTTGGGCGACCAACGGGACGGAACGTACAGGCGACGAAGACGGTACCTTCATCGACGCCGGCTCGTCAGATCTCGCTGGTGTAGATCGGATGTTTGGATCTGCAATCGGGTTAGAATGCGCGCATGCTCAGGTTGGAATGGAGCGCTTCTCATGCCGTGTTCGTGGCGGAAATGGACGACGAACACGTCGAGATCTTCCAGTCGCTCTCCGCGCTGCAGACGTCGCTCGCGACCGAGGCTCCGCCTTCCACCATTTTGAAACACTGTCTGGCCTTGGCTACCCAAGTTGAGGGTCATTTCGCTCACGAGGAGCGGCTCATGCGCGCGGCGCGCTACGACTCGTTTCGGTGGCATAAGCGCTCGCATGACCATGCACGGAGGCGCGTGGGACAGTTCATCAGTCGCCTCGAAGAGGGGGAGTCGGATGCGGGTCCTACGCTGGTCGAGTACTTGATATCATGGCTCCGCGATCACACCCGTCTCGCCGACATGATGCTGGGAGCTTTTCTGCGCAATCATCGCCGCAGCCTCTACAAGGTGTCGTTTCGCGCCGGCACAAAACCGATCGACGCCTGCGAATGGGTGAATTCGAAGGGAGAGAAGTTCGATCCCGCCTCAAGCAGCCGCGGTTATTGAACGGGATATTTGCCGACACATTCTCAGCAGTTTACTAAAGGAGGGCGCGAAGCCGATTGCCGGCATCCGTCCGGCATAAAGTCCGGGTTGCCGGCCACACGCCCGCTGGCCCAGATAAACGCTACGGCGTCAGGGAGGATCTGACCACTGGCAGGCCCCGTCAACTTCAAAGATCGGTGTAATCTGACCCGTACCGGCGGCGGCTGGAACCTATTCTGGACAGTTTTCCCAGAACGCACCGGTGGCGGGCGCCTTCACGCCGAAGCGTTACGGTACGCCTCCAGCGGAGTAACTTGGCCCAAAACCTGGGTGATGTCGCGCCTGTCAACAACAGGCAGCACGCCGAGGTTGAACTGGCCGAGCCGGTGCAGTACTGCGTCTGCCGATTGGTCAGGGTTCAAGTATGGCAGCGTATTCAGCGCCTCGCGGCGAGCGACGCTGGCCACGGCCGCTCCACCCGAGCCCTTGCGCGGCGCATCGTCGAGGTCGGAGCCAAGCACGATACCCAGCAGAGTCCCGTTTTCACCGATGAGGCAGTCGCCTTCAGGCGCCAACTGGCGCGCGACGGTGATCGCATCTCCCACCCACCAGCAGGTCCGGCTCCGGGTGTTGCCCCTTGGCGTGGGTAGGTGCACGCCGTCCTGAAGAGACTGGGCCCAAAGATGCCGCCGGCATTGCCGGAGCTGTAGCAGACCACGGTCGCTGCAAGCTTCAGAATTATCACCTCCATTCAGTTTCGCATCCGGGGAGCTCCATTTAGAAACGATCACGACGCTGTCCGCCCTGCAGCCAGTCGGCCGACGCTTCTGCTGCCGGCGCACTCGTGCACACGGTCTGCCGGCGGGGATTCACGGCGCTTGGAGGGTATCGCCACATATCAGGATCTAGCGAATACGTTACAGGGTATAATCGCTGTGGATTGGGGGCCTTCCTATCGTGGCGCATCCTATTCGTTCCCTTCAACGCAGCTCAAGGAGGTCGGCAACGCGATGAAAGCGCTGGCAGGCGTAAGCTTCATCGTCCTTCTCTCAGGCGCGGCGTTGTGTCAGTCCGGCGCGAATAAGCCCGCTTTTGACATCGCCGACGTCCATGTGAGCCCGCACGGCGAGTGGGTGAAGACCCCGGCGCACGCGATGCAAGGCGGATTCCTCAGCGGCGACCGGTACGAGCTGCGGCGAGCCACCATGCTCGACTTGATCCGAACCGCGTACAACGTCGATGTGGACAAGGTCTATGGAGGGCCGAGTTGGCTCGACTACGACCGCTTCGAAATCGCCGCCAAGACCAAGCCTGGAACCCGTCCCGAAGCGTTGAGGGCGATGCTCCAGACGCTGCTTGGGGACCGCTTCCGACTTGCGGTCAAAATGGATATGCGCGACGTGCCGGGTTACGTGCTTTCGAAGGGAAAGGGCGAGCTGAAAATGAAGGCCGCGGCCGAGGGCTCGCCTGCGGCCGGATGCCAGTCGTTGCGTCCGACGTTCGACGGCCAGATACGATACGCCAACATTCAGTGCCGCAACGTAAGGATGGATGCGTTTGGGCAAACGCTTCGCCCTCTGGTTTCAGGGCCTCTCAGGAGTCTCCCGATAGTGGATTCGACGGGCCTCGAAGGAGGCTGGGACATCGATTTCCAGTACGTCACGCGGCCGATGACGGCGGGCGGCCCCGCGGAGACCGGCGTTCTCGAAGCGGTGGAGAAGCTAGGAGTGAAGCTCGAGGCGGGACAGGTTCCACAGCCAGTCCTGGTGGTGGAGAGCGTGAACGAACAGCCAACGGCCAATCCGCCGGGCGTGGCGGCGGCTCTGCCTCCTCTTCCACCACCCCAGTTTGAAGTGGCGGCGATCAAGTGGCCCTGCGATGACAACTTCTCGGGGTCTCCCAGATTCGAGTCCGGCGGCCGCGTGACAGCGACTTGCATGCCTTTGATGAGCCTGATCCAACAAGCGTGGAACCTGGCTAATTTCGAGATGCCGGTGGGATTGCCGAAGTGGCTGGCGGACGATTCGACGACCAAATACAACATCAGCATCGCCGCGAAAGCGCTCGAGGGCGTCGCCCCGGACCCGCAACACAGCCAGCAGGCCAGAGACATTCTCAACACCATGCTGCGCTCGCTGCTGATCGACCGCTACAAGATGGCGGTCCATTACGAGGACCGTCCCATGAACGCTTACACGCTGGTGGCGGCGAAGCCGAAGCTGACCAAGGCCGATCCCGCGAATCGGACAGGATGCGCGCGCCAGGGTCAACAGCAGCAGGGACAAGCTCTGATGATCAAGCTGGTTTGTCAGAACATGACCATGGAGCAGTTCGCGGAGCAGATCCAGGCGTACGACTCCGATGTCCAGTATCCCGTGCAGGACGGCACCGGCATTACGGGGGCGTGGGATTTCACGATCAATTACGACGCCATGGCGGGTCTTAACGCGCGGTTTCCGCAGTTCCGCGCCGCGCCCGTGACTCCGGAGGGCGAGGCCTCGGAACCAACGGGCTCGGTGTCCTTTTCCAACGCGATTGAGAAGCTTGGGTTGAAGTTGGAAGCGCACAAGCGGCCGGAGCCCGTGCTTGTCATCGATCACATCGAAGAAAAGCCGACTGAGAATTGATCCGCTCTGGGAGCACGCGCCCCGGCTCGGACTGAGTCGACGTTACCGGACTGAACTGGTCCGCAATACCTGCCGGGCGGCTCAGTTTCCATGAACGCCACGGCCAAGTAGATCGGGCGCCGGTCTAGTTCTCCGTCGGAACCTCGTCCACATGATCGACGACGATCACATCAAGCGGAATGTCTTTCGCCTTCTCCAGCCTCAGCCCGAGCTGCTTCTCAACCGCCACAGGGCGGCAGGGGCAAGCCGGTAGCCCAGAACAATCGGCGACGATTCAGTAAACCTCGGCGGCGCCTGCGCGTGATCCTCGCGTCGGATTCGGATCCGCAAGTGACTTATAATCACCCCATGTCAAACAATGGGTTCTCAAGACGACGCTTCTTCCAGGGCGCCCTTATGACGTGCGCGGTTCCGACCGGCGGATTCGGCAGCACGCCTTCGCTCAAGGCAGCAGGCTTCAGATCTCCCAATGAGAAGCTCAATATTGCCTCGATCGGCGCTGGTGGCCGGGCCGCCGACGACATCAACGGTTGTGCGCCCACGGAGAATATTGTGGCGTTAGCCGATCCCGATAGCGCCAGCGCCGCGGCCATGTTCAAACGGTTCGACAAGGCTCCGAGGTATACCGACTTCCGGAAGATGCTCGATAAAGAGGGCAAGAACATCGACGCCGTGATCATCGCGATTCCGGACTTCATGCACGGCACGGCCGCTATGTGGTGCATGGAGCGCGGCAAACACGTCTACGTCGAGAAGCCGCTCACCAGGACCATTTGGGAAGCTCGTCAACTGAAAGGTGCGGCGGCGAAATACGGGGTCGCGACCCAGATGGGCAACCAGCATGTCTCCGAAGAAGGCACGCGCCAGGTCTGCGAGATTATCTGGTCGGGCGAGATCGGCCATGTTACTGAGGTACATGCTTGGACGAATCGTCCGATTTGGCCGCAGGGCATGACGGAGCTTCCGAAGGAGGAGAAGGCGCCAGCCACTCTCGACTGGGATAGTTGGATCGGCATCCTGAAAATGCGCCCCTACAGCTCGGCCTACCTGCCGTTCAAGTGGCGCGGCTGGAGAGACTTTGGCACCGGTCCGGTGGGCGACGAGTTGATTCACACTTTAGGGGCCCCGAGCCTGGCGTTGCGGTTGACTGCGCCTACCAGCGTGGAGGTGATCCAGCAGGAGGGGAAGAATCATTACAGCTACGCCAAATCGACCGTCACCCGGTGGGAGTTTCCCGCTCGCGGAACGATGCCCCCTTTGAAACTGTACTGGTACGATGCCTCACGGGATGCCCGGTATCGGCCACCCGAACTGCCAATCGATGATCCAGTAATTCCGGCGCGGGTGGATACCTTCCCCAGACAGCCGGCTGCGGACGGCGGCGGCCTCCCGAGCGGTGGCGCACGGGCTGCTGGCGGGGCCGGACGAGCCAGCGTGGCGCGGGGCGCGGCGCCGGCGGGCGGACGAGCAGGGGGACGAGGCGCCGGCGGCGGAGCCGTCCGCCCAGGCGCAGGCCGCGCCAATAGCGCCCAAGACCAGGGCGTCGTTATTGTCGGAGACAAGGGCTGTTTGGCGGCGGGTGGCGAAGGAACCGAAGGCGGCGTCGCCCTGTTGCCGGCGGCCCGGATGAGGGATGCTAAGTTGCCTCCCGAGGTCTTGTGGCGCTCGCCCGGGCATTACGCGGAGTGGATCATGGCCTGCAAGGGGTGCATTCCTCGAACCATGTCGGACTTCGCTTACGCCTCGCCGCTCACCGAGACTGTGCTGTTGGGCCTTGTGGCGCTCAATTTCGAAGGCAAGCTGGAGTGGGATAGCGAGAAGGGCGTCTTCACCAACAACAAGGAAGCCAACAAGTACCTCCAGCCGCCGCATTTCCGTAAGGGCTGGAGCTTTACGTAGGATCTTGGCCACGACGAACTCGACCGGCGTCTTGCCCGGCAGCGCGGTCACCCGATTGATGCGGAACCACAATCAAATCAGTCATTTCGGTCCTCATAATGGGCAATATCGGTAGCCATGTGGACATTACCTCGGGGTAGTTAAGGACATCAAGCAAATACTGGGACCGGGGAGAGTCAGCCTCTGGATTCGGTATTCTAAAGTATCGGTCTGTTAGCCCGATGGAGGTTGGAGCATGTCCAGGAAGAAAGGCGATCCTGCCGTTCCCGACGACGCCGCTCGCACGCTGGATATCGTTACCGAGGTCCGACGCGAAGAGGCTTTGCTAAAGACGGGGGCCTTACAGGACGCGATTTTCAACAGCGCCAACTTCTCCAGTATTGCCACCGACGAGAAGGGCGTCATTCAATTGTTCAACGTCGGCGCCGAGCGCATGCTGGGCTACACGGCCGCTGAAGTGCTGAACAAGATCACCCCGGCCGAGATTTCCGATCCGCACGAAGTCGTCGCGCGCGCCAAAGCGTTGAGCCTGGAACTGGGAACCGGGATTGCTCCGGGCTTCGAGGCACTGGTGTTCAAGGCCTCGCGCGGGATTGAGGATATCTATGAATTGACCTACATCCGCAAGGACGGCAGCCGCTTTCCGGCGGTCGTGTCGGTCACGGCGCTGCGCGACGATCGCGACGCCATCATCGGCTATCTGTTAATCGGCACCGATA
>Ga0181520_10010098_pt1 | contig 12775 bp, 21 predicted proteins | sample PEATcosm2014_Bin_29_FD_132451 | JGI IMG/M metagenome (GOLD analysis project Ga0181520, IMG submission 132451) | Peatland microbial communities from MTU Mesocosm Facility, Houghton, MI, USA - PEATcosm2014_Bin02_30_metaG | ecosystem: Environmental > Terrestrial > Soil > Wetlands > Peat | place...
CGAAGCCAAGTGGGAAGCGAAGATTGACGAGCTGATGGATGCTGTGGACAAGAACGTTCCTCTGCCGGCGCGTTCGATCGACCTGCCGTTCCTGATGCCGATCGAAGATATTTTCTCGATCTCGGGCCGCGGCACGGTGGTTACGGGAAGGATCGAGCGCGGCAAGGTGAAGGTGGGCGAGGACGTCGAGATTGTGGGCTTCCGCGAGACGCGTAAGTCGGTCTGCACTGGCGTTGAGATGTTCAAGAAGCAGCTCGATGAGGGTCTGGCGGGCGATAACGCGGGCATTCTGCTGCGCGGCATTGCCAAGGAAGATGTGGAGCGCGGCATGGTGTTGGCCAAGCCGACATCGATTACGCCGCACACCAATTTCAAGGGCGAGATTTACGTGTTGAGTAAGGAAGAGGGCGGCCGTCATACGCCGTTCTTCAAGGGCTATCGTCCGCAGTTTTATTTCCGGACGACGGATGTGACCGGAGTTGCGGAGTTGCCGGAAGGTACCGAGATGGTGATGCCGGGCGACAACGTGCAGTTAAAGATTGAGCTGATTACGCCGGTGGCCATGGAGAAGGGCTTGCGCTTCGCGATTCGCGAAGGCGGTCGCACTGTGGGCGCGGGTACGATCTCGGAGATTATCAAGTAACAGTTCGTAGTTCAGAGTTCGTAGTTCATAGTTGTTCTCGGCTGCGGTAGAGCGACAACTTCGAGCTACGAACTTAGAACCAAGAACTGGCGGACCGAAGGGAAGCCAATGGTAGGTCAGAGAATTCGAATTCGGTTGAAGGCATACGACTATCGTGTGCTCGATACCTCGACCGGCGAAATTGTGGAGACGGCCAAGCGCACCGGAGCAACGGTGGCAGGTCCGATTCCATTGCCGACAATCAAGAACAAGTATTGCGTGCTGCGTTCGCCGCACGTCGACAAGAAATCGCGCGAGGCTTTCGAGATTCGCACGCACAAGCGCCTGATCGACATTCTCGAACCGACGCAGCAGACGGTGGACGCGCTGATGAAGCTCGACCTGCCCGCCGGCGTCGATGTAGAGATCAAGGCCTTCGAAAAGTAGCCACCTGCGGTGGGGCCAAACGCGCCTTGTGGCGCACAAATTTCGCGGTAATCACGCGAAGGGATAAAAGGTCCGGAAGGACCCCGGCAGTGCGATGGAAACAACATCGCATGATGAGGTGAGGAAGACATGGCAGTCACGGGAATTTTAGGTAAAAAGATCGGCATGACGCAGGTCTTCGACGAGAAGGGCGATGTGCACCCGATTACGGTGCTGCAGGCTGGCCCATGCGTGATTACGCAGTTGAAGACAGCTTCGCGAGACGGCTACGATGCCGCGCAGATCGGACTGGTTGAATTCGTGAAAGCTTCGCGGATTACCAAGCCGCAGGCCGGCCACTTCGCCAAAACCGAAGCGCCTCCGGTGAAGATCATCAAGGAAGTTGATCTCGAAGCGGGCGCCGATGGCGAGGTTGCGACCAAGGCGGGTGATCGCGTGCTGGTCGATATTTTTGCCGATGCGAAATTCGTCGATGTGATCGGCACTTCGAAGGGCCGCGGTTTTGCGGGCGTTGTTCGTCGTCACAAGTTTGCCGGCGGGCCTAAGTCTCACGGACACATGTTTCAGGTGCAGGGTTCAATCGGCGCATCCAGCTTCCCGTCCCGCGTGTTTCCGGGGCAGCGCATGCCTGGCCACTTCGGTGTGGATCAGGTTACGGTACGGAATCTGCGGATTCGCGGCATTGATCTTGAAGAGAATTTGCTGATGGTTGAGGGTGCAGTACCAGGACCCCGCGAAGGGTATGTGCTGATTTCGAAAGCTAAGGCTCCGCCGCGCGAGCGTCGTGGCTTCGCAGGCTCGACCACGGTCGATCCATTGAAAGCTTCGAAGAAGGCAACCGCGAAGAGAAAATAGCCACCTGCGGTGGGGCCAACTGCGCCTTGCGGCGCACGAGATTGAGAGCCGGGGAAGAGCCCGGCGGAAAAAGAAGAAGACGATGGCAAAAGTGGATGTAGTCAATTTGAACGGCGAAAAGGTGGGCTCGCTCGATCTGGCCGATACAGTATTTGGCCAGGTGAACGAGGATCTGCTGTGGGAGGCGGTGAAGCACTACCGCGCCTCGCTGCGCCAGGGCACGGCCGCCACCAAGAACCGCAAGCTGGTCGCCGGTTCCGGTAAGAAATTGTGGAAGCAGAAGGGCACGGGCCGCGCGCGTGTTGGTTCGGTCCGTTCACCTCTTTGGCGGCATGGCGGTACAGTGCATGGACCGCAGCCCCGCAGCTACGACTATGCGTTTCCGCACAAGAAGCTGTTGGGAGCGCTGCGCTCGGCGCTGGCGTCGAAGCTCGCCGACGGCAAGTTGACGGTCGTCGATTCGCTCGAGATCAAAGAAGCCAAGACCAAGCAGTATCGCGAGGCACTCAACAGGCTCGACGCGAAACGCACAACCCTGATCGTCGAAAGTGGCAAGACTCTGTCGCAGGCACTGGTGTTGGGCGCGCGCAATCTTAAGGGCGTCGAGTTGCTGCTCAACAACGAAGTGCACCCGTACGATCTGCTCCGCTATGAGCGTGCGATTTTCTCGAAGGCCGCGATCGAGCAGCTTTCCGAGACTCTTGAGAAGTCCGTTTCGAAGCGCAAACTCGCGCAGACGGAGGCAGCGTAATGCCGACACTCTATTCCGTGATTCGCCGCCCATTGATTACCGAAAAAGGCCTGGGCGTGAAAGAGACCGAGGGAACGCTGGTGTTTGATGTAGCGCCCGACGCCTCGAAGACAGAAGTGAAGAAGGCAGTCGAAGCCCTCTTCAAAGTGAAGGTGGCCGGAGTTCGTACGGCCAATGTGATCGGCAAGGAACGGCGCCGCGGCAAGTTCGCTGGCTTCCGTCCCGATTGGAAGAAGGCATACGTTCGGCTGAAGGCCGGCGAGAAGATGCCGGAGTATGTAAGCAATCTGTAAGAGACGAGTTCACAGTTCGTAGTTCAAAGTTCGCAGTTGAAGGCTACTGCGAATGGGGAGACTAAGAACTTCGAACTAAGAACTATGAACTAAGTAGGACAAAAACGATGGCGATCAAGACATACAGACCGATTACGCCGACACTGCGTTTTCAAACAACGCTGGTGAACGACGACCTGACGACGAATAAGCCGCATAAGCCGCTGCTGACCACGCGCAAGCGCACCGGTGGACGCCGCAATTCGGGCGATTTGACCATCCGCCACCAAGGCGGAGGCCACAAGCAGAAACTGCGCCTCATCGACTTCAAGCGCGAGAAGTACGGTGTGCCCGGTAAGGTCGCCACCATCGAATACGATCCGAATCGTTCGGCTCGCATCGCGCTGGTGCATTATGCCGACGGCGAAAAGCGCTACATCCTGCAGCCCGTTGGCTTGGTTGTTGGGGCAACGGTCAGCTCCGGCCCCGAGGCCGACATCCTGATCGGAAACGCGCTGCCGCTGAAGAACATTCCGGCCGGCACCACGGTGCATGCAATTGAGCTGCGGCCCGGTAAAGGCGCGCAGATGGCGCGTTCGGCTGGCGCGCAGGCACAGCTGGTTGCCAAAGAAGGTGAATACGCGTTGCTCAAGTTGCCTTCCGGCGAAACCCGTAAGGTGCTCGTCGAGTGCATGGCGACTATCGGCCAGGTGGGCAACACCGATCACGAGAACATCTCGATCGGCAAGGCCGGACGCAATCGCTGGCTGGGCATTCGCCCGACCAACCGCGGCGTCACGATGAACCCTGTCGATCACCCGCACGGTGGCGGCGAAGGTAAGACTTCGGGCGGCCGTCATCCGGTAACACCGTGGGGCCAGCCGACACGCGGCTACAAGACACGTAACAACAAGCGGACCGATTCATTCATCGTCAGCCGCCGGGCGAAGTAAGAAATACAGCCGCTAGCTTCTAGCTTCTAGCTACTAGCTAACGGGATGAAGAGAAGATTGAGGCAATAGCTTGGCAGTTAGCTTGAGTAAGACGGAGCTAGAGGCTAGAGGCTAGAGGCTAGGAGCTAAGCAGTTATGGCACGTTCGACGAAAAAAGGGCCGTTTGTGGATGCGCACCTCACCGTGAAGATCGAGGTGCTGAACAAGGCCAATGACAAGAAAGTGGTCAAGACCTGGTCGCGGCGCTCGACGATCTTTCCGGAGTTCGTAGGCCACACCATTGCGGTGCACAACGGGAAGAAATTCGTTCCGGTGTACGTGACCGAAAACATGGTGGGACACAAGCTGGGCGAGTTTGCGCCGACCCGCACATTCAAAGGCCATACCGGCGGATCGAAGGCAGCCGAGAGTTCGGCGAAGCCCGCACCGGCAAGGTAGGAAGGGCAGCTTCTAGCTCTTAGCCTCTAGCTTCCAGCTCGGTAAGTGCGAAGCAAGGTTCTGCAGTTAGGTGAAGAAGGTTGCCGAGATAGAACGAGCTAGCGGCTAGAAGCTAGCAGCTAGAAGCTGAGGATAAGAACAATGGCAGTCGAGACAAGGGAATACCGGGCGGAGGCCAAGTTTCAGCGCGTATCGCCGCAGAAGGCGCGGCTGGTGCTCGATCTGATCAAGGGCCGTGGCGTGCAGGAAGCGCTGGAGACAGCCGCTTTTACCAAGAAGCGCATCGCTCCGGTGATTCACAAGCTTCTGGTCTCCGCGGTGGACAACGCGAAGTATGTCTCCGGGGAGCAGGGAACCGATTTGGATGTGGACAGCCTCTATGTCAAGCAGGCCCTGGCCAACGACGGCCCGCGCATGAAGCGCATCCGGCCTGCACCGATGGGGCGTGCCTACCGCTATCAGCGCAGGCTGGCGCACATCATAGTGTCTGTTGCCGAGCGCGGGACGAGTTCGCATTTGGTGACCAAGGTCGAGGAGCCGGCTGAGGCGACGAAGCCCGTGAAGAAAGCCAAACCGGCGGCGAAGGCTGTTGCGAAGAAAGCGAAGCCTGCAGCGGCACCTAAGAAAAAGGCCAAGGCCTAAGAAGGATTGAGGGAAGAGTTATGGGACAGAAAGTCCATCCTTACGGATTCCGGCTGGGAGTGAACAAGCCATGGCGCTCGCGCTGGTTCTCAGAGCGTGACTACGCAAAGCTCCTTGTCGAGGACGTGAAACTCAAGGCGGAGTTGCGCGAAAAGCTCAAGGCTGCCGGCGTGAGTTCGGTCGAGATCGAGCGGCCGGGCAATAAGCTGCGCTTTCTCATTCGCACCGCGCGTCCGGGTATCGTGATCGGCCGCAAGGGCGCGGAGATCGAGAAGCTGAAGACGGAACTTGGTAAGCGCACCAACCGCGAAGTGTTCATCGACATTATCGAAGTGAACAAGCCGGAGTTGGATGCGCAGTTGGTCGCGGAGAACATCGCGCTGCAACTTGAGAAGCGTGTCAGCTTCCGTCGCGCCATGCGCAAGAGCGTCGATTCAGCGCTGCGTTTCGGTTGCAAGGGAATCAAGGTGCGCGTCTCGGGTCGTTTGAATGGCAACGAAATCGCGCGTTCGGAATGGTATCTGCAAGGGCGTCTGCCGCTGCACACGCTGCGCGCGGATATCGACTATGGCTTTGCCGAGGCGGAGACCACATACGGTCAGATCGGCGTGAAGACATGGATCTATCGTGGCGACATTTACGAGCAGAAGCGTCGCCAGGCACCCGCGGTTGGGACGACAGTGTTTTAAAGGCAGTTCATAGTTCTTAGTTCAGAGTTCACAGTGCGATTGTCGGCGTGGGTTTTGAAAACTAGGAACTGCGAACTCAGAACTACGAACTGTTCTCGAGGTTTTCGTTATGTTGATGCCAAAGAAGGTGAAGTTTCGTAAGCAGCAGAAGGGCAAGCGCCGGGGCAAGGCGTGGCGCGGCTCGACGCTGTCTTTCGGTGAGTACGGATTGAAGGTTATGGAGTGCGGCTACATCACCGATCGTCAGATCGAAGCCAGCCGTATCGCCATGACGCGTTTCATCAAGCGCGGCGGCAAGATCTGGCTGCGCCTGTTTCCGGACAAGCCGATCACCAAGAAGCCTGCCGAAGTCCGTATGGGCTCGGGCAAGGGCGCGCTGGATCACTGGGTCGCCGTGGTGCGGCCGGGCAAGATCCTGTTTGAGATGGAAGGCGTGACTCCCGACATCGCTGCAGAAGCCATGCGTCTGGCGTCGAACAAGCTACCGCTGAAAACTAAGTTTGTGATGCGGCCGGGTGCCGAGAAGGCTGTCGCTGCGGCAAAGTAGAAATGCAGCTTTTGACTGCTAGCCACTAGCTTCTAGCTCGGTCATATGCGAGCAGGATGAGGCTAGAAGCTAGTAGCTGGAAGCTAGGAGCTAAGGACAGATGGAACTCGAGAAGATTCGCAATTTGAGCGACGACGAGCTGCAGCACCACGAGAAGACCTCTGCGGAGCAACTTTTCCGGCTGCGCTTTCAGGTGTCGCTCGGTCAGAACGACGGCGTGAAGAAGCTTCGCCAGCTGCGCAAAGAGATTGCTCAGGTGAAGACTGTGGCCCGTGAGCGTGAGTTGGGAGTGCGCGGCGCCAAGAAAGAATTGGTTGCGACGCCTGCTGCAAAGCCGGCCACCGCAAAGCCGGCCACCGCGAAGCCCACCGCCGCAAAGACGGTGCGCGCAAAATCGGCTACTCCGAAATCGGCCACTGCAAAATCGGCTACCGCAAAGACGGCGAGCGCAAAGAAGGGAGCCGGTAAATGACGGCGACAGCAGAAAAGGTAGCACAAGCGCCGGCAGCTTCGCGGCGCAATGAAAAAGTGGGCAACGTCGTTTCGACCAAGATGCAGAAGACCATCGTGGTCGAGGTCGAGATGCGCAAGGCTCATCCCAAGTACAAGCGGATCGTGCGCAGCTCAAAGAAGTTTTATGCGCACGACGAGCAGAATTCGGCGCGCGTGGGGGATGTGGTGCGGATTCGCGAGACGCGGCCGTTGAGCAAATTGAAGCGCTGGTCGTTGGAAGAGATTGTGCGGCGTTCAACGCTGAGCCAATTGGAAGACACGGCGACTGTCGCCGCAGTTGAAGTTGCAAAGTAGAGTCGGCGCGTTCGCGTAAGGAGATAAGTCCATGGCAGTACAAATGAGATCCATGCTCGCGGTTGCCGATAACTCCGGCGCGCGCAAGCTGCAAATGATCCTTCCGCTGGGCGGCGGGCTGGGTAAGAAGGCCGGCCTCGGCGACGTGATTACCGCCGCGGTCAAGGAAGCCTCGCCGGACGGAACCGTCAAGAAGGGCAAAGTTGTGAAGGCGGTCATTGTGCGCACGCGCAAGGAATATCGCAGGCGCGACGGTACCTATATTCGCTTCGACGAGAACGCAGCGGTGGTGATTGACGATGCGCACGAGCCGGTAGGGACGCGCGTGTTTGGGCCGGTGGCTCGCGAACTGCGTGAGAAGAAGTTTTTGAAGATTGTTTCCTTAGCCCCTGAGGTTGTGTAGATGCGTTGTGTAGATGCAGTTCGTAGTTCGTAGTTCAGAGTGACTGCACGGAGAGCTGAGAATTTCGAACTACGAACTACGAACTACGAACTTAGAACTGTTTCGGAGAAACCATGCCGAGTTTAAGTATTCATCGCAACGATACGGTCAAGGTGCTTGCGGGCGCCGACCGCGGCAAGACCCAGCGCGTGCTGCGCGTGTTTCCCGACAAGGGCACCGTGCTTGTCGAGCATGTTCGCATGATCAAGAAAACCGTTTCGAGTAAGACCGGGAAGCGGACCAAGGGCGGCATCGCGGATCAGGAGTCGCCGATCAACATTTCGAACGTCGCGCTGGTGTGCGGCACTTGCGGCACGGCACGTGTGGGGTTCAAGAAGGAAGGCACGAGCAGAATGCGTGTCTGCAAGAGATGTGGGTCGGAGTTACCCACGAAGAAGTAGGGAAACAGCTTCCAGCCGCTAGCTTCTAGCTCCTAGCTTGTTGTCCTGGAGCGAAAGGCTTGGGCGGTGGCGAGATGGAGCCAAGGGCTAGAAGCTAGCAGCTGAATTGAGTCCCTTCCGAAACGGTAAACGGATCGAAACTACGGTCCACTCCGAGAGCGGAAGAAAGAGAGAAGAGAGATGGCGGCAAGGCTGAAAGAGAAAGACATCAAAGAGATCAAGCCTGCACTGCAGAAGGAACTGGGCATCGACAACCCGATGGCCGTTCCGAGGCTCGACAAGATCGTGGTCAACATGGGCCTGGGCGAAGCAACGCAGAATACCAAGCTGCTCGACCCGCTGGTGGGCGACCTGATGGCGATCACCGGGCAAAGGCCGGTGACCACCAAGGCGAAGAAATCGATCGCGGCGTTTAAGGTACGCGCCGGTATGTCGATTGGCGCCATGGTGACGCTGCGCAACGAGAAGGCCTATGAATTTCTTGACCGGGTGATTTCGACAGCGCTGCCGCGCGTGCGCGATTTTCGCGGCGTTTCGACAAAGAGTTTTGACGGCCGTGGCAATTACACGCTCGGCCTGCGCGATCAGCTGATCTTCCCGGAGATTGATTACTCCAAGGTAGAAAAGCTGAAGGGCATGAATATCACGATTGTGACTACTGCCAAGGACGACAACTCGGCGCGCGCGCTGCTGAAGGCGTTTGGCATGCCGTTCCGCCAAGGGGCGTAAAGGCAGTTCATAGTTCTTGGTTCGTAGTTCATAGCACGCAGCGACTCAATGGAGTCGAGACGCGGGCGGAACGAAAGAGCTGAAAGACTACGAACTGTGAACTAAGAACTGAGAACTGTTTTTGAGGGATTTATGGCAACCACTGCAAAACGAGTGAAGGACGCGCGGAAACCGAAGTTCAGTTCCCGCCAGCACAACCGGTGCCAACTCTGCGGACGGCCGCGGGGATACCTGCGGAAGTTTGGCGTGTGCCGTTTGTGTTTCCGTGGCCTAGCGCTGAAGGGCGAGATTCCCGGAGTCGTGAAGTCGAGTTGGTAAGAGGACAGTTCGTCTTTCAGAGTTCGCAGTTTGTCGGTTTCGAGCCAACTGTGAACTAAGAACTACGAACTAAGAGCTGTACTAACCATTTCCGCAGGTTCCCTGCAATACAACGGCGGGGCGAACGGGGAATGAAGGAGAAGGAATGAGTCTGACCGACCCAGTAGCAGATTTTCTGGCGCGGATCCGGAATGCGATCCGGGCGCGTCATCAGAAGCTGGATGTGCCGGCTTCAAAGCTGAAGACCGAGATCGCCCGCATTCTCAAAGAAGAGGGCTATATCTCGAACTACAAGACGCAGGAAGAGGAAGGCAAGCTGATCCTCCGCGTGTACTTGAAGTACGGCGGAAGCGAAGCGGCCATCCGCGACCTCGCCCGCATCTCGCGCCCTGGCTGCCGCGTCTACATTGGCCGCGATGAGATCAAGCGCGTGCAGGGTGGACTTGGTATCTCGATCATGACCACGCCCAAGGGCGTGATGACGGGCCGTCAGGCGCGCCGCGAAGGCGTAGGCGGTGAATTGCTCTGCGAAGTGTGGTGAGGAACAGATGACAGATTGCAGATGACAAGTTTCAGTCATCGGCATTATGCAGCGGTACATTCACTGCAATCTGTCCGCTGTCATCTGTAACCTGTTTTATCGGCTGCAGTGGAACGAAGGAGCCAGTGCTCATTCGGGACTCGCAAGCCAACAAGAAGGATTGAATCGATGTCGCGTATTGGAAAGAAACCGATCCCGCTGCCCACGGGCGTGAAGTACAAAGTCGAGGGCAACATCGTTCTGGTCGAAGGCCCCAAGGGCAAGGTGTCGGCGTTGATCGCCAAAGGCATCGAGCTCGAGACCAAAGACGGTACGCTGCACGTGAATCGCGAAGACGACAAGTACGCTGCGGTCCATGGGCTCACGCGGGCGCTGGTTTTCAACGCGGTGCAGGGCGTGACCAAGGGCTGGACCAGGGAACTCGATATTGTCGGCATCGGTTATCGTGCGGAGCTGAAGGGGAAGGGCACGGTCGTGTTCACGCTTGGTTATTCGCACCCCATCGAATTCCCGCTGCCTACGGGCATCGAAGTTGCCGTCGATCCAAAGCAGACCCACCTAATCGTGACTGGCATCGATCGGCAAAAAGTCGGACAGGTCGCGGCCGACATGCGCTCGCTGCGCAAGCCCGACCCGTACAAGAACAAGGGCGTCCGCTATTCGGACGAGAAGCTGAAGAAGAAGGCCGGCAAGACGGGCGCAAAATAAGTTCGTAGTTCTAAGTTCGCAGTTCAAAGTTAGAGGATCGCGGCATTGAGCAGCAATGACTAAGAACTAAGAACTTTGAACTGTTCGCAGAACTAACCCGAACGGAGCCGCAAGGCGGCTCCGCTGATAGGAAGAGAAACCGATGATTACGCAGAATAAGAGAAACGCAATTCGGCAGCGCATTCACTCCCGTATCCGGCGCAAGCTGTCGGGCACGACGGAGCGGCCGCGGCTCAATGTGTATCGCTCGCTGAACCATCTTTACGCGCAGGTGATCGACGACCAGAAGGGCGAAACGCTGGTTTCTGCCTCTACTCTTTCGTTGAAGCTGAAGACCGGCGGCAATGTGGCGGCAGCCAAGGAAATTGGCAAGGCCATCGCGGAGAGGGCTACAGAAAAGGGCATCAAGAAAGTGGTCTTCGACCGCGGCGGCTTCCTGTATCACGGTCGCATCAAGGCACTGGCCGAAGCGGCGCGCGAAGCCGGCCTGGAGTTTTAGAAGAAGCTGCTAGCTGCTAGCTTTTAGCCGCTAGCTCACGGTGCTAAGTTGACAGCCTCGCCTAAGCGAGATGAGCTAGAAGCTAGGAGCTAGAGGCTAGAAGCTCAAAAGGAAAGCAATGACGATTTTGAAGAAGAAACTCGATGCCAACCAATACAACCTGAAGGATCAGGTGGTGGCCATCAATCGCGTGACCAAGGTGGTCAAGGGCGGCAAGAATATGTCGTTTGCCGCGCTGGTGGTGGTGGGCGACGCCGCTTCGGGCGTGGTCGGCTATGGTTCGGGCAAGGCCAAGGAAGTTCCCCAGGCGATTCGCAAGGGAATCGAGTCGGCCAAAAAGAATCTCGTGCGCGTGAACCTGACCGACACCTCGATTCCACACCAGGTGCTGGGCCGTTTCGGCTCCGGCCAGGTGTTGCTGAAGCCGGCCCCGGAAGGCACAGGCGTCATCGCCGGCGGCGCTGTGCGTGCGGTCATGACCTCGGTCGGCGTGCAAAATGTTCTGACCAAGAGCCTCGGCACGGCCAATCCGCATAACGTCATCAAGGCTACCTTCGACGCGCTGGTGCAACTGCGCGACAAGGGAGAAGTGGCCACCATGCGCGGCAAGCAGGTAGGGGAGCTCTAAACCATGGCTGAAACGAAGAAGAACACTCCGCATACAAATCATCCGGCGGGGACCCCGGCGAAGATTCGCATCCAGTATTACCGCTCGAAGAACAACACGCCGTTCAAGCACAAGCTTGTGGTCAAGGGCCTGGGCTTCACGCGGTTGAACCAGATTGTCGAACGAGTGGACAACGAATCCGTGCGGGGCATGGTCAAGGCCATCCCGCATCTGGTTCGCATTCTTGAGAGCTAGCTCTCAAGAATGCTAGTTCACAGTTCTTAGTTCGCAGTTCATAGTTGAAGAACTTCCACAGCCGCAGCATCAACTGTGAACTAAGAACTGCGAACTACGAACTGCATTAACGCGAGTCGGCAGGGCTCAACTCTGCTGGCGCTATAGCGAGGAAATCATGGCAAAGAATCTATCCAATTTACGCGCCCCCAAGAAAGCCAACGTCGGGCGCAAGCGTGTCGGTCGCGGTATGGGATCCGGCATGGGCAAGACTTCAACCCGCGGCCATAAAGGCCAGCGTTCGCGCTCCGGCTCCCACATGATGCGCGGTTTTGAAGGCGGCCAGATGCCGCTGCATCGCCGCCTGCCCAAGCGCGGCTTCACCAATATCTTCCGCACCGAATATACGGTTGTGAATCTCGAACGGATCGCCGAACTCGATGTGAAAGAGATTGGCCTCGACGACTACAAAAAGCTTGGACTGTCTTCGAATAAGAAGGCCCTCATCAAAGTTCTCGGCTCCGGCGAGCTGACCAAGGCCCTCACCATCCACGCCCACAAATTCTCGAAGTCGGCGGCGGAGAAGATCGAAAAGGCCGGGGGCAAAGCCGTGGTTGCAGGCGGAGCTTCAGTCGCGCCACAGGCGTAGTTCCGACCCTTTTCGCGCGAACCGGCGGGAAATCGGTGGCGGGTTTTTGTGTTAGACGATTGTGTCCTGGGACACCGCGCGGATCGGTTCGAGGCCTGACAATCGACCGTTGGGATTTTCCGGCAAATCACGCCATTCGCCTCTACAATGGGCGTATAGCAGAAATTGACTGGCGGCACCGCCAGAAGCGGACTAGCAGACATGCTTGAGAAGTTCCTCAATATCTTCCGGATCCCCGACCTGCGCAAGCGCGTGCTCTTCACCCTTGGCATTCTCGCGGTCTACCGCCTCGGCGCGTGGATTCCGACGCCCGGCGTCAACGCGCATCAGTTGGAGCTACTCTTTGGCGGCCAAAACGGAACTTCGCTGGGCCTGATGGACCTGTTCACCGGCGGCACCCTGCGCCGTATGACCATCTTTGCGCTGGGCATCATGCCCTATATCACCGCGTCCATCATCTTTCAGCTGCTCACCGTGGTCTATGAACCCCTCGCGCGTATACAAAAAGAAGGCGAGCTGGGCCGGCGCAAAATCACCCAGTGGACCCGCTACCTCACCGTTATTCTGGGCGCACTTCAATCCATCGGTATCGCGGCCATTCTCAGCCGATCGCCCGGACTGGTC
>Ga0181520_10010099_pt1 | contig 12775 bp, 8 predicted proteins | sample PEATcosm2014_Bin_29_FD_132451 | JGI IMG/M metagenome (GOLD analysis project Ga0181520, IMG submission 132451) | Peatland microbial communities from MTU Mesocosm Facility, Houghton, MI, USA - PEATcosm2014_Bin02_30_metaG | ecosystem: Environmental > Terrestrial > Soil > Wetlands > Peat | place...
CATCGGCCTGGCGATCACGCCGATGGCCTATTTCGCCCAGTTCGCGCTCGACGTTCCCGCCGTCGCGATGGTCACCGCCTCGCACAACGACAACGGCTGGACCGGCGTCAAGATGGGCGCCGCGCGGCCAGTCACGTTCGGGCCGGAAGAAATGGGACGGCTGCGCGACATCGTGCTCGCCGGCGCGTTCCGCGCCAGCGCCGGCGGCGCCTATGAGTTTGTCGAGGACTTTCCCGCCCGCTACATCGCCGAGCTGACCGCCCGGCCGCAATGGAAACGCAAGATGAAGGTCGTCGCCGCCTGCGGCAACGGCACCGCCGGCGCGTTCGCGCCACGTCTGTTGTCGGCGCTCGGAGCCGAAGTCGTCCCGCTCGATTGCGAGCTTGACTTCACCTTTCCGCGCTACAATCCCAATCCCGAAGACCTGCACATGCTGCATGCGATGGCGGCGGCGGCGAAGGAGAACCGCGCCGACGTCGCGCTCGGCTTCGATGGCGACGGCGACCGCTGCGGCGTGGTCGACAACGAGGGAGACGAGATTTTCGCCGACAAGATCGGCGTCATGCTGGCGCGCGATCTCGCCAAATTGCATCCCAACCCGACCTTCGTCGTCGACGTCAAATCGACCGGGCTGTTCGCCGCCGATCCCGAGCTGAAGCGGCTCGGGGTCAAGGTCGACTACTGGAAGACCGGCCATTCCCACATCAAGCGGCGCGTGCGCGACCTCGAGGCGCTGGCCGGCTTCGAGAAGTCCGGCCATTTCTTCTTCAACGCGCCGGTCGGCCGCGGCTACGACGACGGCTTCGTCACCGCCATCGCCGTCCTCGACATGCTCGACCGCAACCCGGACAAGTCGATGGCCGATCTCTATCGCGAGCTGCCGCAGACTTGGGGCTCGCCGACCATGTCGCCGCACTGCGCCGACGAGGCGAAATACGCCGTCGTCGACCGCGTCGTCGCGCGCTTCGCGGCGATGCGGGCGCGCGGCGAGTCGTTCGCCGGGCAGCCGATCCGCGACATCGTCACGGTCAACGGCGCGCGCGTGACGGTCGACGACGGAACCTGGGGCCTGGTGCGCGCCTCGTCCAACAAGCCCGAGCTGGTGGTGGTGGTCGAAAGCCCGGCGTCGGAAGCGCGCATGCGGGCGATGTTCGCCGCGGTCGACGCCGTGCTGCGCGAGAATCCAGAGGTCGGCGCCTATAACCAGACGATTTGACTCTCCGCGACCGACCGCGCCGATCCTGCCCGACGTGCTCGCGCCGGGCCTGCGCATCGTGTTCTGCGGCACCGCGGCGGGGACGGAATCGGCGCGCCGCCGCTGCTACTACGCCCATCCGCAGAACAAGTTCTGGCGCGCCCTGCACGAGGTCGGCCTGACCGACCGCGTGCTCGATTGTTCCGAGTTCGCGCTGGCGCCGCGGTTCGGGATCGGCCTCACCGACATCGCCAAGACGGCGAGCGGCATGGACAAGGAATTGCCGGTCGACGCGCTCGGACGCGCCGCCTGCGCCGAGATGGAGGCGAAGATCCGCGCCTGCGCGCCGGCGATCCTCGCCTTCACCAGCCTGACCGCCGGCCGCCGCTATCTGCGCCGCGACGCCGGTTTCGGCGAGCAGCGGGAGACGATCGGAGCGACCTGCATCTGGCTGCTGCCGTCGCCGTCCCCGGCGGCCAATTGGAACTGGACGGCGAACGCCGCCTGGTGGCGGTCGCTCGCGGCGACCGCCGGCGCACGCTGACGCGGCGGCTCAGGCTGACCGACGCAGCCGATCCTGCGTGTCGCGGCGCAGGCGGCTGTCGATCGTCGCCGGAGGGCGTTCGACCGCGGTCGACCCCCGCGAAGCGATCTGATTGCGCCCTGCCCGCTTGGCGACGTAGAGCGCTTCGTCGGCGCGTTGCAGCGCTGCGGAAACGGAGTCCTGGGCGGCGAGCGGCGTGTAGCCGATGCTGGCGGTGACGGCGATCTCGCCATTGGGCGTCGCCACCCGCATCGCCGCGATCGCCGCTCTCGCGTTTTCGGCGGCGCGGCGCGCCGTCTCTTCGTCGGCGGCGTCGAGAAGCACGACGAATTCCTCGCCGCCAAGACGTCCGACGAAATCGATGTCGCTGCGCACCGACCGCGCCAGCGCCTGCGCCGCCGCCTGCAGCGCCTGATCGCCGGCGCGATGACCATAGGCGTCGTTGACGCGCTTGAAATGATCGAGATCGACGATCAGCAACGTCGGCGGCGAGGCGGCGGCGCCGATCAGGTCGATCGCGCGCTCGGCGGCGGCGAGGAAGGCGCGCCGGTTGGGAAGTCCGGTCAAGTCGTCGGTCATGGCGAGACGCTCGACCGAGCGCTTGCCTTTGAGGATGCGGCGGATCGCGTCGACCACCGGAAAGGAGATGGCGAAAGCGATGACGGTGGCGATTTCCGCTGCGATGCGCAACAGGCTGAAATCCACTCCGCCCTTGGGCGAGCGCGTCGCGCAGGCGGTCAGCAGCACCGCGCCGGCGACCGAAGCGACCGTGATGACGAGCGACGCGATGAAGACGTCACGGCGGCTCCTGACATGAGCCAGTCTTCCGAACATCGGGAAACTCCTACCGCGCTTCATGGCGGCGCGGCAGACCTTACGCAACGTCTGTAAACGACTCCTTCTTCCGACCTCAGAAAGCCGGGGTGTGGATAACCTCGCTGCGGCGCTCGCCCTTGGTCCGCCGTCTAAGCGAGCTCACGCGGCGCGGCTACGGCGCCGGCCGCTCGCCCGGTTCCGGCAACGATTTGCGCAGTCCGATTTCATCTTTGCGGACATAGAGATCCATCGGCCAATCGGCGGCGCGGCTGGTGGCCGCGAGCGCGTAATCGGCGAGCGCGGCGGCGAGCGTCGGATCGGTCATCGCCCAGCGGTGGAAGCCGAGATTCACCCTGTTGACGAGAATCCCGTCGGGGCGGTTCCTGCGAATGTCCTCGGCGACGATGTCGCGGTCACGGGCGATGATCGGCGCCAGGCGCGCGGCAAGCGCGGAATCGCCAGGGTTTTCGCCGATCAATCGGCGCGCGCCTGACGTCAGCAGCATCCCCTGCGTGCGCTGGACCCAGACGCCGTCGACCTGCCTGACCAGCGGAAAGCCGACGCCGAGCCCCTCGGCGATCGCCGCCAGCCGGGGATGGGGCCCGAGCGCGGCGACGGCGCGCATGAAGTCACGGTCCGGCGAAGTCGGCGGAACGGCGAAGAACAACCAAACGGCGCCGGCGATCGCCGCGGCGGCGAGCTCGGCCAGGCGCGTCTCGCGCTCGGCCGCGACCATGCGCCGACCGCCGACGACGATGAGCGCGCCGCCGACAAGCGCGACCGCGACCGCGCCGGCGAAAGGCGGCAGCGGCGCCAGCGAACCGACAAGCGCGGCGGCGACGGCTGCGGCGGCGAGGACGGCGAGCCGTCCCCGCGTCGCGCCGCGCTGATCGACTGCCGCGCCGAACGCCAGCGCGATCAGCGCCAGCGCCGGATAGGCCTGATAGAGCCAGCCTTTGCCTTGGATGAAGAACGTCGCCAACGCGCCGAGGGCGGCGAGCGCCGGCGTCGCGATCAGCGGCGCGCGCAAGCGCGGCCCGGCGACCAGGGCGAGCGCCGCGGCGAGCGCCGCCCATGCGACGACCGCTGCGTTGACCGCGAGGTCGCGCGCCGCCTCGCGCACCGGCAGATAGGCGGCGGCGACCGCCGGCAGGACGTCGCCGACATAGGCGGGAAAACGCCAGGCGACGACCGCCGCATAGGCCAGCGCCGCGCCGGCGGCGAGCCAATATTCGCCCGCCCTGAGCGCCGCGCCGACGCCGCGCCGCGCCGCGAGATAGGCGGCCGGGCCGACGAACAGCAGCCCATAGGGCGGTTTGATCGCCACGACCGCCGCCATGCACAGGCCAGCGACGACGGTTGAGCGCGCGCCCGGCGCCGCGCCCGCGGCGCGCGCCGCCGCAACCGCGAGCGCCGGCAGCGCCAGCAGCGCGACGAAGAAATCGCGCTCGTCGAAGGCGCGGCCGGGCAGCAGCGTCAAGGCGAACAGCGTCGCGCCGAACGAGGCCAGACCCAGCTCGCCGAGCAGCCCGGCGCGGCTCAGGATCGCCACGGCGGCGGCGGCCGAGACGCCGCAGGCGGCGAAGCCCCAGGCCGCGACCACGAATTCGGCGTGCGCGCCCAACGCCCGGGCGAGCGCGACCGGCGGCAGATAGAGCAAGATCGCCGCCGGCGGGTTGGTCTCGATGAAATCGACGTAAGGGACGGCGCCGTCGAGCCATTTCTCGCAGATCGTGATCATCCACGAGACGTCGGCGATCGCGCCGAATCGCGCCTGCACGACGATCGCCGCGGCGAGCGCGGCCAGCGCCGACGCCAGCGGCGCGGCGGCGCGCGCCCACGTCGCCGCGGCGAGCGCGGCGCGCGCGACAGCGCTCTCGGGAACGGGCGCGGCGGCGAGCGGACGGGCGAAACGCATAGCGGACCGGCGACGGGCGGAGACGCGTCAGCCTTAGGCGCCGAGGCTTAAGAAACCGGCAAGACCCCCGTCGGGCTCAGCCGCCGCAGTCGGCGGCGAACGCTTCGACCAGGGCGTCGAACGCCACCGGCGTCTCCCATTGCGGCGCATGGCCGGCGGCGTCGATCCTCTGCACCGCGCCGCGCCACAGGGTCGGCATGCTCAGCTTGGCGAAATAGGCGCCGTTGACGAGCTGCTCCTTGGAGCCGTGCAGCACCGCCAGCGGCTGTTTCAGGCCGGCGACGACCTGCATTTCGTCGCGCGAGACGCCCGGCGCCAGCGAAGCGGCGACCTGCTCGCGCGCGCGGCCGTCCGTGCGCAGCGCGTCTTCGACAAAGAAGTCGGGAATGTCGGCGAAGCCCGGGGCGAAGAAAGAGGCGACATAGGCTTCCGCCTGTCCGCGCGTCACGTCGCCGGAGAAGCCCACCGCCATCGCCGGGTTTGGCAGGAACGCGTCCGCCATCGCCGGCGGAATGCTGACCGGCGGCGTTCCGTAGATGGCGAAGCCGCGCGCCCGCGGCAGGTCTTTGACCGCCTCGAGCAGGATGTGGCCGCCAAGGCTCCAGCCGACGAAAACCGCCTGGTCGAGGCCGAAATTGCCGGCGATCGCCACCAGGGCGAGCGCATGGCCGGGCAACAGATAGGCGGCCGCGTCGGTGGCGTCTTCCGAGCGGCCATGGCCAAGCAGATCAATCGCGACGACGCGGCGGCGCCGGCCGAGCGAACCTTCGAGCTGGCGGGAAAAGGCGCGGGCCGAACTGGAATTGCTGTGCAGCAGCACGATCGGCGGGCCGTCTCCGGCGGATTGGTGGACGGCAAGCGCTCCGTTGGGGGTGTGATAAAGCGTCGTTTTTGTCATGGTCGTTCCCAATTCGCGATCCCGTCACGTTCTTCAGCCTAGCAGCACCGCCGCCGCGCTGAAAGGCGGACGTCGCCGCCCTTCCCTTTCGACCGCCTTTCGTGTATTGCGCCGCAAAATCGGAAGCGCGGCTTCACGGGCGCGCGTTTCGTCGCACTCCCGTCACATCGGCCATCGAGGGAAGGCGCGGCCCATCGCCGCCTCTCTCGATTCGCGCCACGCCGAAAGCCTGGACCCGCATGAAACTGAGAAACATCGCCATCATCGCCCACGTCGACCACGGCAAGACGACGCTCGTCGACCGACTGCTGCAACAGTCGGGGGCCTTCCGCGAGAACCAGCGCGTCGCCGAGCGAGTGATGGATTCCAACGACCTCGAGCGCGAGCGCGGCATCACCATTCTCGCCAAGGCGACTTCAGTGGTGTGGAAAGGCACGCGCGTCAACATCGTCGACACGCCCGGCCACGCCGATTTCGGCGGCGAGGTCGAGCGCATCCTGTCGATGGTCGACGGCGCGATCGTGCTCGTCGACGCCGCCGAAGGGCCGATGCCGCAGACCAAGTTCGTCGTCGGCAAGGCGCTGAAGATCGGGCTGAAGCCGATCGTCTGCGTCAACAAGGTCGACAAGTCCGACGCGCGGCCGAGCGAAGTCGTCAACGAGTGCTTCGACCTGTTCGCCGCGCTCGACGCGACCGACGAGCAGCTCGACTTCCCGATCATCTACGGCTCGGCCAAACAGGGCTGGATGGCCAATGCGCCCGACGGTCCGAAAGAAAACATGGCGCCGCTGTTCGATCTGGTGCTCAAGCACGTCGAGCCGCCCAAGGTCGGCGCCGGGACCTTCCGCATGCTCGGCACCTTGCTCGAAGCCAATCCCTATCTCGGCCGCATCATCACCGGCCGCATCTTCTCCGGGTCGATCAAGACCAATGCGCCGGTCAAAGTGCTCGACCGGCTCGGCCATCTCGTCGAGACCGGCCGGGTGTCGAAGATCCTCGCCTTTCGCGGCATCGAGCACTCGCCGATCGACGAGGCCTCGGCCGGCGACATCGTCGCCGTCGCCGGCCTGGAGAAGTTCAACGTCGCCGACACCCTGTGCAGCCCGGAAGAGGTCGAGCCGCTGCTCGCCCAGCCGATCGATCCGCCGACCCTGTCGATGACCTTCTCGGTCAACGACAGCCCGCTCGCCGGGACCGAAGGCGACAAGGTGACGAGCCGCGTCATCCGCGACCGCCTGTTCAAGGAAGCCGAAGGCAATGTGGCGCTGCGCGTCGAGGCGGCGCCCAACACCGATTCCTACATCGTCTCCGGGCGCGGCGAATTGCAGCTCGCCATCCTGATCGAGACGATGCGGCGCGAGGGCTTCGAACTCGGCGTGTCGCGGCCCAAGGTGCTCACCACGCGCAGCGAGACGACCGACGAATTGCTGGAGCCGATCGAGGAGGTCGTCATCGACGTCGACGAGGAGCACTCGGGCGTCGTGGTGCAGAAGATGAGCGAGCGCAAGGGCGAGATGATCGAAATGCGCCCCTCCGGCGGCGATCGGCTGCGGCTGGTGTTCCTCGCCCCGACGCGCGGCCTGATCGGCTATCTCGGCGAACTGCTCACCGACACGCGCGGCACCGCGATCATGAACCGCGTGTTCCACGACTGGGGCGCCTGGCGCGGCGACATTGCCGGACGGCGCAACGGCGTGCTGATCTCCAACGACAAGGGCGAGGCCGTCGCCTACGCCATGTGGAACCTCGAGGACCGCGGGCCGATGATGATCGAGCCGGGCTGGAAGGTCTACCAGGGCATGATCGTCGGCCAACACACGCGCGACAACGACCTCGAAGTCAACGTGATGAAGGGCAAGAAGCTCACCAACATCCGCACCCACTCGAAAGACGAAGCGGTGCGGCTGACGCCGCCGATCCAGATGACGCTGGAAAAGGCGCTGGCCTACATCCAGGACGACGAGCTGGTCGAGGTGACGCCGAAGTCGATCCGCCTGCGCAAGGCCCTGCTCGACCCCAACGACCGCAAGCGCGCCGAACGCGCCAAGGGCGTGACGGCGGCGGAGGGCGCGGCGTAGGGAGGCGCGAGCGGCGGATCTGCCGCGGCGGCAGCCTGCCGTTTCCGACGATGTCGTGATTTCAACGGCTTGCAAGGCGGTTTGGTTCCGCTGCGCGGCGTTGAACGGCGTGCGCTCCCGTCGCTTCTCGTCTCGGCGAAGACGGCGCCGAGCGGCGAAGGAATCGCGACCCAGCCAATCAAATCTGGCGCGCCGGGCCGGCTCGAATCGCTGACGGATTGACAGCGCGCAAACTTGATGGCCCACATCTCCAGACGGCAAAGCGACAATTCCTGGAGAGACTTGGTCATGCGAGGCAACATTGCGATCGTCCGGGAGGCGTTGTCGAAACTCTCCAACGTCTCCCGGACCTGGTTCGAGTGGAGCTGGGAAGATGCGATGTGGGTCAAGACTTTGGTGATCGAAGTCGAATTCGACACCGACCCGAGCTCGCCGAATTTCAGCCAGCTCACCTTGGACGCGATCGAAAAGACGGTGATCGGCGTATTGAACGACGACACCACGATGACCGTCAGCTACCTGCAGATCGTTCCCAAAGGGCGACGACCGGCCTCGTAGGCCGCGACGGCGGCGCCCGTTCCGGAAAAGACGCCCGTCGCGACGCGCGCCGCGCGACCCGAATCGCCCGGCGGGAGTGGCGAAGATTTGAACCTGCTTTCGCTCCCGCCGCAGCCATTTCGCTCGACCGCGTCGCGGGCCGGATCTAACGACTGGCCGAGCGGCGCGGAGCCGCTATGTTGGCGCTTCGAGTCGCGCCGCGGACGAGGACCGTCGCGAAGAGACGTCGCGCGCGCCGCCGGCCGAGCGATTGCGCCGGCGGTCCGGCGGCGGCTCGGCGACAAACGTTCTGGAGGTCGGATGATGAGCGAGCCGTCTGAATATGTTCCGCCGAAGGTGTGGACGTGGAACAAGGCGAACGGCGGCCGGTTCGCCAAGACCAACCGACCCGTCGCGGGCGCAACGCACGAACAGGAACTGCCGGTCGGCCGCCACCCGCTGCAGCTCTACTCGCTCGGCACGCCCAACGGCGTGAAGGCGACGATCATGCTCGAGGAGCTGCTGGCGCTCGGGCGAAGCGGCGCGGAATACGACGCCTGGCTGATCGACATCGGCGAAGGCGACCAGTTCGGCAGCGGCTTCGTCGCGGTCAACCCCAATTCGAAAATTCCGGCGCTGATGGACCGCAGCGGCCCCAAACCGATCCGGGTGTTCGAGTCCGGCGCGATCCTGCTCTATCTCGCCGAGAAATTCGGCGCGTTGCTGCCGACCGAGGCGGGCCAGCGCGCCGAGTGCCTGTCGTGGCTGTTCTGGCAGATGGGCAGCGCGCCTTATCTCGGCGGCGGCTTCGGCCATTTCTACGCCTACGCGCCGACGAAGATCGAATATGCGATCGACCGCTTCGCGATGGAGGTGAAGCGACAGCTCGACGTGCTCGATCGCCGCCTCGCCGAGACGCCGTACGTCGCCGGCGACGCCTACACGATCGCCGACGTCGCCAGCTTCCCCTGGTACGGCGGGCTGGCGAAGGGCTGGCAATATGGCGCGGCCGAGTTCCTCGCCGTGCAGGACTACAAGCACGTCCAGCGCTGGGCCGACCTGCTGCTCGAGCGGCCGGCGGTGCAGCGCGGCCGCATGGTCAACCGCACCAGCGGCGAGCCCGCGAGCCAGCTGCGCGAGCGCCACGACGCCAGCGACTTCGCGACCAAGACCCAGGACAAGATCGCGGCGGCGAGTTGAGCGGCGCGCGTCGAGCGCGGATGCGACAAACCCAGTTCGTCAGTCTGGGTTGTCTCGGGCGAGGCGAACGCATCGACGAGCGTCGAGAGCCCGTCGCCGCAGTCGCGGGCCGAGGCGACTCGCGCGGGCCTCGAGCGCCGAACTCGACGACCGAACGCGTGAGCGCCGCTCTATGAGCGGATCCCATCTCACCGCGGAACACTCACGCCAGCAGCCGCTCGAACTGCGCGACGTCCACGGGTTTGCTGAACAGGAAGCCTTGGTAGGTCGGGCAACCATGGCGCTCGAGGAACTGCCGCTGCGCCTCGGTTTCCACCCCCTCGGCGATCACCGCCAGCCCGAGGCTCTTGGCGAGGGTGATGATGGTCTGCGCGACCGCCGCGTCGTTGGCGTTGTCGGGCAGGTTGCGCACGAAGGAGCGGTCGATCTTGAGCTGATCGAGCGGCAGTCGGGAGAGATACGACAGCGAGGAATAGCCGGTGCCGAAATCGTCCATCGAGAATCCGACGCCGAGCTTCTTCACCGCCCGCATCGTCTCGATGGCGCCGTCGACGTCGTCGACGACCAGGCTTTCGGTCAGTTCGAGCTTCAGTTTCGCGGCGGGCGCCCCGGCGCGCTCCAGCGCGTGACGCACCTGGTCGACGAAGTCGGCCTGCCGAAACTGACAGGCGCTGACGTTGATGGCGAGACGCAGTTCGCGGGCGCGCGGGTCGTCCGCCCAGTGCTTGAGCTGCGCGCAGGCGGTTTCCAGCACCCACTGGCCGATCGGCAGAATCAGCCCGGTCTCCTCGGCCAGAGGAATGAATTCGCCTGGCCAAACCAGGCCGCGCTCGGGATGGCGCCAGCGCAGCAGCGCCTCGGCGCCGATGACGCGGGCGGCGCCGTCGACCTGCGGCTGATAATGCAGAACGAACTGGCGGTCGCGAATGGCGAGTCGCAGCGCGGATTCCAGAGCCGTCCGGGCGGCGAGCGCGCACTGCATCTCTGGATCGAAGAATCGCAACGCGTTGCGCCCCGCCGATTTCGCCTGGGACATCGCGATGTCGGCCTGCTTGAGCAGTTCGTCGAGCGAATCGACGCCGTCGATGAACAGCGTGACGCCGATGCTCGGGGTGCAGTGATGCAGGCGCCCGGCGATCGCATAGGGTTGGTTGAGCGCGGCGAGAATCCTTTCGCCGATTTCCTTCGCCTGCGCGGCGGCCTCCCGGACACAGTCGTGCGATTCTTCGACGAGCACGACGAACTCGTCGCCGCCGAGACGGGCGGCGGTGTCGCCTTCGCGCACGCAACCGGCGATCCGCCGCGCGACCTCGACCAACAGCAGGTCGCCGATATCGTGGCCGGCGGTTTCGTTGAGGATCTTGAAGTTGTCGAGACCGATGAACAGAAGCGCCCCCTTTCGCCCGCTGCGCGCGCAGCCGGCGAGCGCCTGCTGCAGACGGTCGCGGAACAGGCGACGGTTGGGCAATTGAGTCAGGGAATCGTAATAGGCGAGGTGCTCGATCTGCTGCTCCGCCGCCTTGCGCTCGGTGAGATCGACCATCGAGGCGACGAAGTGCGTGATCTCGCCGCTGTCGTTCTTGACCGCCACGGTGTTGAACCACGCCGGATAGAGCTCGCCGCTTTTGCGCCGGTACCAGACTTCTCCTTTCCAGCTTCCCTTGCGCTCGATGCGATCCCATAACGTCTGGTAGAAGACGTCGTCGTGCTTGTCCGATCGCAGCTGAGTCGGCGTCTTCCCGACGACCTCCTCGTTGGCGTAGCCGGTGATTGCGCTGAAGGCGCGATTGACTCGCAGGATTCGTCGATCGGCGGCGAGGATGGCGATGCCTTCCTGCGCCTCGAAGGCGGCGGCGGCGATGCGCAGCTGTTCTTCCGTCTTGTTGCGTTCCGTGATGTCGCGGGCGACGCCGAGCACGCCGATCAGCCTGCCGGCCTGATCGCGCGTCGGCGTCTTGATCGTCTCGAACAGGCCGCGGTAGCCGTCCGCGGCAAAAGTCAGCCACTCCTCGTTGGCGCGCGATTTGCCGCTCTCGACCGCCTCGCGATCCTTCTCGCAGAAGAAGTCCGCAAGATCCTTGTCAAAGAAATCATAGTCCGTCTTGCCGACGAGATCCTTTTCGGCGGCGCCGGCGAGGCGCTCGAACTGGGCGTTGCAACCCAGGTAGACGCCGTTGACGTCTTTCAGCCAGACGAGATCGGGAATGGTCTGCACCAGAGTGCGCAGCCGTCCTTCCTGGTCGTGCAGCTCGCGATATGCAATCAAGCCGGTCAGTCCGTCGGCAAGGCGGCGGCCGATCGCCTCGAACAGAATCTTTTCGTCCTCGCTCCACACCCGCGGGTGGGAGCACTGATGCAGGCCGAACATGTAGGCGCCCCCCGTCTTGGGGTAGATCGCCATGCAAAGCCGAGACTGAATGTGAAAATCCGTCGACGTCCCGCCGGGCGCCGCGTACTTGGCGCCCGGGCCAAAGGCCATCGGGCCGCGCGATTCGCGAACGGCCCGCATCACGGCGCGAAATTCCGCGTTGATCGTGAAGTCGGTCCCTAGGACGAGTGCGCCGGGATATTCGGGGCGGGCGCGCTCCATCAGCGCTCGCCAAGTCGCAGCTTCGGGGTCGCACGGATCGATCACCCACGCCCGGTCGCATCCGAAGATCGAAAGCGTCGCGTCGAGAACCCGGCTCGTCATCTGCGCGAGATCTTTCGTCTCCTGAATCGCCAGATTGATCTGGTCCATGCATTCGAAGAAGCGCAGGTTGGCCTGGAGCTGCGCGTCGACGCGTTTGCGCTCGGCGCGCGCTCGCAGCACTGTGATCCCGAACGCCAGATCGCCGGCCAATTCCTCGAGAAGGCGGATCTCCTCCGGGGTGAATGCGTCGGACTCGGAGGAATAGATGTTGAACGACCCGAATACGGTCGCGTTTTCGCTCTTGAGCGGCAGGGCGATGCCGGAGCGAAAGCCTCGCCGCAGCGCTTCCGCGCGCCACGGCGCGCCCTCGGGGTCGGCGGCGTAGTCCTGCAGGCAGACGGTTCGCCCGGTGCGAATAGCGGTTCCGATGGGGCCGCGTCCCCGTTTCGTATCGGCCCAGGTGACCGCGGCTCGTTCGACATACCCGTCCGCGAATCCGGCCGAGGCGACGGGGCGCACCGTCTTGGCTTCGTCATTTTCGGCGAATCCGACCCACGCCATGCGATAGCCGGCTTCCTGGCAAACGATGCGGCAGATGTCGTCGAGCAGAGCCTGCTCGTCCACCGCCCGCATCAGCGTCTGGTTGCAGCTGCTGACGGCGCGCAACTCGCGAATGAGCCGGGCGCACGCCCGCTCCTCCGGGCCTGGAGCGGGAATTTCTTTGCCGACGTCCAACATGTTTGAGCCTTACGTTCGAACGATCTTCGGCGGCGCCCCCTTTTCTGCCTCGCTGCTGACGCGAACGCATGCGTCGCAGCGTTGTCGATCGTCGGCTGAATCCGGATTGCAACCGGGATGAACGTACGGCGTCATGCCCTAGGCCCGCCCTTGCGCCGAACGGGACCAACACGTCATCGCAAAACCTTATCGAGAAGGCGTAAATTGTTGATTAGCCGC